>Ga0193717_1000110_pt1 | contig 81094 bp, 71 predicted proteins | sample U2c2metaG_FD_145900 | JGI IMG/M metagenome (GOLD analysis project Ga0193717, IMG submission 145900) | Soil microbial communities from a riparian zone of the East river system, Colorado, United States - U2c2 | ecosystem: Environmental > Terrestrial > Soil > Riparian zone | place: USA: East River... | reverse complement strand
CTGACCGCAGCCTCACCAGCCGAGCAGCCCTCACGAATCAGCAACCAGAACTCACGACGAACAGCAACAAGCACCTGCACGAGAACTCCTCGAGCTAGGTGGTGCACTGACCGCTAGAACCCGCCGTCAGCGTGGGCAGTTGGCGAGGGTAAAAAGGGGGCGAATGATCAGGTGGGTTCGTGGGCTACAGCGTGAAGGCGGTGGTGGACTCGTCGAAGGGGCCCATCACGGTGAGGGCCGGGGTGCCGGCGTAGAGGTCGGCCGCGAGTTGGCAGACGTCGTCCAGGGTGACCGCGTCGATGTTGTGCAGGATCTCGTCGACGGTCGGGAGCTCGCCGTAGACCAGGTCGGCCTTGGCGATCCGGGTCATCTTGGCGCCGGTGTCCTCCAGGCCCATCACGACCGAGCCGCGCATCTGGCCCTTGCCGCGGAGCAGTTCGTCCGCGGTGATGGTGCCCTTGGCAATCGTCGCCAACTCGGCGCGAACCACCTCGAGCACCTCCGGAGCCTTCTTCGGCAGACAGCCCGCATAGACCCCGACCATGCCGGAGTCCGCGTACGCCGAGCCGAAGGTGAACACGGAGTACGCGAGTCCGCGCTTCTCCCGCACTTCCTGGAAGAGCCGCGAGGACATCCCGCCACCGACGATGCCATGCAGCACCCCGGCGACGAACTTGCGCTCGTCGTTGCGCACCAACCCGGGCATGCCGAGCACGAGATGCGCCTGCTCGACGTCGCGGTGATGCACCCGCACTCCCCCGTACATCGGGATCCGGCGCGCCGAGCCCCGTCGTACCGGAGCCGGTTCGGCCTCACCGGTGACCCAGTGCCGCTCGAACGCCTTGCGGACCAGCTTCACGACGTCGGCGTGCTCCACGTTGCCCGCGACGGAGACGACGATGTTATCCGGCGTATAGCGCCGGCGATACCACCCGGCCACCTGGCGACGGGTCAGGCCGGCCACCGATTCCGGCGTACCGGTGATGGAGCGGCCGAGCGGGGACGAGCCCCAGAGTTGTTCCGCGAAGAGGTCATGGATGTGGTCCGACGTCTCGTCGGCGTGCATCGCGATCTCTTCGTCGATGACGTCGCGCTCGCTCTCCACGTCGGCCTCGGCCAGCGTGGCGGAGGTGATCATGTCGCAGATCACGTCGACCGCGAGCGGCAGGTCGGAGTCGAGCACCCGCGCGTAGTAGCAGGTGTACTCCTTGCCGGTGAAGGCGTTCATCTCGCCACCGACGGCGTCCAGCGACGCGGAGATCTCCAGCGCGTCGCGGCGCTCGGTGCCCTTGAACAGCAGGTGTTCGAGGAAGTGCGTGGCGCCGGCCAGCTGGAGGGGTTCGTCGCGGGAGCCGACGCCGACCCAGAGGCCGAAGGTGACCGAGCGGAAGCCCGGTACGGACTGGGAGAGCACGCGGAGCCCGGAGGGCAGGACGGTCCGTTTGACGGGACCGCCCTCCTCCGGGCTCAGCATCGTGCTGGTGATAGCCCTTGTCACTCGGCGGGCGCGACCTCGGCCTCGGCGTCAGCCTTGGCCTCATCGTCCTTCGCATCCTCGTCCAGGACGGGAATCAGGGACAGCTTGCCGCGGTCGTCGATCTCGGCGATCTCGACCTGGAGCTTCTGGCCGACCGAGAGGATGTCCTCGACGGCCTCCACCCGCTTGCCACCGGCCAGGCCGCGCAGCTTCGAGATGTGCAGCAGCCCGTCCTTGCCCGGCAGCAGGCTGATGAACGCACCGAAGTTGGTCGTCTTCACGACCGTGCCCAGGTAGCGCTCGCCCTTCTCCGGCATGGTCGGGTTCGCGATCGAGTTGATCATCGCACGCGCCGCCTCGGCCGACGGGCCGTTCGTCGCACCGATGTACACCGTGCCGTCGTCCTCGATGGAGATGTCGGCGCCGGTCTCGTCGGTGATCTGGTTGATCATCTTGCCCTTCGGGCCGATGACCTCGCCGATCTTGTCCACCGGGACCTTGACCGAGATGACCCGCGGCGCGAACTCGCTCATCTCACCCGGGGCGTCGATGGCCTTGGCCATCACGTCGAGGATGGTCAGGCGGGCTTCCTTGGCCTGGGTCAGCGCGCCGGCGAGCACGCTCGCCGGGATGCCGTCCAGCTTGGTGTCCAGCTGCAGGGCGGTGACGAAGTCCTTCGTACCGGCGACCTTGAAGTCCATGTCGCCGAACGCGTCCTCCGCGCCCAGGATGTCGGTCAGCGCGACGTACTGCGTCTTGCCGTCCACCTCACCGGAGATGAGGCCCATCGCGATCCCGGCGACCGGCGCCTTCAGCGGCACACCGGCCGACAGCAGCGACAGCGTCGAGGCGCAGACCGAACCCATCGAGGTGGAGCCGTTGGACCCGAGAGCCTCGGACACCTGACGGAGCGCGTACGGGAAGTCCTCGCGCGACGGCAGCACCGGCACCAGGGCCCGCTCGGCCAGCGCGCCGTGACCGATCTCGCGGCGCTTCGGCGAACCCACCCGGCCGGTCTCACCGGTCGAGTAGGGCGGGAAGTTGTAGTTGTGCATGTAGCGCTTGCGCGTCTCCGGGGAGAGCGTGTCCAGCTGCTGCTCCATCCGCAGCATGTTCAGCGTGGTGACACCCAGGATCTGGGTCTCGCCGCGCTCGAACAGCGCCGAACCGTGCACCCGCGGCAGCACCCTGACCTGCGCCTTGAGCGGGCGGATGTCGGCCAGACCGCGGCCGTCCATCCGGACCTTGTCGGTCAGCACGCGCTGCCGGACGAGCTTCTTGGTGAGCGAGCGGAAGGCTGCGGACAGCTCCTTCTCGCGACCCTCGAAGTCCTCGGCCAGCTTGGTCACCACGGCGGCCTTGACGGCGTCGGTGGCCTCCTCGCGGTCGTGCTTGCCGGTGATGGCGAGGGCCTGGGTCAGCTCCTCGGTCGCGGCGGCCTCGACGGCGGTGAACGCGTCCTCGAGGTAGTCCGGGAAGACCGGGAACTCGCCGGTCGGCTTGGAGGCCTTGGCCGCCAGCTCCGACTGCGCGTCGACCAGGGTCTTGATGAAGCCCTTGGCGGCCTCGAGGCCCTCGGCCACGATCTCCTCGGTCGGCGCCTGCTTGCCGGCGGCGACGGCGTCGAACGTGCCCGGGGTGGACTCGGCCTCGACCATCATGATCGCGACCTCACCGGTCTCGGTGACGCGACCGGCCACGACCATGTCGAAGACGGCGTCCTCGAGCTCGCTGTGGGTCGGGAAGGCCACCCACTGCTTGTCGATCAGGCCGACGCGGACCGCGCCGATCGGGCCCGAGAACGGCAGCCCGGCGATCTGGGTGGACATCGACGCGGCGTTGATCGCCAGCACGTCGTACAGCTTGTCCGGGTTGAGGGCCAGGACCGTGATGACGACCTGGATCTCGTTGCGCAGGCCGGACACGAACGACGGCCGCAGCGGGCGGTCGATCAGCCGGCAGGTCAGGATGGCCTCTTCGCTGGGACGGCCTTCGCGACGGAAGAACGACCCGGGGATCCGGCCGGCGGCGTACATCCGCTCCTCGACGTCCACCGTCAACGGGAAGAAGTCGAACTGGTCCTTGGGCTTCTTGCTGGCCGTGGTGGCCGACAGCACCATCGTGTCGCCGTCGAGGTAGGCGGCGGCGGAACCGGCGGCCTGCTGGGCCAGACGGCCCGTCTCGAAGCGGATGGTACGGGTGCCGAAGCTGCCGTTGTCGATGACGGCTTCAGCGAATTCTGCGCCCTCCATGGGCGCGGTGGTGGATCCCGACACGGGATACCCCTCTCTCGCTTGAGACGACTGCGAGGCGCGAGCTCCGGGATGCCGGTCTTCGATCGAGGCCCGCGGGTTGTCCACTCGAGGTGAACGTTGCCCGAAAGCCACTACCGAGGACCGGTCGTGGTCCCGACACGCGTATCGCGTCGTCTCGTTGTCGTTGATTATTCAGTTGTGCCGTACCCGGGAAAGTCCGGGCACAGATACGTGAGAAGCGGCCACCCGGAGTCGGGGGCCGCTTCTCACGACGTCATCGGCGAAGGCCGAGCCGCTCGATCAGGGACCGGTAGCGGTTGATGTCCTTCTTCGAAAGGTAGTTCAGCAGCCGGCGGCGCTGGCCGACCAGCAGGAGCAGGCCACGACGGCTGTGGTGGTCGTGCTTGTGCTCCTTCAGGTGCTCGGTCAGCTCCGCGATGCGGTGCGTGAGGAGCGCGACCTGGACCTCGGGGGAACCGGTGTCGCCCTCGGTCAGGGCGTACTCGCCGATGATCTTCTTCTTCGCCTCAGGATTGGCTGACGACACGTGTGATCCTCTCGATGTCCGTTGCGCGGCGCACCGGGGCTTGGGTCACCCGGGCACTCTCGATCCGCGGCCGTTCAGACGGCAGCGTCCACGATATCAGCCGGTGGACATCGGACCCTAATTCCGGCCCGGGCGCGCCAGTTGGGGGGGATCAGGCCGGTTTCCCGGTCAGGATGCGGCGGGCCTGGTCGACGTCGAGCTTCATCTGGACCAGCAGGTCGTCGATGCTGTCGAACCGGATCTGGCTGCCCCGCAGCCGGGTCACGAAGTCGACCGCGATCTTCGATCCGTAGAGCTCCAGGTCGTCCCGGTCCAGGACATAGGACTCCACCCGCCGGTCCACCCCGTCGAAGGTGGGGTTGCTGCCCACACTGATCGCCGCCGGCAACGGTTCGCCGTACTGCGGGGCGCCGGGTGCCGGCTCCAGCACGGTCAGCCAGCCGGCGTAGACGCCGTCCAGCGGGACCGCGGCGCCTGCCACAGCAGGGATGTTGGCCGTCGGGAAGCCGAGCTCACGACCCCGTTTGTCGCCCTCGACAACGATCCCGGTGACCCGCAGTGGCCGGCCGAGCGCCGCCGCGGCGCCCTCGACGTCGCCCGCCGCGATCAGCTCCCGGATGTCCGTCGAGGACCACGGGTGCCCGTCGCCCGCGAGGGTCAGACCCTCCACCTGGAACCCGGCGACGGCACCGGCCGCGACCAGGGTGTCCACATGCCCCGCGGCCTTGTGGCCGAAGCGGAAGTTCTCCCCCACCACGACCGCCTTGGCGTGCAGCGTCCCGACCAGGACCCGGTCGATGAACTCCTCCGGCGACCAGGAGGAGACCTCCTTGTTGAACGGCAGGATGAGCACCGCGTCCGCTCCGGCCGCGCCGAGGAGTTCGGCCCGGTGAGCGGGATCGGTGATCTGCGCCGGCGCGTGGTCCGGGCGCAGTACGACCATCGGGTGGGGGTCGAAGGTGAGCGCGACCACCGGCAGGCCACCCAGCTCGGCCGCCCGGGCGCGGGCGTGGGCCAGCACCTGCTGATGACCGCGGTGCACGCCGTCGAAGTTGCCGATGGTGACGACCGACGGGCCGTAGTCGGGGCCCACCTCGTCCAAACCGTGCCAGACACGCATAAGAGCAGGATTCCATGCCTGCCGCGTACTGCGTGCACCAGGTCCGCGATCACCCCTTGTAATCGGTCGGTGACTCAACCTAGTCTGGGCCGCACTGTCGCTTCCCCGGAGGTCACGTGAAGATTCACCGCCTCGTCGCCGGTTTCAGCACGCTGGCGATTCTCGGCACGATGTCCGTCACGAGCACCGCCGTGGCACCAGCCACAGCCGCCGCCCCGGCCGCTGCTTCCACTGCTGGTTTCGTCCCCACCGCTCCGTTCAAGAAGTACGTCGCACTCGGCGACTCGTACTCCTCGGCTCCGCTGGTCCCGCTGCCCGAGCTGCTGTCGCTGGGCTGCGCGCGCTCCACCAGCAACTACCCCAAGTTGCTGGCCGGGCTGCTCAAAGTGGGCCAGTTCACCGACGTCACCTGTGGCGGCGCGGACTCGACCAACATGACCCAGCCGCAGAGCACGTTCCTCGGCACCTTCCCGCCCCAGTTCAACGCGCTCACGCCGGACACGGACCTGGTCACCGTCGGGATCGGCGGCAACGACTTCGGCGTCTTCGGCAGGGTCATCGCCACCTGCCCGACCCTGCGCGCGAGCGACGCCAAGGGTGCACCCTGTAAGGCCCATTTCACGGTCGACGGGGTGGACACGCTGAAGGCCGACATCGCCAAGACCCAGGCGCGCCTCACCGAAGTCGCCAAGACCATCAAGGTGAAGTCGCCGAAGGCAACGATCGTGCTGGTCGGCTACCCGAAGATCGCGCCGGAGAAGGGCACCTGCCCGACCGTGCTGCCGTTCGCGGACGGCGACTACGCCTACCTCTACTCGATCGAGCAAGAGCTGAACAAGGCGCTCGAGACTGCGGCCGCGACCGCCGGCGTGGCGTATCTGGACACGTTCGGCCCGTCGACCGGTCACGATGCGTGCGCCCCCGACGGGAAGGCGTGGATCCAGGGCAAGGACATCAACCTGCTCCGCGCCCTGAACTACCACCCGCGCTTCGAGGGCCAGGCGGCCGTCGCGTCGCTGACTCACAAGAAGCTGACCGGTGCCAAGGTGATGGTCACCGCTTCCGAGCAGGATCGCTGGGCCGCGAAGGGCCGCGATCTCTCCAGCCAGGCAAGCAAGATGATGTCCGATCCGGCCGTCAAGGCCCACTTGGACCGCCTACGGACCGGCGCGCAACGCTGACCCTTTCCAATCCGTAGGCGGACGCCGGGCCGGTCACCCCTCACGCGGGTGGTCCGGCCCGGTGCCCTTTCAGGACGGCTCGGTCAGGACGGCTGGGTCAGGACGGGCTGGGTCAGGCCAGGCCGAGGCGGGTGGTGAGGTCGGTGAGGGCCTGGCCGAGCGGGAGATCGATCCGCGCCGCGGCGTACGGGTCGCCCCGGGTGATGCCCTGGTTGACGATCAGCACCGGCTTGGCCGACTTGGCGGCGTACCGGACGAAACGGAAGCCGGACATCACGGTCAGGGACGAGCCGAGCACCAGGACCGCGCGGGCGTCGTCGATCAGCCGGTAGCAGCGTTCGACCCGCGGCTTCGGCACGTTCTCGCCGAAGAAGACCACGTCCGGCTTGAGCAACGACGAACCACAGTTCACACAGGGGACGAGGTGGAAGTCGCGGACCACGTCGTCGGGCAGCTCCACGTCGCCGTCGGGGTTGATCCGGGTCGCCTGCCCCGCGAAGGACGGATTCGCCGCGCGGAACCGGCGATCGAGCTCCTCGCGCGGGCTGGTCCGCTGGCAGTCGAGGCAGATCACGCGATCCAGATTGCCGTGCAACTCGATCACGTCCCGCGCCCCGGCGGCCTGATGCAGCCCGTCGACGTTCTGCGTGATGACGCCATCGAGATAACCCTGCGCCTGCAGGGCCGCGACCGCGCGATGCCCGTCGTTCGGCGCTGCCCGGGCGATTGTTCGCCAGCCGAGGTGACTCCGTGCCCAGTACCGCTGTCGACCGACGTCACTGCCGACGAAATCGCCGTACGTCATCGGTGTGTGCGTCCGCAGACTCCCACTCGCACCGCGGTAGTCCGGGATTCCTGATTCAGTGGAGATCCCGGCACCACTCAGGACCACTACTCCCCCGGCGGCAACCACCTCGGCGACGGGCGCCACATCCGCAGTACCGGGGGCAAGCTCCAGAACCTCAGGCCCTGGGGCCCAGCTCAATGTCGGACGGGAACGCACTCAACCAGGGTACGTGGCCGCGCGAAGCTGACGGCTCACGAACCGCCTGGCTGCTGACCTAGTCGCACGTTCGACCCCAACCAGGTGGACAGGAAGGTGGCCAGACCGGGGTCGGTCTCGCGGACCTCCTTCGCGCGCGGCGACGACTTCGTCCGATTGATGACCCGGGAGTGGTAGTCACGGATGAGCTCGACGGCGCGGGGCGCGTCACGCTGCTCGATCGCGTCCACGAGATCCAGCCGCATCTTGTGCAGGGAGCCTGCCACCCGCAGCCAGCCCTGCGTACTCCCCCCGGACAACTCGACGGCAAGGCCGATCTGGAACTCCGTGATCGCTGGCGGTATGGCTGTGTTCTGCTCGCCGGTCAAAACGGGTACTGCTGGATCGCGCCTTGCATCGTGAGCCACTGGGTCTCGGTGAACGCCTCCACGTTGGCCGCCGCACCTCCGAAGCGGGATCCGGTGCCCGAGGCACCGACTCCGCCGAAGGGCGCCACCGCCTCGTCCCCGACCGTCTGGTCGTTGATGTGGACGATGCCGCTCGGGATCCGTTCCGCGATCGCCAGCGCGGCCATCACGTCCTGGCCGAGAATGCCGAGCGACAGCCCGTACGGCGTGTCCGTCGCCAGTGAGACCGCCTCGTCGACGTCGTGGAAGCTGATCACGGGGGCGACGGGACCGAAGACCTCCTCGGCGTAGGCCGGCGTGGTCGGCGTGACGTCGGCCAGCACGGTCGGGCGGTAGAAGAGATCCTGATAGGTGCCGCCGGCAACGAGTCGCGCACCGCTGTCGATGCTGGCGGTCACCAGGGCGTGGATCTTGTCCCGCTGGCGCTCGTCGATGATCGGCCCGAGCGCCACCTGCGCCGTCGCGGGATCGCCGACCGGGAGGTGGTCGGCCTTGGCCCCGAGCCGCTCGAGGTAGGGCTCGAGAATGCTCTCGTGGACGAGGTGCCGTCCGGTGGTCATACAGATCTGGCCCTGGTGCAGGAACGATCCCCACGCGCCGGCCGAGGCGGCCAGGTCGAGGTCTGCGTCGTCCAGCACGATCAGTGCGGAGTTCCCACCGAGTTCCAGGTGCGCGCGCTTCAGGTGCCGGGCGGCCAGTTCCCCGACCCTTCTGCCGGCGGCGCTCGACCCGGTGAAGCTGATCACCCGGACCAGCGGGTGGGTGACCAACGCCTCCCCGGTATCGGCACCGCCCGGGAGGACGTGCAGCACGCCCTCGGGCAGGCCGGCCTCCTCGAAGATCCGGGCGATCGAGACACCTCCCGACACCGCGGTCCGGGGATCGGGCTTCAGGATCACGGCGTTGCCGAGGGCAAGGGCCGGCGCCACCGAGCGGATGGCCAGGATCAGCGGGAAGTTGAATGGCGAGATGACGCCGACGACGCCGACCGGCAGGCGCCGGATCATGCTCAGGCGCGGCTGCGCGCTGGGAATCAGCTCACCGATGGATTGTGAGGCGAGAGCGGCTGCCTCGTAACACTCCTGTGCGGCAGTCTGCGTCTCGACCCCGGCCTTGGGTGGAATCGATCCCGCCTCCCGTACCAGCCAGCCGTCGACCTCGGCGGCGTGCTCCTCCCACAACTGGCCGGCCCGCCGCAGGATCGCGGCCCGCTCGAGGTACGGACGCGCCGCCCAGTCGCGTTGCGCCGTGGCCGCGCGGCCGGCGGCACGGGCCACGTCTTCGGCATCCGCGATGCCGATCCGGCCGATCTCCTCTCCTGTGGCTGGTGTCATCACCGCGGCGTCGCCGCCGCTGGCCTTGACCCATCCGTCGCTGGAGACGGCGGCGTGCCAGGTGCTCTCATCGAGCAAGCTCATGGGTTCCTCCGGTCTGGGTGGTCTGTTCGTCGGGAACCACCGAGATGTCGAGCAGCAGCGGCTCGGTCCGGGTGGCGAGAGTGGGCAGCACGTCGTCGAGCGTGGTGAGGAGCTCGGAGTACGAGGTGATGCGGCGGGCCGGGCAGTTCAGCGACCGGGCCAGGGCTGCGATGTCGATGTCGGTGAAAGCGGGCCAGGGCGGTTTGCCCCCGGCGTCGCCGGCCAGCCGGTCCATGATCGCGTAACGGCCGTTGGTGAGGACGATGAAAAGGACTCCACACGCGTACCGCGCGGCACTCCACAGACCCTGGACCGCGTAGAGGGACGAACCGTCGCCCAGCACGGCTACGACAGGCCGGCTCGGATCACCGAGCCGGAGCCCGGCGGCGGCCGGCAGGGCGAACCCGAGTCCGCCCATCGCGGCACTGACGAATCCGCGGGGTGTCCGCGCGGGCAGCAGTCGGTGGAGGTCCGGGCGCGAGGACGGCGTCTCCTCGACCAGGACGGTGTCACGTGGCAACCGCTCTGCGAGTGCGGCGAAGACGTGCGTCGCGAACAAGCGGTCGTCGGCACGCGGGGGCTCGACGGTCGGCGCGACGCGCAGTACGGGCTTGGACTTGCGTGGTTTCAGCCGTGCCGTGATCGCCGCGCAGGCGGATGCCGCGTCGGCCAGCAAGGCTACGTCCGCATGGCTGTAGTGCAACTCGTCAGGATCGTCGGAGATCACGGCTACGGCCAGCCCGTCTGGTACCAACGACCCCGGCTCGTACACGTACTGGCGGAACGCGCCCGTACCCACGACGAGCGCGACGTCGTACTGGGCGAGAACCGCGCGCAGTTCGGATCGCCCGGACGGCAGGTGACCGGCGAACTGTGGATGGTCCTGCGGGAAGCCCGCGCGGGCACCGAACGCCTCCTGCCAGACCGGCGATCCCAGTCGCTCGGCCAGAAAGATCAGCTCCGCCCAGGCCTGCTCGTCGTCAGCACCTGCGCCAACGACCAGAACCGGCGCGGCGGCGCCCTCCAGGAGCTGAGTGATGTCGTCCACGGCAGGCCCTGGTTCGCGGCGGGCGCGCGCCACCGCGACCGGCCCGGGAACCTCGAGTCCGAGATCGGTCTCCGCAGACCAGTCGTCCATCGGCACCACGACAATCGCCGGGCCGCGATGCTGCGCCGCTTCGTGCCAGGCACGCCGTACTGCGCCGGGAACGTCCTGCGGCCGGACGGGTTGGTGTTCCCACACGGGGTAGGCGCCGGCCAGCCCCTCGAGCCGGCCGGCGAGGAACGGCTCGCCGGCCAGATGGCGGCGGTCCTGCTGACCGACCAGCACGACCAGCGGAGCCCGGTTGGTGCGCGCGGTGGCGAGTGCGCCGACCGCGTTGCCCAGGCCTGCCGTCGTGTGCAGTACTACGAGCGCGGGCTGGCCGGTCGCGATGGCGTGACCGGTCGCCATACCGACCACAGCGCCTTCGTGCAGGCCGAGGATGAACTCGAGATCGTCAGGCAGGTCGACCAGGAAGGGGACCTCGGTCGACCCCGGGTTGGCGAACATCCGGTTCATCCCACACTGGCGCAGAACGTCGAGAGTGGCATCCCGCACGGTCGTCATCGGGACGCCCCCATGGCGACTGCCGCAATCGGCGTGATCGGCGCGGATGGTTCGGCGACTACGAGGGTCTCGATGAGGCCGAGGCCTTCGATCTCGCCGCGGAGGCGGTCGGTGGGAACCACGCTGCGTACTCCGGGTGGCGTGCCCGTCGAGACGATGTCGCCAGGCGCGAGGGTGAGTGCTTCCGTCAGCCAGGACAGCTGCTCAGGAATGTCGTGGAACATCTCGGCGGTACTGCCGTCCTGCCGCAGCTCACCGTTCACCCAGAAGCGGATGGCCAGCGCCTGCGGATCGGGGATCTCGTCAGCGGTGACGAACCACGGTCCGACGATGGCGAAGGTGTCGCATCCCTTGCCCCGGTCCATCCGGTTGTTGTCCAACTCGGAGACGTCTCTGGCCCCCGTATCGACGAAGGCGACATAGCCGGCCACCGCCGCCATGGCCGACCCCCGGTCGAGTCCGCGAGAGCGTCGACCAATCACCACGGCGAGCTCGAGTTCCGGATCCACCCGCTGGCTGATCGCCGGGTAGCGGAGTTCGTCGTACGGGCCGGCCAACGCGCTCGGCGCCTTGAGGAAACCCTGGAGTCCGCGAGGCGTGCGCGGCGCCTGCCGATCCCTCGGGTAGTTCGCCGTCATCCCCCAGAGCGTGTGCGGGCGTCCGATCGGCGGGCCGAACGTCGCCCTCTCCGCAGACCAGATGCAGTCCTCCGTCAGATCACCGAGGCCCGCCGCCGACTGCGCCCACTCGTGCACCGCACGAACGAGACAGAGCTCAGGGTCGGTCTGCAGCAACGCCGGGAGCGTCTCCGCCACCTCTCGCCGCGACCGCGGGATCGCGTCGTCCCGATGGCTGCCGCGGGTTTCGAGCATCCGGGCGTACGCCGCTTGGACGTCGACCAGCCGGCCTTCGACGACGTCAGGGAAGCAGAGCCGGTCGCCGAGATAGGTCCGCCTGATCGCGAGTTTCACGCCCGGACCGCCTTCGCCGGGTCGTTGCACGGGTCGAGGATCACGTCGAGTCCTCCCAGACTTTCCACTATGTCGAAAACCTCGCCGGCCTCATCAGCACCTCTGGCCAGGGGTACTTGGATAATGGACGCTAGCCACGACCCACAGAGCGGGCAATGATCGAGCCGAGGATTTCCACCATGTCGAAGAACGACGCCGCCAAGCCGAAGGGCGAGCCGCACGACGCGGTGAGCAAGTCGCTGCGCACCCTGCTCGCGCTCTCCACCCAGGAGTCGATGGGGGTCAGCGAGCTGAGCCAGGAACTCGATGTCGCGGTCTCCACCGCGCACCGCCTGCTCAACATCATGCGCCTGCACGACTTCGTCGAGCAGGACCTGCACTCACGGCGATACCGGCTCGGTCCCGCGGCACGCAAGCTCGCCGAGCACTCCCGGGGCGACCAGGATCTCGTGGCCGTCGGGCACCCGCATCTGGTGGCACTGCACGCGCAGATCAACGAGACCGTGAACCTCGTCGTCCTGGATGGAGCGGAGGCGCTCTTCACCGACGGCATCCAATCCCGCCAACCCCTGCGGGTCGCTACCCGTACCGGTGCGCGGCTACCGGCCTACGCCACGGCCGGCGGGAAGGTGCTCCTGGCCTACCTGCCGAAGGCGACGGTGCACACCTACGTCCCGTCGGACCTGCGCCGGATCACCCGCTTCACCTTGCGCGACCGGCAGGCCCTCGAGCGCGAACTGGACGAGATCCGCGCCCGCGGGTATGCGCTGAACCTCGGCGAGCACCTGGTCGAGGTCTGTGCGATCGCCGTCCCCGTCGACGGCCTGCACGGCCGACCCGTCGCCGCCCTCACGGTAGCCGCCCCACAGACCCGCTGGACCCGCAAACGCCTCGCGGCCCTAGCGCCCACCCTCACCACCACATCAGCAGCAATCACCCAGGCCCTCCACGAACACCACACCGACCCAGGGCACTAAGCGCTGAGGGTTCGGGTGACGCCTTGGGCGGCGACCTGGAGGGCGGTGAGTAGGCGGGCCCGGTCGCGTCTGAGCGTCGGTACGACGACGCCGATCGCGGCGACCACTTCGCCCTCAGGCCCGCGCAGCGGCACCGCGATGGAGCAAGCGCCCAGCGTCATTTCCTCCACCGTCGTCGCGTAGCCGTCGAGGCGAACCTTGTCGAGCTGAGCCCGCAAGCGGTCCGGCTGCGTGACCGTGTACGGCGTCTGCCGGGTCAGGTGGGCGAGCACGTTCTGCTGGACCGCCACCGGCGCATAAGCGAGCAACACCTTGCCGACTCCGGTCGCATGCATCGGCAGGCGTGCTCCCACCCGGCTGACCACCGGAACCGACGCCCGCCCGGACAAGCGCTCGAGATAGAGCACCGACGTGTCATCCCGGACAGCCAGATGCACGGTCGCCCAGGTCGTGGCGTGAATGTCGTTGAGGAAAGGCGCGACAACCTGACGCAACCCCGTCTGCACGGGAGCGAGCAGTCCGACGTCCCACAGCCGCCGGCCCACGACGTACTCGCCGCTCGCGTTCCGAACCAGCGCGCCGCCGGCTACCAGCTCGGCAGCCAGCCGGTACGCCGTCGGCACCGGCAAACCGGCTCTCCGCGCCAACTCGGTGAGCGTCAGCCTCCGGTGCTGGTCATCGAAGGCGTAGAGCACCGCCAAGGCGCGAGAGACCACCGAGGCGCCCGGGGTCGAGAGGTTGCCCGCCATACCCGCGATCCTTTCACTCAGTGAAAGCTTAGGCTCGCCGCGCCCGGTGCTGGTCCGCCACCCTTGGTCCATGTCTCGCATCGTCTCCACCACCACCGTCGGCATCGTCGGCGGCGGCCCGGCCGGCCTGATGCTCTCCCACCTGCTGCACGTGGCCGGCATCGAGTCGGTGGTGATCGACAACCGCAGCCGCGACGAGATCGAGCACACCCACCGGGCCGGCATCCTCGAGCGGGACAGCGTCCGATTGCTGATCGAGTCGGGGGTGTCGGACCGGGTGCTCCGGGACGGTCACGAGCACCAGGGCATCGACCTGCGGTTCGGCGGGGTGAACCACCGGATCGACTTCCAGGGACTGGTCGGCGCCTCGACCTGGCTCTACCCGCAGACCGACGTGTTCATCGACCTCGCCAATGCCCGGCAGCGCGACGGGGGTGACGTCCGCTTCGGTGTCACCGAGACGGCCGTCGCCGACGTGACCTCGGACCGGCCCCGGATGCTGTTCACCGACGCCGACGGCCAGGAGCACGAAATCCGCTGCGATCTCCTGGTCGGGGCTGACGGCTCGCGCAGTGTCACCCGCGCGTCGGTGACTAACCGGAAGGAGTATTTCCGCCAGTACCCGTACGCCTGGTTCGGGATCCTCTGCGAGGCCCCGCCGAGTGCGCCGGTCCTGATCTACACCCGGTCGGAGCGCGGTTTCGCATTGCTCAGCCAGCGCACCGAAGCCATCCAGCGGATGTACTTCCAGTGCTCGCCGGAGGAGTCGGTCGACAACTGGTCGGAGGACCGGATCTGGTCCGAGTTGCAGGCCCGCCTGGCCGGCGAGGACGGCTTCACCCTGAAAGAGGGCCCGATCATCGAGAAGACCGTGCTGCCCTTCAGGTCCTACGTTTGCGAGCCGATGCGGCACGGCAATCTGCTGCTCGCCGGCGACGCCGCGCACACCGTGCCGCCGACCGGCGCGAAGGGGCTCAACCTGGCGCTGGCCGACGTCCGCGTGCTCGCCGAAGTACTGGAAAGGGCGCTGCTCAAGGACGACCGATCCGCGCTGGACACCTACACCGACCGCGCGCTCGCCCGTGTGTGGAAGGCCCAGCACTTCTCCTACTGGATGACCACGATGCTGCACACCCTCCCCGAGGCCACCGACTTCGACGTACGCCGGCAACTCGGCGAACTGGACTCCGTGGCCAACTCCACCGCCGGAGCCACCTACCTCGCCGAGTGCTACACCGGCTGGCCCTGAGCTGCCCATTGGTCTTGGCGCCGAACAGCACATGCACCGGGGCATCAGCCGTCCCGCCGGCGCGTCCCCCTGGGGGAGTACTCCTAGCTGACGAAGACGGCTGTTGGCTTGGCCAGGGGGCCGTGGGGTTCGTACAGGGCCAGGAAGGTGCCGTCCGGGTCGAACATGGCGGTTTGCCGGCCTGCCGCCAGCTTCAGGCCGGGTAGCGGGCGGCCGGTGCGGATGGCGGTAGCCTGCTCCGCATCGGCGTCGTAGCGCGGGAAGGTGTCCGCCGCTACGTCAGCGATGGGGAGCATCGTGAAGGTCTCGGCCAGGGACTCCAGGGTGTGGGCCGAGGTCATGCCGAAGGTGCCCACGCGGGTACGGCGAAGCCTCGTGAGGTGACCACCTACGCCCAGGTCTGCGCCTAGATCGCGAGCCAGGGCCCGGATGTACGTGCCGCTGGAGCAGTCGACCGAGATGTCGACCTCGATGCCGCCATCCATCGGCCGAACGTCGAGGACGTCGTACCGGCTGATCGTCACGCTGCGAGCCTTCAACGCGACCTCTTCGCCCGCGCGGACACGTTCGTACGCCCGTTTCCCGTCGACCTTGATCGCCGACACCTTGGAAGGCACCTGGGAGATCTCGCCCCGATAAGCAGCGACCGCGGTCTCGATCGCCTCGGCGGTGACGGCGGCCAGCGCAGCAGGAGAGGCCGTGGACACGACCTCCCCCTCGGCGTCGTCCGTGGAGGACGTGGCGCCGAGGAGGATGGTCGCGTCGTAAGACTTGTCGGCCAGTTGCAGGTGGCCGAGCAGCCGGGTGGCGCGGTTCAGCCCGACCACCAGGACGCCGGTGGCCATCGGGTCCAGGGTGCCGGCGTGGCCGACCTTGCGGGTGCCGGCCAGCCTGCGGATCCTGGCCACCACCGTGTGCGAGGTCAGCCCCGCCGGTTTGTCGACGACGACGATGCCGTCGGCAACGATCGGCTCACTCGTCGTCGCTGTCATCGTCCTCGCGGTGCTTGTACGGGTCGGCGTCGCCGGCCGGCTTGGCGCCCGCGGCGGCCTTCGCCACCTCGGCGTCGGCCTGCCGGGCCTTCTCCAGCAGCTCCTCGATCTGCCCGGCGGTCTCCGGAATGGAGTCGAGGTAGAACGCCAGGCTCGGGGCACGCCGCAGTCCCAGGGCTTTGCCGACCTCGCTGCGGATCAGGCCGCGGGCCGACTCCAGCGCGGCCGCGGTGGACGCGCGGTCCTGCTCGTCGCCGTACACCGTGTAGAAGACGCTGGCCTCGCTCAGATCCCCGGTCAGCTTCGCGTCCGTCACGGTCACGAAACCCAGCCGCGGATCCTTCACCCTGCGCTCCAGCAGCTCCGCGACCAGGACCTGGATCCGGTCGGCCAGCTGCTTCGCCCTTGCTTCACCCATCAGGGCTCACTCCCTCATTCATGCGAAACGTCCGGAGCAGCGGCTGCGAAACCGCCACTCCGGACGTTACTCGGCACAGGACAACTGTCAGTTGCGGGGCTTCTCGCGAAGCTCGAACGCCTCGACCACATCGCCGAGCTTGATGTCGTTGTAGTTGGCCACGGTCAGACCACACTCGAAGCCCTCGCGGACCTCGGACGCGTCGTCCTTGAACCGCTTGAGCGACGACAGGTCGCCGTTCTCGACCACGACCGCACCGTCACGGATGAGTCGCACCTTGGCGTTGCGCTTGATGACGCCGCTGGTGACCCAGCAACCCGCGATGTTGCCGACCTTGGACGACCGGAAGATCTCGCGGATCTCTGCCGTCCCGAGCTTGAACTCCTCGTAGATCGGCTTGAGCATGCCCTTCAGAGCAGCCTCGATGTCGTCGATCGCCGAGTAGATGACCGAGTAGTACCGGACATCCACGCCCTCGCGCTCGGCCAGATCCCCGGCCTTGCCCGCCGGCCGCACGTTGAAGCCGATGATGACGGCGTTCGACGCGATGGCCAGGTTGACGTCGTTCTCGTTGATCGCACCGACACCGCGGTCGATGACGCGGAGGTTGACCTCGTCGCCGACCTCGATCCGCACCAGGGCGTCCTCGAGTGCTTCCACCGAACCGGACACGTCGCCCTTGAGGATGAGCAGGAGCTCCTGGCTCTCGCCCTTCTCCATGGAGGCCATGAAGTCCTCGAGCGTACGGCGCGCACGGCGCTTGGCGTTCGAGGCCGCACGGGCCCTCGCCTCACGCTTCTCGGCGATCTGGCGGGCCATCCGGTCGTCGTCGACAACGAGGAAGTTGTCGCCGGCTCCCGGTACGCCGGACAGGCCCTGGACCGCGACCGGCCGCGACGGCAGCGCCTCCTTGACGTTGTTGCCGTGCTCGTCGAGCATCGCCCGGACCCGGCCGTACGCCGGACCGGCGACCATCGAGTCGCCGACCCGCAGCGTGCCGCGCTGGACCAGCACGGTCGCGACGGGGCCACGGCCCTTGTCCAGGTGCGCCTCGATCGCCAGACCCTGCGCCGGCTGGTCCGGGTTGGCCCGGAGATCCAGCGAAGCGTCGGCGGTGAGGATGACACCTTCGAGCAGACCGTCGATGTTCAGTCGCGCCTTCGCGGAGACGTCGATGAACATGGTGTCACCGCCGTACTCCTCGGGCACCAGGCCGTACTCGGTCAGCTGACCGCGCACCTTGACCGGGTCGGCGTCCGGTACGTCGATCTTGTTCACCGCGACCACGATCGGGACGTTCGCCGCCCGGGCGTGGTTCAGTGCCTCGATCGTCTGCGGCATCACGCCGTCGTCGGCCGCGACCACCAGGATGACGATGTCGGTGGCCTGCGCACCACGAGCACGCATGGCGGTGAACGCCTCGTGACCCGGGGTGTCGACGAACGTGATGGCCCGCTCCTGGCCGTCCACCTCGGTGGTCACCTGGTACGCACCGATGTGCTGGGTGATCCCGCCGGCTTCCTTGGCGACGACGTTCGCGTGCCGGATCGCGTCCAGCAGCTTGGTCTTACCGTGGTCGACGTGACCCATCACGGTCACGACCGGCGGACGGGCGGCCAGGTCGCTCTCGCCACCGTCGTTGGCACCGAAGTCGATGCTGAACGACTCGAGCAGCTCGCGGTCCTCGTCCTCCGGGGAAACCACCTGCACGTCGTACTCGAGCTCGGTGCCGAGCACCTGCAGGGTCTCCTCGTTGACCGACTCGGTCGCGGTCACCATCTCACCGAGGTGGAACAGCACCTGGACCAGCGCGGCCGGATCGATACCGACCTTCTCGCCGAAGTCGGTCAGCGACGAACCGCGAGCAAGCTTCACGACCTCGCCGTTGCCGTGCTTGACCCGCACGCCGCCGACGGCCGGAGCCTGCATGTTGTCGAATTCCTGGCGCTTCGCGCGCTTGGACTTGCGACCACGACGGGCCGGACCACCCGGACGCCCGAAGGCACCCTGCGTTCCGCCACGACCCCGGTTGCCCGGGCCCGGACGACCGCCACCGCCGCCACCGGGGGGACCGCTCGGGCCACCACCGGGACGGAAGCCACCGCCGCCACCGCCACCGCCGCCACCTGGGCGCGCACCGGCGCCCGGTCCACCACCGGGACCGCCGCTCGGGCGACCACGGCCGCCGCCACCACCGCCACCGGGGCCACCACTGCCGCCACCGGGACCGGAAGGACGACCGGTGAACGTTCCGGCCGAGGACTTCGGCATCATCGCCGGGTTCGGACGCGGAGCGCCCGGAACACCACCGGACGGACGCGGCCGGTCGTTGCCGCGCCCGTCGCTACGGGCCTGCGGCGGACGCGCCGGCATGCCGGCCGGGCTCGCACCCGGGGCCGCCGGGGCCGCGGGAGCGCCCGGACCAGGCCGTGCGCCACCGCGCTGCATGCCCTGGGTCGAGCTGAAGGGGTTGTTGCCCGGACGCGGTGCACCCGGACGGCCGCCGCCGGAGCGGTCGCCGCCCTGGCCACCAGGACGTGCCGAACCACCCGGACGAGGCGCACCCGGACGCGGGGCGCCACCAGGACGCGGAGCGTTCCCCGGGGTGCCGGGACGCGGTGCCGGCCGGGACGGAGCCTCTGCCGCGGGACGCGATGCTGCCGGGCTCGGTGCTGCCGGTGCCTCAGCGGCCGGAGCCTCCACAGCGGGAGCGGCCGGAGCCTCGGCGGCCTTGGCCGCGGGTGCCTCGAAGGCCGGCTGCTCCACCTTGGCCGGAGCCTCGGCAGCAGGGGTGGCCTCGGGGCGCGGACCCGGCTTGGGGCCGGGGCGCGGACCCGGACGCGCCGGGGACGGCGCCGTGGTCGAGGCGGCCGGGGCAGAGGCGGCCGGAGCGGCCGTCTCGGTCACGGTCGGCTCAGCCTTGACCGGAGCCGGTGCTGATTCCACCACCGGCGCGGTGCGCTCGGCCTGGACCGCGGGAGCCTCGGCCGCCGGAGCGGCCTTCTTCTCCACGACGGGCTCCGCCGGGGTGACCGGTGCGGTCGCCTGCGGCGCAGCAGATGTACTGGCGGCGGCCTTCTTGGCCGCGCGCTTCTTCGGCGGGTTCTTCTCGAACTCTTCCGCCAACCTCCGGACTACGGGTGCCTCGATCGTCGAAGACGCCGATCGGACGAACTCTCCCATGTCGTTCAGCCTGGTCAGGACGACCTTGCTGGTAACTCCGAGCTCTTTAGCGAGCTCGTAGACTCGGACCTTTGCCACTGCTCTCCCTCTGGTCCGAGCCTGGGGCGCGGACCGTTAGTTGACGTACATGCTCATCGCATTGCACTCATCGTTCGACACTCATCGAGTGGTCATGAGTCGATGACCCGCCTTCATGTCTTCGCGACTGTTGTCGCGGGCGGCCGGGCGGCCGCACTTGCCTTACCTGACTCCTGCTGCTCGACGTGCTCCCGCACGAGTGAGACATCCAGCGGGCCCGGGACCTTGAAGGCCCGCGGGAACGCCTTGCGTCGCTCGGCGAGGTCGAGACACTCGGTCACGGGGTGCAGATGCGCCCCTCGCCCGGGTGCCCGGTGATCGGGATCCGGGAGGACAAGTCCTCCGGACACCGTCATCCGCAGCAAGCCGGCCGGACTGTCCCGTTTCCGACACCCGATACAGGTGCGCTCCTGATGCTTCTCAGGGCGCGCGTCTGCAGTCTCTGTCACAGTTCCTCAGGGTGTGGTGACGACTCAGTCGACCGACCGAGAGATCAGTCTACCTTCTCGTCCCCACGAGTCACATCCGTATCCGGTCTGATGTCGATCCGCCAGCCCGTCAACCGGGCCGCGAGGCGCGCGTTCTGCCCTTCCTTGCCGATCGCCAGCGAGAGCTGATAGTCGGGTACGACGACCCGGGCAGCCCTCGCCGCGGCATCGACGACCTCTACCGACGAAACCTGCGCAGGAGAAAGCGCATTCCCGACGAAGGTCGCCGGTTCGTCGCTGTAGTCGATGATGTCGATCTTCTCGCCGTGCAGCTCGTGCATGATGTTGCGCACCCGCTGGCCCATCGGGCCGATACAGGCGCCCTTGCCGTTCACGGACGGGTTCAGCGTCCGGACGGCGATCTTGGTCCGGTGACCGGCCTCACGCGCGATCGCCATGATCTCGACCGTGCCGTCCGCGATCTCCGGTACTTCGAGCGCGAACAACTTCTTCACCAGGTTCGGATGGGTCCGGGAGACGGTGATCTGCGGGCCCTTGAAGCCCTTCCGGACGCCGACCACGTAGACCCGCAGCCGGGAGCCGTGCTCGTACTTCTCCCCCGGCACCTGCTCCGGCGCCGGCAGCACCGCCTCGATCTTGCCCAGGTCGACCATCACCGAGCGAGGGTCGCGGCCCTGCTGGATGACCCCGGAGACGATGTCGCCCTCCTTGCCGGAGAACTCGCCGTACCGGACCTCGTCCTCGGCGTCGCGCAGCCGTTGCAGGATGACCTGCTTGGCCGTGGTGGCGGCGATCCGGCCGAAGTCGGCCGGGGTGTCGTCGAACTCGCGGGCCAGCGTGCCGTCCTCGTTCAGCTCGCGGGCGAACACCGTCACGTGCCCGGTCTTGCGGTCCAGCTCGGCGCGGGCGGACTGCTGCGCTCCCTCGGTCCGGTGGTACGCGACCAGCAGCGCCTGTTCGATCGCCTCCACCACGACCTCGAAGGCGATGTCCTTCTCGCGTTCCAGGGACCGCAGTACGGCCATGTCGATGTCCATCTCAGTTCTCCTCCACCGTGCCGTCAGCGGCAGGTTCGTCGTTGCCGGCTGGCCGGTTGAACTCGATCTGGATCTTCGCCTTGACCATGTCGGCGTAGGCGATCGTGCGGGGCCTGCCCTTCACGTCCAGCTCCGCGGCGTCGTCCGTCGCGGCCGTGATCCGGCCGGTCACCTTGCCGCCGGCCACCAAGGTGACCTCGACCAGGCGGGTGACGTTGCGCCGCCAGTGCCGCGGCAGTGTCAGCGGCCGCTCGACGCCGGGGCTGGACACCTCCAGCGTGTACGCGCCGTCGCCCATCACGTCGTCGGCATCCAGCGCCTTGGAGATCGCCCTGGTCACGTCGGCGACGTCGTCCAGGTTGATCCCGCCGTCGCGGTCGACCAGGACGCGCAGTAACCGGCGCCGCCCGGCCGGCGTGACTTCAGCGGCCTCCAGGTCGCAACCGAACTGCAGGACGACCGGCCGCAGGAAGTTCTCGAGGCTCGCGGGGTCCGTGTGGTCAGTCCTTCGGCTCACAGGTAGACCTGCCTCTCTCTCCAGTTGTGCACCCGTTGCGCCACCCGGCGATCCGACCGAGGGCAGTAGCCCACCCTATCCGGCCCGCCGAACTGTCCGACCCAGCACCTCCGGCCGGGATAAGGTTTCGGCCGTGCCGAACGATCCCCTCCGCCTGTCGCGCCGTACCGCGCTGCGCACCGCTGCCCTCGCAGCGGGCCTCGCAGCGGGCACCGCTGTTCTGGTGGCCGGCTGCGACGACGAGCCCGATCGATCCGGTACTCCGGGCGCCACCGAGGGCCCAGGTGGCGCCAATCAGCCACCGCCGAGCACGGACCCGGCCGTCGTCACCGCCCTGATGACGGCAGCCACCCAGATCGAGCAGCAGGCGCTGCGGTACAGCTCCGTCAGCCAGACCTACCCCGCCCTCCGGGCCCAGCTCTCGGCGGGCGTCCAGCACCATGCCTCCCAGGTGGCGAGGCTGAAGGAGGTCGCCGGCGCGGAACCGGCCCAACCAGGCAAGCTGCCGGCGCTGCCGAAGACCGCCGCCACGGCTCTGGCCGACCTCGCCGCGCGCGAGCAGAAGTTGTCCGTCACGCACGCGACCGCTGCCGCCAAATTGACCGGTCAGGCCGCCCGGCTGCTGGCGATGATCGCGGCCGGCGAGAGCCAGCTCGCGGCCACGCTGACCAAGAAGAAGGCCGCCCGGTGACCGAGACCGACGCCCTGCAGGCCGCGATCGCCGGCGAGCACGCAGCCCTGTACGGCGTGGGCGTGGCGGGCGGGAAACTCACCGGAGCCCGGTTCACGGCCGCGACCACCCAGTACGAACAGCACCGCAAACGGCGTGACCAGCTCGCCCAGCTCCTGATCCAGGCCGGACAGACCCCAGCCGCGGCCGAACCGGCGTACGACCTGCCCCAGGCGGTGACGAACGCGGCGACGGCGACCGCGCTCGTATTGCTGATCGAGCGCAGGCTGAGTGCGGTCTACGGCGATCTGGTCGAGTCGGCCGAGATGGACAAGGTCCGCACCTTCGCCGTCCAGGCCCTGATCGCGACCGCCCGCGACCAGCTCACCTGGGGCGGCGCCCCCGCAGCGTTCCCGGGCGACGTCTGACCAAGCGGCCGGCCGGCGCCGCCCGTCGGCCACGGGTGGCGCACCGGTGGACTGTCAGCGGCGGCGGCGCCAGGGGCCGGTGATGGCGTAGGTGATTCCGGGGGTGTAGACGTTGAAGAACATGGTCCGGCCGTCGGCGGAGAAGCCGGCGCCGGCCAGTTCGCCGAACTCCGGGTCTTCGGGAGTGCCGTTGTTGACCCGGTTGCGGGCGAACTTGAAGACCTCGCCGTCCTCGGTGGTACCGAGGATGTGCTGCTCACCGAGGCCGTCCTCGCACATCATCAGGCCGCCGTACGGCGACATCGTGATGTTGTCGGGGGCATCGAACTCGGGGTCGTCCGAGCCGGGCTTCGGCCGGGTGAAGATCACCTCGAGCCGCAGGGTCTTCTTGCGCGGGTCGTACTTCCAGACCTGGCCGTCGTGGTCCACCTTCGGGCCGAGTTCGGTGCGCGCGAACGACGAGACGAAGTACACGCACCGGTCCAGCTGACCCCACCAGCAGCCTTCGAGCTTGTAGCCGCCGGTGATCGGCTTCGCGTAGTCCTGCGCGCGGACCGACTCGGTCGTCGCCAGCGGGTCGGGTACCTTCACCCACTGCACGTTGCGGAAGACCGTGCCCGGTTCCTGCACCACGGACAGGTCCGGCAGGCCGTCGATGTGCATCGCCTGGAGTTCACCGCCGGCCCGCAGGCTCCCCCAGCCACCGCGGGGACGGTTCGGCAGGAACCGGTAGAACCCGCCGAGCGGTGCGATGAAGGCGTCCTCGGTCTCGTAGACGATGCCGGTCGCCGGGTCGATCGCGACCGCCTCGTGCTGGAACCGGCCCATCTCCTTCAGCGGGGTCGGGTTGTCGTTGCGGCGGTCGTCGTAGGGGTCGACCTCGAAGATGAAGCCGTGGTCCTTGGTGTAACCGGTGGTGGGGTCGCCGGCCTTGAGCTCGGTCTCCTCACAGGTCAGCCAGGTGCGCCACGGCGTGATGCCACCCGAGCAGTTGATCGCCGTACCACCCAGGCTGATGTGTTCGCCGGTCTTGTTGTTGTGCTTGTCCGCCACCACCGTGCTGGTGCCACCGGCCGCGGCAGGGTCGTAGGTCCGCTCGGGAGGCGCGACCACCTTGATCGTCGCCGTCGGGCTGCATTCGTGGTTGCGGACCAGCCGGTTGCCGCCGTGGCGGTCCGGGAAGGTGCCCATGCCGTCGAAACGGCTCGGCACCGGCGGGCGGCCGGAGGTGATGGTGCCCTCGCGGGACAGGATCTTGTAGTGGAACCCGTGCGGCAGGTCGAGCATGCCGGCCGGGTCCGGGATCAGCGGGCCGTAGCCGATCTTCGGGCCGGAGGTGCCGAGGGCCGGCTGGGCGGCGTACAGCGCCTCGACCGAGCCGGCGACGCTGACCGCGACTCCGGCCGCAGCCGCGCGGGCGACGAACTGGCGCCTGGACAGGGGGTTCGACTGCGGTTCGACGGACACGCTGGGCCTCCTTGGGGCAGGGCGGATTTGCCGGTCACCAGTGAACGTATGGTGAACGGCACCCAACGACAAGGTGAACCGCGCGTCGCGGCACGCGCAGGCTCGAGGCCCGCGCGTGCCGCAAGATTCAACTATTACTGGTAGCAGGGCTTGGTGAACTGGTGTTTCTCAGCGGTCTTGCCGGTGAAGAAGTCCTTCTCGACCTTGACGCCGGTCGGGGCTGACGGGTCCACCTTGGAGATGAGGCTCTGCCGGAAGACCCGCTCGTTCGGCTCGCCGGCGAACTTGCCGGCCTCCGCGGGCAGCATGCCCTCGTAGTCGACCGTGTCCAGCGACTTCACCGCCGCCAGCACGCCGGCCCGGGTGAGGTCCTTGCTGTCGACCGCCTTCTGCAGCGCAGCCTTCAGCGGGTACGACCAGACCCAGCCGGCCGTGTAACCGTCGCTCGGCGCGGCCTTGAACATGGTCTGGTTCAGCGATTCGGCCAGCGCCTTGTGCCCCGGTGTGTCGGTCCCGTACGGCGCCCACGGCCCCGACTGCCTGTACAGCGCGGTCAGCGCCGGAGCGGCCGGACTCTTCAGCAGCGCCGGGTTCCAGGTCGGGCTGCTACCGATGAACTGTCCCTTGAAACCGGCCTGCGCCGCACCGCCGACGATGGTGGCCGCCTCGGTCGGGCCGGTCGTCAGGATGACCAGATCCGGCTTGGCGGCGACCAGTTTCTGGATCGCCGAGCCCTGGTTGTCCTGCCCGGAGGTGGTCGGGATGTCGGTGAACTTCATCCCGTTGGCCTCGGCCGCGATCTTCGTCCCGGCTGCCGCGTCGTCGCCGTAGTCACCGGCGAAGTGCACTGACGCCACGCTCTTGGCCTGCAACGTCTCCGCGCCGAAGTCGACGGAGTTCATCGACTCGAAGCAGTAGTTGGTGCCCGACTCCAGGATGACGTCCTCGAACGCCCAGGCCGACGTCCACGAGGCCGGTACGCCGATCATGTTGCTCGCCTTCAGATCGGCGAGGATCGCCGAGGTCGTCGGCGAGCCGAGCGTCTGCACCAGGCCCAGCACGTCCGGCTTGATCTCCGAGTAGACCTCGTTGTGAATCTGCGGGTTGTACTTGTTGTCCTTCACGTACTTCGTCACGTCGACCTCGAAGCCGCCGATGCCACCGGCGGTGTTGACCCGCTTCCAGAAGGCCTTCTGGCTCTCGGTGATCGGCACCCCGAGTGCCTTGAACGGCCCCTCGGTCAGGTCCGAGATCGACCCGAGGTAGATGCACCCCTTGGCCTGGTCGACCGCTTCCGGACATGGCTCCTTCGTGACGCCGACGTCGAACTTGACGCCCTCGCCACCCTCCTGCGTCTCCGGGGCGTCGTTGCGGCACCCCGCGACGGCCAGTACGGCGGCCACCAGGCCCACCGCGACCGTCCTGCGACTTCTCGTCATCGCTCTCCTCCTCAGGGCTGTCCCGCACCGATCACCAGATCAGCGTGAGAACGGCCACGACTTCCAATAGGTACGGACGCGGACCCAGATCCCGAACAAACCCCGCGGTTCGAAGATCAGGAACCCGATGATCAGCAGGCCGTAGAGAATCGTCTCGACCTGGAAGACGGTGATACCGCCGGACGTCGAACTGCTGCTGATGAACGGCAGCACGGCCGGCAGTTCCCGGGTGAGCCGCGGCAGCAAGGTGATGAACAAGGCGCCCATCACCGAGCCGGAGATGGTCGCCACCCCGCCGATCAGGATCATCGCGATGTACTGCACCGACATCCCGAGGTTGAACGACCCCGGTTCGACGAAGCCGATCATCACGTACAGCAGCGCGCCCGCGACGCCGGCGTAGAACGACGACACCGCGAACGCGAGCATCTTGTAGCGGGTCACGTCGACACCGATCACCTCGGCGGCCAGATCACGATCCCGTACTGCGGCCAGCGCCCTGCCGATCCGCGACCTCACCAGGTTCCGCGCCAGCACGCCGAAGATCACCAGCAGCACGAACATCAGCAGATAGAGCTTCTGCGCCTTCGTGAACATCTCCCCGTCGACCGCGAACTGGATCCCGAACAACTCCGGTACCGCGGCCGGCCGCCCGACGCCCACTCCCCCGGTGAGATCCCGCCAATGCTTGAACACGTGCTCGCCGATGAAGACCAGTCCGAGCGTCACCACCGCCAGGTACAACCCCCGCAGCCGGGCCGCCAGTGGTGCCACGATCAGCCCGGCCAAGCCCGCGACCAGCCCGGCCGCGAGCAACCAGATCGGCAGCGAGGTGATCCCGAAGCCGATCAGCCGGGTGCTGTCCGGATCCCCTGACAGGGCCGCTGCGGTATAGGCCCCGATCGCGAGGAAGAACGCGTGCCCGAGGGACACCTGACCGGCGTACCCGGTGACGATGTTCAGGCCGATCGCGCCGATCGCGGCGACGAAGGCGGTGGCCAGTACGACGAGCAGGTCGTCCTCCAGGACGAACGGCAGGCACACCGCGACCAAGCCGAGCACGAGCACCCAGAAGCGCTTCGACGCGGTGTTGAGCAGAGCCATGTCCTGCCCGTACGACGTGTAGAGCAAGGGCCTGCCAAGCCGGACGCTCATATCCGCTCGACCTCCTTCGTGCCGAACAGGCCGTACGGTCTGACCAGCAGAACGAGGAGCATCAGCAGGTAGGGCACGACCAGGAAGAAGTCGCCGCCGAGCGCGGGGCTGAGGTCCCCGCCGTAGTTGCCGACGAGGGCCTCCACCACACCGATCGCGAGCCCGGCCACCACCGCGCCGCCGAGCGAATCGAGACCGCCGAGGATGATCACGGGTAACGCCTTGAGTGCGGTCAGCCAGAGGTTCTGCTCCAGACCGATGCCGGTGGAGAGGAACACTCCGGCCAGTCCCGCGAGCATCGCCGCCAGGGCCCAGGACAGCGAGAACACCCGCCCGACCGAGACCCCTTGAGCGAGCGCGACCTCCTGGTCCGACGACGCCGCGCGCATCGCCAGCCCGGTCCGCGACCAGCGGTAGAAGGCGAAGAGCGCGGCGACCACCGCGAGCGTCGTGACCAACGTCGCCAGGTGCCGTTGGTCGACGTTGACGCCCAGGATCTTTAGTTGCTTCAGGCCCCAAGGGTCGCCCATCTGGCGGATGTCCAGGCCGATGAAGGAGTTCACCACCGTCCGGACCACGATGTCGACGCCGAGCGTGATGATCGCGATCACGAACACCGGCTTGCCGATCATCGGCCGCAACGCCACCCGCTCCACGCCCACGCCGAGCAGCCCGGTCAGCAGCAGCGCGAGCACGACCGCGAGGAAGAAGTTCATCGAGCCGACGAAGTGGCTGACCATCACGGCGCCGGCCATCATGAAGGCCGGCTGGGCGAAACTGATCACCCGCATGGACTTGTAGATGATCACGAACCCCAGCGCCAGCAGCGCGTAGATCGAGCCGTTGCCGAGGCCGCGAACCACGGTGGCGACGAATTCGTTCACCGGGCACCCCCGCCGTACATCGACTCGACCAGCTCGGCGAACGCGTCGGCGACGGCGCTGCGCTTCACCTTCTGGGTCGCGGTCAGCTCGCCGTCCTCGTGCTCCAGCAGCTTCGGCAGCAGCCGGAACGACCGCACCTGCCCGACCGACGCGAACCGCTCGTTCACCTCGTCGACGATCCCCTGCACGAGCGCCAGCACCTCGGGCTTCGAGGACAGATCCCGGTACGTCGAGTACGGCAACCGGCGAAGCTGGGCCCAATGGCCGACGGTGTCCGGCTCGATCCCGATCAACGCACCCAGGAACTTCCGCCGATCGCCGATCACCACGGCTTCCTTGATGTACGGCGAAGCCTTCAACGCGTTCTCGAGTTCCGAGGGAGCGATGTTCTTGCCGCCCGCGGTGATGATGATGTCCTTCATCCGGTCGGTGATCCGCAGATGCGTGCCGTCCACCCACTCTCCCACGTCGCCGGTGCGCAGCCAGCCGTCCGGCTCGATCATCCGTGCGGTCGCCTCGGGGTCGCGCCAGTACCCGGCGAAGGTGCCAGGGTGCCGGGTCAGGATCTCGCCGCTGGTCTCGTCGATCCGCAGTTCGACGCCTTCGTGTGCTTCGCCGACCGTGCCCACCTTGACGCGGCCCGGTCGGTTCGCGGTCGCCACCGCCGAGTTCTCGGTCATCCCGTAGACCTCGTGCATCGGGAGCCCCAGCCCCATGAAGAAGCGCAGTACCTCCGGGGCGATCGGCGCGGCACCAGACGCGGCGTACCGGACCTTGCGGAGGCCGACGCGGTCCAGCAGGGCTCGGTAGCAGAACACGTACCCGAGCCCGTAGATCAGCCGGGATCGCGGCGTGTGGCGCCCTCCGTTGGCGGCAAGGATGTTGCCGATGGCATCGGCCCGGCGGAGCCAGAAACCGCCGACGAACCGCTTCACCGGATCCGCGGACTCGACCCGGATCTGTACGCCGGCCGCGATCTTCTCCCAGATCCTCGGCACCCCGAAAAGAATGGTCGGCTGCACCTCATGCAGATTGGCGGCAACCGTCTCGATCGACTCGGCGAAGTGCACGCAAACCCCTGCACCGGCGCCGAACCAGCAGCTGAAGACCCGCTCGGCGACGTGGCACAACGGCAGGTAGGACAGCACGCTGTCCTTCGTCGACGGGGGTGGCGAGGTGAACCCACCGCGTAGGACCAGCTCGTCGATCGCGTAGTCGACGTTGGCCACCGACAGCATCACGCCCTTGGGTGGTCCGGTGGTCCCCGAGGTGTAGATCAGGGACACCACGTCCTCCGGCCTGACCTCGGCCATCCGCTCCTCGACGGCACCTGGGTTGTTCGTGCGGTGTTCGTCGCCGAGGGCAAGGAAATCCGACCACGCCAGCAACCGCGGATCGTCGTACCGGTAGCGGATGCCGCGTGGTTCGAGATAGACGATGTGTTCCAGGTCGGGCACGGAGTCGCCGAGCGCCAGCGCCTTGTCGACCTGCTCCTGGTCCTCGGCGATCAGCACCCTGGTACCGGAGTGGCGCAGCAGGTAGCCGACCTCCGCGACTGGGTTGGTCGGGTAGAGCCCGACTGTGACGGCGCGCACCGCGACTGTCCCGACGTCGGTGTAGAGCCATTCGCGGCGGTTCTCCGAGTGGATCGCGACCCGGTCGCCGGGCTCGATGCCGAGGGCAAGCAACGCGTGACCGACCAGCTCGGCGGTGTGCCAGTACTCCGCCCAGCCGACCTCCTGCCAGAGGCCGAGATCCTTTTCCCGTAAGGCGATCACGTCCCCCATGGTGGTGGCGCGATCCCGCACCCTGGCCGCGATCGTCATCACCTGCACCGGCGCCGTCACGGTACTCATTTCTGTTCCACCACCCGGTGCTCCTCGCCCAGGTAGGCGCGGACCACGTCGGGATCGGTGGCCACCTCCCGCGGCGAGCCGGTGCGGATCGGCCGGCCGAAGTCGACCACCATGATCCGGTCGGCCAGGTCCATCACCAGGCCCATGTCGTGCTCGACCATCACCATCGGCAGGCCCAATTCGTCTCGGATGTCGAGGATGAACCGGGCCATGTCCTCGGTCTCCTCCAGGTTCATCCCGGCGACCGGTTCGTCGAGCAGCAGCAACTTCGGTTCCGAGGCGAGTGCCCGGCCGAGTTCGACCCGTTTCTGCACGCCGTACGGGAGGAGTCCGACCGGCATCCGGCGCCACTGCGCGAGTTCGAGGAAGTCGACGATCTCCTCGACGGCCCTGCGGTTGGCCCGTTCGTTGCGGCGGGCCTTCCCGAGCCAGCCCAGCGCCGCGATCACGCCGTACGGGTGGTGGTGATGGCGTCCGAGCATCAGGTTGTCCAGCACGGTCAGGTTCGAGAACAGCTCGATGTTCTGGAAGGTCCGGGCGACGCCAAGCTGAGCGATCGCGTGCGGCCGGCGCCCGATCAGGTCCTCCGTGCCGAACCGGACCGAGCCGCGCTGGGGGTGGTACACCCCGGAGATCACGTTGAAGATCGAGGTCTTGCCGGCGCCGTTCGGGCCGATCACCGCGAACAGTTCGCCGGGATCGACACGGAAGCTCACCCCGTTCAGCGCGGTGACGCCGGAGAACTCGAGCAGCACGTCGTCGAAGGTGAGTACGGGGGGCTGCGCCGTTCTGGTGGCCTCCGGCCGGGCCTCGGTGGCGGTCATGACAGCCACCTCTTCCGACGCCGGTAGTGCTTCACGTCGCGGAACGACCTCGAGGACCCCTCCGCGCCGAGGCCGAGGTAGAACTCCCGCACATCGCCGTCGGCCAGCAACTCGGCGGCGGGTTTGTCCATCACCATCGCGCCGTTCTCCAGCACGTACCCGTGTTCGGCGATCGCCAGCGCCATCGCCGCGTTCTGCTCGACCAGCAGCACGGTGGTGCCCTGCGCGTTGATCTCGACGATGACGTCGCGGATCTGCCGGACGATCATCGGCGCCAGCCCGAGACTCGGCTCGTCCATCAGCAGGTACTTCGGATCCGACATCAGCGCCCGCCCGATCGCCAGCATCTGCTGCTCTCCACCGGACAGATAGCCCGCGATCTTGCGCCGCCGGTCGGCCAGGACCGGGAAGAGCGCGTAGGTCCGGTCCAGGTTGGCCTTCAGCGACCGGGGCTTCACGTGACCGCCGATCCTCAGGTTCTCCTCGACCGTCAGCTCGACGAAGATCCGCCGGCCCTCCATCACCTGTTTGATGCCCAGGGCAGCGATCTTGCTGGCGCCGAGATTGTGGATCGGTTCGCCGTCGAGCGTGATCGATCCCCGGCTGACAACGCCGTCATGGACGCCCAGCAGCCCCGAGACGGCGCGCAGCAGCGTGGACTTGCCCGCCCCGTTCGCCCCCAGCAGGGCAACGATCCTGCCCTGCGGCACCTCGAGGCTGACGCCGCGCAGCACCAGCATCACATCGTCGTAGACGACCTCGAGATTCGTCGCAGCCAGCACGTCCGGCCTCCTGGATCCCCGAAGGTTCCCACCGTCCTGGCGAGTGAGTGTGACAGCACAAATGTCATCTACGGAAGACCAAGAGCCCGGAAATCGGACGCCATGCCCCAAACGTGATCGAGCTTTTTCGGGGACGTCAGGAGCAAACCAGGACAACGCCGTAGTACCGGACGTCGCAGTACGGGGTCAGAGCGAGCGGACCCAGTTCGCCAGGAGTTCGGCGCCGGCGTCGCCGGACTTTTCGGGGTGGAACTGGGTCGCGGACAGCGGCCCGTTCTCGACTGCCGCGACGAAACGGTCACCGCCGTACTCCGTCCAGGTGACTGCGGGTGTCACGGAGGCGCGGGTCTCGATGAGCTCCCACTGGCGCACGCCGTACGAGTGCACGAAGTAGAACCGTTCCTTCTCGATGCCGTCGAACAACGCGCTGCCCGACGGCACGTCGACCGTGTTCCAGCCCATGTGCGGAACCGGCTCGCCATGTTCCGGCCGCAGCCGCTCGACCACCCCGGGCCACTGCTCGCAGCCCTCGGTCTCCACGCCGTGCTCGATCCCCTTGGCGAACAGGATCTGCATGCCCACGCAAATCCCGAGCACCGGCAGGCCACGCGCCAGGCGCCGGTCCACCACGACGTCACCACGGACCGCCCGCAGACCCGTCATACAGGCCTCGAAGGCGCCGACCCCTGGCACGAGCAGCCCGTCCGCGTTCAGAGCGGCGTCGAAGTCCGAGGTGACGGTGACATCGGCGCCTACTCGCTGAAGGGCGCGCTCCCCCGACCGGATGTTGCCCGAGCCGTAGTCCAGCAGGACGACGTTCTTGCTCACAGGGCACCCTTGGTCACAGCGCACCCTTGGTGGATGGGATCCCCGGCTGCCGCGGATCCAGCTCAGCCGCGGCCCGCAGCGCCCGGGCGAAGGCCTTGAACTGGGCCTCCACGATGTGGTGCGGGTCCCGGCCCGACAGCACCCGGATGTGGATGCAGATCGCGGCGTTGAACGCGAGCGTCTCGAAGACGTGCTGGGTCAGCGAGCCGGCGTAGTCCCCACCGATGATCGCGTAGACCTGACCGTCGGGCTCACCCGTGTGCACGCAGTACGGGCGGCCGGACAGGTCGACCGTGCAGTGCACCAGCGCCTCGTCCAGCGGCACGGTCGCGTCGCCGAAGCGGCGGATCCCGCGCTTGTCACCGAGGGCCTGCTTGAGCGCCTGGCCGAGACCGATCGCGGTGTCCTCGACGGTGTGGTGTGCGTCGATCTCCAGGTCGCCGACGGTGTTCACGGTCAGGTCGAGCAGCGCGTGCTTGGCCAGCGCGTTCAGCATGTGGTCGTAGAAGCCGACGCCGGTCGAGATCTCGGCCCGGCCGGTGCCGTCCAGGTCGAGCTCGACGAGCACCTTCGACTCACTCGTCTCCCGATCGATCCGGGCTGTCCGCGTCATGATTGCCTTCCTACGTCTGTCTTGAGCACCTTCTCCAGGGAAGCACGGAACGCCGCCATCTCGGTGCTGGTGCCGATCGACACCCGGAGCCAGCCGTCCGGACCGGTCTCGCGGATCAGTACGCCGTCGTCGAGCAGCGACTGCCAGACCGCGTGCCGGTCGGCGAATGTACCGAACAGGACGAAGTTCGCGTCCGAGTCGACGGCCCGCAATCCCTGTGACCGCAGCCAATCCACCGTCTCGTCGCGCTCCACCCGGAGCTGCTCGACCCGGCCGAGCAGCTCGTCGGAGTGCCGCAACGCCGCCCGCGCGACCGCCTGGGTCACGGCGGACAGGTGGTACGGCAGCCGGACGATGCGCAGGGCGTCGACCAGTTGCTTGCTGGCGGCAAGATAACCGACCCGCCCACCGGCCAGCGCGAACGCCTTCGACATCGTCCGCGCGACTGCCATGTTCGGGTACGACGGCAACAACGTCACCGCACTCGGCGTCCCGGACCGACGGAACTCCGCGTACGCCTCGTCCACCACCAGCACCGCCCCGATCGCGGCCGTCCGCCCGGCGATCGCGTCGACGAGCTGGATCGGCAGCGCAGTACCGGTCGGGTTGTTGGGCGAAGCCAGCAGTACTACGGATGGCCGGTGCCGGGAGATCGCCGCGAGGGCCTTGCTCTCGTCGAGAGTGAAGTCATGGGAACGACGGCCTTGGACCCAGCCCGTGTTCGTGTCCCGCGCGTACTCCGGATACATGGAGTAGGTGGGCGCGAACGACAGCGCAGTACGGCCTGGTCCTCCGAAGGCCTGCAGGAGGTGCAGCATCACCTCGTTCGAGCCGTTGGCCGCCCAGACCTGCTCGGCCGTCAACTGTGCGTTCGACTCCCGGGCCAGGTAGGCCGCGAGGTCGGCGCGCAGGTCGAGGAACTCCCTGTCGGGGTACCGGTTCAGGCCTCGCGCGGCCTCAGTGACCGAGGCGGCGATGTCAGCGACGGTCGCCTCGCTCGGGGGGTACGGGTTCTCGTTGACGTTGAGCAGGATGGGCACGTCCAGCTGCGGCGCGCCGTACGGCTCGAAGCTCTTCAGCTCCTCGCGAATCGGCAAGCCGTCGAAGCGGCCCATCAGCCCTCATCCTTGAATCGCACGGAGACCGCCGCACCGTGGGCCGGCAGATCCTCGGCGTGCGCCAGCGCGACCACGTGACCGGCGACCTCCTGGAGGGCTTCGCGGGAGTAGTTCACGACGTGCACGGCCTTGAGGAAGCTCCGCACGGACAGGCCGGACGAGTGACACGCGCAACCGGCCGTCGGCAGGACGTGGTTCGATCCTGCGCAGTAGTCGCCGAGAGACACGGGCGACCAGCCGCCGACGAAGATCGCGCCCGCGTTGTTGATCAGCGCGGCCCGGTCCTCGGCATCGACGGTCTGGATCTCCAGGTGCTCGGCGGCGTACGCATCCACCACCGCCGTGCCCTGGTCCAGATCATCAACCAGTACTACGGCCGACTGCTGGCCGCTGAGCGCTTCAGTCACTCGCTCGGCGTGCTTCGTTTTCGCAACCTGCTTCGGCAGTTCCGCCTCCACAGCGGCCGCGAGGGTCTCGCTGGGAGTGACGAGCACGCTCGCGGCCATCGGGTCGTGCTCAGCCTGGCTGATCAGATCGGCCGCGACGTGCTCGGCATCCGCGCTGTCATCAGCCAGTACTGCGATCTCGGTCGGCCCGGCTTCCGAGTCGATCCCGACCTCGCTCTGCAGCAACCGCTTGGCCGCGACCACGTAGATGTTGCCCGGACCGGTGATCAGGTTGACCTTGCGGCACCCCTCGAACCCGTACGCGAACCCGGCGATCGCCTGCGCGCCGCCCATCGCGTACACCTCGTCGATGCCGAGCATCGCGCACACCGCGAGAATCGTCGGGTGCGGCAGTCCGTTGAAGTTCTTTTGGGGAGGCGACGCCAGCGCGAGCGACGGGACGCCGGCGACCTGGGCCGGCACGACGTTCATCACCACGCTGGACGCCAAGGGCGCGCGTCCACCCGGTACGTAGAGTCCGACGCGCTGCACGGGGACTAGCCGCTGGGTGACCCGGCCGCCCGGAGCCGGCTGTGACTCGACGTCGGCGCCGCGCTCGTCCTCGCTGACTACGCGGACCCGGCGGATCGACTCCTCCAGGGCGGTGCGCACCTCGGGATCGAGCTCCTCCAGCGCCGTTTTGAGCGCCTCGGCGGGGACCCGTGGGTCCTCCACCCGGACGTGGTCGAACTTCTCGCCGTACTCCCTGATCGCCTCGAGACCGCGATGACGGACGTCCAGACAGATCGGTCGGACGACGTCGAGAGCGTTCTCGACGTCGAAGGTGGCTCGGGGGACCAGGGCTTGGAGGTCGAGCACCTCTCCGGCTGCCACTCGGCCCCGCAGGTCGACGCGGCGAATCATGCCCCTCAGTCTAGTGGTCCCCCCTCCCCGCCCCCGCCGGTGTCTACCGCCCGGACGCTGGTACTACGAACCACCCACACCCGTGGTCCGCAGTACCGGCGGTCGAGGGGGCATTCACAGGTTCGTGGTGCCGCTGTTGGCGGGGGCAACCACTAGGCTCGACGCATGGACTCCCGCCTGCCTCTCCTCACCGTGGACACGGTGATCTTCCCCGGGCTGGTGCTCCCCATCCCCGTCACCGACGTCCAGGGCCGCTCGGTGGTCCGGGACCTGGTCGAGAACGGCGGGGAGATGGTCTGCGGCGCGGTCGCGGTCCGCGACGGGTATGAGCTCGGCGACCGGGTGTTCCGCTCGCTCTACGGCACAGGCTGCGCCGCCACCATCTCCGAGATCAGCCTCGACCCCAGCGACGACGGGCCGGTCGAGATCACCCTGACCGGTAACCGCCGGTTCAAGGTCGCCGAACTGGACAGCGGCGGCGACTACCTGGTCGCCGACGTCGAATGGCTGCCCGAGGAGATGGGCGACGACCCCCTCGGTACTGCGACCGTGGCGATCCAGCGCTTTCGCCGCTACGCCGCGGCGGTGACGGAGATCAGCCAGCCCGGTCTCCACATCGGCGCCCTGCCGGACGACCCGGGCACGCTGTCGTACCTGATGTCGGCCGCGATGACCCTGATCACCCCGGACCGCCAGAAACTCCTGGAAGCCCCCGACACCACCACCCGGCTGGCCCAGCTGGTCGGCCTCCTCGACACCGAGATCGCCGCCATCACCGCCCTCCCGTCCCTCCCCGACACCACCCTCTCCTGGTCGGAAATGCCCCCCAACTAACCGTCCTCCAGCGTTGCGTCCGAAGGTACGCGGGGCCTGCCCCACGCCGCTTCGGACGCAACGAGGATGTCAGGCGGTGCCGGCGCCGACGAGCATCTCGCAGGGGCCGACGAAGCCCTCGGGTCCCTCGAACTGCTTCAGGGCCTCGATGATCTCCAGCCAGGTGTCTTCCCGTTCGGCCGGCGTGAGGGTGCGCATCATCTGATGCAGCGCCCCGAACGACTCCTTCTGGAAGGTCACGCAGTCCGCAGCCGAGGGCAGCCTGACGGGCGACGGCACTGTGCGCACCTCGACGTCCACGAAGCCCGCCGTCTCCAGTGCAGCCGCCAGGACACCGTCCCCACCGAGCGAGAACGGTCCGGGCTGACCCGGCATCGGCGGCGGCAGCTCGGCCCGCGCCCTGATGATGCCGACCGGGACCGAGAAGAAGGCATTGGCTGCCGGGGTCGAGTAAACGACCGCCGCGACCCGTCCACCGGCCCGCAACGCCTGCCGCATTCCGCGCAGCGCGCGCTGCTGGTCCGGGAAGTAGATGAGCCCCACGCGACTGACCACAGCGTCGAACGAGCCCGCAGGCAGCGTGTCGACGGCCTCCCCGTCGAGCTCCTGCGTGGCGAGCTGGTCGAGTCCCTCGGCAGCGGCATCCCGGGCCGCGCGGTCGAGCAACTCCGGCGCGATGTCGGTGGCAAGAACCTGCCCCTCTGGGCCGACCTGCCGGGCGATGCGCAGCGACTGCTCCCCAGCGCCGGCCGCGACATCGAGGACCCGATCGCCGGAGCCGATGCCGGCCAGGTCGATCATCGTGCCGGTCGCCTCCCCCAGCCAGCTGCCGATGAACGAGCCCCACCGATGCCAGGCCTCGGCGGCGTCCTGCCACTGCTGCCGGGTGGTGGTCTTGAACGCCACGGGGTCGAAGGTTGCGGTGTCGGTCATTTCTGTTCCTCCCCTGGTGCAGGCGCCCTCCCGGCACCTGCTCTGATCGACCCAGCGTGGATTCCGACGAACCGGGGTCGATAGTCCTCGATCTGTACTAGCCACCGCCTCGGGCGGTAACTAGCTTGAACTCGTGATCGATTACGGCCAGTTCTGCACGGTTGCCCGCGGCGCGGAGGTTCTCTGCGACCGCTGGACGCCCCTGATCGTCCGGGAGTTGCTGTGTGGGAGTACCCACTTCAACGAGCTCCGGCGGGGTCTGCCACGAATGTCGCCGACGCTGCTGGCCAAGCGGCTGCGCACTCTCGAGGACTTCGGGGTGGTACGCCGGACGGAAACGGGCCGCTCGACCTCGTACGAGCTCACCGCGGCCGGCGAGGAACTGCGGCCCATCGTGATGGCGCTCGGCCACTGGGGTGCTCGCTGGATCGGCAGCCGCCTCGATTCCCTGCAGCCCGACGCGGGCTTCCTGATGTGGGACATCCGCAGGTTCGCTCGCGTTCCGCTGTTCCCCGCCGGCCGCCGGATCGTGGTCCACTTCGAGTTCGGCGACGCCCGGACCCGCGAGCGGCAGTGGTGGCTCGTGGTCGAGGACGAGGTCGCGGACCTCTGCCGGGACGATCCCGGCCACGAACTGACCGTGCAGGTGCGGTCGACGGTCCGTGCGCTGACCGAGATCTGGACCGGTGACCGGACACCGGACGAGGCACTGCGCAGCCGCGAGATCCAGGTCTTCGGCGCACGCCGCGACACCGAGGCGCTGTGGCAGTGGCTGGGCACCAGCGCCTTCGCCCCTTCCCGCTCGGCGGCACTCGCAGGTTGGGCGGCGCCACCGGTAGAGAAGTGAATCCCAGGGCGGTATGGTTCTGGTATGAGTAAGCAGATCACTGTGCGGTTGCCCGATGAGCTGGTCGAGTTCATGGACCGGCTCGTCGACGACCACAAAGCCTCCAGCCGGGCGTCCGTCGTCGCCAGGGCGATGGAGCGCGAGCGCCGCCGGGAGCTCGCCGCCCGCGATCTGCGGATCCTCGCGGAACACGGCGACTACCCGGACCTCGAAGGACTCGCCCCCACAGCCGGCGGAACCGTCCTCTCCGACCTTGACTGATGCGCCCGATCCACATCGCCCGGCTGGACAAGCCGCGCCCGGTGGTCGTCCTCACGCGTGAACTGATCCGCCCGAGGCTGACCAACGTCACCGTCGCCCCGATCACCAGCACCATCCGCGGCCTCTCCACCGAAGTCCTGGTCGGCCCAGAGAACGGCCTCGACCACCCCAGCGCCATCAGCTGCGACAACGTCCAAACGATCCCGAAGGTGCAACTAGGCCGCCTGATCGGCTACCTCCTCCCCGACCAGGAACCCCACCTAACCGAAGCCCTAACCCTCGCCTACGACCTAGAACTCACCTAACCCCCGGCGAGCCCACCACATTTTCCTCGTACGCCGCCCCGCAAACACCACGTGGTTGCCCCCAGCAACGATCTGGTCAGCCAGTTTGCTGCGATGCGGTTGCGCCGGTCCATTTGGGGCTGTGGTCGCGCCGGTGCATTGGTGATGTGGTTGCGCCGGTGCGTTGGTGTTGTGGTTGCGTCCGGTGCATTGGCAGTGTGGTTGCGCGGTCTCCGCTGCGTGATGGTGCTAGCCGAGGTGCTGGGTATCAAGGGCGCTTCGCGGCCCTTCGGGCTCGAACAAGTTCGACCCTTGACACCCACCACCTCGGCCAGGGAAGGACGCAGCTACGCGGATCCGCGCTGACGTGTGAGCCGCATCCAGGCGATTCCGTCCGCCCGGGTGGCTCGTGCGGGATGTTCGGCTTCCGTCCGCCCGGGTGGTGCCGCGTTTGCGGCGCGTCCCCCATCCGGATCTACAGAACCCGCCGAAACCATCCGGTAAACGGTTTCCCGGTTGGTTTCGGTCGGTTCTGTAGGTCTGGGTGGTGGGCCGTGCTGGAGATCGTGGCGCGGTTCGGTCGGCTGCCGGCTTGTGGGACCGATACCGGTCTACTGGACGGCATCGGTCGAACAACCCGCTATCGGCGGTAGGCGCGTCCGGGTGGATGCCGGGTCGTTGGACCGATGCCGGTCTGTAGGGCGGTATCGGCCGGACAGGCGGGCATCGGCCGGGCGGTTCACCGGCTGGTCCACCTGGTGGTGTGCGCGTTCCGCTAGGTGGTTCAGCAGTGGGTGCCCGGACGCCCAGCACTCAGTAACCTCCACGCCGGGCACCGGAACCTCCCGGCCAGCACCGGCACAGGCGTGTTACCGCTCCGGCGGGGTCCGTCGGCGGGAGGTTACTGAGTGGTGGCGGTCCGGGCCCTTCGTCCTGGGGACTGAACTGCGCCGTTTTCGACCCGGGGCGGCTCTGCGCGAAAGCCATCTGTCTGCTCGCGAAATGACCGGCGGCACCCCTCGGCGAAATCCCTGAACTTGTGGCCGTACTTCTCAGCGGCTCCGGGCGTAGCTGCGTCCTTCCCTGGTCGCGGTGAGGTGTGTCAAGGGTCGAACTCGTTCGATCGCCGAAGGCGACGCCAAAGGCGCCCTTGATACACCTCACCGCGACTAGCACAATCACGCAGCCCGGCGACGCGAACCACATCCACCTACCGACCGACGAACCACCCGCGCCTGCGACCCGCAGTACGGGCGGGAGTGATTAGCCGAGCTTGGTTACGTCTCGTACTGCGCCGCGGTCGGCGCTGGTTGCCATGGCGGCGTAGGCGCGGAGGGCTTGGGAGACTTTGCGTTCGCGGGCTCGGGGCGCGTACACCCCACCAAGAGCCTCGCGGCGGGCTGCTAGGTCCTCTTCCGAGACCAGCAGGTTGATCGAGCGGTTGGGGATGTCGATGCGGATCTGGTCGCCGTCCTGGACGAGGGCGATGGTTCCGCCGGATGCTGCTTCTGGAGAAGCGTGGCCGATCGAGAGGCCCGACGTACCGCCGGAGAAGCGGCCGTCGGTGACCAGGGCGCAGACCTTGCCGAGACCGCGGCCCTTCAGGAACGAGGTCGGGTAGAGCATCTCCTGCATCCCAGGACCACCCTTGGGACCCTCGTAGCGGATCACGACGACATCCCCCGGCTTCACGGCCTTGGCGAGGATCTTCTCGACCGCCTCTTCTTGCGACTCGCAGACGACGGCCGGTCCCTGGAAGGTCCAGATGGACTCGTCCACGCCTGCGGTCTTGACGACACAGCCGTCCTCGGCCAGGTTGCCCTTGAGGACCCCGAGGCCGCCGTCGGCGGAGTACGCGTGCTTGCGGTCGCGGATGCAGCCGCCCGCGGCGTCGGTGTCGAGGGTGTCCCAGCGCTCCGACTGTGAGAATGCGGTCGCCGAGCGCTTGCAGCCGGGTGCCGCGTGCCAGAGTTCGACGGCTTCGGCGGACGGCGATCCGCCGCGGAGATCCCAGTTCTTCAGCCACTCATCGATCGAGGCGCTGTGCACGGTGTGGATGTCCTCGTTGAGCAACCCGGCCCGGTACAGCTCACCGAGGATCGCGGGGATGCCGCCGGCCCGGTGCACGTCCTCCATGTAGTACGTGCCGCCCGGAGCCACGTTCGGCGCCACCTTCGCCAGGCACGGGACCCGGCGCGAGACGGCGTTGATGTCGTCCAGCCCGAAGTCGACCTCCGCCTCCTGGGCCGCGGCGAGCAGGTGCAGGATCGTGTTCGTCGAGCCGCCCATCGCGATGTCGAGCGCCATCGCGTTCTCGAAGGCGGCCCGCGAGCCGATGGTCCGGGGAAGAACAGTCTCGTCGTCCTGCTCGTAGAACCGCTTGGTGATCTCGACGACGGTCCGGCCGGCGTTCTCGTACAGCGCCTTGCGGGCAGTGTGGGTGGCGAGCAGTGAGCCGTTGCCGGGCAACGAGAGCCCGATCGCCTCGGTCAGGCAGTTCATCGAGTTCGCGGTGAACATGCCGGAGCAGGAGCCGCAGGTCGGGCAGGCGTTCTCCTCGATCCGCAGGATGTCTTCGTCGGAGACGTTCTCGTTCACGGCCTCGGACATCGCGTCGATCAGGTCCAGTTTGCGGACAGTGCCGTCGACCAGGGTGGCCCGGCCGGCCTCCATCGGACCGCCGGAGACGAACACGGTCGGGATGTTCAGCCGCATCGCCGCCATCAGCATGCCGGGGGTGATCTTGTCGCAGTTGGAGATGCAGATCAGCGCGTCCGCGCAGTGCGCCTCGACCATGTACTCGACCGAGTCCGCGATCAGGTCCCGTGAGGGCAGGCTGTAGAGCATGCCGCCGTGGCCCATCGCGATGCCGTCGTCGACCGCGATGGTGTTGAACTCGCGGGCGATCCCGCCGGCCGCATGGATCGCCTCGGACACGATCCGGCCGACCGGCTGCAGGTGGGTGTGCCCGGGCACGAACTCGGTGAAGCTGTTCGCCACCGCGATGATCGGTTTGCCGAAGTCCTCGCGGGCTACACCGGATGCCTGCATGAGGGCGCGGGCGCCCGCCATGTTCCGGCCGTGGGTGACTGTGCGGGACCTCAGTTCAGGCACGACGATCTCTCCAAACCTCTGTGAAACGACTTCCAGCATGGTGCCACGCCCGTCCAGATGCCGGTACGCCGGTCCCGCATGGCGGAGCATGGTTCCACTGAACAGGCGAACTGTCCGACCTCGGCTCTAGCCTGGGCAGATGGAGGACTTCGAGCTGCACGGGCGACGGGTGCATCCCGCCCTGCGCCCGTATCTCGGGGACCTGATCGGGTATGCCTACCCCGGTGATCTGCCGGAGCTGCATCGCGGGCTGCCCTCGCAGTACCTGACTGTCGTGATCACCCTGGACGAGCCGCTCGGCCTCGCCTGGCCGGGTGCGCCGGTCGACAAGTTCCACACTGTCCTGAGCGGCCTGCATTCGACCGCGGTGCAGATCGGCGACTCCCCCAACAGGTCCGGCATCCAACTCGGGCTCACCCCGGCTGGTTCGCGCGCGCTGCTCGGGCTTCCTTCCGGCGAGCTCGCTTCGATCGCCCTCGACGTCGACGAACTGCTCGGCCGACCCACCCGGGAGCTCGCCGACCGGCTGCAGGCCGCGCCGGACTGGGAGCAGCGGTTCGACATCATCGAGAAGCTGCTGCTCGAGGCCTGGCGGGACGAGCCCATCCCCGAGCCACGCGCCGAGCTCGGCTGGGCGTGGCATCGGCTGTGCGAGACGGCGGGCGGCGTCGGAGTACAGGAGTTGGCGACCGAGGTCGGGTGGAGTCGGCGGCACCTGACTGAGCGGTTCCGCACGGAGTACGGGCTGGCTCCCAAGGTCGCGGCGCGGGTGCTGCGGTTCGAGCAGGCCGTGGCGCGACTCAAGCGGCGGCCCACGCCGAGGCTCGCTGACCTCGCGGCGGACCTCGGGTACGCCGATCAGGCGCACCTGACCCGCGAGTGGCACTCGCTCGCCGGGTGTTCGCCGCGGCAGTGGATCACCGAGGAGCTCCCATTCGTTCAAGACGATGCGGGGGTGGACGAGGCAGTCTGAGGTCATGGATACGCAGACAGGTACCAAGATCGGCGTCTGGCCCACCCTCATCTACACCGATGGCCAGGCCGCGCTGAAGTTTCTCACCGAAGGCCTGGGGTTCACTCTGGTCGTCCAGTACGCCGGAGTGGCCGAAGGGTCGATCGCGCACGCCCAGCTGTCCTGGCCGGCCGGTGGTGGCGTGATGATCAGCTCGATCGACCGCAACACCGAGCCGAACGAGTTCGACAAGTTCGCGGACCAGGCGCAAGCGGTCTACCTGGTGCACGACGACCCGGACGCGTTGTGGCCGAAGGTGATGGCGGCGGGGGCGTCCGTAGTACGGGAGATGCGGGACGAGGACTACGGATCGCGCGGGTTCTCCGTGGCCGATCCGGAGGGCAACGTGTGGAGTATCGGTACGTATAGCGGAGAGATCGGCGCGTCGTCCACAGGCCCCCAGCGGTGATTGGGCAAGCTCCGTAGAATCGCCGGGTGACCGAGACGACCCAGCCGCTGGACGACACCGCGAGTGAAGCCCTGCAGGTACTGCACCGGGTGTTCGGGTACGACTCGTTCCGCGGGCAGCAGCAGAACATCATCGACACTGTCGTCGCGGGCGGTGACGCGCTCGTACTGATGCCGACCGGCGGCGGTAAATCGCTGTGCTACCAGATCCCGGCCCTGGTCCGGTCCGGCGTCGGGGTCGTCATCTCGCCGCTGATCGCGCTGATGCAGGACCAGGTCGACGCGCTCACCGCGCTGGGGGTGCGGGCCGGCTTCCTGAACTCCACCCAGGACTACGAGCAGCGCCGCGAGGTCGAGCGGGCCTTCCTGTCCGGCGACCTCGATCTGCTCTACCTCGCGCCCGAGCGGCTGCGGGTCGAGGCGACCGTCCGGTTGCTCGACCAGGGCAAGATCTCGCTGTTCGCGATCGACGAGGCGCACTGCGTCTCGCAGTGGGGCCACGACTTCCGGCCCGACTACCTGATGCTCTCGGAGTTGCACGAGCGCTGGCCCGACGTACCGCGGATCGCGCTGACGGCCACCGCGACCGAGACGACGCACAAAGAGATCGCGACCCGCCTGAACCTGACCGAGGCGAAGCACTTCGTCGCCAGCTTTGACCGGCCGAACATCCAGTACCGGATCGTGTCGACGGACAATCCGCAGCGGCAACTCCTGGACCTGCTGCGCACCGAGCACGCGGGTGACGCGGGCATCGTCTACTGCCTTTCCCGCAACAGCGTCGAGAAGACGGCTACCTTCCTGACGGCCAACGGCATCGAGGCGGTGCCGTATCACGCCGGTCTCGACAGCCGGACGCGCGCCAAGAACCAGTCTCGCTTCCTGCGCGAGGACGGTCTGATTGTCGTCGCGACCATCGCCTTCGGGATGGGGATCGACAAGCCGGACGTCCGGTTCGTCGCCCACCTCGACCTGCCGAAGTCGGTCGAGGGCTACTACCAGGAGACGGGTCGCGCCGGTCGCGACGGACTGCCGTCGACCGCCTGGCTCGCGTACGGCCTGCAGGACGTCGTCCAGCAACGCAAGATGATCGACACCTCCGAGGGCGACGCCGCGCACCGCCGGCGCCTCGGCACCCATCTCGACGCGATGCTCGGCCTCTGCGAGACAGTCCAGTGCCGGCGCGGACAACTCCTCGCGTACTTCGGTCAGACCGGCTCGGCTGATTCGTGTGGCAACTGCGACACCTGTCTGAGCCCACCCGAGTCCTGGGATGGCACGATCCCGGCGCAGAAACTGCTCTCGGCCGTCTACCGGCTGCAGCACGAACGCAATCAGAAGTTCGGCGCCGGTCAGGTGATCGACATCCTGCTCGGCAAGACGACGCCGAAGGTCTCGCAGTTCCGTCATGACGAGTTGAGCGTGTTCGGTATCGGCACCGAGCTGAAGGACACCGAGTGGCGAGGGGTGGTCCGCCAACTGCTCGCACAACGGTTGCTCGCGGTGGAGGGCGATTACGGCACCTTGCTGCTCACCGAGGACAGCGCCGAGGTGCTGGGGCGACGCCGCGACGTGATGATGCGCCGCGAACCTGAGCGCGCGTTGCGGGCGTCCCGGTCGAGCGGCGGCAAGAAGAAGGGCGCGGTCGTGGATCTCGCGCCGGAGGCAGCACCGATCTTCGAACGCCTCCGCACCTGGCGAGCCGCAGTCGCCAAGGAGCAGGGCGTCCCGGCGTACGTGATCTTCCACGACGCAACCCTCCGCCAAATCGCCACCGACCTCCCCAGTACCCTTGGCGAACTCGGAAAGATCAGCGGAGTCGGCGAAAACAAACTCGCGAAATACGGCGAAGGCGTATTGGAGGCGCTCGCCAACGAGTAAGAGCGGGGGGCGGCGGGCGGAGGCCGCGGGAGCCGGAGCGCGGGAGCCGGAGCGCGAGAGCGCGGCGTGAGGGCCGGAGCGCGAGAGCGCGGCGTGAGGGCCGGAGCGCGAGAGCGCGGCGTGAGGGCCGGAGCGGCTCGGGAGCGCGGGAGCCGGAGCGGCGCGGGAGTGCGGGGGCCTTAGCTGGTGAGAAGCGGCTGGATCGCTGTGATGACGTCGGCGGTGATCAGGTCGGCGTTCTTGGTGCCGTCGGCGACTAGGACGGCGACTGAGACGTGGTGGTCGGGGATGACGACTAGCAGGCTCTTGTAGTCCGGCAGCTCGCCGCGGTGACCGAACGCCGTGCCGATCCCGAACTGCCGGGAGAACAGCATCGTGCCGAGGCCGTACTCCCCGTCGCCGGCCGTCATCTGTCGGACCAGGTCAGCCGGTACGACGCGGCCGCCGTACAGCTGATATCCCCAGCGGGCGACCGTCGGAGCGTCCGCGGCAAGGCCGGCGTTCGCGGCGCCCTGGCTCGCGAACGCGCGGCACGGCACGAAGCCGTCCGCGGTCCTACCGCAGAACGGATTGCGGTCTTCGGCGAGTGGTGGCTGTGGTCGTTCCGCGTCCTGGAAGGCGGCTCGTTCGAGTCCGGCAGGGGCGGCCAGGTCGCGGCGCAGTACGGTCGCCATCGGCTGGCCGGTGACCTTCTCGATCAGCATGCCAAGCAGGACGTAGCTGGGATTGCTGTAGTCGTAGGGACTGTCCGGCTGACCGGGCGCGGCCGTGTCGTACGCCAGCGCCTGCTCACTCGTCCAATGCCGCCCAGGAGCAGCGGCAATCGCCTTGTCCATCCTGGCGTAGTCGTCCGGCAGATAGTTCGGTACGCCGGATCGCATGGCGAGGTGCTGCCGAACGGTCGCGTTGTTCGCCGTCAGCTTGTGCTTCACGTACGTCGAGAGCGGCGCATCCAGGTCGATCTTCTTGGCCTGGTCAAGCAGCAACACCTCTGCAGCGACGAACGTCTTCGTGATGCTCGCAACGCCCATGCTCGTCTGCGCAGTCAGGGTGGTCCCGGCGGCATCCTTACCGGCCGCACCCGACCACACCCACTTGTCCGACACCACGGCCGCGGTGATCCCCCGCGCAGCAGACTCACTGTCCGGCGTCGCGGCGTACTGGCTGACGACCTTCTGCAGGACAGCCTGAAGAGTTGCCGCCTTGGCCGCATCAAGTGGCGCGGTGGCAGGCTCAGGCAGCTTCTGCTCAGTCGCGGAGGGGGCGGGGGTGGCGCTGTTGTCCGCGTCCTTCGCGGAACAGGCGATCAGGGCGAAGCCCAGTACCACGGCCAATCCACGCAGCCCCACGCTCGTCATCCCCAGATGGTGTCACCGCAGGAGCTCACTTCACCCGTGCTGCGTCCAGTCGACTGTGGGCGCGAGGTCGGCGAAGTCGTAGACCAGGCGGGAGCGGCGGCCGGCGTTCCAGGCGAGGCAGACCTTGTTCAGCGCGAGATCGTTCACCGCGACAGCGACGACGTCCGTCCGCTGGTAGAAGGTCGCCACTGACAACGGAATGACCGACACACCCCGCCCGGCGGCGACATGCTCCAGCTTCTCCTCGACACTCCGCATCACCGGCACTGGCACCGGTTTGCCCGTGCGCAGCTCCACTGCGATATCCCGCCACTCAGGTACTGCGTCTGGATCCTGCAGCAGGTGTTCGTCCGCCAGATCGCTGATGTCGAGCGACGGCTTCCCGGCGAGCCGGTGATCCGCCGCGAGCATCGCCACGCGTCGTTCCTCGAACAGCGGGCGGACGCTCAGCCCCTGCTGATCGATCGGCAAGCGGACGATACTGACGTCGACCCGGCCGTCCCGCAGGACCTCCACCTGGTCGTCCCAGGTGGTCCGGATGAGCTCGACCTCGACGTCCGGGTGGGCGGCACCGAAGGCCCGGACAGCCGACGTCACCGTGATCCCCGGCATGAAACCGATGGTGAACACCTTCGACCCGCTCGCCGCCTGGCCGACCCGACGCCGCATCGCCTCCGCCGAGGCGAGCAGCGGCCTGGCGTCCTCCAGCAGTTGGAGACCAGCCGGGGTCAGCTCGGTCGATCGCTTGGTCCTGGCGAACAACTGCACCTTGAGTTCGTCCTCGAGCGCCCGGATCTGCCGCGACAACACCGGCTGGGCGATGTGCAGCCGGTCCGCCGCGCGGCCGAAGTGGAGTTCTTCGGCGACCGCGACGAAGTACCGGAGCTTGCGGAGGTCGACGTCCACCCGGCTCCTTCCCCGCCTGTCGATGCTGATACCTGCAGGGTATTACAGGCGGCCGAACAGGTCTTGGACCGCGGCCGGTCCCGACCCGCAGGCTGGTGATGACCAACTCATCACCAACGGGAGCTCATTGTGACTCTGCAGGACAAGCGCGTCGTCGTCCTCGGCGGTACCTCCGGCATCGGGCTGGCCACCGCCCAGCTGGCGGCCGACCAGGGCGCGACGCTGATCGTTGCCTCCAGCAACCCCGAATCGGTGAAACGCGCTCTGAACGCACTGCCCGCCTCCACCCAGGGCGAGGCGCTCGACCTCACCGACGCCGACGCGGTCGCGAGCTTCTTCGCCGGCCTCGAACCGTTCGACCACCTGGCCTTCACCGCCGGCGAGTCACTCACGCTCCTCGAGGTCGCCTCGATGGATCTCGCCCGCGCCCGGAAGGCGTTCGAGCTGCGGTACTTCGGCGCCCTCGGCGCGGTGAGTTCCGCCCTTCCACTGCTTCGCCCGGGCGGCTCCATCGTCCTGACGACCGGTGCGGCCGCGGATCGCCCCGGCGCCGGCTGGTCCGTGAGCGCCAGCATCTGCGGAGCGATGGACTCCCTCGTCCGTGCCCTCGCCGTCGAACTCGCACCACTGCGCGTGAACGCCGTCAAGCCTGGCATCGTCCGCTCACCTCTGTGGTCCGACCAGTCGCCCGAAGACGAGCAGGCCCTGTACGACGAAACCGCGAAGCACCTCCCCGTCGGCCGGGTCGGCGAGGTGACCGACATCGCCGCCGCCTACGTCTACCTGATGAACCAGGGCTACGCGACGGGCACCATCGTCTCCGTCGACGGCGGCCACGTCCTCGTCTGACCTGGCACAGTGGAGACCTGAGGAAAGGACAGTCTGGTGGCACGCATTCTGGTGACGGGATCCGCTGACGGGCTCGGGCAGCTGGTCGCGGGTGAGCTGATCGGGCAGGGGCACCAGGTGGTGCTGCATGCGCGGAACGAGGCGCGCGCCGCGGACGCACGGACCGCGTTGCCCAAGGCAACTGATGTCCTGGTCGGCGATCTCGCGGTGATCGCCGCAACGCAAGAGCTGGCCCGGCAGGCGAATGCGTCCGGGCCGTTCGACGTGATCATCCACAATGCGGCCGTCGGGTATCGCGAACCGCGGAGCGAGACGGTCGACGGGCTGGAGCACGTTTTCGCGATCAACGTGCTCGCGCCGTACCTGCTGACCGCCCTGATCGACCGTCCCGGCCGGCTGATCTACCTCAGTTCAGGAATGCATCTCGGCGGCGACGTCGTGCTGGACGATCTGCAGTGGGTACGCCGCCGCTGGAGCGGCGCCCAGGCCTACTCGGACTCGAAGCTGTACGACGTGATCCTCGCGTTCGCGGTGGCGCGGCTCTGGCCGGACACCCCGTCGAACGCCGTCGATCCCGGCTGGGTCCCCACCAAGATGGGCGGTCGTGGTGCCCCGGACGACCTCACCCAGGCTCCGGAAACCCAGGTCTGGCTGGCGACCACGCCCAACCCGACCACGGGCGGCTACTACTATCACCGTCGCTCCCACGCCACGCATCCCGCCGCCAGCGACCCCGCAGTACAGGCTGAGTTCCTCGACGCCTGCCACCAGCTCACAGGCGTCGAGTTACCCGCCTGAACTCACTCCTGGACGAGGAAGAGCTGGTTCCCGTCGGGGTCGCGGAAGGTGAACATCGGCGGGACGTCGGGCCACGCGAGGAGCTCGTCCGCCTCCACGCCGCCTGCGGTCAGCTGCTGGTGGGCGGCCGCGGCGTCGGGGGTGACGAGGCGGATGCCGGTGTCGGATCCGGCCGGGGCCGAGTCCGAGGCGGGGACGAGGGCGATCGTCGTACTGGCGCCGGGCGGTGCGACCACGATCCAGCGGCCGCCGCGTTCCGGCAGGGGTGCATCCAGGTGCTTGTCGAAGCCCAGCTTCCCGACATAGAAGTCGAGGGCACGGTCCTGGTCGGTGACCGGGATCGCGATGGTGCGGATGTCGGTGATGTGGTTCATCTCGGGTCCTCCTAGGTGCGTTTATCCCTAGGTAGAGACCGGCCGTCGGCTTTCGACATCCGCTGCCGACGAGTTGCGGAACTTCCCGGAAGGGATGTGCATCGCGGCGCGGAACAGTAGAGTCCGCTTCGATGCAAGCGCTTTCCGTCCCAAGGAGGCATCGTGAGGCGTTCCCTTTCCGCGGCTGTCATGACCGCAACTGCCGGCCTGGTGCTCGCCGCCGCAGGCCAACCAGCAACCGCCGGCTTGCCAGCGGACCGCCCTGGACACGGCGCCGCCGTCACCGGCACGTACTCCAGCGGCCCTGCACAGGCCTGGCAGCCCCTGCCCACCACCTACATCGGACGCGATGAGGGCGGCGCCACCGACGCGGAAGTCGTCATCGACCCGAGCACGCTTCGCCAGCGGTACACCGGGATCGGCTTCTCCCTGGACGAGACGAGCGTTTCCAATCTCTGGAAGCTCACCCCGGCCGAACGGGACCGGGCGATCCGGCTGCTGGTCGATCCCAAGACCGGCGCCGGGCTGGACCGCTTCCGGCTGACCATCGGCAGCCCGGACCTGATCGAGCACCTCCCGTTCTGGTCGTACGACGAGCTTCCCGCCGGCGTCACCGAGGACTTCGGGCTGAAGTACTTCTCGATCAAGCGGGACATCGACGCGCACATCATCGACACGATCAAGCTGATCCAGCGCTACAACCCGCGCGCGACCTTCTTCGCCTCGGCGTGGAGCGCCCCGGCCTGGATGAAGACCAACAACAGGTTCACCGGCGAGGTCGCGTTGCAGCCCGGTAGCACCACGTTGTACTACCAGGTCGGCAAGCTCCGCGACGACGCGATCGACGTGTTCGCCCGGTACTACGTGAAGTACGTGCAGGCGTACGCGAAGTACGGGGTGAAGGTCGATGCGTTGACCCTGCTGAACGAGCCCGGCATCGACGTGGTCTACCCCGCGATGGACATCAGCGTCGAGCAGCAGCAGAAGCTGGCGGTCGCGATCAAGCGCGAGGTGAAGCGCGCGAAGCTCAGCACCGAGTTGTACGTGCACGACTTCAACTTCTACGACTGGCGTGACCCGAACAGCACGGAGACGAAGAACTACTACCGCATCTTCAACGACCCGCAGACCCGCAAGGCGTCGGACGCCATCGCGTTCCACCCGTACTGGGGTGACCCGACCGTCATGCGGGACGCGTACGAGCAGACCGGCAAGCCGGTGCACATGACCGAGACCAGCGATCTGTCGCCGGCCACGATCCTGAGCTACTTCCGGCTGGACGCCTCGTCGTACGTGATGTGGGCGCAGACCACCGACCAGGACGGTGGCACGCTGCACTGGACGCCCGCGCGGGACAACAACATCGACTGGGAGGAGGTCGGCCGCACCACCAAGTGGCCGAACCGCCTGGTCAAGGTCGACACCACCACCCAAACCTTCACCGTTCGCGACGAGTTGTACGCGATGGGCCAGTTCGCGAAGTACCTCGGCCCGGAGCACGTGCGAGTCGAGTCGAGCGCGACCACGAACGGGATCGGCAACGTCGTCTTCAAGGACAAGAGCGACAACTTCGTCGCGATCCTGGGCAACAGCAACGCCACTCCGACCACCGTGCGAGTGGTGCTCGCCGGCAAGTCCTTCACGGCGACAGTCCCGGCGAACTCCTACGCCACCTACCGCTGGCAAGGCGAAGTCCCGTCGTCGCACGGCAACCACGCCCCGGTACTACGTGACGTGGCTGAGGTGGTCGCCGACCAGTACGCCACCACCCAGGTGCAACTGTCCGCGACCGATCGGGATCGCGACCGGCTCGCCTACTACGCCACCGACCTCCCGGCCGGCGTCAGCGTCGACGCGCGGACCGGGCTGGTGACCCTCCACCCGACTACGTCCGGCGAACAGGACCTCAAGTTCCGGGTCACGGATGGCGCCGCCCACGATGAGGTGACTGTCCACGTGACGGTCACACCGCACGGCACGCCGATCGGCGAGAAGGTCGAGGCCGAGTCGTACGTCGCCCAGCACGGCTGGACCGATGGCGGCGCGAACTTCGTCGAGAACAACCCGGCGGCGAGCGGCGGCAAGAATGTCGGCTGGACGGCGGCCGGCAACTGGCTGCAGTACCGGGTGGACGTCGCCCAGGCCGGCACGTACAACGTGGAGTTCCGGGTCGCGAACGGCACCGGCGCGGTCGCCACGGATGCGGTGTCGTTGCGGGACGCCTCAGGCGCAGTACTGGCGAAGGTGTCGGTGCCTGACACCGGCGGCTGGGCGTCGTACCAGTCGGTGAGTGCCCAGGTAACCCTGCCAGCCGGCGATCAGCTGATCACCTTGTTCTGCGAAACCGGCGGCTTCAACGTGGACTACCTCCGCCTGACGTCCTAGCCGGAAAAACCCGGGCGGCCTGACGTATCGGCCGCCCGGGTTTTCTTCGATCGGACTACTTCGCGATCACTCGCAGGGTGAAGTCCGCCTCGCCGTCGCCGGTGACGCGGATGGTGTAGCCGGCCGACTTCAGTGCGGCCAGGTCCTCGTCAGACTTGAGGTCGTCGCTCATCGCGGCGATCGCCTCGAGGTCGACGTAGCCGACCATCACCGCGTTCTGCGGATCGGGAATGGCCTGCTTGAACTTCTCCGTCTTGCCGAGGCCGCCGTCGGTGAGCAACTTGTCGGCGTAGGCCTGCTCGGTCGCGACCACCAGGGTGTCCGCGTCCTTGGCCTGCTCGATCGGGACGTCCAGGTCGGCCTGGCTGCGGAGCAGGTCCTGGACCTTGCCCACGACCGCTTCGGCCTTGGCCGGGTCGGTCTCCATCCGGAGTCCGATCTTCGGCACGTCGGAGTCCTTGTCGATCGCCGCGACGAAGTTCTTGCCGAGCAGCGACTTCAGGTCGTCCGGCAGCACCAGGCCGTACTCGTCGGTGAAGCCCTTCGTCAGGTCGTCCAGGTTCATCCCGCCCGTCGACTTGTTCAGCTGGGTCCAGATCGTGTCGACCAGGTTCGAGCCGTCGGACAGCGCGATCGCACCGGCCGTCGTCTCGGGCAGTTGCGCGATCAGGTTCCCCGCGTCCGACGAGCCGACCTTGATGCTCTTGTCGCCGTGCACGACACCCTTCAGTTCGACGTACTGCGCGTCGAACCGCAGCGCCGCGGCCATGCTCCCCTCGGGCACAGCGGCCGCGTCCTCGCCCGTCAGCTCCGACGACGCGAACGACGCCAGACCCTCGAAGTCACCCCAGAAGGAGACGAACCCCTGCTCCCCCAGCGCCGACATGTCCGCGCTGAACTTCGCGTTCTCCTCCAGCGGGTTGTCCTTGCCGGCGGCAACGGCCGAGTCGACGATCGCCTGGGTCTCGGCGAGGATCACATAGCCGTCGGTGAACGCCCGGCCGGGCTTGTCCTTCTCCTCGGCGAACAGCTTGTCCAGCCCCGTGGTCGCCTGGTCCTCGTCCTTCACCTCGACGGCGACCACCGCATCCGGCTCCTTGGCGTCGGCGCCGGGAACCGCCACAACTCCGGCCCGGTCGCCCAGCCACGGCTTGATGTCCTTGTCGAAGTCGACGTCGGCCAGGTCGCCGCCGGACTCCTTCTTGATCAGCTCGAACAGCTTCTGGCGCAGGTCGTCGTTGTCGCTGGTGAGCCCGATCTCCTTCTTCACCGACGGGAACTTCATCAGGAACCGCAGCGCGGCGACGCGCTGACCGGCTGACGGGTTCAGGTCGATCCGGGCGTACGCGACGGCGTTACCCGGCAGCACCGCGGCGGGCTGCTTGCCACCGGTCAGCCGGGCGTAGGCGAAGATGCCGCCGCCACCGACCACCAGGAGGACAGCCAGGACGGCGATCAGCGGGACCAGCTTGCCGCGCTTCTTCCGCGGCTCCGGCCCCCACTGCACCTCCTCGTACGGCGGTTGCCCACCGTACGGCGGCTGCCCACCGCCTTGCTGCGGGTAATCTGGCTGCCCGGGCTGCGGCCAAAGCGCGCCGGGGCCCTGCTGGTTGCCCTGGGCCCCCTGCTGGTTGCCTTGGGCCCCTGGCCCGTACTGCGGAGGCGGGTAGCTCCCCGGCTGCGGCTGGGCGGGATTCCCCGGACCACCCGGATACGGCTGCTGCGGACCGGAGTACGGGCCCTGCGGAGCGGAATACGGACCGGCCGGCGGCTGCCCCTGCGGACCGGAGTACGGGCCGTTCGGGGCTGCGGGCGGGCGGCCTTGCGGAGCGGAGTACGGGCCGTTCGGGCCTTGAGGACCGCCGGAGGCACCAGGGTGGCGCGGGTCGATCGGCGGGTTGGTGTAGTCGGACATGTTCCCCCTCACATCGCCGGTGGGCTCAACCACCGGCCGGGACAGGTTAGTGCACCTGCGGCGAGGAGTCTGACGTAACAGGTACCGATGTGGTTGCAACCGGTTCGCTCCGCCAGCCCACTGCGGAGATGATCGCCGCCGCGAGCGCCGCACCGACCAGCCAAGCAGCTAAAGGGGTCCATGTGTGCAGTTCCAGCGGCGCCGCCAGCAGATCGCCGGGCTTGGCCGCCTCCAGCCGCGGCTGGAGCGGGTCGTGGCCGAGCAGCATGCCCACTCCCCACGCGATCGCCGAACCGACCACCGAACCGCCCGTCACGATCGCGACCGACCACGGACCGTAGTTGCGCAACCACCAGAAGAGAGCGCCACCGAGCACCAGCGCCGTGAGGAACCCGATCGACACGAAGGTGCCGTCCGGGCCGAAGACCTTCGTCATCTGCTCCTCGCCGAGCGCGGCACCCTTGTCGTCCACCGTGTACTGCGCCAGCGGGGAGAACTGCTGCCACGCCCAGCCCGCGATCGCCCCCGCGATCAGGAACACCGCCCCGGTCACCGCGATCGCCTTGCTCCACGGCATCTTGGGCTCGGGCACCGGCGGTGCGCCGAAGGAGGAGCCGAACGGCTGCGGGGCATAGGGGCTCGACTGACCTGGCTGCTGACTCACGCCGCCAGTGTTACGCACAGCAAAAGGAGACTCGCTCACAGGGTGCCTCAGCCGGCCAGACACGACGGGCCGAGCAGCGCCTTCAGGTCCGCCATCAGCGACGAGGTCGGCGTCACCCGGAACCGGTCGCCGATCCGCATCACCGTGGTCTTCTGCCGGGCCTGCAGCCGCAACTGGACCTCGGTCATCCCCGGGTGGGACTTCAGCACGTCGCGCAACTGGTCGACCACGGGCGGCGTACACCGGTTGATCGGCATGGTGATCACCACCGGACCGCTCGGTCCCTCGGTCAGATCGGGCACGGAGACCTCGGAGCCGCTCAGCTCGACCCGGTCGTCGCGGCGCCGCAGCCGGCCCTTCATCAGGATGATCGCGTCGTTGGTGAGCAGGTGCGCGGACAACTGGTAGGCCGAGGAGAACATCATCACCTCGATCGAACCTTCCAGGTCCTCGATGGTGACGATCGCGTAGATGTCGCCGCGCTTGTTCACCTTCCGCTGGACGGCGGTGACCAGGCCGCCGATCGTCACCTGGGTGCCGTCCGGGCGCTCCTCGTCGGCGAGCAACTGGCCGATCGTGCAGTCGGTGCCGTTGGTGAGCACGTGCTCGACGCCGAACAGCGGGTGGTCCGAGACGTAGAGGCCGAGCATGTCCCGCTCATGCGCGAGCTTGGTGGCCTTGTCCCACTCCTCGATCTCGGGCACCGTCACGGTAAGCCGACTGTTGCCCTCGCCCTCGTCCGAGTCGTCGCCCATGCTGAACAGGTCGAACTGCCCGTGCGCCTCGTTCCGCTTCAGGTCGATCGCCTCGTCGACGGCCTGTTCGTGCACCGCGACGACCGCGCGCCGGGCATGGTTCATCGAGTCGAACGAACCGGCCTTGGCCAGCGACTCGATCACCCGCTTGTTGCAGACCGGCAGCGGCACCTTGTCGATGAAGTCGACGAAGTCGGTGAACCGGCCCTCCGACTCCCGCGCGGAGACGATCTCGGCCACCACGTTCACGCCGACGTTGCGGATCGCGGACAGGCCGAAGCGGATGTCGGTGCCGACCGGGGTGAAGTTCGAGTCGGACTCGTTCACGTCCGGCGGCAGCACCTTGATACCCATCCGGCGGCACTCGTTCAGGTAGATGGCCATCTTGTCCTTGTCGTCCTTCACGGACGTCAGCACAGCGGCCATGTACTCCGCCGGGTAGTTCGCCTTCAGGTACGCGGTCCAGTACGAGACCAGCCCGTACGCCGCGGAGTGGGCCTTGTTGAACGCGTAGTCGGAGAACGGCACCAGGACGTCCCACAGCGCCTTGATCGACTGCGCCGAGAAGCCGTTCGCCTTCATCCCCTCGGAGAAGCCGACGTACTCCGCGTCCAGGACCTCGCGCTTCTTCTTGCCCATCGCGCGGCGGAGCAGATCCGCCTTGCCCAGCGTGTAGCCGGCCAACTGCTGAGCGATCGCCATCACCTGCTCCTGATACACGATCAGGCCGTAGGTGGTGCCAAGGATCGGCTCCAGCGCGACCGCGAGCTCGTCGTGCGGATAGCTGATCTCCTGCTGACCGTTCTTGCGCAGGGCGTAGTTGGTGTGGCTGTTCGCACCCATCGGGCCGGGCCGGTAGAGAGCACCGACCGCCGAGATGTCCTCGAAGTTGTCCGGCTTCATCAGCCGCAGCAGCGCCCGCATCGGCCCGCCGTCGAACTGGAAGACGCTGAGGGTGTCGCCCCGGGCCAGCAGATCGTAGGTCGGCCCGTCGTCCAGGGTCAGGCCGAGCGCGTCGAGATCGACCTTGATGCCGCGGCTGGCCTCGATGTTCTTGACCGCGTCGTCCATGATCGTCAGGTTGCGCAGCCCGAGGAAGTCCATCTTGACCAGGCCGAGCGTCTCGCAGCTCGGGTAGTCGAACTGGGTGATGATCTGGCCGTCCTGCTCGCGGCGCATGATCGGGATCAGGTCGATCAGCGGCTCGCTGGACATGATCACGCCGGCCGCGTGCACGCCCCACTGGCGCTTCAGGTTCTCCAGGCCGCGGGCGGTGTCGACGATCTTGCGCACGTCCTGGTCGGACTCGTAGAGCTGCCGGAACTCGCCGGCCTCGGAGTACCGCTTGTGCTGCGGGTCGAAGATGCCCGACAGCGGCACGTCCTTGCCCATCACCGACGGCGGCATCGCCTTGGTGATCCGGTCGCCCATCGCGAACGGATAGTCGAGCACCCGGCCGGCATCCTTGATGGCCTGCTTGGCCTTGATGGTGCCGTAGGTGACGATCATCGCGACCCGGTCGTCGCCGTACTTGTCACTGACGTAGCGGATCACCTCGGCGCGGCGACGGTCGTCGAAGTCGATGTCGAAGTCGGGCATCGACATCCGCTCCGGGTTCAGGAACCGTTCGAAGATCAGGCCGTGCGCCAGCGGCTCGAGGTCGGTGATCTTCATCGCATAGGCGCAGATCGAACCGGCACCGGAACCGCGGCCCGGGCCAACCCGGATGCCCTGCTTCTTGGCCCAGTTGATGAAGTCGGCGACGACCAGGAAGTAGCCGGCGTACCCCTTCGACGTGACGACCTCGATCTCGTAGTCGGCCCGCTTGCGGATCTCGTCGGTGATCCCGTTCGGGTAGCGGTGATGCAGCCCGACCTCGACCTCCTTGATGAACCAGGATTCCTCGTTCTCCCCCTCCGGGCAGCCGAAGCGCGGCATGAACCGGCCCTCGCCCTCGGTGAAGGTCACGTCGCACTGCTCGGCGATCAGCAGCGTGTTGTCACACGCCTCCGGGAACTCCTTCCACAGCTCGCGCATCTGGGCCGGCGACTTCAGGTAGAACTCGTTGCCGTCGAACTTGAACCGGTTCGGGTCCGACAACGTCGAAGCAGACTGGACACACAACAGCGCGGCGTGCGCAGGGGCGTCGTCCTGGTGCGTGTAATGCAGGTCGTTGGTCGCGACCAGCGGCAGGTTGAGGTCCTTCGCCAGCCGGAGCAGGTCCTTCTGCGTCTGCCTCTCGATGGCGATGCCGTGGTCCATCACCTCGCAGTAGAAGTTCTCCGCGCCGAAAATGTCCCGGAACTCCGCCGCCGCTTCGACGGCCTCCTTGTACTGCCCGAGCCGGAGCCGGGTCTGCACCTCGCCGCCCACGCACCCGGTCGTCGCGATCAGGCCCTTGCCGTAGGTCTGCAGCAGCTCGCGGTCGATCCGGGGCTTGAAGTAGTAGCCCTCGAGGCTGGCCAGCGAGGCCATCCTGAACAGATTGTGCATACCCCCGGTGGTCTTCGCCAGCAGTGTCATGTGGGTGTACGAGCCACCGCCGGAGACATCGTCGCGGCTGCTGCCGGCGTCGCCCCACTTCACCCGCTTCCGCTCACTGCGGTGGGTCTGCGGAGTCAAGTAGGCCTCGACCCCGACGATAGGCTTGACGTCGTACTTCTGCGCCGTCTTCCAGAACTCGTACGCGCCGAACACATACCCGTGGTCGGTGGTCGCGAGGGCCGGCATGCCCATCTCCTGGGCGGCTTTGAACAACTCGTCGATCCGCGCCGCGCCGTCCAGCATCGAGTACTCGGTGTGGTTGTGCAGGTGCACGAAGCTGTCAGCGGACGGCATGTCTGCGCAGACCTCCCAGGGGGCGTGAGTGAGGGGATTGTGAAGCTGTCGGCCAGCCTAATCGGCCCGACCGACAGTCCTTCAACCGCCGCTCCGCAGACCCCACCGGCTGCCCGATATCCGGTCGCCGAACCCCGGCCTCACACCGAGGGGATGGTGATCAAACTCGCCGACCGGGCCGCCGCCACCTCATGAACTCCCCTCCGCATCAGTCGAGGACGGCCGTGGCTTCGACTTCGACCAGGAGGTCGGGTTCGCCCAGTGCGGCGACGCTGAGGAGGGTGATGGGCTTGACCGGGTCGACGCCCAGGGTGGCCGCCGCACGGGCGACGCCTTCGCCGAGCAGCGGGAACTTGTCGGGGCTCCAGTCGACGACATAGACCGTCAGCTTCGCCACGTCGTCGAACGACCCGCCGATCTCCTTCAGGGCGTTCCCGATGTTGAGGTACGCCTGCTCGACCTGCGCCGCGAGGTCGCCTTGGCCGACCGGCCGGCCATCGCTGTCCCGCGCCACCTGGCCGGCGAGGAACACCAGCCTCGAGCCGGTGGCAATGGACAACTGCCGGTAGACGTCGGGCTTCGGCAGGCAGTCGGGGTTGATCAGCGTCACGGCCATGAGTGGCTCCTAGGGTGAGAGGAGCTCAAACCATAGCAGTGCTATGTATTGTGGAGCCATGGTGAGAGTCAAAGACCCGGCCGTTCGGTCGCTGCTGATCGAGCGGGCCGCGCAGATGCTCCGAGCGCGGGAGCCGATCACCCTGCGAGCTCTGGTCGCCGGTACCGGTGTGTCGACGATGGCCGTCTACACCTACTTCGAGGGCATGGACGGCGTCTGGAAAGCGGTGCGCCAGGAAGGCTTCACTCGCCTCGCGGCCTCCCTCGCCAGGGTCGCGACCACTCGCGACCCGGTGCGGGACCTTGCCGCGTTGGGAGCTGCCTACGTGTCCAACGCCGAGGCCGGTCCCGACATCTACCGGACCATGTTCGACGCCGAGGTCGAGCTGGAAGACCTGGCCGCCGCCGACGCGTCCCTCCAGATCCTGGTCGACGCAGTCGCTCGCGGGAAGACCACCGGCCGCTTCTCCGACGCCACGGACCCCCTCGACCTCGCCACTCAGACGTGGGTCATCGGCCACGGCCTGGCGTCGCTGACGGTCACCGGTCCCCTGCCGCGCGAGGCGCTGGCCTACGCAGTGCCGATGCTCACAGCGTTGTTCATCAACGCCGGCGACGAACCCGCACGGTGCCGGCCGTCAGTCGAGCAGGGCTGGACGGGGCACAAGGACACGAGGCATGAGGACGCGAGCCACTAGGCGGCGCAGACGAGCGCCTCCGACCGGATCAGGTCGGAGAGGATCTGGTCGGCGCCACTCCGCGCCAGGCTTACTGGGTGGCTGCCAGTTGGTCGAGGGCGTGGTCGAGGTCGGCCGGGTACTCCGAGGTGAACTCGACGTACTCGCCGGAGCCGGGGTGGGTGAAACCGAGGCGCATGGCGTGCAGCCACTGGCGGGTCAGCTGAAGGCGGTCGGCCAGGACCGGGTCGGCGCCGTAGGTCAGGTCGCCGCAGCACGGGTGGCCGATGGCTGCCATGTGGACGCGGATCTGGTGGGTCCGGCCGGTCTCGAGGGTGATCTCCAGCAGCGTCGCGAACCGGAACGCCTCGAGCGTCTCGTAGTGCGTGATGCTCGGCTTGCCGCCCGCGACGACGCCGAACTTGTAGTCGTGGTGCGGGTGCCGGTCGATCGGCGCGTCCACGGTGCCGGTGAACGGGTCCGGGTGACCCTGCACCAGCGCGTGGTAGATCTTCTTCACCGTGCGCTCCTTGAAGGCGCGCTTGAGCACGGTGTAGCTGTACTCCGTCTTGGCGACCACCATCAGACCCGAAGTACCGACGTCCAACCGGTGCACGATGCCCTTGCGCTCGGCAGCCCCGCTGGTGGAGATGTTGAACCCGGCCCCGGCGAGATGTCCGATCACCGTCGGCCCGGTCCAGCCCGGCGACGGATGCGCCGCCACTCCGACGGGCTTGTCGACCACCACGATCTCGTCGTCGTCGTACACGATCCGCAGGTTCTCGACGGTCTCCGGTACGACGGTGATCTCACCTGGCGGCGGGGGCAGCTCGACATCGAGCATCACCCCGGCCGACACCCGGGTGGACTTCATCGCCGGGGATCCGTCCATCTGGACCAGTCCGGACTCGATCAGCTCGGCCGCCTTGGTCCGGGAGACGCCGAACAACCGCGACAGCGCGGCGTCGAGCCGCTCACCGGCGAGGCCGTCGGGGACCATCACCGTGCGCGAGTCGCCGCTCATTTCTTGCCCACGTCCTTGCTGCCGTCGAGCTTGATGCCGCGCAGGGTCTGGATCACCAGCAGGATCGCGGCGGAGGTGACCGCCATGTCGGCGACGTTGAAGATCGCCCAGTGCGGGGTCTGCAGGAAGTCGACCACGTGACCGTGGAACGGTGACGGCTCGCGGAAGATCCGGTCGGTGATGTTGCCGACCGCGCCGCCGAACAGGAAGCCGAAGGCGATCGCCCAGCCGACCGAGCCGAGCCGGCGGGACAACCAGACCACGCCGACCGCGACGACGATCTGGATGGTGCTGATCACCGGGGTGAAGTCCGACCCGAGGCTGAACGCGGCGCCCGGGTTCCGGATCAGGTTGAACTTGAGCAGCGTGCCGATCACGTTCACCGGCTCGCCCGGCTCCAGATAATGCAGCGCCAGCGCCTTGGTCAGCTGATCCAGCCCAAGCACCACCAACCCCACAACCACGAACAACAACACCATCCTGCGCCGCCCGCCGGCTGTGGATGGCGGGGAAGGCTCCGGAGACGACGGAGAACCGGCCGACGTGGAGTCGGCCGGTTCCGTCAGGTCTTCTGCTGCCTCGTCCCCTGGCAGGCGGGACGGGTCCTGTTCGCTCAGCGGCGTTCTTCGCGTTCTTTGCATGACACGCACAGTGTCGCACGCGGGAATGCCTGCAACCGACCCTTGCCGATGGCCTTGCCGCAGCTCTCGCAGACCCCGTAGCTACCGTCGTCGATCCGGGACAGCGCCCGCTCGATCTGGTCCAGCATGTCGCTGGCGTTCCTCGCCAGCGACATCTCGTGGTCCCGCTCGAGCGTGGTCGAACCGACGTCGGCCTGGTCGTTGCCGGCCCCGTCGCCGCCGTCGCGGAGCAGTCCGACGATCTCCTGCTCGGCGTCGCGGATCTCTTCTTTCAGATGTGCCGCGTCGGCTTCCAGCTCACTGCGCAGTTCTTTCATCTCGGCGGCGGTCCAGGGGGTCTCCCCTTCCCGGACGGTCAGGTTCTCGGCCTTTTTCGCGGGCGGCTTCGCCGGCGCTGTCGCCGGGGTCCGGTTCTCGTTCGTCTTCATGGCCACCCTCTTCGTCGGGCTCTGCTTGGCAGGAGTCTTCTTGGCAGGGGTCTTCTTCGCCGCAACCTGCTTCTTCGCAGGCTCGGTGGACTTCGTGACCTTCTTCGTGGCCGTGGCGGAACGCTGAGGGGCGGACTTCTTCGGAGCCGATGTAGCCATCCTCGACTACCCCCTGCCTTCGTCGGAGACTGAAGCGGACTGGTCGCAAGACAGTAGGTCACCGGAAGGCCACCTGCCAGCCCGACGCGCAGACCGTCCACATACGGTAGTCGGTTCTTCAAGCGCGCTCGATGTTCGGCGCGTCACAGCCACATCTCGGACACCGTTCACGTTCTCACGTAAGCAGAATTGTCGGGGACGAATTCCCGCCTGACCAGTGATTAACGATTCGTAGTTGAGTGGAACGGAGTCGTACACTTTTCCCAGCGCTACGCAAGGCATTGATGGGGCCATCACCCCGGAGCCGCCGGAAGAACGGTTCGACAAGGACTCACTAGAACCGGCAGCGGAGCGAAACGAAGTGGGTGACGGTCTGGTTTCAGCGTTTTAACGTCACCAAGGAGGGTGGTACCGCGGAGCCCGGCGACAGCGCCGGCGCCTCGTCCCTTCGTCAGCAGGCAACAGTGCGACGAAGGACGAACGAGATGGCGGACAACCCCAGCACGCCGACCGCGAAGACCGACTGGCAACAGGTCCCCGCGCAGGTCGACCTGCCCGCGATCGAGCGGGAGGTACTCGGCCTGTGGGACGACCAGGACACGTTCGCCAAGAGCCTCGAGCAGTCGGCCGGCGGTACGCCGTGGACCTTCTACGAGGGGCCCCCGACCGCGAACGGGCATCCCGGCACCCATCACATCGAGGCGCGCGTCTTCAAGGACGTATTCCCGCGCTACCGGACGATGAAGGGCTACTCGGTCGAGCGCAAGGCCGGCTGGGACTGCCACGGGCTGCCGGTCGAGGTCGCCGTCGAGAAGGAGCTCGGCTTCAACGGCAAGAAGGACATCGAGGCGTACGGCATCGCCGAGTTCAACGCGAAGTGCCGTGAGTCCGTGCTGCGCTATGTGGGCGAGTTCGCCGACCTGACCACCCGGATGGGCTATTGGGTGGATCTGGAACACCCTTACCGGACGATGGACGCGCAGTACGTCGAGTCGGTCTGGTGGTCGCTGAAGCAGATCCACTCCAAGGGACTGCTGGTCGAGGACTACCGGATCACGCCGTACTGCCCGCGCTGTGGCACCGGTCTGTCCGACCACGAGCTCGCCCAGGGCTACGAGACGGTCATCGACCCCTCGGTCTACGTCCGCTTCCCGCTCACCTCCGGCCCGCTCGAAGGCAAGGCGTCGCTGCTGGTCTGGACGACGACCCCGTGGACCCTCGTATCCAACACCGCCGTCGCCGTGCACCCGGACGTCACCTATGTGGTCGCCACCGACGGCAACGAGTCCCTGGTGGTCGCCGAACCACTCGTCGGCACGCTGGGCGAGGGTTGGACGGTCACTGACCGTTATGTCGGCCGCGACATGGAGCGGTGGACCTACCAGCGCCCGTTCGAGCTGGTCGAGTTCCCCGAGCCGGCGCACTACGTCGTACTGGCCGAGTATGTGACCACCGAGGACGGCACGGGTCTGGTGCACCAGTCCCCCGCGTTCGGCGCGGACGACCTGCTCGTCGCGAGGGCCTACAACCTGCCTGTGGTGAAGCCGGTCGAGTCCGACGGGCGGTTCGCCGCGGACCTGCCGCTGGTGGGCGGACAGTTCTTCAAGAAGGCCGACGAGGACCTCGTCAACGACCTGAAGGCGCGCGGCGTGCTGTTCCGCCACGTCCCGTACGAGCACCCGTACCCACACTGCTGGCGCTGCCACACTCCCGTCATGTACTACGCGCTCCCGTCCTGGTACATCCGCACCACCCAGGTCAAGGACGCGCTGCTCCGCGAGAACGAGAAGACCAACTGGGTCCCCGACTCGGTCAAGTGGGGCCGGTACGGCGACTGGCTGCGCAACAACATCGACTGGGCCGTCTCCCGGTCCAGGTACTGGGGTACCCCGCTGCCGATCTGGCGTTGCGGCGAGGACCACCAGGTGTGCGTCGGCTCCCTGCAGGAGCTCGGCGAGCTGGCCGGCCGCGATCTGAGCAGCACCGACCCGCACCGGCCGTTCGTCGACGACATCACCTTCGCCTGCCCGACCTGCGGCGAGGAGTCGCACCGGGTCGCCGAGGTGATCGACGCCTGGTACGACTCGGGCTCGATGCCGTTCGCGCAGTGGGGCTATCCGTGGGTCGAGGGGTCCAAGGAGAGGTTCGAGCAGGCGTACCCGGCCGACTTCATCTCCGAGGCGATCGACCAGACCCGCGGCTGGTTCTACACCCTGATGGCGATCGGGACCCTGGTGTTCGACGAATCGTCGTACCAGAGCGTGGTCTGCCTCGGGCACATCATGGCCGAGGACGGCCGGAAGATGTCCAAGCACCTGGGCAACATCCTCGAGCCGATGCCGCTGCTGGAGACCCACAGCGCGGACGCGGTGCGCTGGTTCATGGCCTGCTCCGGCTCGCCTTGGAAAGCGCGCGGGATCGGGCCGAACGTGCTGAACGAGATCGTCCGCAAGGTGCTGCTGACCTACTGGAACACAGTCGCGTTCCACGCGCTCTACGCCCGCCTCGCCGACTGGTCGCCGACGGCCGACGTGCCGCCGGTCGCGGAGCGTTCGGTGCTGGACCGCTGGCTGGTCAGCGAGACAAACCGGCTCGTCCGTGAGACAGACGAGGCGTACGCCGCGTTCGACACGCAAAAGCTCGGCGCGCAGCTGAGCCAGTTCATCGACGTGCTGTCGAACTGGTACGTCCGTCGCTCGCGCCGTCGCTTCTGGGCGGGTGACGCCGGTGCGCTGGCCACCCTGCACGAGACGCTCGACGTGCTGACCCGGCTGATGGCACCGCTCACCCCGTTCGTCACCGAGCGGGTCTGGCAGGACGTGTTCCGCCCGGTCACCCCTGGCCTGCCCGAGTCGGTCCACCTCGCCGCGTTCCCGACCTACGACGAGACGCTGATCGACGACAGGCTGGCCACGCAGGTGCTGATGGCCCGCCGGGTCGTCGAGCTGGGCCGGTCGGCCCGGGCCGAGGCGAAGGTCCGGACCCGGCAGCCGCTCAGCCGCGCGCTGGTCGGTTCCGCGGCGATCGCGGATCTCGACGACGACCTGCTGCGGGAGATCTCGGAAGAGCTGAACGTCGGCTCGGTGGAACCGCTCTCCTCGGCCGGCGCTGACCTGGTCGAGTACTCCGCGAAGGGCAACTTCCGCGAGCTCGGCAAGCGGTTCGCCAAGCAGACCCCGGTGGTCGCCGCAGCGATCGCCGCCGCCGACGCCGCCGCACTGGCCGCCGCCCTGAAGGCATCCGGTACTGCGACCGTGGTGGTCGACGGCGAGAACGTCGAGGTCGGCCCGGACGACGTACTGGTGTCCGAGCGCCCGCGCGAGGGCTGGTCCGTGGTGAACGAGCAGGGTGAGACCGTCGCCCTCGACCTCGAGGTGACGCCGGAGCTGAAGCAGGCCGGTCTGGCCCGCGAGGTGGTCCGGACCCTGCAGGAAGCCCGGAAGAACGCCGGGCTCGAGGTGTCCGACCGGATCACCGTCTGGCTGACCGCCACCGACGGCGAACTGGCCGATGCCCTGGGCAAGCATGCCGACGAGATCGCCCGCGAGGTGCTCGCCACCACCCTGACCCAGTCGGCGCCCCCGGCAACCGACAACCTTGCCACCAGCACCGACCCCACCCTCGGCCTCACCTACTGGCTCACCAAGGCCTGACTCAGCTGGGCCTTGCGTCCGAAGAACCTTGGGCTATGACCTCAGGTTCTTCGGACGCAACGTTACTGGGGTGGCACGGTCTGTGAAAGGTGTCCAGACATGACGAAGAGGCGGTGCTGCCGGATTAGCACCGCCTCTGAGTCAGGTTTTCTTAAACGCCGTGGCCGTGAGCCTGGGCGCGAGCCTCCGGACGGAAGCCGTTGCGCGGGCTGAGCGTGTCATCGCCGTTGCCCAGAGCCTTGAGCTGCTCGGTGAAGTACGTCTTCAGCCGGCTGCGGTACTCGCGCTCGTAGGCGTGCAGGTCGTCGATGGTGCGCTCCAGCTGACCCTTCTGCTTCTCCAGCGTGCCGAGCATCTGGGCGCGGCGCTCGGCGATCTCGCCGTCCAGCTTCTCGGCGCGGGCACGAGCCTCACCGGTCATCCGGTCGGCCTTGCCCCGAGCCTCGTTCTCCAACCGCTCGGCCTTGGCGCGGGCCTCGCCGATGATCTTGTCGGCGGTGTCCTTCGCCTCCTGGACCAGGTCGTCGGAGTGCTTGGTCGCCATCTCCAGCAGCCGCACAGCGGAGCTGGAGGCGTCGCCGACGGTTCCTGCCGCAGCAGCAGCCCCCGCGGCCGCTACAGCGGGAGCGACGACTGGCGGTGGCTTCTCCTCCGGCTTCTCTACTACGACCGGTGCGGGCTTGGGCTGCTGCACCACAGGCGGCAGCGCAGCGGTCTGGTCGACCGGGCGTTCCTGCCCGGCCCCCGCCCGCTGAGCAGCGGCCAGCTTGGCACGCAGCTCCTCGTTCTCGGCGAGAAGTCGCTCGAGCTCGGCCTCCACCTCGTCGAGGAAGGAGTCGACCTCAGTGACGTCGTAGCCCTCCCGCAATCGGACGGGCGTGAACTGCTTCGAGCGGACGTCATCCGGCGTCAGCGGCATCTTTCACCTCGTTTGTCTGTGTCTTGGCGGAGTCCCCGTGGCCATGACCTCGGCGACTCAGTAGATCACGTTATCGCTTCGTTGTGTTCTGACGGAATCCGGGCGGTCGATAACGTTCGGCGGCCCCGGAGGATCCGGTCTGCTCCTACCCCGGTTGCTGCCCGCTCAAGCTCCTGATCACAGGGACCTGATCGCGGTCGAGTTGATCGACATCGCCAGTGAGACGAGCACGAACAACATCAGCATCGACAGGTCGATCCGGATCCCGCCCGCCCCGATCGGGGGCAGGATCCGCCGGAGCGGACGCAGGAAGGGATCGGTCACCGAGTAGACCAGTTCGAACATCAGCAGCACAGGTCCTTTCGGGTGCCACTGCGGTGCGAACATGACGATCAGGCTGAGTACGAACCGCGCCACCAGGATCAGGAAGAAGGCGAGCAGTACCCAACTGAGAACACTGAGGAAGAGCTCCAGAGCAACCATGTCAGGAAAGAGTGTAGAAGACCGGCGGTAGCAGGCGGGTCAACTCTGGTTGTAGAACCCGTCCGCGGCGATCTTCTCCTTCTCCTCCGCGGCCACCGTCACGTTCGGCGGGCAGACCAGGAACACCTTGGTGGTGATCCGCTCGATCGAGCCCCGGCAGCAGAAGATCAGGCCGGCCGCGAAGTCCACCAGCCGCTTGGCGTCCGCGTGGTCCATCTCGGTCAGGTTCATGATGACGGGCGTGCCGTCGCGGAAGTGCTCACCGATCACGCGCGCTTCGTTGTAGCTGCGCGGGTGCACGGTGGTGATGCGGGCCAACTCGGTTACCTCCGGGGAAGCTGAGACACCACGCCGATCTGGAAACTTGCTGACCGTGCCGACCTGCTCCTCGCTCCGGGCGGGGACAGCTACGGGCTCGGTCTCGTGGGACTCCCCGTCGACGGCTTCGTCGTCGTACTCTTCGTAGTCGTCGTACTCGTCGTCGTAGCGCGCGTTGTACCGCTCGCCGTCCTCGACCAAGCCGAGGTACACACCCATCTTGCGCAACGCGCCGCTCATGGCCCTCCAGCCCTTCTGTCGAGTATCGATGTCGACACTAGCCCAGAGGAGTACGCGTTCCGAGTAATGCGCGCCCGAGCCGAACGTGTGTCGCCCCGTGCCTGATCGCGGCTTCCAGATCGCCGCTCATACCCGCCGAGATCCAGTCGGCACCGGCATGTTCGGAGCGTAGCCGGGACGCTACTTCCTGAAGACCCGCGAACGCCTCGTCCGGATCGGAGCCCAGCGGAGCGACCGCCATCACCCCACCGAGCTCGAGCCCGTCAGCCGCCGCGACCTCCGCGGCCAGAGCCGGTACTGCGGCCGGCGCGATCCCGCCGCGATTCATCCCCGTCGCGGCCTCACTGGATCCGTACGACGCCAGGCTCACCTGCAGCAGGCACCGCACTGTCTTCTCCTCGGCCACGGCGGCCCGGGAAAGCGCTTCGACCAGCGACGACCGGTCCACCGAGTGCACGACAGCCGCGTTCCGGACCACCGAGCGGGCCTTCTTCGACTGCAACTGGCCGACGAAGTGCCACACCACGTCCGGGCACTCGGGCGCCTTGGCCTTCAGCTCCTGCTCGCGGTTCTCCCCCAGGTCCCGGACCCCGAACGCCGCCAGAGCCCGGATATCGCTGATTGGGAAGGTTTTGGTGATCGCCACCAGGGTGACAGCGCCCCCGGGCCTTCCAGCCGCCTCACAGGCCTTCTGGATCCGTTCCCGGACCTGGCCCAGGTTGCCCCGCAGTTCTGCCTCGCGCTCCGAAGTCACGGGTGCAGCCTGACCAGACCCGCCATCCGCCCGCTGACGGGTCCCTCCCGCCGGTACGAGTACAGATCCTCGGACTCGATCGTGCAGCTGGTGGCGTCGATCACCCGCACGTCGAGTTCACCCAGCTGAGCGATCACGCCCGCCGCCACGTCGATGGACGGCGTCCCCCAGCTGGTCTCCGCGTACGAGGCGGGCGCGCGCTCGGCGACTTCGGCCCGCATCTCCGCGGGAACCTCGTAGCACTTGCCACAGGCGTACGGCCCGAGCACCGCGGTGATCCGCTCGGCTCCGAGTTCCCGCATCGCTTCCACAGTTGCCGGCACGACACCGGAGTACAGGCCGCGGCGGCCCGAGTGGGCGGCGCCGATGACGCCGTTGCCCGGGTCGGCCAGCAGGACCGGAAGACAGTCGGCCGCTCGGACGCAGAGAGCCACATCGGTGCGGGTGGTCACCAGCGCGTCCGCGGACGGCATCGGCAGCACCGGCAACTCGTCGCCCTCGGCGACCAGGTGGACGTTGTTGCCGTGGACCTGGCTGACCCGGATCACCGCTTCGGACCGGACCCGGAACTCGTCGGCAAGCAGGCGGAAATTCTCCGCGATCGCGGAGCCCTCATCCCCCGCCGCACTGCCCAGGTTCAGTTCGCCGTACGGCGCCTGGCTGGCTCCCCCGAAGCGATCGGTGAAGGCGAAGCGGACATCCTCGAGAACCTCGTCGTAACCGAACACGCCCCGAAGGTTACCCGGGCGGCGCCGACTACCTCAGACGGCGCCAGTTACTTCAAGAAGTCTGGGATGTCCAGATCATCGTCGTCGTTGTCGGCCTTGCGGGGCTGGCGCTGGGGTGCCGGCGGCTGCGAGGCCGGGGCGTTGCTCGGGCCGTGCGTCGGCCACGACTGCGTCGCCGGCGGGGAGGCCGGGGCAGGCGGCTGGTTGGTCTGCTGGTGCGCGGTACGGACCGGCTCGCCGGCCTGCGGCCGCGCGGAGTGGGTCGTGCCCGAGGCCGGGCGACCCTGGTCCGTGTGCGGCACCGGCACGGTGTCGTCTGTCGGCGTGCCCGCGGGGGGCTGCGTGTAGGGCGCGGCCGAGCCTGCATCGGACTGCTGTCCACTACCGGACTGCGGCGGCTGACCGGCAGGGGTCGACCCGTACGGCGGCTGCTGCCCGGACTGCTGACCCGGCTGGGACTGAGGCGGCTGGGCCGGCGTGCCCGGCGTCGGCGCGTTCTGCATCGGCGCCGAGTACGCACCCTGCTCCGGTACGGCGGGACGCGGCTGACCCTGGGTCGCCACATCACCGCCCGGGGCGGGCAGGCGGCTCTGCGGGCGGGCGCTGTTCATCGCCTGCTCGCGGCGCTTGGGCATCCCACCGTCGAAGCCGGCCGCGATCACCGTCACCCGGACCTCGTCGCCGAGGGCGTCGTCGATGACCGCGCCGAAGATGATGTTCGCGTCGGTGTGCGCGGACTCCGAGACGAGCTGGGCCGCCTCGTTGATCTCGAACAGGCCGAGGTCGGAGCCACCCGCGATCGACAGCAGCACGCCGTGCGCGCCCTCGATGCTTGCCTCCAGCAACGGCGAGGAGATGGCCGCCTCGGCGGCCGCGACTGCCCGGTCCTCACCGCGGGACGAGCCGATGCCCATCAGTGCGGAGCCGGCGTTGGACATGACGGCCTTCACATCGGCGAAGTCCACGTTGATCAGGCCGGGGGTGGTGATCAGGTCGGTGATACCGGACACGCCCTGCAGCAGCACCTGGTCGGCCTGCTTGAAGGCGTCCAGCACGGACACCGCGCGGTCGGAAATGGTCAGCAGGCGATCATTCGGAATGACTATCAGGGTGTCGACTTCTTCGCGGAGGGCGGCGATGCCGTCCTCCGCCTGGGTGGCCCGGCGCTTGCCCTCGAACGAGAACGGCCGGGTCACCACGCCGATCGTCAGCGCCCCGAGAGAACGGGCGATCCGGGACACCACCGGTGCACCACCGGTGCCGGTGCCACCGCCCTCGCCTGCGGTGACGAAGACCATGTCGGCGCCCTTGAGCGCCTCCTCGATCTCCTCCGCGTGGTCCTCGGCGGCCTTCTGGCCGATGGCCGGGTTCGCGCCGGCACCGAGGCCGCGGGTCTCCTCCCGGCCGATGTCGAGCTTGACGTCCGCGTCGCTCATCAACAGCGCCTGCGCGTCGGTGTTGATGGCGATGAACTCAACGCCCTTCAGACCGTGCTCGATCATCCGGTTCACGGCATTGACGCCGCCTCCGCCGATGCCGACGACCTTGATGAGTGCCAAATAGTTCTGCGGTGCCGCCACGTCCGCGCCTCTCGCCTCGTTCTGTTCCCGTTATGGCCAGTTGGCCGCCCGAGCTGCGCCTGCTCCCGGACTCTTCCGTTCGCCGATCCCCGTTGTCCGGCAGCCGGGCCCCTTTGTCCGGTAGCAAAGGGCCTGAACCTCAAGTAGATGGTTACAGTTATCTCAACTTTAGAGTGCTTCGCACGCTACGGGAGGAGATCCGGCAATGTCCACGCGCCTCGCCGCAGGTACCACGATGCTGTGCCCGTGTGGGCACGATCACTTCTTTTCCCCTTTGGTGACAGGGAGATCGGGCGCGGACACGTCGTAGACCTTGGCCTGGCGCCGCATCAACACGCTCAGTACTTCGGCCTTGCGCTCGCTGTCATCGGAGCTGCCCCAGACCACCTTCACTCCGGACGAGAGGTTGAGGGTGATCGAGTCCGGCGAGCCGGCCGAGATCGACTTCACCTGGGCCCGTAAAGGCACCGGCAGGGCGGCCGAAACCCTCACCACCGAACGGATCGTGACGTCGCGCCGGCTGCCGACCACCAGCGCCTCGGGCAGCCCGTCCGGCCGGTCCGGCACCGTTTTGAAGGTCACCCCGGTCGCGTCGACCAGTTCGAACTTGCTGCCGTCCGTCACCACCACGACCGGCACCCGCTCGGTGACCACGATCACCAGCTGGTGCGGCCAGGCCCGGGTCACCTGCGCGTCGGCGACCGCGGTCACCGTGCGCACCCGGTCCGCGATCGCGCCGAGGTCCACCTTCGCCAGCGGCGTACCGACCGGGGCGGCGGCGACCTGCGTGATAGTTGCCTCAGGCACCGTATCCAGCCCGGTCACCCGGACGCCGGTGACCGCCAGCGCGGACGAGTAGTAGAAAAGCCAGACGGTGATCCCGCCCAGCAGCACCAGCAGGCCGCCGATCGCCCAGGGCAGCCAGCCGCGCCATCGCACCAACCGTTGCCGGCGCGCGAACCGCTGCTGTGCCCGGGCCAGGTCAGTGCTTTGACTCATTCCCCCGTCACCACCGGACTCACTCGATCATCGCGGCGTTCAGCGCCGCCCGCTCGGCCAGCAGCCCGATCACTTCCGGTCCGATCAGCGTGACGTCGCCGGCGCCGAGGGTGACCACGAGGTCACCCGGTACGGCGAGGTCCGCGACCACCCGGGGCACCGCGGACCAGGACGGCTCGAACCGGACCTGGTCCGGCTTCAGCGGCACGTGGTTCGCGATCAGGGCACCGGTGATGCCGGGCTCGGGGTCCTCGCGGGCCGCGAACACGTCCATCACCACCACCTCGTCGGCCAGTGCGAGCGCCTCGGAGAACTGCGGGGCGAAGATCCTGGTCCGGCTGAACAGGTGCGGCTGGAAGCACGCGATCACGCGCCCCTCCCCCGCCACCTGCCGGGCCGCGGTGAGGTCCACGGCGACCTCGGTCGGGTGGTGCGCGTACGAGTCGAACACCCGGACGCCGTCCTCCTGGCCCTTGAACTCGAACCGCCGGCCGGTACCGGTGAAGGACGAGAGCCCCTCGGCCAGGTCCGCCGCGGAGAATCCGAGGCCCAGGCCGACGGTCAACGCGGCCGAGGCGTTCAGCACGTTGTGCTTGCCCGCCTGCTGCAACTGGACGATCGGCAACTTGCGGCCCCGGTAGACGGGCACGAACGACTGGACGGCACCGGTCGCGGTGATCTCCGTGACGCGGGTGTCGGCGTCCTCGGACTCGCCGTACGTGCGCACATCGATGCCGCGCTCGCGGGCGAACTCGGCGAGATCGCGCGCCCCGGCGTCGTCGTAGCAGATCACCATGAAACCGCCCGGGAGGACCCGGTCGCAGAACTGCCGGAAGGCGAGCCGGTAGCTGGCCTCGTCACCGTAGTTGTCCAGATGGTCCGGCTCGACCGACGTCACGATCGAGACCTCGGGACCGTAGGTCAGGAAGGACTTGTCGGACTCGTCCGCCTCGGCCACGAACAGGTCGCCGTTGCCGTCGTGCGCGTTCGAGCCGGACTCGTTCAGGTTGCCGCCGATCGCGTACGACGGGTCGACGCCGCAGTGCTGCAGTGCGACGGTCAGCATCGACGTGGTGGTGGTCTTACCGTGCGTACCGGCCACTGCGATCGTCCGGCGGCCCACCATCACCGAGGCCAGGGCCGCGGCACGAGGCAGGATCGGGATCCCGGCGGCGCGGGCAGCCACCACCTCCGGGTTCTCCTCGCGGATCGCGGTGGAGACCACCACGGTGTCCACCTCGGCGACGTGCTCGGCGGCATGGCCGACCCAGCAGGTGCCACCGAGCGCGCGAAGGGCGGCGAGCACCTTGCCGTCCTTGGCGTCGGAGCCCGACACCTCGATCCCGCGGGCGGCCATGATCCGGGCGATGCCGGACATACCGGCGCCGCCGATACCTACGAAGTGGACCCGGCCCAGCTTCTCGGCGGGCAGATTCGTGTCAGGGGCGGTGACGATCACGAAGCAGACCTCACCACATCGAGGATGATCTGCGCCAACTGGTCGTCCGCATCCGTACGAATCACGCCTTGCGCTGCAGTGGACATGGCCATCAGACGCTCGCGGTCGTGCAGAAGTTGCGGAACCGTCGCGCGAACCCAGTCCGGCGTCACGGTGGCGTTGTCGACGAGCAGCCCGCCGCCGGCATCGATCACCGGCTTGGCGTTCAGCCGCTGCTCACCGTTACCGATCGGCAGCGGAACGTAGATCGCGGGCAGTCCGACGCCGGACACCTCGGTGACCGTGTTCGACCCCGCCCGGCAGACCACCAGATCGGCGGCGGCGTAGGCGTAGTCCATCCGGTCAACGTACGACAGCACGCGGTACGGGTAAGGACCGGCCTGGGCGACCTCGAGCGTGTTCTTCGGCCCGATCGCGTGCAGCACCTGGATCCCGGCCGCCTGCAGATCCGCCGCGGCTCCCGCGAAGGCCTCGTTCAGCCGCTGAGCGCCCTGCGAACCACCCGTGACGAACAGGGTCGGCGCGTCCGGGTCCAGCCCGAAGAACTGCCTGGCCTCGGCCCGCAGTACGGCCCGGTCCATGGTCGAGATGGCGCGGCGGATCGGCAGCCCGACGTACCGGGCGTGCGGCAGGTCCGTGCCGGGGAACGAGGTGATCACGTTCTCGGTGCAGTAGCGGGCGGCGAACTTGTTCGCGATCCCCGGTACCGCGTTGCCCTCGTGCACGACGATCGGCGTCTTCCGGCGCCACGCGGCCACATAGGCCGGCGTGGAGACATAGCCGCCGAAGCCGACCAGGACGTCGGCCTTGGCCTCGTCCAGCACCTTGCGGGCCGCGCTCACCGAGGACAGCATCTTGCCCGGTACTGCGAACAGCGCGGGCGTCGGCCTTCTTGGCAAGGGCACCGGGGGAATCATTTCGAGCCGGTAGCCGGCCTCCGGGATGACCTTGGTCTCCAGGCCGCGCTCGGTCCCGAGGGCGGTGATCTGGATGGTCGGGTCGATCCGGCGCAGTGCGTCGGCGGTAGCGATCAGGGGGGAAGTATGGCCGGCGGAACCCCCACCGGCCAGAACGATGCTCGGCACAGCTTTCAACGCTCCCGCGTGTTCTCACGGCCGGTTCGGCCAGGTGTACGCCGCGAAGACAGCCACCCGAACAAAGGCCGCCTGGTCTCTTTCAGGGCGGCCTGCGCGCCGGGTTCGGCCTTCGCGAAGGACAGCAGCATGCCGATCGCGATCAGCGTCGGCAGCAGTGCGGACCCACCGTACGACAAAAGCGGGAGCGGGATACCCACGATGGGTAGCAGTCCGATCACGGCACCGAGGTTGACCAGCGTCTGGGCCATGATCCACACGGTGATCCCGGCGGCGGCGTACCGGATGAAGGGCTCGGTGGTTCTGGTCGCAATCCGGACACCGGCGTACGCCAGGGTGAGGAACAACGCGAGCACGGTCAGTGAGCCGATCAGCCCGAGCTCCTCGCCGATCACCGCGAAGATGAAGTCGGTGTGTGCCTCGGGCAGGTTGCCCCACTTCTGCCGGCTGTTGCCGATCCCGACCCCCCACCAGCCACCGGTGGAGAGCGCGTAGAACGCGTGGTAGGCCTGCCAGCCGACGTTGCTCGGGTCGGCGAACGGGTTCATGAAGTTCGTCAGCCGGTCCATCCGGTGCTGGGCCGCGGTGACGAAGTACGAGGCGATCAGGCCGACCACCGCGATGGTCGCGATGAACAGCCGGGTCGGCGCGCCGACCACCCAGATCATCCCGATCATCACCGCCATCAGCACCAGCGAGGTACCGAGGTCGTGCTGACCGATGATGAGCGCGATCACGAGACCGCAGACCGGGACCATCGGGACCAGCAGGTGCTTCCACTGGGTGAGCAGCTTCTGCTTGCGGGCATACAGGTCGGCACACCACATCACCAGCGCCAGCTGGGCGAACTCGCTCGGCTGGATCTGCAGTGGACCACCGAACGAAAGCCAGTTGGTGTTGCCGTTGACGTTCTTGCCGAGTCCCGGCACGTAGGTGAGCACCAGCAGGAACACCGAGCCCAGCAACGCGAGGTACGAGAGCATCCGGAAATGCCGTGGCGTCATCCGCGAGGCGACGTACGCCATCGGCAGGCCGACGCCGACCCAGATCAGCTGGCGGTAGAAGATCGCGTACTGGTTGCCGTGGTTGATGTTGTACGAGAGGACGCTGGAGGCGGACAGCACCATCAGCAGTCCCAGCACCAGCAGCAGACCGGTCGCACCGAGCAGGATGTGGTACGACGTCAGCGGCCGGTCGAGAACGTTCTTGACCGCTGCCAGCCAGCCACTGCCTTCGGGCGCGCGCTCGGCCTTCTCGTCCGGCCGGTCAGTGATCGTCGTCACGCGATCACCTCCGGATCAGCTGTCGCCCAGCCGGTGTACGGCTTCGGCGAAGGCGTCTCCGCGGGCTCCATAGTTGGCGAACATGTCCCAAGAAGCGCAGCCAGGCGCCAGCAGCACGGTGTCACCCACCCGGGCCAGCTTGGTCGCCTCCCCCACCACGGTCTCCATTGCTCCAGTGTCGGTCGCCTCGACGGTGATCGTCGGGACATCCGGTGCGTGTCGGGCAAGTGCTTGCGCGATCACCTGCTTGTCCTGACCGAGCAGCACCACGCCTCGCAACCGGTCCTTCACCGCTTCGACCAGCTCGTCGAAGCTCGCGCCCTTGGCCTGTCCGCCGGCGATCCAGACGACGTGCTCGTAGGCCTGCAGCGAGGCCTGGGCAGCGTGCGGGTTGGTCGCCTTGGAGTCGTCCACATAGTTGACTCCGGCAACGTCCGCGATGTGCGCGATCCGGTGCGCGTCCGGCCGGAACCCCCGCAACCCGTCCCGAACAGCAGTCGCCGGTACGCCGAACGACCGGGCCAGCGCGGCCGCCGCCAGCGCGTTCGCCACGTTGTGCGGAGCAGCCGGCGTGATGTCCGCGAGGGTGGCCAGCTCGAGCGCCGAGGAGGCACGCTGCTCCACGAAAGCCCTGTCCACCAGCAGGTCGTCGACCAGCCCGACCATGGAGATGTCCGGCGTCCCCAGGGTGAAGCCGATCGCACGGCAGCCCTCGATCACGTCGGCGTCCAGGACGAGCTGTTCGGTCTCCGGATCAGCGACGTTGTAGATGCACGCGACCTGGCAGTTCTCGTAGATCCGGCCCTTGTCCTGCGTGTAGGCCTGCAGCGAGCCGTGCCAGTCGACGTGGTCCGGCGCGATGTTCAGCACCGCGGCCGAGTGCGCGGACATCGAGTGAGTGAAATGCAGTTGGTAGCTGGACAGTTCGACCGCGATCACGTCGTACGGCTCGGGGTCCATCACGGCTTCCAGCAGCGGCAGTCCGACGTTGCCGGCGGCAACCGCGCGGTGGCCGGCCGCGGTCAGGATCGCGGTCAGCATCTGCACAGTGGTGGTCTTGCCGTTGGTCCCGGTGACACAGAGCCAAGGGGCCGCGGTCGCTGGGTCGCGGAGGCGCCAGGCCAGCTCGATCTCGCTCCAGATCGGCACCTGCCGTTCCGCCGCTGCAGCGAGCAACGGGGCGCTCGGGGGAATGCCGGGCGAGGTCACTAAGACGTCGACTTCCGCAGGGAGCTCCGCGGTACTGCCCGGGCCGAGCTTGATGGTCGCGCCCAGGGTCTCGAGGATCTGCGCCTTCTCGCGGAGCGCCTCGGTGTCCCGGTCGTCGAGCGCGGTGACGAACCCGGCTCCGGCCTGGAGCAACGAGTCCGTGCAGGCGTAGCCCGCAGTACCGAAGCCGAGGACGACGAACCGGGTCGTCGCCCAGCCGTCATCCGTGCGCGTGCTGAGGCTCATGAAGCGACCCATTCCGCATAGAAGAGCCCGAGCCCGGTCGCGACGCAGAGACCGGAGATGATCCAGAACCGGATCACCACGTTGACCTGTTCCCACCCGAGCATCTCGAAGTGGTGCTGCAGCGGCGCCATCCGGAAGAGCCGCTTGCCCACGCCGGTACTGCGCTTGGTGACCTTGAACCAGCCGACCTGCAAGATCACCGAGGCGGTGATGATGACGAACAGCCCGCCGAGCAGCAGCACCAGGAGCTCGGTCCGGGTCATCACCGCCAGGCCGGCCACCGCACCACCCAGCGAGAGCGATCCCGTGTCACCCATGAAGATCTTGGCCGGCGACGCGTTCCACCACAGGAACCCGAACAGGGCGCCGGTCAGTGCCGCGGCGACGACAGCGAGGTCGTGTGGATCCCGGACCTCGTAACACTTGGCGCCCGGCGCGGTCGCACAGCTCTGGTTGAACTGCCAGATGCAGATCAGCGTGTACGCGCCGAACACCATCATCGAGGCGCCGGTCGCGAGCCCGTCCAGACCGTCGGCCAGGTTCACACCGTTCGACATCCCGGCGATCAGCAGCAGCACCCAGATGACCACCAGCACCGGGGCCAGGTGCAGCCAGTTGATGTCGCGGATGAACGAGATGAACGGCGACGCCGGGCTCTGCCCCCGGTCGTCGGGGAACTGCAGCGCCAGGATCGCGAAGATGACGGCCACCAGCGTCTGGCCGGCGAGTTTCGCCTTGCTGCGCAGGCCCAGGCTGCGCTGCCGGACGATCTTGATGAAGTCGTCGAGGAAACCGACCGCGCCCATCCCCACGAACAGGAACAGCACCAGCAGCGCCGAGGCACTCGGGGTCGTCATCGTGAACAGCTTCGCGGCGAAGTATCCGACCACGGTGGCGACGATGAACACCGTGCCGCCCATGGTCGGCGTACCGCGCTTGGTGTGGTGCGAGGTCGGACCGTCGTCGCGGATCTCCTGGCCGTAACCGCGCCTGACCAGGACCGCGATCGCCAGCCGGGTGCCGAGCAGCGTGAGTACCAGCGAAACGCCCCCGGAGAGCAGGATCGAGATCACTGCTGGGCCTCCTCGAGCAGGGCGGTCGCGAGCCGGTCCAGCCCGACGAAGCGGGACGCCTTCACCAGCACCACGTCTCCCTGCCGCAATTCCTTGCGAAGCAACGCGAGTGCTTCGTCCGAGCTTTCGACGTACGCCGACTCGTCGCCCCAGGATCCTTCCAGGGAGGCGCCGAGGTGGATCGGGCGGGCTGCCTCGCCGACCGCGACCAGCCGGTTCACGTCCAGCCGGACCACCAGCCGGCCGATCCCGTCGTGCTCCTCGAGCGAGGTATCGCCGAGTTCGCCCATCGGGCCGAGCACCGCCCAGGTCCTCGCTCCCCTCGCCCGGCCAAGGGCGACCAGCGCCTTGAGCGCGGCGCGGACCGAGTCGGGGTTCGCGTTGTAGGCGTCGTTGATCACGGTCACGCCGTCGGCGCGCTCGGTGACCTCCATCCGCCACTTGGACACAGTGGTCGCCGCGTTCAGTCCTTCGGCGACCTGCTCGGGCTTCAAACCGACAGCCAGTACTGCGGTCGCGGCGGCCAGCGCGTTCGACACCTGGTGCTCGCCGACCAGCTGTAACTGGATGTCGAAGGTGGAGTCGCCGATGTGCAACTCGAAGCCAGGCCGACCACCGGCGTCCAACTTGATGCCGGTCGCCCGGACATCGGCGTCAGGCGCTTCCCCGAAGGTCTTCACCGTCTCGCTGGTCCGGCTCGCCATCGCGGCGACCCGTGGATCGTCGGCGTTCAGCACTGCGGTCCCACCCGGGACGACGGCCTCGATCAGCTCGCCCTTGGCCTGGGCGATCGCGTCCTGGCTGCCGAACTCACCGATGTGCGAGCGACCGACGTTCAGCACCAGCCCGACCGTCGGGGGCGCGATCCGGCACAGGTACTTGACGTCGCCGATGTGCCGGGCGCCCATCTCGGCGACCAGGAACCGGGTGTTCTCGTCCGCCTGCAACGCGGTCAGCGGATGCCCCAGTTCGTTGTTGAAGGAACCCACCGGCGCCACCGTCACGCCGTACGGGCGGAGCAGTTGGGCGATCAGGTCCTTCGTGCTGGTCTTGCCCTGGGAGCCGGTGAGGCCGATCACGACGAGGTCGGGCAGCTTGGAGACCACCAGCCTGGCCAGTTCACCGAGGGCCACCTGGGTGTCGGCGACGACGATGCACGGGCAACCCTCGACCGGACGGGTGGTGAGGGAGACGGTGACACCTGCCGCGGACACCGCCTCGACGTAGTCGTGACCGTCCACCCGCTCGCCCGGCAACGCGACGAACAGCCCGCCCGGCCCGGCCTCGCGCGAGTCCTTCACCACCGGGCCGTCGACGACGGCCGCCGGGTCGACGCCGGCGAGCTCACCGCCGACCGCCTCGGCGATCTGGCCGCAACTGACAGGGATCACCGGGTAGCCTCCAACAGCTCGCGCACAGTCTGCCGGTCGTCGAACGGGTGGATCACGCCGTTGACGTCCTGGCCGGTCTCGTGGCCCTTGCCCAGCACCACGACGGTGTCCCCCGGGCCGGCCAGCTCGATCGCGGTGGCGATCGCCTCGCGGCGATCTCCCACTTCGCGCAGGTCCACCTCCGGGACGGCTGCCCGGGCTCCTTCGATAGCCGCCGCCCGGATCGCCGCCGGATCCTCGGTGCGCGGGTTGTCGTCGGTCACGATCAGGATGTCGGCCGTCCTGGCCGCGGCCGCGCCCATCCCGGGCCGCTTGCCGGGATCACGATCGCCGCCACAGCCGACCACCGCGACGAGCCGTCCCTTGGTGGCGCCGCGCGCCGCCTCGAGGGCGAGCCCGACAGCGTCAGGAGTATGCGCGTAGTCGACGATCACCGTCAGCCCGTCATCGCGATTGAACGCCTCCATCCGGCCCGGCACTCTGGCTGTCCGCAGACCTTCAGCGATCGCCTCAGCCGGTACGTCGAGTTGCCGCAGCATCACCACCGCCAACAGAGCGTTCGCCACGTTGAACTGACCGGGCAGCGCGATCTCAACGGTCAGCGCCTCCCCCGGCCCTTGGATGTCGAGGACCGTGGTGCCGTGCTCCGACTGATGCGTGGAGCTGACGGTCCAATCCGCGTCGCGCGTGCTCGACACCTGACCGGGGTGGTGGGGTGGGGTCAGCGATGACACCGTGATGAGCGGTACCAACGTCTGCGCAGCCAGCCGGCGGCCGTACTCGTCGTCGATGGTCACCACTGCCAGATCACACCGCTCGGGCGTGAACAACGAGGCCTTCGCCGCGAAGTAATCCTCGAACGTTTTGTGGAAATCCAGGTGATCCTGCGTCAGGTTCGTGAACCCGGCGACCGCGAACCGGGCACCGTCCACCCGACCCATCGCCAACGCGTGGCTGGACACCTCCATCGCGCAGAACGCGACGGCCTGCTCGCGCATCACCGCGAACAACGCCTGCAGATCCGTGGCCTCCGGGGTGGTCCGGACGCTCTTCACCACCTCGTCACCGATCCGCGTCTCGATGGTGCCGATCAACGCGGCCCGCCCGAGCCTTCGCAGTACGGCGTCGAGCAGGAAGCTGGTGGTGGTCTTGCCGTTGGTCCCGGTCACCCCGAGCAGGTGCAGTTCGCTGGTCGGCTCGCCGTAGATCTTGGAGGCGACAGCCCCGAGCACCTCCCGCGGCTTCGCGACCACGAGCACCGGCAACTCAGCGGCTCGCGCCCGCTCCTCACCAGTGGGATCAGTCAGTACTGCGACCGCGCCGGCCGCCTTCGCCCCGGCGACAAAGGCCGCACCGTGAGTGACGGCACCCGGAACAGCGGCGTACAGGTCGCCAGGGTGGATCGAACGGGAGTCGAGCGAGATCCCGGTCACCGTCGTGTCCGAGGCGTCTCGCAGGGCGGCGCCGGCCGTCCGGGCGAGCTCGGCAAGGGCTACCGGGACGCTCCGCCGCGGCCGGATCGTGGCAACGGCACCGCCGGCAGGAGTTGTGGAGGACACGGGCCCAGAGGTTACCCGTTCGGGCGGGCCTGATCGCACCGGCTCGACCGTGCGGCCGCAGACTTTCCGGTTCAGCCTGGCGGTTCAGCGTTATTGTTCGGCGTTTTGTCCGCCTTTCGGTCAGCCGCCCGCCGCAGTTCCGGGAAGGACATCGCTGCTCCTGCCAGCGGCGTCGTGGGGTCGGCGCCGGCATGTAAACCGTCGAACACCAGATCCGCATGCCGATGCGCCAGCTCGACGTCGACCTGGGGCGCAACGTTGCCGGGCAAGGGCCGGGACAGCCGGACGACGAGGGTGCCGATGTCGGCGACACTCACATCCGGGCGCAGCGTGCCGGCCTCGTGGGCCGCGCGGACCATCTCTTCCAGCAGAGCCGCGCCGGTGGTGCTGCCCGCCGCCATTTCCGGATCGTCGGTGGGGATGGCGTCCAGCAGGGCTGGGAGCACGGCTGCGACACGGCTGTCGAGTGCGCCGTGGACGTAGCGGCGTAGTACCGCGAAGGGATCGGGCTCTTCGGCGGCGGCGCTGCGCATCACAGCGACCGCCTCCTCCAGCGCATCCACCACGACGGCGCGGATCAGCTCCTGACGGTCGGGAAAGCGCCGGTACAGCGTGGCGATCCCGGTGCCGGCCCGACGGGCCACCTCGTCCAGCGGCGCCGCCGGTCCGTGCTCGATGAACACGTCCCGGGCCGCGGCCAGGATCCGGCGGCGGTTCTGCACCGCGTCGGCTCGGAGTGGGCGCTCGGCCATCTCGCGCTCCCTTCAGGAAAATTATCTGGAGGCAAACCCTCCGGATAGTGCTACCGTAGCTCATGCGGAGGAAATCCCTCCAGATAATAGCCACCGTGGGAGTGATCATGCGCTTGAGCCTGTCCATCACGGACTTCTCCTGGCCGGGTGGGCCCGGCAGCCTGACCGCCGAGCTCGGGCGGGTCGCCCGCCAGGCCGACGAGGGCGGGCTGGACACTTTGTGGGTTCCGGACCATCTCATCCAGGCCGTTCCGGGGACCGAACCGACGCAGGAGATGGTCGAGGCCTACACCACGCTCGGTTATCTGGCCGCCCGGACAGAGCGAATCCGGCTAGGCACCGCTGTCACCGCGGTCACCTTCCGGCCGCCGGCCCGGCTGATC
>Ga0193717_1000109_pt1 | contig 81532 bp, 67 predicted proteins | sample U2c2metaG_FD_145900 | JGI IMG/M metagenome (GOLD analysis project Ga0193717, IMG submission 145900) | Soil microbial communities from a riparian zone of the East river system, Colorado, United States - U2c2 | ecosystem: Environmental > Terrestrial > Soil > Riparian zone | place: USA: East River... | reverse complement strand
CCTTCGGCGGCACCAGCCAAAACAGCGGCGGCGCCCACTCCTGGGTCGACTTCAACTTCGACACCAGCGGCGACTGACCGCCCGCAGCCACACCGGCAGGCCGATCGCCTGCCGGGCCCATGCGGGTCCGGGCTCGTGCTCACGGCGTGCGTTGGAGCTCGGTCCGGGCGAGGTCGCCGTGCCGTGACAGGCTCAGAGCGCCGGCTACCGCGAGGATAAAACCCAGGGTCGCGATCCATCCCCAGCCGGGTCTGGGTCTGTCGCCAAGCATGAGGAGGCCGACCAGCGCAGGTGCGACCGTCTCACCGATCACCAGCGGTGCCGTCGCCTGCGTCACGCTGCCGCGTTGCAGGGCTGTCGAGTAGGTGAGGAGCGCGACCCCGCCTGAGAGGATGAGCGCATAGGTCGACGGATCGGTCAGCAACGTGCCGAGATCGCTGAACAGTGTGTCGAGACGGACCGAGCTGGGCAGCACCCGGGCGGCCACCGCGACCGCGCCGAAGGCAAGACCGGCAAGTGCCCCGAGGGCGGCGGCACCACGATTGCCGCTGATCCGGCCCAGCGGCACTGCCAGTACTCCGAGCGCGACGGCTGCCACCAGCACGCCCCAGCGTCCCGCGTTACTGACCGAGACCGCACGGTCCTCGGCCGCGGACAGACCGACCAGTACCAGTCCGGCGAGGACGATCAGTAGGGCGATCCAGTCGGACCGGCGAAGGTGCATGCGCAGGAAGATCGCGCCGAGAACTGCGGTGATCGCCAGGAAGCTCGCCACGATCGATTGCACAACGAACAGCGGCAAAGATCTCAGCGCTGCAATGGACAGCAGGAAGGCAAAGCAGTCGAGTCCGATTCCCAGCAGGTACGGCCACGAGCGGAACAATCGGACCAGCAACCGTGGGTCGAGGCCCTCCGCGGAGTGAGTACGGCGGACGGCAACAGCCTGCAGTATTGAGGCCACGCCATAGCAGACGGCTGCTGCAAAGGCTCCAAGCAGACCGGCGACCATATGCCGAGGCTACGCTCGTTGGACCGTGCTCGTCCTGGGCGGGAACTCCGCCGCCTCAACCCGGACAACGGGTAGGCAGTCGGCCAGGGCGTATACGTCACCAACGGTCTCCGGTATTGTCGTGAGTTGGGGAGGCGATGCGCGCTGGCGCATTGCTGAGTTTACAGGGTGGGGCCTGGATGAACTCGACGGTGGATACTGCTGCGTTGCCGGTGAAATCACCTGCCCGGATTCGCTCGGTTGCTGTTCTCAAACCGCTCGACGATCGCTGGCCGGACCATTTCGCGGCGGCCATGTTCGTATTCGCCGCGCTGGTGACTGTTGTCGCGGTGGTGCCGCCGTGGAGGAATTACTTCGCGCGTGAGCAGGATGTCGTTTCGATGCTCACGATTCCCGTCGTGCCGAGCCTTGTTTACGCCGCACTTCTGGCGGCCATGGGGGTGGCACTGAGACGCCGGTTGCGCGCCGCGTGGTGGCTCCTGGTGCTGTGGTGGCTGATCTTGCCGGAGCTGGCCAGGATCGCTTCCCTGATCGACGGCGGGTCGTTGGTGCAGCTCGCCGGCCTCGTGGTGATCGCCGGAGTTCTCGTCGTCGCGTGGCGTGCCCGGCCCCAGTTCGCGGCCAGACGCGTGCCGGGCAGCCTGTTGCAAGCGATCGTCTCGTTCCTGGTCGGTGGCGCGGCGGTGCTGCTGGGCGGCGCCGCGCTGGTGCGCCGGTTCGGAGACGCCGGCGACTTCGCGACCGCGGCCCAGTACGTCTTGGACGAGATGCTCACCGACCTCGGCGAGCTGGCACCCGACCAGGCGGTGACGGCACCGCTGTGGGTACGCGGGCTGATCGGAATCGCGGGCGCATCCGTCGTACTGGTGTCGGCGCAACTGTTGTTCCGGGCGCCCAAGCAGAGCCGAACCCTGAACGTCGGGGACGAGGCCAGGATCCGCACGTTGTTGCGCGACCTCGGCGACACCGACTCCCTCGGCTACTTCGCGACCCGCCGGGACAAGTCGATCATCTGGGACTCCGGCGATCCGGCCAGTGCGCGAGCGGGTGTGTCGTACCGCGCGATCGGATCGGTCAGTCTCGCCAGCGGGAATCCGGTCGGCGACGTCGCCCACTGGCCGGTAGCCATCGCGCGGTGGCGCGAGGACGCCAGAGCGAACGGCCTCTCGCTAGCGGTGATGGGTGCGGGCGAGCTGGGCGCGGCTGCGTTCGCGGAGGCCGGTCTGATGGCGTACGAAATCGGCGACGAGGCAATCATCGACCTGCGGACGTTCTCGCTGAACGGGCCTGGTATGAAGCCTGTCAGGCAGTCTGTCTCCCGCCTTCAGCGTCGCGGCTACACCACGGATGTCATTCGGCACGCGAGTCTGAGCGCCGACGAGTTCGCGGCCCTCAGCGTGGCGGCTGCATCGTGGCGGGGTGACGGTGGGGACGAGCGGGGTTTCTCGATGGCGCTCGGCCGCCTGGAGGATCCGCTCGACGGCCAGTGCGTCCTGGTCCGTGCGTACGACGGCGACGGGGAGCTGCGCGGATTCCTCAGCTTCGTTCCGTGGGGCCGGACCGGGCTCTCGCTCGACCTGATGCGGCGCGACCCGGCCGCTGACAACGGCGTCGTGGAGCTGATGGTCTCAGCGCTGGCCGAGTCGGCGGCCGCCGTCGGCATCGGCCGGCTCTCGCTCAACTTCGCGATGTTCCGCGAGGCCTTCGAGCGGGGAGCGGAGATCGGAGCCGGGCCGGTTGCCCGGTTGTGGCGTCAGGCGCTCCTGGTGGCGGGCCGCAACTGGCAGCTCGAATCGCTGTACCGCTCGAACGCGAAGTATCTCCCGGTCTGGCAGCCGCGGTTCATGTGCTTCGAATACACCTCGGACCTTCCACGGGTGGGGACGGCCGCGGGCAGCGCGGAGGGGTTCCTCACGCGTCCTCGCCTGACGATGCTCCAGCGCAAGTCCGATCGGACCGCCGAGACCGCGCTGGACACCGCCGGCATCGGCCACGCCGCAGCGGTCGCCGCCCTGATACCCGAGGCGCCGGATCCGGTGGCCGAGGCGATGTCGCTCGAGGGACTGCCGGAACAGGTGCGGGTACGCCGGGCGAAGCTCGAGCGGATCCGGGCCGGCGGCGTCGATCCCTACCCGGCGACGTATCCGCGCACGCACACGATGGCCACGGTTCACGCCGACGCCGGAGTGCTTCCGCCGGAAGCCTCAACGGGTCGCCGGGTATCGGTGGCGGGGCGAGTCATCCTCAAACGCGACCACGGCCGGTTGGGCTTCGCCAAGCTGCGCGACGGAAGCGGTGACCTCCAGATCATGGTCGACCTGGCCGCCGTCGGCCGGGAGGCCCACGACTTCTGGCGTCGCGAGATCGACCTGGGTGACCATGTGGGCGTCACCGGCGAGGTGATCACGACCCGGCGGGGCGAGCTCTCGGTACGAGCCGAGTCGCTGCAGCTGACGAGCAAAGCGATCCGGCCACTGCCGGACAAGTTCAAGGGAATGGTCGATCCGGAGGCACGGATCCGGGCTCGCTATGTCGACTTGATCGTTCGCCCGGCCGCTCGCGATATCGCGTACACACGGGCGACCGTCGTACGGAGCGTGCGCGACTCTCTGCATGCGCGCGGGTTCACCGAGGTGGAGACACCCGTCCTGCAGCTGATCCACGGTGGCGCGAACGCACGTCCGTTCGAGACCCACATCAACGCCTACGACCTCGACCTGTATCTGCGGATCGCAACCGAACTGCACCTGAAGCGGCTGCTGGTCGGCGGTATGGAGAAGGTCTTCGAGCTCGGCAGGCAGTTCCGCAACGAGGGCGTGGACTTCAAGCACAATCCGGAATTCACGTCGCTGGAGGTCTACGAGACGTACGGCGACTACGACACGATGCGGATCCTGACCCAGGACATCATCCAGGAGGCCGCGACCGCCGTGTACGGCTCGCCGATCGCGCGCCGTACCGACGGTGGTGGGAAGACGGTCGAGTACGACCTGTCCGGGACCTGGCCGGTCAAGAGCATCTGCGAAGCGTTGTCGGATGCGCTGGGCGAGGAAATCACCGCGGACACGCCGATCGAGACGCTCCGCGGACACGCGGCGAAAGTCGGGCTGGAGCACGACGCGGACGCCTCCTGGGGGTTCCTGCTCGAGAAGATCTACGAGGAGCTGTGCGAGCGCACCACGACGACGCCGGTCTTCTACACGGACTTCCCGAAGGAGAACGCGCCGCTCACCCGGCCACACAGGTCGGACCCGCGACTCGCGGAGAAGTGGGATCTGGTGATCTTCGCGGCGGAGCAGGGCACCGCGTACTCAGAGCTGATCGATCCGGTGGACCAGCGCGCGCGGCTGGTCGCCCAGTCCGCGCTGGCCGCCGCGGGCGATCCGGAAGCCATGCAGGTCGACGAGGACTTTCTCGAGGCACTGGAGTACGGCATGCCGCCGACGGGCGGGATGGGGATGGGCATCGACCGGCTGGTCATGAACCTGACCGGGCTCTCGATCCGCGACACCATCTTGTTCCCACTCGTCCGGCCCGGCGGTTAGAGCGTGAGGCTGTTGTGACCACCCGCCAGGCAAGCGCAGTCCAGAAGGTCTCGGTCCTCACCCTGACCGGCATGGTCGTCGGCTCGATGGTCGGTGGTGGGGTCTTCACACTGCCCCAGGAGTTCGGCGCGGCGACCGGCGTGCTCGGTGCCGTCATCGCGTGGCTCGTCGCCGGCACAGGCATGCTCATGCTGGGCCTCGTCTTCCAGTCGCTGGCCGTCCGTCGACCGGACCTGGACAGCGGCGTGTACATCTACGCCAAGACCGGGTTCGGGGCTTATGCGGGGTTCAACGCGGCCTTCGGCTACTGGGCCAGCAACGTGGCGGGCAACGTCTTCTTCATGGTCTTCACGATGACCACCCTCGGCGCGTTCTTCCCGGGCCTGGGCCAAGGCAACACACTGCTCGCCGTCGTCCTGGCGTCGGCGGGCGTCTGGCTGTTCCACGTCCTGATCGCGCGCGGTGTGCGGCAGGCGACCGTCGTCAACCGGATCGTCACCATCGCGAAGCTGGTACCGATCCTGACGTTCGTCGTCATCGCGGCGATCGGGTTCGAGGCGGGCACGTTCGCGGACAACTTCTGGGGCAGTGACGCACGGTCGTTCCGCTCGGTGTTCGAGCAGGTCAAACAGACAATGCTGGTCACCACGTTCGTCTTCCTCGGGATCGAGGGGGCGAGCGTGTACTCGCGCTTCGCCCGCCGGCGCGCGGACGTCGGCCGGGCCACGATCCTCGGATTCCTCAGTGTGCTGGCGTTGTTCGCGTCGGTGACGCTGGTCTCGTACGGCGTACTGCCCCAGGCCGACCTCGCGAACGCCAAGCAACCGTCGATGGGCAGCGTGCTCGAATCCGTCGTCGGACACTGGGGATCAACGTTCGTCAGCATCGGCGTGATCATCTCGGTCCAGGGCGCGTACCTGGCCTGGACACTGATCAACGCAGAGGTGCTCTACATGCCGGCGCGCGGCGACGTGATGCCGAGGTTCCTGACCCGTGACAACGCGCACGCGACCCCGATCGCCGCCCTGCTCACCACGACCATCGCCGTCCAGCTCGTCCTGATCCTGGTCCTGTTCGTCGACGATGCGCTCGACTTCATGCTCAAGCTCGACACCGCGCTGTCGTTGATCCCGTATCTGCTGGCGGCGGCGTACGCGCTCAAGCTGACGATCACCAGGCAGACGTACACCTCGGCTGGCGAGCCGGAGCGGCGCAGGCAGCGGGCGATCGCATCCGTCGCGGTCGTCTACTCGATCTTCATGCTGTACGCAGCGGGCCCGAAGTACCTTCTGCTGTCCGCCGTCGTTTACGCGCCGGGGACGCTGTTGTACCTGATGGCCCGCCGTGAGCAGGGCCTGCCTGCCTTCAACCGAGCCGAGGCGGCGGCCTGCGCGGTGCTGGTGGTCGCGGCGGTGCTCGGGGTTGTGCTGATCGCGACCGGCTCCCTCAACGTCTGACGGGGTGATTTGCATGGGTTGGTATCGGGAGCTCGTCGACACCGGCCGGGCGCAGGCCGCCTGGGCGCTCTTCGCCTTCCTCGTCACCTTCACCGTCACCCGAGGGGTCACTCGACGCATCCGCGCCAAACAGCCTGCTCCGGAGCCCGAGGATGGTGGCGGTTTGTCCGACGTCTTCATCGGTGGCATCCACATCCACCATCAGGTCTGGGGGATCCTGATGGTGCTGCTCGCCGGACTCCTGCAGTTTCGCTACGCGCCGAACAGTCCGTGGGCCGAGGTGCTCGCGCTGATGTTCGGGGCAGGGGCGGCCCTGACGCTCGACGAGTTCGCGCTGTGGCTGCATCTCGACGACGTCTACTGGGGACCACAGGGACGCAAATCCATCGACGCGATCATGCTGGGCGGGGCGCTGGGTGTCGTGCTCCTGACGCAGACCAGCCCGATCGGGGCCGAGGCCGACGGGGCCGGCAGTGCGCTCGCGCGGTGGACCTACTTCGGCGGAATAGGGTTCCACCTCGTGATGGCGGCCCTGTGCTTCCTCAAGGGAAAGCTGGCCACCGGCCTGATCGGCATCGTGGTACCGGCGGTGGCCCTGGTCGGAGCGGTCAGGCTGGCCAAGCCCGGCTCCACCTGGGCACTGCGCCGGTACGGCGAGCGGAAGCGGGAACGAGCCCGGGGCCGATTCGGCGCGACGTACGACAAGCGCTGGAACCGAGTCCGCGACCTGCTGGGCGGCCGGTTCTCGTGAGCCCGGCGCCGGCCACATGGTTGCCAGCAGCAAGTTCAGCGGCAATTCTGAGTTCGAGGCGTGAGCACCTCGGACACGCCGCTCAGCACGCCGCCTCGCAGCCTCTTTCTCCTCCTTGGGCTCGCGTATCCTGTACCGCGGCATCGCCGTATTCCTACCGGATGTGACCGATGGTGCTCCGTGCCACGGCTCACTTGGCCGCGGCGGCGATGGCTTCACCGACGTCGATGGCGACGGTGCCGTAGTTGCCGAAAGTGTCGATGTAGAACTTGATCCACGGGATCCCGCTGCCAAGCGCGTCCTTCGCTTGATCTGACGCGATGATGGAGTCGAGGTAGGAGAGATTGGAGATGATCGGAGCGATCACGGCCAGCGCCTTCGCTCCATCGTTGGACGCGTTGGCGTAGGAGTACCACGAGCTGAGGATGATGTTGACGGCCGCGGGGATGGTCTGCGCGAGGGGAACGGCCTTGTTGTTGAAGTCGTTTGCCTGGCCATCCGGAAGGACCTTCGCGGCGATGAAGCCGATCATCTCGGCCAGCCAGGGAATGCCGCCGCTGATGAAGATGTAGGGAAGCAGTTCGTAGTCCTGGCCCCACACGTCGCCATTCGTGAAGTCGTGATCAGCCACTGGCGGCGGGGTCTGCGTTCCCGTGTGAGAGGGAGGGACTGGCCACTGCAGGACCGTCAGCGCAATAGGGCAGAAGATGTCGATTACCGTGAATAAGTTCGCCAGGGTCAGATCGAGAGGGCTCGGCTGGTTGCTGTTGTAGGCGATCATCTCGAGCCCGACCTCGACGGTCGCCCAGATGAACTGGGTTACGGCCGAGGCGATGGCTAGTCCGAACCCGGCCCAGTCAGAATTGGGGTTGCCGACCTCGCCGTCCGAACTGGGCCCGCCGAAGGGGAACAGTGGTTGGCCCGCCCCGCCGGCTGCAGCCGCGAACAATGCATGTACGAGGGTCGCCGGGAACGCGATGGTCAGGGCCGTGAGGTGCATGATGCTCGGGGTCGGGTCCACGCCACACAGCCGAAGGATCTCCCCGATCAGGGGAGGGTCGAACTCGGAAGTTAGGAAGGTGTCGAGGTACTCGATGAACGCCTTGAGCAGGTCGAGCAGCGTGTTCGCAAGATCGTCGAGCAGGGCGAGAACGTCGTCAACGACCTTCTCGAAACCGGTGAACAGGTCAGTCATGCTCTGGGCATTGAAGGACGCCGGAGACTGCGCAGCGTCGCTGAAGAGATCCATGATCGTGGTCGCTGCGTCGACAATCGTGTCGATGGCCTGGTCCACGTCAGTCGCCAGATCCGTCATGGGTTGCGCGAAGCTGGAGAGTTCGATGCCGTTGAAGGCGCTGCCGGTCAGCGGCTGGATGTCGGCCATGATCTTCTTCATCAGCCAAGCCGCCGGCGAGTGCGCGAGGAAATGGAAGACGTCCTGAACGCCCTCGAACTGGGAGCCGGAGTCATCCCCACCTGTGCCTGCGGACGGCGTCGGTTGCGCAGTGTGCTGACCGAACAGATCGTCTTCTACCTCGTCCTGCAGAGTCGCCAGTTTCGTGTTCACATCCGTGGTGAGGCCCGCGAAGAAGTTCGCTGTGAAGCTCTCCGCAGCGTTGATCTCTTGGATGAAGCCCTCGACCACCGTGTCCACCCAGCCCTCGATGTACTCGGCGTTATTTGCGGCGTCTCGCAGAGCGCCCATCACCAGAGTCTTCAGCCAGTCCCAGATGTGCTCGATGTCGGTGCCGAGGGAGTGGAAGAATCCGCTGATCGCGTGGTACGCGTCCTCGATCCCTTGGACAACCCAGTTGATGAGGCGGTCGATGCCGTCGCCCAGGTCGATGACTAGGTTGATGGTCCACTTTTCGACGTCGCTGGCCCAGGTCGAGATCATCTTGCCGATGGACATAGCGCCGTGGCGCAGTCCGTGGAACACGGAATCGATGTCGTGCTCGGCCGCGTCCCACCAATGTGTGTCACCACTCTTGTGGGAGTCGTAGGCGGTGGGATCGGTGCTGGTACCGAAGGTCGGTGTGTCCCCGCTCAGGTCCAGCAGAGCGGCTTGGGCAGGCCCGGCCGGGTTGTTGGCTTGGTTGGGGTTGTTGGTGGGCAGCGACATGACGTGATTGATGCCCTGAACGACCTGGCCGGCGGCCCCCGCACCCGCGGTGCCCAGGATGGGCATGAGCGGAGCCGATGCGGTGTAGCGCTGCTCGGAGGAGTTCCACGTCGAGGTCCGCGCACCGACCAGGTCGCCACCGGACAGTTTGGTGCCGCCGGCGCTGGACAGTGAACTGGTTCCGGCCATGTAGGCCTGGGTATCGGTGTTCGGTGTGATGGTCAGCGCTGGGCCGTTGCTGTTGCCGCCGGCATCCAAGGGGACTGCGGTCAACTGGGCCGTGTCCAGCTCGGATGTCGGAATCGCAACGTTGACCTGGCCGGTGGCATCGACGGCGAGAACGACGGGGCTGCCGGGGGCCAGGATGCTCGACGCGTTGTTCTGCCACACGTCGATCGGCAGGTTCGTGGACAGCTGCACCGACCCGTTGGAACCGCCGACGCCGACCCCGTTGGCGTCGAAGAGGCTGATCTGACAGTTCCACGTCGCGAGCTCGATGGTGCTGGCAGCGTGCTGGTGGACGAGGTTCTGGGTCCAGCCGGTGGCGGTCTTGGTCAGCACGTAGAGAACCCCGCCGGGGTCGAGGGCGAACAGGGTGGCTTCGTTCGGGTCGGTCGGCACGCCGAACACTGCTGTGAACCCTACGGCTATGGGGACTGCGATCCCCCAGGTCGGGCCACTGCCGTCGTCGTACTGCGCCGTGGTGGTGAGGGTGTCGTTGGAGTCGAGCAGGTTGACGGTGTACAGTCCGTTGCTCCGCCACACCGTGACGGCGTTGTTGCCCAGGCTGGCCTCGTCGGACAACGTCTGCTGGTTGCCCGACTCGTCGACGAAGTACGTGCCCGCGGAGATGCCGTCGTCCGGGTCGTCCTCCAACTGGAAGGCGAATCCGGGCAGCCCGGTAGTGCTGCCCGGCGATGCCCACGCCCAGATCAGCTCGGTGACTGCCTCCTCGCCGGCGCCGGTGATGAAGGAATTGTCGTCGAACTGTGCGTTGGTCTGCGAGGTGAAGGCCAGTTGTCGGTATGGCGCGAGGTTGGTGCCCGAGTCCAGGATCACCGAGTAGCCGACCGGGTTTGCGTTCCCGGAGGTGTCGAACAGCACGATGTAGTCGGTGACAGTCACCGCGGAGGAGTCGATGATCTGGAGCAACTGGTAGTCGAAGTTCCCGGTGGACCAGCCTTGGACTGCCACCCAGCCCAGCATGTAGGTGGTGCTGCCCTCTGCGACCGAGGCGTAGAAGTACGGCGTGCCGGAGTCGTCGATGCCGGCCTTCAACGCACCGAACGGAGCAGTGCGGTCGATGGTCATATCGGTGTATCCGAGATCGTCATACGTTGCCTGGTAGCCGCTGTCCCACGTCGCGGCGGCGTCCAGTTGGGTCAGCCACGCCGGGTTGGGACTTGTCCCCGGTTCAGCCAGAACCATCAGGTAGGCGGTGGTCGAGTCGGAGGCTACCGCGACGTCGGCGGGCCACGGGACGCTGCTCGTGGTGTCGAGCTGGGTGTAGTTCCAACCCGAGGGGACCGAAAGGTCACGCGCCAGGTGGTTCACCGTTCCCGGGTTGCCGTTGACGCCCTTCACGAACACGATCGCCTCGACCATGTCGTTGTTCTTCGGGTTGACGAACGGGATCAAACGATCCCCGTTCGCTTGGTTGAGCAACACCTCGCTGGTGAAGAAGTAGTCTTCGGTCAACGTGCAGGAGGCGCGCACCGAGAACGGGCCAGGGTTGGGTGTAGGAGCAGCCGCTGCCCGCAACGTGGGCTTGGATGCCTTGATGGGTGCTCCAGCTGCCGCCGGCGAGGCGCCCAAGAGCTGCCCGGCGGACGCTGCGGCCAATGACCCCAGGCCCAGTCCGGCCAGAATGTTGCGCCGACTGAACTCTCGAGAACCGGCCTTGCCGAGGTTTGAAGCACCGGGCGGTCCGGATGGTCGCCCCTTCCCGAAAGGCTCAGTGTTCCCCTCGGGCGGCGGGATCGGACCGCTGGCGTTCATGGTCGTGGGTCCTTTCCGAAGCGGGGAAGGAGGCTAGGACCCGCGGGCCCGGTCATCGTCCGACGGAAGTCAGAGTGGCGAAGGAGTGGTAGCGACCGGAGTGCATCCCGGTCAGCTTGACGTGCGCGGGCAGCTTCACTTGGCGGGCACGAAGAGCGGGATCGGTGCCGCCCGTGCCGTTCTGCCCCCAACCGGAGTGACCCCACGAATAGATCTGGTTCGGAGTCTGCAGATACGAGGTGTCACCACCGGCCAGGACCTGAACCACGCGGCCGCTGAAGCCCGGGACAACCACCTTGACGGGTTGGTCGTGATGATCGGTACTGCCGGTACCCAACTGGCCGAACTTGTTGGACCCCCATGCCAACACGACCCCACGCGTGGTGATCGCAAGCGAGTGGTTGTCACCTACGCTCACTGTGTTCACGCGGCCCCAGGACCGGTGCAGTGCAAGCTTGTGCGGGATCGAGCGCCCGAAGGCGTTGACGCCGTACGTCAACAGTTCGCCGTCTTGCGTCACCACCACGAGGTGTCGTTGGCCCGCATCGACGTCCTTCGCATGCACACCACGGGGAAGCGTCAACCGGACAGGTGCTGTCACCGTGCCCACCCCACCGTGCGTGGCACCCAATCCACTAGCCGGCACAGCCTCGGCGAACGGCGTTGCGTGCCCCCACGCGTACAGCCCGCCCGCGGAGCGGATCGCGAGCGAGCAGGCGCCTCCGGCGGCAATCTGGGTCACTTTCCCGTTGCCGGGAACCTTCACCGACACCGGCCGCGCGGACCGGTCGGCCAGAGTCCCTGAACCCACCTGTCCCAGGTCGTTGCGGCCCCACCCGTACACCAGGCCGCTTTTGCTCAGCGCTACCACGTGGTCATCACCGACCGCAATCGCCACGATGGTCGGGTTGCCCCGAATCCGCACCCGAACCGGCGCGAACCTGGGTTGCGTCGTCCCGTCGCCCAGCTGCCCCCAGCGGTTGCCACCCCAGGTGAACACCTGGCCGGCATGAGTCAGGGCAACCGTGAAGTCCGTACCGCCTTGGACGTCGACCGTGCCCGAGGGCAACCCCACCCGGGTCGGCGACAGCACCTTTGCTGTGTGGCCGGCACCCAGCCCGCCGTAGTTGTTGTACCCCCAGCCGTACGACTTCGTCGTCGGCTGATGCTTGGGTTTCGCTTCGATCGCCACCTGGCGTGCCCCCTCGTATGTGCGCACCCACGCACAATCGGCGAACAACTTCCGCCCCGCTCCCCGTGGCGCGGACAAGTACGAACACACTGTTGCTGCAATACAGCTTCCGGTGGTCCGAGATCGCCTGCGTTTCCCGTTACGCTACATGAATTCTCCGGAGATGCGACCCCTCGCGACAATGCGCAGGGAAAACTTGGTTTTCGTCCGGTTCATTCACGAAACAACCTGGAAACTGCTGCACTCGACCGTCGACATCAAACGTTTCCATCAATAACTGGTCGCCTTCACTTATTCTCAGCACGCATGCTACGAATGACGTCGATGGGTCGCCCGGAAACGGGCGGCCCATCGACGCATTTCTAGGCGACTCGGACGGCTAGTCTGGGCTCGTGTAGTGGATCTTGACCGTCATCGGCGGGTTCAACAGCAACGACGGCGTCGGGATAACTTGGCCGCCGGCCGAGAGTTCTGAGCTGATGCGGTCTTCCTTTTCTGGTTGCACAGGAGCATGATCCGTCACACCGATTCTTTCCGGACCAGCGTGAAGTGCGCGGTACTCGCTGTTGATGGTCGCCAGGGGAGCGCGGCGTCGGCTTGAAGTCGGCGCGGTTCCCATCTGTCGATCGGTTGCGGCGAGGCATTGATGCCCGGGACGCTGCAAACCTCTAGGCGCGACGAAACCGATCGTCTGGGCCTTGTGGCGCGGTTCGAGACCGCAAATCGGCCGACCGGGGGAGGCTCTTGTGGGTTGGTGTCGGGTTCCGGATCGATTGATCCGGCGGCTGTTGGTTACGGCCTTGGCTATGTGACAGGAATCAGGTCATCAATCTCATCGGCTCTCCACTCAGCTCGGGCCGCCACACGCAGGCGGTCCTGATCGTCGGCGCAGGTCCGGTCGGTCTGGTCGCGGCCTGCGAACTGGCACGTCAAGGCGTCACCGCCCGGGTGATTGACGCGCTGCCGCAGCCCACCACGCAATACCGAGCCGTCGGCGTTCAGCCGCGGTCACAGGAGATGCTGGCGGCGCTCGGCGCTTTGGGCCGCATCCAGGACCTGGCGCTACCTCAGGTGGCGATCGAGATCGACGCGCCACGGGCCGACGGCTTCGAGAGGTTGGCGCGGATCGAGCTCACCGACCTGCCGAGCCGGTACCCCTCGATCTTGAACCTGCCGCAAACCGACACCGAGGCTGTGCTGCGGCAACGAGCGGGCGAACTCGGCATCGCCATCGAACGCGCCGTCGAGCTCACCGGCCTGACCATGGACGACACCGGTGTCGGCGTAACGCTGTCAACACCGAACGGTTCCGAGGCCACCCGGGTCGACTGGATCATCGGGGCAGACGGGGCTCATAGCACCGTTCGGCGCCTGGTTGGCAGCAAGCTGGTCGGCACCTTCGAAGGAAGCCACTTCATCCTGGCCGACGTCGCCGTCCAGTCCGACTACGCCCGCGACACCACCCGGCTGTTCGCCGCACCCAACGGCCTGACCGTCATGCTGTGCATGCGCGACAACCGCACCCGTCTCATGTTCCAGATCCCCGACCCCGGCGATGGCGCCCCCGCACCCACCCTGGAAGGCGTAAAGCAGCTCGCGCACGAGCGGATGGGTCCCGGAGTCCGCGTCTACGATCCGGAGTCGATCACCCACTACGGGATCCACCACGCCCAGATTCCGCAGTACCGGGTGAACCGGGCGCTGCTGGCCGGCGACGCGGCGCATATCCACAGCCCCGCCGGCGGGCAGGGAATGAACACCGGCATGCAGGACGCCGCCAACCTCGCCTGGAAGCTGGCCCTGGTCTGCCGCGGCCTGGCCGAGCCGCAACTTCTGGACTCCTATCACACCGAGCGCCACCCGATCGGCGCCGAGGTCGTTCGGCTCACCACCGCGATGGCCACCGGAATGACACTGTCCGGAGCGCTCGCGGGGGGCCGGAACGCCGCCATGAAGGCAATCAGCCACATCAGTCCGCTTCGACATACGCTGGCTCAGACCCTCACCGAGGTCGCCGTCGGCTACCTGAACAGTCCGATCACGGCCGCCGCGGGCAAGCGGCGCCGCCATGCGCCCCAACCAGGGGCGCATGCCACCGATCTGCCGGGACCGACGTCGCCGCATGCTGAGCCGGTGCACATCGACGACCTGCTTCGAACGCCCGGACACGTGCTACTCACCCTCACCGACGAGGCCCATCTGCTGGACGAACTCGGCGAGGTCCTCGGAGCAATCGGCCACGTCGTGCCCATCGTCACCAGAACTGACGAAGCCACGCCAGGTGCCATCGTCGACCCCACCAGCAGTATCGCCGAGCACTACGCCATCGGTCCGAAAGGACTGGCGCTGATCCGCCCAGACGGATACTTCGGCTACCTGTCCACATCAACCGATCCACAAGCCCTGCAGTCGTACCTGACCACTCGGCTGTACGGCCCGCACCACCACGTCCAACTGATCCCTAGCCGGGCAGCAAGATCGGCGAAACCGCACTGGTCGAGCTGGCCGTTCACCAAGGCCGCTCCAGGCTCCACGCCGCAGTCGCTCTCACCGCCGACGGTCACTTCGCGGCGAAGGTCGACGATGTCGAGTTCGACCTGGACGCCGATCCACCGGTGGTCGCGGCGCTGGTCTCCGGCCGGCAGCGGCTCCCGGCAGCCCGGATCGCCGAGGTGGCCTCGGCGGTGAAGGTTGTCGCCGCGGAGCTGAATCTCGACTGCTACGACGACTGGGTCGAGCAGCACATCATCGGCAAGATCCCGGAGCCGGCGATGCGGCTGAATGAGCTCCTCGGTCTCCGCGTCATCGATGCCGAAGGCTGACAGCATGCGGGTCTGACCGTCGTGGTCGCGGAAGAGGCCGCGGCATCTCAGGCCTCCGTCGTCAGAAAGTGATGACCGCTCAACGGTTCAGCGGTTGACGAGTGAGGTGAGGCATGGCAGGGCAGGGCGGGATGATGTGACACACAGTGACAATGAGGTGGGGGCACTGACGGATCCTGATGGGCTCCGCAGGTACTGAGAACTTGGTAGCGGAGCAGACCGGCGGATCGCCGACGTCCGCGGGAAAGACTTGCGTAAAGCCTGCGCTGGAAGCACAAAGGCCCAGGAGCAGATTGCGATGTCTGCCTGGGCCTCGATGCTGGTGCGCCGCCAGGGGCCCGAACCCCGAACCCGCTGATTAGCAAGCCGCATTCCGCAGGAGCCCAGCTCACGCGCTATCGCTGCACCAGCACAAAGCGCGCCTGACCGAGAGCTACGCACAAACGGCAGACCCGGCCGCCGCACACCTGCATAGCGTGGCATCGTGACCGATCCTCAACTTCAGCGCGATGTGAGCGACGAACTGGCCTGGGACTCGAAGGTCGGCAGCGAAGGCATCGCGGTCTCGGTGGAGGACGCCGTTGTCGCGCTGCGCGGCACGGTCGGCAGTTTCCGCGAGAAGCGTGAGGCTCAGAAGGCGGCCGAGCGGGTGTGCGGCGTCAGGCTGGTCGACAACCACCTCGAGGTGCGGATCCTCACCAAGCGCGAGGATGCCGACCTGTGCGCGTACGTGCGGCGGGCGCTGCAGCTCGACGTACTCGTGCCGGCCACCGTGGATGTCGCGGTCAAGGCGGGCTGCGTGACCCTGATCGGCACCGTGGAGAAGCAGTGCCAGCGCGACGAGGCCGCCTTCGTCGCCGGCAACGTGCGGGGTGTCACCGACGTACGGAACGACCTGTTGCTGACCAGCCCTGTGCAGCTCACCAGCGATGTGAGGCATGGGATCAGGAAGGCCCTGGAGCGCAATTCGAAACTCGATGCCGACAGCATCGGGGTGCGGATCGTCAACGGCATGGTCATTCTCACCGGAACCGTCGCGTCCTGGGCCGAGCGCGATGCGGCGGTCGCGGCTGCCTGGGCTGCGCCCGGCGTCGTCGATGTCGTCAGCCGTCTCCAACTTTTCTACTACTGAGCAAGACCGGCGAAGGAGGGCGATGGCAGCCGATGATCGAGACGACCGTAGCGACGCCGAGTCCGGCACTCGGGTATCGTCCGCGGCGGTGTTCCGGTGGGCGAGCGTGGCGACTCTCGGGGTGCTGACGGTGGTGCTTGCTGCGTACGGTCTTTACACCGTACGCAGCGTTCTCATGCTGATCGTCCTTGCGTTGTTCCTCGCGGTAAGCCTTGATCCGGCGGTGCAGTGGCTGCTGAGGCGGGGAGTACACCGACCGAGCGCCGTCACCATCGTCTTCCTGGTCGTCGCTTTGATGGTCGTGGGCTTCATGTCGTCGGTCGTGCCTGCGATTGTCGAGCAGACGGGGAATCTCCTCGCCGATCTGCCCGGCTACCTCCGCACGCTGTCCGACGAATCGGAAGTGGTCCGAAGACTCACTGACCGCTACGACCTCACCGACCGGTTGAGCGCCCTGGTAGCCGGGATTCCAGCCAAGCTCGCCGGTGGCGCTGTCGGCTTCGTCCGGGGGTTCATCGGAGCGGCCGCGTCCACCGTCACTGTGCTCGTCTTGACGGTGTACTTCATGGCGGGCCTGCCTCGTATCCGGCAGGGACTGCCCAGGTTGTTTCCCAGCCGCAGCCGGCGGGTCGCGGAGATCACGGATGTCGTGGTCGAAAAGGTTGGCGGATACATGATCGGCAACCTCACTATCTCGCTGATTGCGGGCGCGTCGGCCTTTGTGTGCCTGATGCTGGTGCGGGTTCCGTTTGCCCTGCCGCTGGCGGCCGCGGTCGCGATCGCGGACTTGATCCCCATGATCGGAGCGACGCTTGGCGCGGTGATATGTCTCGTCGTCTCCCTCTTCACCGTGGGCATCTGGCCGAGGACCGTCATAGTGCTGCTCTTCTTCATCCTGTACCAGCAGGCCGAGAACTACTTGATCGCACCGCGTGTGCTGCGCAACACCGTCAACATGTCCTCTGTTGCCGTGTTGCTGGTCGCCCTGCTCGGTGGCAGCCTGTTCGGCCTGGTCGGCGCGATCATGGCGATACCCGTAGCGGCAGCGGTCAAGGTGCTGATCTTCCCCGAAGATCACATCCGCGAACAAGCGGAGCTGACGACCTGCGCACGACCATCGAGTACCAGGCCGGCTGGGGCCTGTCGTGGTACTGACGGCTGAGCCGGCGGTTCCACCGTCGTGGTGGAACCGCCGGCCTTCTCATCGCTAGGCCGCCACCGAGGTGGTCGCCGAAGTCAGCGATCGGTAGATCCGTTCGTAGCCGCGCGCCATCAGGTCCAGATCGAAGTTCTGTTCGACGTGGCGGCGGCACGCGGCCGGATCGAGAGTCTTCGCGTCGACAATCGCTTCCGGCAGCTCGCTCGGGTCGTCAACCACGAAGCCGGTCACGCCGTCGACGACGACCTCCGGGACCGAGCCTCGGCGCAGCGCGACCACCGGGGTGCCGCATGCCATCGCCTCGATCATCACCAGCCCGAACGGCTCCTCCCACTGGATCGGGAAGACCAGGCATCGTGCCCGGGCCAGCAGGTCGGTCTTGGTGTCGAAGTCCGCCATCCCCAGCTGAGACACGTCCGGCCCCAGCCGCGGCTCGATCTCGGCTTTGAAGTAGGCCCGCTCCGGCGGCTCGGTGCACTTGCCGGCGCAGATGATCGGCAGGCCGGCCCCTCGGGCCGCATCGATCGCCAGGTGCGGTGCTTTCTCCTGGCAGTATCGCCCGAGCCAGGCGACCACGTCGTCCTTGTCCTCCCGGTAGGGGTACGCGGCGACGTCGATGGCGTTATGAACGGTCCCGGCCCAGGGAAGTTCAGGCGCCCGGCGGCGTTGGGCGTCACTGATCGCGACGAGCGAGATGGTGTCTCCCAGCTCCCGGAAGTACTCGAGCAGCTCGCCCTCGACCGGACCGTGCATGGTGACGACCGTCGGCACCTCACGGCCTCGCGCCAGCAGCGGCCCGGCTAGGCAATGGTCATGGACGATGTCCACCGGACGGCCCGCGCGGCTCTCCGCTTCGAGGATCCTGGCGGCCGCGGCAGCCTGCACGACCTCGGGCACAGGCTGGCCGAGCTGCTCGGAGGGCGGTACGGCGTATGTCTGCGCGAAGCGGGCCTTGGTCTGATCACGACCCGAACCGATGAGCAGGACGTCATTGCCGTGTTTGACCAGCCGGTCGGCCAGATCGGCGACGACGGCCTCGATCCCGCCGTAGGACGCGGGTGGCACCTCGAACCATGGCGGCGCGACGAGAGCGACGCGTAGTCCGGACTGTTGCTGAAGTGGCATGTCGTTCCCTTCCTTTAGCGTTGGTTGTCGGTCAATGGATTCCTTCGGCGTCGCACGACCTCGATGCCCGGGAGGTCACGGACTTCGCCAGCGGCGGCCCCGCTGACCGCCACCCGGCGGCCCGCGAGCGGCAGGTTGCGGACCTCGACATCGCCGAACTCCTCCGGCAGCTTGCCTGGTTCGAGGTACACCTTTGCGTCGGGCAGGTCAGGATCGAAGCCGAGGACAGCCCGCAGCAACAGGAACGGCGCCGCCGCTGCCCACGCCTGGGGTGAGCATGACGTCGGGTACGCGACCGGGTACGGATACTCGCCGCGGTCGAATCCGCAGAAGAGCTCCGGCAGCCGCCCGCCGAACGCCACCGCTGCGTCGAAGATGCCGCGAGCGACCCGGTTGGCCTCCTCGGTGAAGCCGTACCGTGCGAGTCCGGCGGCGCACAACGCGCTGTCATGCGGCCAGATCGACCCGTTGTGGTAGCTCACCGGGTCGTAGCTCGCCGTCGACGTGGCCAGAGTCCGGATGCCCCACCCGGAGAACATCTCCGGCGACAGCAGGTGCTTCGCCACCTGGTCGACGACGCTTTCGTCGACCAAACCTGTCCACAGGCAGTGCCCCATGTTCGAGGCCAGCGCGTCCACCGGCCGTTTGCCGGCGTCGAGCGCCAGCGCGAAGTAGCCGCGGTCCGGCAGCCAGAACGCCTGGTGGAACCGGGTCTTCAGCTTGGCCGCCCGCTCGGCCCACTCCCGCGCGACCTCGGGGCCGTCGAAGGTGGCGGCCAGCTCGCTGCGGGCTACGAACGCGCCGTACACGTAAGCCTGAACCTCCGCGAGCGCGATCGGCGCATCCGCGAGGGTGCCATCGGCGAAGACGATCGAGTCGTACGAGTCCTTCCAGCCCTGGTTCAGCAGGCCTCTGTCAGTCGCGCGCTTGTACTCGACGAAGCCGTCGCCGTCGCGGTCGCCGTACTCGAGGATCCAAGCGAGCGCGCGGTCGACGTGCGGCATCAGCGGGGCAAGCCGCTCCTTCGGCACGCCCCACCGGTGGAGCTCGCCGACCAGCATGCAGAACAGCGGGGTGGCGTCGGCGGTGCCGTAGTACACAGCATTGCCGGGGCTCAGCGGGAACGAGGACCCGTGCCTGACCTCGTGCAGGATCCGGCCAGGTTCTTCCTCGTTGAGCGGGTTGACCCGGCGCCCCTGCAGGCTGGCCAGCGCATGAAGGGTGGACAGCGCCAGCTCATGGTCGATGGGCAACGCCATCCAGGCGGTCAGCAGCGAGTCTCGGCCGAACAGCGTCATGTACCAGGGCGCCCCGGCCGCCACCACCTCGAGCTCCGAACCGTCGGCATCCGTGGTCCGGATCCGTAGCGCGCCGAGGTCGGCGATGCTCCGGTCGAGGACGGCACTGAAGTTCTCGTCCGGCAGGTCGACGACCGGGCTGGCTTGCCGCCAGTCCCGCAACCTGACGGCGGGCTGGGTGTCCTGCACCGGTTCGTCGCGCGGATAGGCCGGCGCCGACTCGACATCGTCGACGATCGGGAAGATCTGCACCGTGCCGCGCCAGCAATCGTGCGCCGGTACGACGACGTCCACGGCGAGCATCCCCGGACTGACCGTGGTCGCGCCGTCCAGGCGGACCCGGATGCCCCGCTGGCGGTCAGGGCTGCGGACCTCCGCGAGCAGGTCCTGGCCCGCGGTTCTCCATTGCACCTCCCCGATCGCCTCCGGCTGTCCCGCCTTGACGGAGAACATGTCGGCGAAATCGCTGGCCAGTTCGACGGTCAACCGGCACGCCGTGTCCTCGTTCCCCAGGTTCCGCAGTACGACGTCCTCACGCATGCCGTCGCCGATCAGCCGCCGACGTTCAATCAACAACCGGGCACCGTCCGTACGACGCCGACCGAGGAAGGTCGCCTCGTACGGCGTGTCCAGGTGGGCCGACAGCGGTTCGGGCGGCCGCCCGTCCAGCAGGATCTGCCAGCCGGAAACGACCCGGCTGTCCTGGTGATACAGGCCGTGCACACCACCGCCGACCATCTCGCCCGCTGTCGTCGAGATGGCGAAAGAGGTGCCCTCGACGAGGGTGATCATCGGTTCGGTCACTGTCTGAGTGACGTCCGCCATGGGTTCAACCTCCTCACACAAGTTCAGGGCGAACACAGGTTCCCGCGATTCAGCGACAGCCGAGGAAGACCTGCCGGGAGAGGTCCCGTGCGGCCGCTCGGAGATCTGCTCCTGGCCGTCGCCGACTGTGATGCCGGGCCGCTCGGCCTTTTGCTTCTACCGCTTTCGACGATCAATGGTCCGCGGACATTCCCAGATGTCAACGGTCCGATGACATTTTTCACACTGGTGCCGGTTGGCAGTCGCGAGCTGGCCATGGTTGCTCGGTCGCGGCGGGCTGTGCTATATCAGGATCTGGCACTCTCAGAGCGAGAGTGCTAACAACCCGGTCTGCGCGGTGCCCATCTCGGCCGCTGCTGGGGCGGTCTCCCGCGGGTCCGGGCAAAGCGTTCGTTGTCCAGTGAGGGAGAGTTGATGATGAGTCAGATCCACTCCTCACTCGAGGAGTCAGCCCGTACGGAAACCGGTGAGCTGCTGCAGGAGACCTTGGTCGACCTCGTTGACCTGTCCATCCTCGGCAAACAAGCGCACTGGACCGTCGTCGGTCCCCGGTTCCGCACCCTGCACCTGCAGCTCGACGAGATCGTGGATGCGATCCGCCAGAATGCCGATGCGGTGGCAGAGCGAGCGTCGGCACTCGGCGTCGCGCCAGATGCTCGTGCCGCAACGGTTTCCGCCCAGTCGGGGATTCCCCAGCTTCCCGCGGGCTGGCTGACAGACGACACCGTCGTGTCCCATTTCATCGACGCCTACGCCAAACTGATCGACCGGATGCGCGACCGCGTCGATCGCTCCGGCCGGGTCGACCCGATCACCCAGGACCTACTGATCCAGATCACGGCCGAGCTCGAGAAGCAGTCCTGGATGTTCCAGGCCGAACACAGCCCTCGGTAACCACGCTCAAGGGAGGTCAAGACAATGGATGTCGGACTGTTGATGCTCCACGGTGCCATTGGCCTGATCATGGCTGGCCACGGCGCCCAGAAGCTCTTTGCCCGGTTCGGTGGACAAGGTGTCCAGGCCACCACGGGGTTCGTCGAGAAGCTCGGCTGGCGTCCCGCCCGGGCCTTCGCCTTGCTGCTCGGCGCGGCGGAACTGCTCGGCGGCCTGGCGCTCGCGGTCGGTTTCGCCACCCCGCTGGCCGCCGCGGCGATCATCGCGGTTCTGGCCAACGCGGCCTGGGTTGTACACCGTCGGAACGGGCTATGGAACGCCGCCGGCGGGTACGAGTACCCGCTCGCCCTGATCGCTTCCGCCGTCTCGCTCGCCTTCACCGGCGCGGGCCGGTACAGCCTTGACCACATGATCGGCTGGAACCTGTCCGGAGTCGAGTGGGGCGTAGCGGCCTTGGCGCTCGGCGCCCTCGGCTGGCTGCTCGGCACCGTTGCCCGGCACATCAAGCAGGAGCACCCTGTCGGCCACCCGGCCTAAGCCAGAGCGCAGTACCGGCGTGCCTCGGGACAGCACAGCACTGAGGGTCTGAGCTCGCTGGGTTGCGAGAACTGCGCAGACCGGGGATGTGCCCGGCTGCCGGTCGCTGAAGCCTTGGATCAGCGGGCCTGGCAAATCTGCCAGGCCCGCACGAGGAAGGGATCAGAGGATGGCACTGCCGGTACGACGTACCCGAAACGATGCCTCCCGCTGGGACCCGGCGAACGAGTTCGACCGGATCACCCAGCAGCTGGCACGGCTGTTCGATCAGCGCTGGGCAGGTGTGCCGTCCGCCACCGGCGCGGACGGTTTCACCCCGCTGGCCGACCTGGAAGAGGATGAGGACGCCTACGTGCTGGAGGTCGAGCTCCCCGGTGTGAAGAAGAAGGACATCACCATCGAGTTCGACGAGGGACGGCTGGCGATCACCGGCGAGCGGCAGGAACGCAAGCGGACCGGGTGGTTGCGCCGCCAGGACCGTTCGTGGGGGCTGTTCCGCTACGAGGTCACGCTGCCGGAGTCAGTGGACGAGGAACACCTGGAAGCCACCCTCGACGACGGGGTCCTGACCATCCGGGTGCCCAAGAGCACCAGTGCCAAACGCCGCCGCGTCGAGGTGAAGTAGCCGAGCGTGGACAGCCGGCATCCCGCGAGTATGTAGCCGGACCCCTGGTCAGCAAGGGATCTCGGAGACTACGCGGACGGGGGATGCCGAGGAAACCACCTGGAGGCAACCGTGACGGATGGCCCGACGCGGACGAGGCCGGTTGGACTTTGAATCATTCGGACGAAGCACTGTGGAGGGATCACCGATGGCAACGGTCACGACGACACGACTCGACGACGAGATCCAGCAGGAGGTCCTCGCCGAACTGAAGTGGGACGCCCGGGTGCAGCCCAACGAGATCGGCGTCACAGTGCAGAACGGCATCGTGACGCTGACGGGCTGGGTGGACACCTTCATCAAGCAGTGGGCCGCCGAGCAGGCCGCCCACCGGGTGCGCGGGGTGGTCGCGGTGGCGAACGACATCGAGATCCGGCTGCCGACCTCGGACGAACGGACGGACGCCGACATCGCCGCCGCGGCTCTGCATGCGCTGGAGTGGGACGCGATGGTACCGGTGGAGAAGCTCGAGGTGACCGTCTCGAAGGGATGGGTCACGCTGAGCGGAGAGCTCGAGTGGCAGTTTCAGAAGGGCGATGCCGAGCGGGTGGTTCGCCGGCTGGCCGGAGTCCGCGGGGTCAGCAACCTGATCAAGGTCAAGCCGCGGATCAAGCCGGCACCGGGTGTGCTGAAGCGCAAGATCGAGGACGCGCTGGTGCGAAGTGCCGAGACGGATGCCGAACGGATCACCGTCGAGGTCGACGGCGGCCAGGTGACGTTGAAGGGGGCCGTGCGTTCCTGGGCCGAGAAGAAGGAGGCGGAACGCGCAGCCTGGTCAGCACCAGGTGTCGCCTCGGTCGACAACCAGATCGTGGTACGACTTCCCTGACCAGGGGCATGGTGCTCGGCCCTGGCGACTGTGCCACCCACGCGACCGTCTAGCTCTGCGGGCTACTCGGCGCGCGGCGATCTGGCCCGCAGCCGACGGTGCGAGGTGAACCGCAGTTCGGCGATCCGTACGACGAGCGGTCCACCGACGGCCAGGATGAGGACATAGGTCGCGGCCAGCGGTCCGAACCGGGGATCCAGCCCACCTGCCGCGGCCAGGCCCGCGATGACGATCGAGAACTCACCGCGAGGGATCAGCGCGAAGCCGACCCGCAGTCGGCCACGACGGCTCAGCCCGGCCCGCCCGGTTCCCAGCCATCCTGCCGCGATCTTCGTGACCGCCGTGACCAGAGCCAGCAGCCCGGCGAGACCGGCGACCCCGGGAATCCTGGTCGGGTCGATCTGGAGTCCGAAGAACAGGAAGAACACGGCCGCGAACATGTCACGCAGTGGCCTGAGCAGTGCGTAGGCCCCTTCGGCGACCTCGCCGGACAGGCTCAGCCCGACCAGGAACGCGGCGACGGTGGCAGAGACGTTCAGCTGCTGGGCCGCCCCGGCAGCCAGCAGGGTCAACCCCAGGATGCGGAGCAGCATCACCTCATCGTTCGGTGAGAACATCAACCGGGCGAGCGCCTGCGGAGCGAGCAGCGCGATGAAGAAGGCCACGGCGACCGCCGTCAATGCCAGGAAGAGGCTCACACCGGCGGCCAGCAGGCCGAGACCGAGCAGCAGTGCGGTCAGGATGGGCAGGTAGACAGCCATGCTCAGGTCCTCGATCACCAGCATGCTCAGCAGGACGGGGGTCTCCCGGTTCCCGAGGTGGCCGAGGTCCGCCACCAACTTGGCGACGATGCCCGAGGACGACACATAGGTCACCCCGGCCAGGGCTACTGCGGCGCGCGGGCCCCAGCCGAGCAGCAGGGCGAGAGCGGCCCCTGGGGTGGCGTTGAGCCACAGATCGATCAGCCCGGCGCGGAACTGGGTACGGAGCCCAGCCACCAGCTCTGTCGCGGAGTACTCGAGTCCGAGGCTCAGCAACAGCAGGACAGCGCCGACCTCCGCGCCGACGTCGATGAACGTCTCGCCGGCCGAGAGCGGGAGCGGTCCGTGCTCGCCGAAGGCCAGGCCCGCGAGCAGGTAGAGCGGAACCGGCGAGACGCCGATCCGATGGGCCACCATGCCCAGCAGTCCGAGCCCGAAGAACACCGCTCCGAGCTCCAGCAGTATCGCGTCCGGTTGCACGCCCCTCACCTGCTACCAGTGCTGTGCACAGCTCACTCGCTGTCCTCGGCTAGGACCCAGGTCCGGTAGCGGACAACACCCTGCGGGTCGGAGTCACCGGGCGGCGTCGACAGCAGCTCCACGAGTGCGGCCCGCTCATCGGCATCCAGGGTCACCGACTCGGCGACGTACTCCGGGTCGTCCTCCGCATAGATGACCAGCTCGGTCGTCCCGTCACGGCGATCTACCATCCCGACCTGACGGCCGGCGGCAGTGCGGAAGACATAGCGGGTCCCGATACCTGGCAGCGGTGTCTCCTCAACGCGCATGCGAGTCCTTTCCCTTCAGTCGTTGCCCCATCGTTGGGACCTGCGAGCCAGTGCCAGCGCGGCAACGAGCAGGAAGGCTGCCCCGGCGTTGATCGACAGTTCGAGGAGCTGATCGCGTCTCTCCTCGGGCGTCTCGGGAATGGCGAGCCGTACGACGATCGACAGGATGTGGCGGACCAACGCGATGATCCCCACCAGGATGAACGGCTCGAGCTGGAGGCGATGGCCCTCGAGATGAGCCAGCACGGTCAGGAAGATCTCCGTGATGATGAGGATCAGCAGCAGCGCTTCGATGACCGAGATGAACGTCTCCGTCCAGGTACTGCGGTTCCGGGCGATGATGACCACGGTGTGAATCAGTACGCCGATGCCGATGGCCAGCAGCACGAAGGAGACGAGATAGAGCAGGATGTACTCGGCCATGACGAGGATCCGCAGCAGCGGCGTGGCCGGTCGTCTGCCGTAGCTCTCCGCGGATCCGTCAGCGGGCTGGACCGACATCAGAGACGCTTCGCATGCCTGCCCGGCCGCGACCGGTGCGGCGCCTCGAGCATTCCGTGCAGGTGCGCGGCCGCCGCTTCGATGTCGTCGTACTTGTACTGCGCGGCTCGCGACTCGGCGGAGATCACCCCGCACCGATGGACCTTCTCGAAGTCGCCGAACGGGAACTTGTACCTCGCCTTGGTCTCCTCGCCCTCTTCGTCGTCGATCCCCAGATACCACCTCTGGTACTCGGCGAACCCGTGATCCGCGAGGTATTCGTTCTCCCTCGCGGCGGTCGGCCGGTGTTCACTCCAGTCGTCCCGGTCGTCCAGGATCACCCGGTCTTCCTTGATGAGTTCTCGCGCCCGCGCGTAGGCCCGCTTGTTCAGTACGACGGCCATTGGTCTCACTCTCCCCGCTTGCTGTCCGCTGTTGATCGGTCCGGCCAGGTCGGACCGGACCGGTTGTCGGTGGTGTCGGCTGCCGTACGACGGAATGGGTCGCCGGCGCTCGAGATGTCGGCGCGGACCTGCGGCAGTGCGCCGGGATGCCGTTCCTGCAGGAAGGCCAGCAGCTTCTCGCGCACGTCGCAGCGCAGATCCCAGTTACTGGGCGCGTCGGCGGAGCTCACCAGCCCACGCACGACCATCGTCGACGGCGTGGTGTCCACGACCTGGAGCACCCAGTCCCGGCCGTCCCACAGAGGCGATGCCTGGACCAGGCGGTACATCTCGGTCCGGAGCTCCTCGACGGGGGTGGTGAAGTCGACGTGCAGCACGATGCTGCCGAGCACCCTGGCCTCGTGACGCGTCCAGTTCTGGAACACATGGGTGGTGAACCAGGAGATCGGCAGGATGAGCCGGCGATTGTCCCAGGTCCGGACCACGACGTACGTCAGGGTGATCTCGTCGACGCGACCCCACTCGTCGTCGACGACGACCACGTCATCGATCCGGATCGGGTCGGACAGCGCGATCTGCAGTCCGGCCAGCAGGTTGGAGATCGTGGACTGCGCGGCCAGCCCCGCCACGACGCTGAGCACCCCCGCCGAGACGAGGAAGCTCGCGCCGAGATCGCGCGCCGACGGGATCGTCATCACCGCCACGGCGACGGCGACGACCATCAGCATCGCGACAATCACCCGGCGGAACACCATCACCTGGGTGCGCAGCCTGCGCGCCCGCCGGTTGTCGTCGACGTCGATGTCGAGACGGGTGAGGGCCACGTCCTCGACGACCCGGGTCAGCCGGATGATCAGCCAGCTGACGGAGGCGATCAGCGCGAGGACGAGGACCTGGCGCCCGAGCTGGCTGAGCGGGTCGCTCAGCCCGACAGAGGGAAGGGCCGTCAGCAGCGCCGCGATGACGAGCGTGGCCCGGAACGGACCCCTGCACCGCAGCCGGAGCGACGGCCAGACCGGCGCTGCCGACCGGGAGTGCCGGCGGCGAACCACCCTCTCCACCGTGAACGCGATCAGCCACGCCACCGCCGCGGTGGCGATCAGGGCGAGCGCCGACTGGACGAACTGCGATCCTCGTTCCATGCTCCACACCTCGGGTGCAGGTTTCGATTAGGGCTGCGAGGACCGTCACTCCCGCACGGGTTTCTCCGATCCGTCGTCGCCGGGCCCGGGAGCGCGACGAACGTGTGAGGTGAGCCCGCCGGTGAGGCCGCTCTGTACACCAGTCGTGACGGCCCGGACGGACAACGGCGTGGCGACGGCCTCGAGCGCTCGGCGCTCGGCATCGACGCCCCAGCCGAACTCGACGAGTCCGCCGGCCATCATCAGGACCGAGGCGAAGGCGTAGCCGAGGAAGACGCGTTCTCGGTCGCCGCCGTCACCGATCAGGGCAGCGAACAGCCAGGGCGCTACGACTCCGCCGGCCAGCACCGACATCGCGAAGAAGAACGCGATCGCCTGCGCCCGGATCTCGACCGGGAAGATCTCACTCACGGTCAGGTACGCCGATGACGCCGCGGCGGAGGCGAAGAAGAAGATGACGCACCACAGCAGCGTCTGGGTGGTGGCGGTCAGCGCGTCCTCGTTGAACAGCCAACCGGTGGCGAAGAGCAGCACCGCGGAAAGACAGTAGGTACTGCCGACCATCACCCGTCGGCCGATGGTGTCGAAGAACTGGCCCAGGAGCAGCGGGCCGAGCAGGTTGCCAAGCGCGAACGGGAAGATGAAGTACGCAACCGCGTCGGCCTTGATGCCGTAGAAGTCGGCGAGGATCAGGGCATAGGTGAAGAAGATCGCGTTGTAGAGGAAGGCCTGCGTGGCCATCAGGCTGAAGCCGACCAGCGACCGGCGGCGGTAGTCGCGCAGGACCACTCTGACGAGTTCCCGGTAGGACACCGTGCCCCGCGGGGTGAGCTCGATCGCCTGGTCCTCGCCGACAGGCTCGAGTACGGCGCCCTTCGCCGCCGCGTCCCGCTCGATCTCGCCGACTATCCGCTCGGCTTCCTCCGCCCGTCCGTGGGTGAGCAACCAGCGCGGGCTCTCCGGGAGGTGCCGGCGCAGCGGCCAGATCAGGATGCCGATGACGGGCCCGATCAGCAGGGCGAGACGCCAGCCGAGGTCGATCCCGAAGACCCCTTCGTTGAGGAAGAGGAAGTTCGCCGACGCGCCGATCATCGCGCCCAGCCAGTACGTGCCGTTGACCGCGAGGTCCGTCCGGCCGCGGTAGTGCGCCGGGATCAGTTCGTCGATGGCTGAGTTGATCGCGGCGTACTCACCGCCGATGCCGGCTCCGGCGATGACCCTGGTCAGCCCGAAGAAGACGAAGTTCATCGAGAAGGCGGTCAGGGCGTTGCCGACCAGGTACACCCCCAGCGTGAGCAGGAAGAGCTTCCGCCGGCCGACCTTGTCGGTCAGGCGGCCGAACACGAGCGCGCCGCCGACCTCACCCAGCAGGTAGAGGCTGGCCGCGAGTCCTACCTGGGAGGAGGTGAGCGCGAGCGTGTCCTGATCGCGCAGCCGGTCGGCGATCGTGCCGGCGACCGTGATCTCGATACCGTCCAGCACCCACGTGATGCCCAGCGCGATGACGACCCGCCAGTGGAAACGGCTCCACGGCAGGCGGTCGAGCCGGGCCGGCACGGTACTCCGGATGGGACCCGGTACGGGACGCAGCCCCTGGGGGGTCGTCATGGCGGTACGTCAGCGGCCCGACTCAGTTGGCCGAGCTGATGGCCGGCTGGGTGTTCGAGCTCTCGGTGATCTCGACCCGGCGGGGCTTGGCCTGCTCGGCCACCGGGATGGCAAGGCTCAGCACACCCTGGTCGTACGTCGCGGCGATACGGTCGATGTCGAGGCTGTCACCGAGGAAGAGTTGCCGGGTGAAGGTTCCCTGCGGTCGTTCGGCGACGACGACTTCCTGCCCTTCGCCGGGCTTCCAGGTCCGCTCGGCGCGCACGGTGAGAACGTTCTTCTCAGCAGTGAGATCGATCGACCCGCGATCGACACCGGGAAGGTCGAAGTGGACGATGAACCGGTCGCCATCGCGATAGGCGTCCATCGGCATCGTTCGCTGCTGAAGGCCACCACCTTGCTCGTTCATTGCCTGGGTCATCCGGTCGAGCTCACGGAAAGCCAGCTCACGGAAGGGATCGAATCGCATCAGCATGTTGTGCCACCTGTCTCCTCTGCAGTGTGGCCACGGAGAGGTTGCTCCGGGCCCGGGATGCCCAGCGTCGCGAACCGCTCCCGGCCGGGCATCCCGGAATCACGTAGTCGGCTCTCGGGACGGTGCGATCGTTGCCTAGCCGTTTGCACTGGCAAACCGACGGTCACCGCCGAGCGTCGGGTGTAACGTTTCGGTCAAACACAAGTCCACCCGTGGCGTGACATGGGTCCTCTCATCACGTACGGCCAGGTGAGGGCATCCTTGGCGATCGTCTCCTGACCGCCGGTCGATCGTAAGACGCTCCGACAAACGGGGAGCATCTCGGCGCATGGAGAATCAACCTGTCTACAGCATCGGCGCTCTCGCGCGGATGCTCGATATCCCGGCAGCAACGCTGCGCACGTGGGAGGACCGCTACGCGATCGTGGTACCGGAGCGCAGCCCGGCCGGTCATCGGCTGTACTCCCGGTTGCAGGTGGAGCAACTGCGGTTCGTCGGCGATCGGGTATCCACCGGTCTCTCACCAAGCGACGCCTACCGCCTGCTCCAGCTGCGCTTGGTCAGTGGGGTACCGCTGGATGGCGCGCAGGTCCCGGACAGGAGCGGGTCGCTGATCCTGCTGGTCGAGCGGGATCCGTATGCCGCCGACTTCTCTGAGTACTTCCTCCGGCAGGCAGGGTACGACGTCGCGGTCGCCACCACCGTCGAGCAGGCGATCGCCGAAACGATGCGGAACACCCCGGATCTCGCGGTCGTCGACCTGCTGATCTCTGGTGGGCGCGGGCTGCGGCTGTGCGCCAGGTTGCGCGAGCAACTCGACATCGCCGTGCTCGCGATCTCGACGTTCGCCATCGGCGATGACGCGCTGGCGGCCGGCGCCGCTGCCTTCCTGCTGAAGCCGCTCAAGCCGCCCGCGCTGATCTCCGTCGTCCAGGACCTGTTGGGACGGGGTGCCCTGCTCGCGAAGTCTGACCAATGACCGAGCGGATGACGTCGGGATCAGGGCCCCTCGATCTGGTCCTGGGGGGAGGGATGCCTCGCGACGCCATCATTCTGTTGGTCGGAGCTCCCGGCTCCGGTAAGACGATCCTCGCGCAGCAGTGGGTGTTTGCCAACGCGAGTCCCGAGCGGCCTGCGCTGTACTTGTCGACGGTCTCCGAACCACTGGAGAAGATCCTTCGCTACGGCCAGACGCTGTCCTTCTTCGACGCGCGCTCGGTCGGCCGGACGGTTTGGTACGAAGACCTCGGGGTGACGCTGCGAGACCACGCGCTGAAAGGCGTGCTGGAACGCCTGCGCGATCTCATCCGGGAACGTCAGCCGTCGATCATCGTGATCGACAGCTTCCGGGCGATGCATCCCTACGCCGACCGGAGCAGCGGCTTCCGTCGCTTCCTGCACGACCTGGCCGGCATGCTGAGCGCCTTCCCGGTCACCTCACTGTGGGTCGGGGAGTACGAGGAGGAAGACATCCTCCGTGCCCCCGAGTTCGCCGTGGCCGACGCGATCATCGCGCTGGGCACCGTCCATTCCGGCCAACGCAGCTTCCGCGCCCTGCAGGTCCACAAGGTTCGCGGCGGGGGATTCCGGCCCGGCAAGCACGCCTACCGTCTGTCAGCAGACGGAATGATGGTCTACCCGAGGCTGGCGGACGCCGGCGACTCGAGCGACTACGTGCTGCGTTCGGAACGGGTTCCATCGGGTATCCAGGCGCTCGACGACCTGCTCGAGGACGGGTACTGGCCGGGGGCGTCGACCCTGGTGGCCGGACCCACCGGGATCGGGAAGACCCTGATGGGGCTGCACTTCGTGTTCCACGCCGTCCAGCAGGGGGAGCGTGCCCTGATCGCGACGATGCAGGAGGACCCGTCGCAACTGGAGCGGACCGTCTCGCGGTTCGGGTGGACCCTGGAGGCCGAGAACCTCACGCTGATGTACCGCAGCCCCGTCGATCTGCACGTCGACGAGTGGGTGTACGAGCTGCTGGCCGCGATCGAGGCCACTGGTGCGAGTCGAGTGCTCCTGGACAGCCTGGGAGATCTACAGGCCGCCGCACCTGACGAGACCCGGTTCAGGGAGTACGTCTACTCACTCCTGCACAGGTCGTCGCGGCGCGGGACCAGCATGATGATGACGTACGAGCTCCCGGACCTGTTCGGAGTGTCCCGGCTCACCGACATCGCGGCATCGCACCTCGCCGACAATGTGGTCCTGCTGCAGTATGCCGGCTTCACCGACGTGATGAGCCGCACGCTGACCGTGCTGAAGACCAGGGCCACCGACCACGAGGCCGGGGTCAGGGAGTTCCAGATCACTTTGGACGGGATCACGCTCGTACCGCCCGCCGCTGAATGAGTTCAGGGCTCGCCAGCTGCTCGGCACCTGCGGTTGGCTTCGCCAGTACCTCGCCAAGCCTGGCATGTCGTGAGCCTGTGGAGAGAGGCTCGAACTACCGGTGCCGTTGACGCACCTCGCGGAGTCAGGAGTCCCACGAACACACAGAAATCGCCCAGGTCGTCTGCCGGCCGTCGACCTCCAGCACGATGATCGACAAGGAGACGTCGGATGTGTTCCATGGCGGTGGGCCCTGTCGGGCCGGCTCGCCTCCGAGGGCGGGCACGGGAGTGGGAGTCGGTCCTCGGCCTGCTCGACTCGGCGGCGATCGGGCGAGGCGGGATCATGTTGGTGGACGGTGCTCCGGGGATCGGCAAGACCCGGCTGCTGACGGCGGCCGAGGACAGTGCCACCGATCACGGGTTCAGTCTCGCGAGAGCTCGGCCGGCCGAGGTACCGCAGGAGGCCCCATTGTTCGCCGGGCTGGAATCGGCATCGCACGGCGTCCTCGAAGGACGCACCCCGGTCCCCCGGACGGACCTGGATGCCTGCCTTGAGAAGGCAGCCTCACGGGTCGGCGAGCGGATGGCGCGCGGACCGACCTTGATCACCCTGGATGACCTGCAATGTGCTGACGAAACGACGGTGGCGGCAATGCGAGCCTTACCCGCCCGATTGGCAGGCCAGCCCGTCGGCTGGGTGCTGGTTCGTCGGTGGGGGGCCGGGGATCCCGCCGCCGACCGGCTGTTCGAGGACTGGCAGCAACTGGGTGCGGTTCGGGTCGAGCTCGGTCCGTTGCCGCCCGATGTGGTGGCCGACGTCATCTCCGACATCCTGCGGGCCCAGCCCGACCTCGACCTGCTGTCCCTGGCGAAAGGTGCGGCCGGCAACCCGCAGTTGCTGGTCGCACTCCTGGACGGGCTGCGCGACGAGGGTGCCGTCGCCATCGCCGGCGGCCGGGCGCGGCTGATCTCCGGGCAATCGCCACAGCGTGTGGAGGAGGTGATCGACGTGTGGTTGGAGCGCCTCAGCCCGGTCGCGCACAATCTCCTCGAGATTGCGGCGTTCCTGGAGCCGTCGTTCGCCGTGGGCGATCTGGCCGAGGTACTCGGGTGGCCGGCCGAGCGACTGCTGGCACCTGTCCGCGAGATCGTCGCCAGTGACCTGCTCACGAGCGTGGGGAAGGACGTGCTGACCTTCCAGCACGACCTGGTCCGGCAATCGGTGGCCCAACGTGTTCCGGCAGCTGTCCGGAGCGCCCTGTGCAGTCAGTCGAGAGGGCGGCTGTCGCGGTCCCCGGTGGCCTCGACCGGCAGCCGGAGAACGGAGGCTTTGACGAGTCCGAAGCAGACGAGGGCAGGCTGGGACCGGCTGACGGACTCTGAGCGGACGGTGGCCGGGCTGGTGGCCCAAGGACTGACCAACCGGGAGGCGGCGAAGCGGCTCTTCCTGTCGCCGCACACCGTCTCCTTCCATCTGCGCAAGGTCTATCGCAAGCTCGGCGTCTCGTCCCGGGTCGAGCTGACCCGGCTCTCCATCGAGCAGGAACAGATCCGCGCTGGCCGGGCCGGCGTCGTTGCAGCGACGCCAGTCACGGCCTACGCCAGTCTCCGCCGTTCCAGCTAGCGCCGGCGGGTGATCATGCCGAGCGAGGGCAGCATGGACACCACGCCGTTGCGCGGACGCGATGCCGACGTCCGGCGGCTCAGCCAATCGATCGAGGCGGTCGCGGCCGGGCGAGGGGGCGTACTACTGGTGGAGGGGGCTGCGGGGCTTGGCAAAAGCAGGCTTCTGCAGGAGGCAGCCAAGTGGGCCCACCGCGTCGGGATCGACGTAGCCCGAGGCGGAGCCGACGAACTGCGTCGGCTGTTGCCCCTTGCTCCGTTGCTGGCGGCCGTGCACGGGACGATGCAGCTGATCGGGGACGACCAGGAGCCGGGGACGGCCTACCCGCTGGAATATGACCGGTCCCGGCTGATCGAGCGCATCACGGTGACTCTCCGCGACAGAGGTCCCAGCCGACCGATCCTGATCATTCTCGACGACCTTCAGTGGGCCGACCCATCGACGTTGCTCGCCGTACAGTCCATCACGGACTTGCTGGCAGGTAGTCCGGTCATGTGGCTGCTGAGCCGGCGCCCGTGGCCGTCCACGCCGCCGCTGAACGGTTTGATGGCCAACCTGATCGCCGGCGGTGCCACTACCATCCGGCTTGCGCCACTGTCAGCCGGTGCGGTCGTCGCAGTGACCACAGATTTGCTGGGTGCCGCACCGGACAAGGCCCTGCTCGAACTGCTGGACAAGTGCGATGGCAACCCGTTCATGGTGATGGAACTACTGAGGACGCTGGCCGAGCAGGACGAACTGGTGATCGACACCGGGCAGGCGCGGCTCCTCCCCGGCGGGACGTCTGGTTATGTGTACCAGCGGCTCAGCGGAGTGCTGGCCTCGGTCAGTCCGCTGACCCGGCAGTTGCTGGAGGTCGCGTCGATCTTCGGCCAGTTCTTCGACCTGCGGTGTGTCGCGCTGGTTCTCCGCCGAACGGTCGCGGAGCTGTTGCCGCCGGTCCACGAAGCGCTTGGCTCGGATCTCCTGGTGGAGGACGGCGCACAGCTCGGCTTCCACACCGGCCTGCTCCGCGAGGCGCTGTACGGCGCGCTGCCGCTGAGCGCACGCAAGACGCTGCACCGCGAAGCCGCGGAGGCCTTGTTCTCCGTCGGATCACCGGTCGAGGCCGCGGCCCATCTGGCCAAGGGGGGCGACGTAGGCGATGCCCGTGCGGTGGCCCTGCTCGTCCAGGCCTCGGATGAGGTGGCCCCCGGCGCGCCCGGGACGGCGGCGGATCTCCGGCTGCGAGCCGTGGAGCTGATGCCGCCCACCGAGCTGCGCCGGTCCGAGCGAGTGGCGGAGGCCGTTGGTCTGCTCTTACGGGCAGGGCGGAGCGAGGAGGGCGAGGCTCTGGCCGAGAGGAGCCTGCAATCCGCCCTGCCCGCCGAGCTCGAGGCACGGCTGCGTTTCCAACTGGCCGAGACCTTGGGAGCCGGCGGACACGCGGCCGCCGCGCTGCACCAGACGCGGGTCGCGCTGGAGCTTCAGAGCATCGATGATCCTGGCCTTGCCGCGCACGCTGACAGGCCGGCCGCGCCGCGACCCGCGTTCGGATGGGAGAGTCTGACCGGCGCCGAGCTTCGCGTCGCACGACTGGCCGCCAGTGGACTGACCAACCGCTTGATCGCGGACGAGCTCTCGCTGTCGCGCCACACAGTCGAATCCCATCTGCGGCACGCCTTTCGCAAGCTCGACCTCCGATCCCGGGTCGAGCTGGCAAGGGTCGTCCTGACGCACGAGCCGACCAGCGACGACTGACGGATCGACCACCTGTTCGGGGGACGCGATACGCGCCGGCCTGGCGATATACGAGGAGGATGACGATGAATCGACGTCTTCCATGAGTGCGCGGCGTGCCGACCACCGGCGGCGGCAGACCGGAGCCAGCTCCGTCGTACTGATGGCTGTGGTCGCGGTGGTGGCCGTCCTGGTCGGGGTCACGGTGGTGACGCGTGACGACAAGCGATCGGCGGCTCAGGTCATGCTCAGTCGCAACGCCGCCCAGCTGGCGCCGGCCACGACGGCGACCCAGAGCAGTCTCAACGATTTCTGGACCGGGCAGCTGCCGGAGGTCTATGGACGCGAGTTCATCCAGCTACGGGGTGGGTTCCAGCCGAAGACCCCGCAGAGCCCACCGTTCAGTTGCGGCGGCAAGCGTCAGACCTACGACGATCTGAAGGGCAACGCGTTCTACTGCGGTGATGGGAACGACGACTACATCGCCTGGGACGCCGCGCAACTGTTCCCCGATCTCAACAACGCCTTCGGTGGGATCGCCGCGGCTGTGGTGCTGGCTCACGAGATGGGCCACGCCGTCCAGCGCCGGGCGGCGGTGGAGGCCCCGTCGGTGGTGATCGAGTTGCAGGCCGACTGTTTCGCGGGTGCCTGGGTCCGGTACGCCGAAACGTCGGACGACGACCCGGTCGGTCTGGGTGATGGTGCCCTGGACTCTGCCGTCAGCACGGTTCTGACGTTGCGGGACCAGCCGGGCACCTCGGCGACGAACGCGCAAGCGCACGGCCTCGGCTTCGACCGGGTGAACGCGTTCCAGACCGGCTACGAGCAAGGCGCCGGTGAATGTGCCGGCTTCCCGGACGGCCGGGCGGTGACGACCGAGCTACCGTTCCGGACGGTGAGCGAGGCCCGGACGGGCGGCAACCTGCCGCTCGCCGAGGCGGTCCCCTTCCTGGCCGGAAGCCTGGATGTCTTCTGGCCCAAAGCACTCCCGGTCGTCGTACCGGGGGAGTCGTTCGATCGCCCGTCCCGTCGGCCGGTGAACAGTCCGCCGGAGTCCGGCTGTGTCATCGAGGCAGCGTCCGGCTACTGCGCCGACATGAATGCCGTGTTCTGGGTGGTTCCCGCTCTGGCCCAAGCCCATCAGCTGATCGGTGACCTGGCCACTGGGACGGCGCTGAGCGACGCCTGGGGCCTCGCCGCGCAGACCCAGGCCGGCCTGCCGACCGAGGGGAGGACGGCGGGACTGCAGCGCGACTGCTTCACCGGCGTCTGGATCGCGGCTCTCGCCGGGAACGGTCTCGAGCAGTCCTTGCTGTCGCCCGGTGACGTCGACGAGGTGCTGGCCACGATGGTGGCCGGCAGCTACTCGCAGGCGGGTGACCGGCTGGACCGCGGCGGCGCCTTCGCACGGACCAAGGCGCTGCGGCTCGGATTGTTCGAAGGGCTCGGCTCGTGTCGCTGAGATACCCCTCGAACCAGGGATGTGCCGCCGGGGCCCGGACGGAAGCGTGGTGACGACCAGCAGAGAGGAGCATCATGATCACGCCTCAGGGGCCGGATGAACTCGTCCGGGGTCAGTCCATCGGTTCCTACACCAGCTATGCGGACGCGCAACGCGCGGTGGACTACCTCTCCGACAACGGGTTCCCGGTGGAACACCTCACAATCGTCGGATCGGACCTCAAACAGGTCGAGCGAGTCCTCGGCCGGTTGACGAAGTGGAAGGCCGCACTGGCCGGTGCGGGGACCGGCGCTTGGTTCGGTGGGCTGGTCGGCCTCCTGCTGTCGCTGTTCACTGACTCCGGCACCGCCGTCTTGATCATCATCGGCTGGGGCCTGCTGTACGGCGCGGTGTTCGGTGCGATCTGGGGATTCATCGCGCACCTGCTGACGTTCGGCGAGCGTGACTTCGCCGCAGTCGGGGCGACAGTGGCAACCCGCTTCGACATCTACTGCACACCCTCCGACGCAGCTCGCGCGATCGAGATGCTCAGCCAGCTGCCGGTCCGCCCCGCCAAGTAACGGCCAGACGCGCAGAACCACCAGTTCTAGGGATGTGCTGACCTCGGTCGTGAATGAGGTTGGCAGTGCTCGCGAAGGCTCGCCCGAAGATCATCAGGAGGCAGACATGGCGAAGGCGGTTGGCATCGACCTAGGGACGACCAACTCGGTGATCGCCGCGATGGAGGGCGGCCAGCCCACCGTCGTACCGAATGCCGAAGGGGCCCGGACCACGCCGTCGGTGGTGGCGTTCACCGATTCCGGCGAGCGGCTGGTCGGGCAGCTGGCCCGCCGGCAGTCCGTGCTGAATCCGAAGGGCACCATCTCGTCCGCGAAGCGCTTCATCGGCCGCAAGTTCGACGAGGTCGCCTCGGAGCTCTCCACGGTCTCGTACGACGTCGTTGCCGGGCCGGACGGAGCGGTCCGGTTCAAGATCCGTGACAAGCTGCACGCCCCCGAGGAGATCTCCGCGTTGGTACTGCGCAAGCTGGTCGAGGACGCCGGGAAGTTCCTCGGTGAGAAGGTCACCGAGGCCGTCATCACGGTGCCGGCGTACTTCAACGACGCCCAACGTCAAGCCACCAAGGACGCGGGCCGGATCGCCGGCCTGGAGGTGCTGCGGATCATCAACGAGCCGACTGCCGCGGCGCTCGCGTACGGGATGGACAAGCTGGAGAACGAGACGATCCTGGTGTTCGACCTGGGCGGCGGCACCTTCGACGTCAGCGTGCTGACGGTCGGCGACGGCGTCGTGGAGGTCAGGGCCACGGCCGGCGACACCCACCTGGGCGGCGACGACTTCGACCGCCGGATCGTCGACCACCTGGCCGACGAGTTCCAGCGCGAGGTCGGCGTGGATCTGCGCCAGGACCCGCAGGCCTTGCAGCGGCTGTTCGAGGCCGCGGAGAAGGCGAAGATCGAGCTGTCCTCGGTCACCCAGACGACGATCAGCCTGCCGTTCATCACCGCCAACGCCCAAGGTCCGCAACACCTCAACACAACCCTGATGCGGTCCACCTTCGAACAGCTGACCGGCGACCTGTCCGAACGTTGCCTCGGGCCCGTTCAGCAGGCGATGGCCGACGCCAAGATGACGGCGAACGACATCGACGAGGTCATCCTGGTCGGCGGTTCGACCCGGATCCCGGCTGTCCAGCAGCTGGTTCGCCGGCTGACCGGTGGCAAGGACCCGAACATGACGGTGAACCCGGACGAGGTGGTCGCCATCGGCGCCGCCGTCCAGGCCGCGATCATCAAGGGCGAGGTCAAGGACGTCCTGCTGCTCGACGTGACGCCGTTGTCACTCGGTCTGGAAACGATGGGTGGCGTGATGACAAAGGTCATCGAGCGCAACACCACCATCCCGGCCCGCCGGACCGAGGTGTTCAGCACGGCTGATGACAATCAGACCGCGGTGGACGTGGTGGTCCTGCAGGGCGAGCGTGAGATGGCCGCGGACAACCGCGTGCTGGCTCGCTTCCGGCTGGAGAACATCCGGCCGGCACCGCGCGGCGTACCGCAGATCGAGGTCACCTTCGACATCGACGCGAACGGCATCCTGCACGTGTCCGCGAGGGACAAGGACACCGGAGCCGAGCAGAAGGTCACCATCAGCGAGACGTCCAACCTGGACCAGTCCGAGGTCGAGCGGATGATCGCGGACGCCGAGACCCACCGGAGCGAGGACAGCAGGCTGCGCGAGCTGGTCGATGCCCGGAACACACTGGACTCGGCCGCCTACCAGGTCGAGAAGCTGCTGGCCGATCGCGGCGACGCGGTGGCCGAGCACGACCGCTCCCGGGCCGAGCTCCTGGTCGGCGACGCCCGCGAGGCCCTGAAGGACCAGGAGACCCCGCTGGAGCGTCTCCGGGCCCTGACGGCGGAGCTGCAGCAGCTCGCCCAGGCGCTGAACATCGGGTCGGCCCCACCGCCCCAGGGTGCGGCACCCGGTCAGTCCGATGCCGGCAGCGGGGACGGCGGGGCCGACGACGTGATCGACGCCGAGTTCTCGACGAGCTGATCCCGATGCCTGACCAGGAAGCAGGCAGGGCCGGTACGACGTCCGCGCCCGGCCGGACCCACGAACCTACGCCAGCCGATGGTGGGGCCGGGGACCAGCCGGATGCGGCTCCACCGGAGCCGTCGGCCGACGAGAAACGACTGGCGGAGCTGGACGATCGGTGGCGCCGGACGGCGGCCGAGCTGGACAACCTGCGCAAGCGGTCCGCGCTGGAGGCGGCACAGCACCGCGCGGACGAGCGGGCCCGAGTGCTGAACCGTTGGTTGCCCGTGATCGACAACCTGGAGCTCGCGCTGGAGCACGCCGATGCCGATGCCGACGCGGTAGTCGCCGGGGTCCGAGCGATCCGCGACCAGGCGCTGGCCCTGGTCGCGGAGCTCGGCTACCCGCGGTTCGACGACCGGGGCGCGACATTCGACCCCAGGCTGCACGAGGCGGTCGGTACGGTGGCGACGTCGGACGAGAAGCCCGGCACGGTAGTGCAGGTGCTCCGGTCCAGGTACGGCGACGAGGGGCAGGTGCTCCGTCCCGCGGCCGTCATCGTCGCGACGGAGCCGCGCTGATGGCGGCTGACTTCTACTCGATCCTGGGGGTCTCGCGGGATGCGAGCGCCGACGACATCCAACGGGCGTACCGCAAGCTGGCCCGCACCTACCACCCGGACGTCAACAAGGACCCGGCCGCGGAGGAACGCTTCAAGGAGATCTCCGAGGCGTACGACGTGCTGTCCGACCCGAAGACGCGGCAGCGCTATGACGCCTTCGGCGCCGACTTCCGCCGGGTCCCGGAGGATGCCGACCCGGCCACCTGGGGACGGTCCCGGGCGGGCCGCGGGCAGAGCCGGTCGTCCTGGGACGGCGGGTTCTCCGACAGTGGCGTGCGGTACAGCACCGGGTCGGCCGAGGGGATCGACCTCGACGACCTGCTGGGCGGCCTCTTCGGCGGGCGCGGGAGGCGGAGCTGGGGACCGATCCCCGGCTCCGACCACGAGGTCGAGCTGGAGCTGACCGTCGAGGACGCCTATCGCGGCGGTAGCCGGGCGCTGCGCCTGGCCGGGCCGGACGGAGAACGCACCGTCAACGTCACCATCCCCGCCGGGGTCGTGAGCGGGCAACGGATCCGCCTCTCCGGCCAAGGCGGTCAGGGCACCGGAGGAGCAGCCGCGGGTGACCTGTACCTCGTCGTGCGGATCGCCGACCATCCCCGCTACCGGCTGGATGCGCGCGACGTGTCGGTCGACTTGCCGTTGGCCGCCTGGGAGGGCGCGCTCGGTGCTTCCGTGACCATCGATACCCCCGGTGGCGAGGCCAAGGTGAAAGTCCCGAAAGGCACCTCGACCGGCCGCCGGTTGCGGCTGAAGGGCCGCGGCCTGCCGAACCCGCGGGGGAAGGCCGGAGATCTGTACGCCGAGGTGAAGTTGATGGTGCCGCACCGGCTCAGCCGCGAGGAGGAGCGACTCTTCGAAGAGCTCGCCGGGACATCGAAGTTCGACCCGAGGAGGCGGCGATGACCTACCAGCTGACACGGCCGGCCCGGCTCGGCCTGGAGGACTTCGCCCGGCTGGCCGAGCTCCACCCGGACCTGCTGCGGCGGTTCGTCGTACTGGGGTTGCTGGATGCGACGACCGACAGTGGCGGTGCCCTGTGGTTCGGCCCAGGGCAGTTGGCGAGGGTGGCGCGGATCCGGCGTCTCCGGGCCGGCTTCGCCCTCAACTACGCCTCACTCGGTCTGGTGCTCGACCTGCTCGACCGGATCGCCGTACTCGAGGCGGAGCGCAGGCGCGCCGCCAGGAGAGGAGCCAGGACATGGACATGAACCGGCTGACGCAGAAGTCCCAGGAGGCTCTGCACGACGCTCAGACCAAGGCACTGCGGTTCGGTCACAGTCAGGTCGATGGCGAACACCTGCTGCTGGCGCTGCTGGAGCAACCGGACGGGCTTACCCCCAGGTTGCTCGCCCAGGCCGGCGCGGACCCGGAGGAACTGCGCGAGCGGCTGGAACACGAGTTGTCCCGGCGGCCACGAGTCAGTGGCCCGGGAGCCGAACCCGGGCAGGTGATGATCACCCAACGGTTGTCGAGGCTCCTCGATGCGGCGGACCGCGAGGCCAAGCGGCTCAAGGACGAATATGTGTCGATCGAGCATCTGGTGGCGGCGTTGCTGGACGAGGGCCGGCAGAGCACCTCCGGACGGCTGCTCGCCGAGCAGGGCCTCACCCGCGACGGATTCCTGACGGCACTCACCGCCGTACGGGGGAACCAGCGAGTCACCTCGGCGACGCCCGAAGGGGCGTATGAGGCATTGAAGAAGTACGGCCGGGATCTGGTCAAGGATGCGACCGAAGGCCGGCTCGACCCGGTGATCGGCCGGGACAACGAGATCCGCCGCGTCGTACAGATCCTGTCCCGGAAGACGAAGAACAACCCGGTGCTGATCGGCGATCCGGGCGTCGGCAAGACGGCCATCGTCGAGGGGCTCGCGCAACGGATCGCCAACGGCGACGTACCGGAGGGCCTGCGGGACCGGACCGTGTTCGCGCTGGACCTGGCGTCCCTGATCGCCGGAGCCAAGTACCGCGGCGAGTTCGAGGAACGCTTCAAGGCCGTGCTGAACGAGGTGAAGGCGGCCGAGGGGCAGATCCTGCTGTTCATCGACGAGCTGCACACGGTCGTCGGTGCCGGTGCGACCGAGGGTGCGATGGACGCCGGCAACATGCTGAAGCCGATGCTGGCCCGCGGTGAGCTGCACATGATCGGCGCCACCACGCTGGACGAGTACCGGATGCACATCGAGAAGGATGCAGCGCTCGAACGCCGGTTCCAGCCGGTGATCGTGGACGAGCCGACCGTCGAGGACGCGATTTCGATCCTGCGCGGGCTGCGCGAACGGCTGGAGATCTTCCACGGGGTGAAGATCCAGGACGGCGCGATGGTCGCGGCGGTGGTGCTGAGCCACCGCTACATCTCCGATCGGTTCCTGCCGGACAAGGCGATCGACCTGGTCGACGAGGCCTGCGCGATGCTCAGGACAGAGATCGACTCGATGCCGGCCGAGCTGGACGAGCTGACCCGGCGGGTCCGCCGGCTGGAGATCGAGGAAGCCGCGCTGGCCAAGGAGGAGGATGCGGCGAGCAAGTCCAGGCTGGAGGAGCTGCGCAAGGAGCTGGCGGATCTGCGGAGTGAGGCGGACGCGATGCGGGCGCAGTGGGAGGCCGAGCGCAACGCGCTGCGGAAGGTGCAGACGCTGCGCCAGGAGATGGAGCAGGTGCGCCAGGAGGCCGAACAGGCCGAGCGCGACTACGACCTCAACCGCGCGGCGGAGCTCCGGCACGGACGGCTGCCCGAGCTGGAACGTCAGCTGCAGGCCGGAGAGGAACGCCTGGCCGGCAAGCAGGGTGGCAAGCGGCTGCTCCGCGAAGTGGTGACGGAGGAGGAGATCGCCTCGATCGTGTCGCGCTGGACCGGCATCCCGATCAGCCGCCTGCAGGAGGGCGAACGCGAGAAGCTGCTGCGGCTGGACGAGGTGCTGCACGAGCGGCTGGTCGGCCAGGACGAGGCGGTTCAGCTGGTCGCCGACGCGATCGTGCGGGCCCGGTCCGGCATCAAGGATCCGCGCCGCCCGATCGGGTCGTTCATCTTCCTCGGCCCGACCGGTGTCGGTAAGACCGAGCTGGCCAAGACGCTCGCGGCCGCGCTGTTCGACAGCGAGGAGAACATCGTCCGGATCGACATGAGCGAGTACCAGGAGCGGCACACGGTGAGCAGGCTCGTTGGTGCGCCGCCCGGGTATGTCGGCTATGAGGAGGGCGGCCAGCTGACCGAGGCGGTCCGCCGCAAGCCCTACTCGGTGGTGCTCTTCGACGAGATCGAGAAGGCTCACCCGGACGTCTTCAACACGTTGCTGCAGATCCTCGACGACGGCCGGCTGACCGACGCGCAGGGCCGGACGGTCGACCTGCGCAACACCGTCATCATCATGACGTCGAACATCGGATCGGCGTACCTGATGGACGGGGTGACGGCCGACGGGCAGGTCAAGGAGGACGCCCGCGAGGCCGTGATGGACGAGTTGCGAAGGCACTTCCGGCCGGAGTTCCTCAACCGGGTGGACGAGATCGTGCTCTTCAAGCCGCTGACCCAGGCCGAGATCGAGCGCATCGTCGACCTGATGTTCAACGACCTGCGGACCCGGCTGGCCGATCGCCGGCTCACGCTGGAGGTCGAGCCCGAGGCGGCCCGGCACATCGCCGCGCAGGGCTTCGACCCGGTGTACGGCGCCCGTCCGCTGCGGCGGTTCATCGCCCGTGAGGTGGAGACCCGGATCGGGCGTGCCCTGCTCGGTGGCGACGTGCTGGACGGCGCGGTGATCCGGGTGGCTGTGCGCGGCGGCGAGATCGTCGTCACGCACCAGAACCCCGTGGAGGCGGCAGCATGAAGATCGTCACCTGCCCGCAGTGCCGGCACCGCAACCGGATCCCCGCCGCGGCTGAGGGCATCCCCAGGTGCGGCAACTGCAAGAAGCCCTTGCCGTGGATCGTCGATGCCGGTGACCGCGACTTCGCCGAGGTCGTGGAGCAGGCCACCCTCCCAGTACTGGTCGACCTGTGGGCCCCCTGGTGCGGGCCGTGCCGGCGGGTCAGCCCGGTGCTGGAACAGCTCGCCGTCGAGAAGGCGGGGGAGGTCAAGCTGGTCAAGGTCAACGCCGACGAGGCGGCGGAGCTGTCCCGCCGTTTCAACGTGCGGTCCATCCCGACCCTGCTGGTGCTGCGCCAGGGACAGGTCGTCGCCGAGCAGATCGGTGCCGCATCGGCGACGGCTCTGCGGCCGTGGCTCGAGGACGCGATCCACAAGGAGGCGGCTTCGTGACGGGGGTGCTCGACCCGCACCTGACGATGGTGCGTCCGGTGCGGCCGCGCACACCCGCTGGTTGCGAGGAGTGTCTGCGACTCAACACGCCCTGGGTCCACCTCCGGCTCTGCCTGACCTGCGGCCACGTCGGCTGCTGTGACTCCTCGCCGATGCGGCACGCCCGCGCCCACGCCGCCTACCAGGGGCACCCCATCGTCCAGTCGCTCGAGTCGGGCGAGAACTGGCGCTGGTGCTATGTGGACGAGACATTCGTATGACCGAGACTCCGGACCTGTACGGCGCCTATCCCCGGCTGGAGGATTACCAGCTGACCGAGCTGACGGGGCTGGGTGAGCCCCGCGCGGTCGAAGCCGGCGAGGTGGTGCAGCGGGAGGGGGACTACGCGGACCACTTCATCGTCGTTCTCAGTGGCAGTGTCGCCGTGATCCAGGACTACGGCCGGCAGGACCGGCTGATCGCCGTCCACGGTCCGCACCGCTTTCTCGGCGAGATCGGCCTGCTGACGGGGCAGCCGTTGTTTCTCAGCGCGGTCGTCCAGGAGCCGGGCGAGGTTCTCGCCGTACCGCTCGATGCGCTGCGTGGCCTGGTGGTGCGGGATCCGCGCCTGGCCGACCTGATCCTGCAGGCCTTCCTGGTCCGCCGTTCGCTACAGCTCTCTCTCGGCGCGGGGTTCGCGATCATCGGTTCAAGGTTCTCCGCCGACACCCGCCGCCTCCGCGAGTTCGCCGCGCGCAACCGGTTGCCGCACCACTGGGTCGACCTGGAGACCGACGCGGAGGCCGACCGTCTGTTGCGCGAGCTCGGCGTCGATCGGGACGAAACACCCGTCGTGATCTGGCGTGGCGAGGTGCTGCGCAATCCCGACAACGAACATGTGGCGGCTGTCGTTGGTCTGCGCCGGATGCCGCCGGCCCGGTCGGTCTGCGACCTGACAGTGGTCGGCGCCGGCCCGGCCGGCCTCGCGGCGGCGGTCTACGGTGCGTCGGAAGGCCTGGCGACCGTCGTCCTGGACGCCGTCGCCACCGGGGGTCAGGCGGCTACCTCGCCCAGGATCGAGAACTACCTCGGTTTCCCGGCCGGTATCAGCGGCTCCGAGCTGGCCGAGCGTGCCGTCGTCCAGGCCCGACGCTTCGGCGCCGAACTCATCGTTCCGGCGCAGGCCGTCGCGCTGTCCGAGCAGGAGGGCCACCACGTCGTCGTGCTGGAGAACGGCGAACGCGTCAGTGGCCGCACGGTCGTCATCGCCTCCGGCGCGCAGTACCGCCGACTCGAGGTGCCGGGACTGGACGACGCGGCTTCAGCGAGCGTGTACTACGCAGCCACCGAGCTGGAGGCGAACTTGTGCCGCAACGACCCGGTGGTGATCGTCGGTGGCGGGAACTCCGCCGGGCAGGCGGCGGTCTTCCTCTCCGGACACGCGGCCCAGACCACGCTCGTTGTCCGCAGCAACGACCTGGGGGAGGAAATGTCGCGCTACCTGGCCGACCGGCTCGAGCAGTCTGACCGGATCCAGGTATTGCTGCACAGCGAGCTGCGGGAGGCCCATGGCCGGCCTGTGCTGGACGAGGTCGTGGTCGAGGACCTGAAGACCGGGCAGCGACAATCCCTGCCGGCCAAGGCACTCTTCGTCTTCATTGGCAGTGTCCCGCACACTCGCTGGCTAGGTGACCAGATCGAGCTGGATGACCGGGGGTTCGTCCTCACCGGCAACCAGTTGCCGGGCCGGCGGCGATTGCTGGAGACGAGCAGGTCGGGAGTCTTCGCAGCCGGCGACGTTCGCAGCGGCTCGGTCAAACGAGTGGCTGCCGCAGTCGGCGACGGAGCGCTGGCTGTACGCCTGGTGCACGAGCACCTCGCCACTACCTGAACCACCCACTCATCCCCGCGTGAGGATCGGCCCATGTTCACCCACCGTCAGGACCTTCAGTTCAAATCCGTACCCCAGCAGCCGGACCCCCCGTACGCCCGCCGCCTGGAGGACGTTCTCGGAGGCCAGTACAACGAGATCGGCGTCGCCATGCACTACATGTTCCAGTCCTGGGACATGCACGTTCCCGGCAAGTACCGCGACCGGGTCTTCGACCTCGGTGCCGAGCAGGTCGCCAACATCGAGATGCTGGCCACGATGATCGCGCAGTTGCTGGAGCATGCTCCGTCGAGCGTCCTCGACGCCGCCGTCCGGCTCGACCCCGCGGTCGCCGCGGTGATCGGCGGCACCGACCTGCAACAGGCCATCGCCGCCGGTGCCGGACCCCAGGCCGCGCACAACCCGTGGCAAGTTGCCTCCAGCAACGTCGGCAGAAACCTTGCCACCGACTTCCAGACCAATGCCGACGCGGAACTGAACCGCCGGATGCAGCTCTCGCACCTTTATCGGCTGACCGACGACGCGGACGTCCGGTACCTGCTCTCCTTCCTGCTGGTCCGGGCCGCGGCCCATCAGCGGCTGTGCCGAGCCGTCGCGGCCGAACTGAAGGAAGGAACTGCAGCACCAGCTTGAGCCCAACAGCGCGAAGGCGTCTGCGGATGCTGGGTTGGCGGCCTCGTCGACTTGCGTCAGGAGGATTGGGGACTTCTCGAGCTGGATGTCGTACATGCGGAGGAGGGCAGTGGCCAGTTGAGGGTCCTGGTGGCTTGTACGCGGGTCAGGCCGGCCTCTCGGCGAGCGGCGCGGAGGGTTAGGTAGGTCGCGGCGGGCGGTGCTGCCGACGGGGGAGAGGGCTGTGCGGAGGGATCGGCGGACGTTGGTGGGGCCGCGGTTGCCGCCGAGGTGTCGGCGAAGATCGGTTCGTCGAGGCGGATGCCGGCGGCTGATCTGGTGCGGAGGGTGTCAAGGACCTGGCTGGAGATCCGTCCCCACGATCCGATGGGCAGCGGTGGTCTCGTCATCTCAAGCCTCCAACCTGGTCGATGGTTGGCTGCTCAACGGCTGACTGGTCGGTGGAACGGGGATCGGCGGAATTATCGAACCGATGGGACGTGACGCACAGTTACGATCGGGTCAAAGCTTGCGCGGGATCTGATCGCTCGTCGGAGAGGCCGTCGGCGGTCGCACGTTCGGTCGCTGGTAACTAGGTGAGGAACGACGGTCCGGCAAAGAGGGTCGTAAAGGGGTCGTAGACAGCACAAAGGCCCAGGAGCAGATTGCGATGTCTGCCTGGGCCTCGATGCTGGTGCCCCGCCAGGGACTCGAACCCCGAACCCGCTGATTTCCAGCTGGGGTTGATCACCGTTTGTCGATGATGAGCGAAAGCTCTTACTGGCAAGGGAATCGGAGGTGGTCTCGTGCACATCGGTTCTCATCGCTCACCATCCTCTCGCGCTGATTGAGGTGCGTAAAGAGGTGCGTTGTCGGGACGTGTGGCCGAGACAGCGACCGAGTTCAGAGGGCGGTCGGTGGTCGCTGCAAGTGCTCCGTTGTGTCGAGGCGGGAATGAATGAATGCGCGACAGGTATCGGTCAACAGCTAGGGCCGTCCGTGGCGGGCTCGCTCGCTCTCCTCTGCGAGGGCCGACTGGAGGTCCCGCTGCAACGCGCTGATGGCGATGTCTGCGACGTGACAGAGGGTCGGTGTCCGCACCTTCATCTGCTCCAGCCAAGCGATGTCCGATTTGATGGCATTCGATTCCTCGCCTTCCCAGGAGCGTTGAGATGAGATGCGGCGGGCTATCTGATCTGGTGGTACCCCATGCGCGAGCAACACTGGGCCAAGTATCTCGACGCCGCTGTCGAGGCGGCCGGTCAGCACATCGAGGGCACGGTACCCGTCGAGTACTCCGTCGCTGAGCAGCCGCGCGGCGAGCTCTGCATCGTTGCTGAGCAAGGCAGGTAGCAGGCCATAGCCGGGGTATCCGGAGGTGGCGGCCACGCGTGCAAGCCGCTCGCGCTCAGGCTGGGGGAGACGGGCAGGAACGGTCTCCATGCCATCCATCCACACCGAGGTCCGAATCGGCCTCTCGCCCTCGCGGAGGCGCCGTTCGTACCAGTCGGCGCAGACGGCGGGCCGAGAATCGGCGAGGGCTTTGAGCATCTCGTTCAACCGCCATTGCTGGTGCCCATGCACAGTGGTGGGGCTCGCCGAGAGAAAGGCGTGCTCCCATGCCGGCCACCAGTCAGGCGGGAGCGGCACGCCATCGCCGGTGCCGACATCGCATGCGAGTGCTGCAGCAGCGCGGATGTCTGCGACCGGATGCTGTAAGAGGCTCAGCAGCACCATGTCGGCGGAAGCGGTGGCAAAGAGGCGGTCAAGTTGCCAGGAGTCGCTCGATTTGAGGTCTGCCACAACAAAGATCGCGAGTTCATCCGCGCCGCCGGACTCGACGCACGCTGTGATGACAGCGCTTCGGAGCTGAGCGTCGTGAAGAGCCGCCGACACCAACGTGATGCCGACCGATTCGCCGCGGTGTCGTGCACCCCAGAGCGCGCTGGCGAGGATGTCTGCCGAACGGTATTGGATGGCCGGCTGAATCCAGGCGACAGGATCGGCGGTGAGATCGACAACGGCGTGGGCCATCCTCCGCGTGGGCTCGTGCTGACCGACCTCGGCTACGTGGGCTGCTATCTCCATGAACCGGATCGTGCCGACGACCGGCCCGAGAGCGACTATCCGCTGGGCAAGGATTCGCCCCTCGTGCTCTCGCCGCTGGAGCCAGTCCTCGATCGGAGACTCGAGGTCACGGCGGCCGACGAAGAGAACGAGATCCTCATCGAGGACGATCGGCGCAAGATCGGCCGGGGGACGCAGATTCCATCGTTCGGCGAGGTCGAGTTCTCGCTGCACCCGGAGTGCAAGCCCCGGCCGCGCATCGAGCATCGGCCGCAGTGTCCTAAGAATTCGCCACGCTCCGCCCGCGGCCATTGCGACCTGCTCCGATGATGGCGTCGCCGCCCCATTTGCGTGTCCACCGGCGAGCCGTAACCAGTCCCCGAACAGACGGATGAGGTGTGTCACCGCGTTTGTCGGCAGACGGGACGACTGCGAGCCAATCAGCGCATCGACTTGATCCCACAACGTCACCAGTTCGCGTAGCCGCTCCGGCGATTCGACTGAGTTGGCGATCGTGATGGTTCCTGAACCGATGGGATCGGCCCACACACCCTCGATTGATGGATCGAAGCAGTACGAGATGATCTCTGCGCAGATGTCCCAGCGCGTGCTGACGTCGAGCCTCATCCATTCGACTGTCTCGTTGAGAAGGGCCGCCCGGATCTCGAAGAGTGAACCTCGGTCAGGATCGAGGTACCGCGTGAGCTTGCTGAGTTCTTCGAGCGGCTTCTCGCTCAGTGCCGGCGGTGACGGATCGATCGCCAGGTCGAGGAGGCCGTGGATCGCTTCTTTGTTGAACCAGGTGCGTAGGGAAGCGAAGAGTGCCCTTGCGGCTGCAGAGCCTATGGGGTCGTGGGGACTGCCCCAGGGTGACAACTCTGGATCGCGCTTGGCAGCCAGGATCTCCCGCGCACATTTCGATGCAAACTCACCGGCGCTCCGGCTCGTTAAGGCGTACAGCTCCATTTGGTCAATGGTCGACTCACTCCATGTGAGTGGGTGGCCGAGCGCCCGCGCCCATCCTGCTGCTTCTCGCCTCGCATCGTCCGACGTTGCGGCAGCGGAGAGCAATGTATCCGTGAGTTGCTGGCGCGTCTCGGGAAAGGCATCAAGGAGAGAGGTCCAGCTTCGCGAGCGCTGTGTGCCGAAGAACCATCGGCCGACCAGTGGCAGCCGAATCGCCGGCGAAAGCCCCCAGCGATCGCCTCGAAGCTCGATCACACCTCTGGTCGCAACGGTGTGGACTGCAGCTATGAGAGACGCCAGTGGCATCGCGATCAGTTGGCTGATTCGCTCCAGATCGCGCTGAGCTGCCCCGTTCAGCGCGGCGATGCAGGCGATGGCGTCCAGACTGACAGCTGAATCGGTCGCCAACCGCAGGTAACGCATGACGTGGTCCAGCAGAAGCTCACCGGAGACGACCCTCTCGCCGTCGCCGTCGATCAGTGCACGACACAGTTGGAGTGCCCATCCTGGCCTACCGTCCGCCTGCTCGAGTACGAGTCTCCGCGCGTGGACGCCAGTGACTCCCGCGGTCTGCACGATTGCGTCTATTTCGCCGCGGGACATGAACACTAGGGATACTGGACGGCCACCAGGGAGTTCGTCGGCTGTTGTCTCAGCTTGGTCGGGCCAGGTCGATGCCACCACGCTGAACTTCAGCCCCTCTTGACGCCGCAGGCGGATGAGCTCTCGCAGGAAGTCTTGATGAAGGTGGGCGTCGTCGACCACGACACATGACGGTGCCACTATGAGGAGGTCGTCCGCGAGGTATTGAGCGGCTTCCGGAACCGCAAACACCAGGCCTTCATCCGGACCGACCTCGAGCAGCAGCCGGCTTTTGCCGACGCCGGGTACTCCTATCAGCAGGACATCGTCGCCGCGATGTACGTACGACTTGATGTCGGCGATCTCCTGATCTCGACCGACCAGCGCAGTGCTCTGGCCGTCGATTGTGAAGGGCCTGGGAGTCAGCGAATCCATCCGCCCTGTCACGCCAGTGAGAAGCTGCCTCCACTCGGCGCTGCGGACAAGTTCCGTTACCAGCCAGTCGCGCCCAAAGTACTCCGGAAGGGGAAGCTTCGGCGACTGGGTCTGGCAGTACTCGTCCATCTTCGCCCGAGCGGATGCGGTGATGTCTTTCGAGCAGACGATGACGATCTTGTCTACGCGGAAGCCTTCGTGCTTTTGCCAGCTCTTGTGACTTCTTTTGAGGTTGGCGAGCGGATCCCCGGTTGTGGCGAGTACGCGTCCGCGACTCTCCGGGTCGTCAGCAATCACTGCGTAGATGTCGCCATCACGCCCCATGTCCTTCCCTGCTTCGACAGGGGAGATGGACGGGTAGCGGCTCTGCAACAGGGCGATGGCTGTGCGCTCGAACTTGTCCGTGTCGACGCCGATGTCGAGTGCGCGCTTGATTCGATCTATGAGAGGCAACCTGTCCTCCTGCCGCATACCTTGAGCCTGTTCACCGCTATCTGCGGCGGCCCTGGGATTTGCTGATCGCTGGTGCCCAATCGCATCGAACGGCGTGATGCGCAGTGTCCCACCGCGCACTGCCGTGGTCAGCGTAGCGGCGACCATCGACAGTCCACAGGCGATCGAATTTGACGACAGAATGCGCCACGCCAGACCAGATACGTCCTGCTGAGGTCCCGAAGCGGTACCACTGAGACATGGCGGAAGCAGGAGGTTCGTCCGGCCCCGACCAACCCGCGCCCGAGAAGGCAGCATCCGGCAAGGCAAGCGAGACACTGTCTCAGCTCATCGCCCGCGTTCTGACGCAACTCTCGCTGAGTGCTTGGCTGCCGTCCTCGTCACTTGTGCTGTCGCTGGCCTTCGTCATCCAGTTGGGGAATGCCGCCGACATGGCATCGGATGCGTGAACGATGCCGTCAAAACGGCCCGCCCATGGCGTGCCCCAACGGCTGCTGTCGGACAACGGGTCCGCGCTCAACCCGTCGCGGCGCGGGCTCCTGGGCCAGCTCGTCGTCCACGTGATGGCCCTGGGCGTGGGGCCGATCACCGGCAAGCCCTACAAGCCGACCACCCAGGGCAAGAACGAACGCTTCCACCAGACCCTGTTCCGCTACCTCGACAAGCAGCCGCTGGCCACCGATCTGGCCCAGTTGCAGGCCCAGGTCGACGCCTTCGACCACATCTACAACACCCAGCGCCCCCACCAAGGACTGCCCGGCCGCATCACGCCCCTGACCGCCTGGGAGGCCACCGCGAAACCGAGACACCTCGCCCCACACGTGACCTGATCCGCCGTCCCGCCAGCCGGCCCCGACTCACCCGGGCACCGGTGCCCACAGACCTGCCCGACGACACCATCGTCAAGAAGCTGACCAGCAACGGCGTCTTCATCCTGAACAAGGTCCAGTACATGGTCGACGGGCGACGAGGCTTCCAGCAGGTCCTCGTCATCACCGCCGGCGACAAGATCACCGTCACCGACCTCGAAGGCGAGATCCTCATCGAGCACACCAGGCCCGCGCCCGGAGTGACATACGTCGGCAACGGCCACCCCCGCGGCCCACGCCAAGACCCCTGAATCGTCACCGATGTCCTGACACATCCAGTGTCACCGATGTCCTGATGCAGAACCGTCACCCATGTCCTGAGACATCACAGCCGGACAAGGCCATCCGAGCGCAGTGGAGGTGGTGACGGTGGGCTACAACAACCCGCCGATCCCGTGGTCGGAACTGGAACGGACACTATCGGACCGTTCCCGGCCGGACGGGCACGGCGGCCGCCCGGTCGAGGCTGACGTGTTGACCGAACTACGTGGTCAGATCCCTGTGTGTCGGTGCTGCGGAGGCGGGTGTCGAGAGGACGCTGGCATCCGATCCAGAGGAGGCCCTGAATGGCGTCGATGTTCGAGGTTCAGCGGGATGTCTGTGCGTTGGTGTTACCGCGTACTGGCCGGGTGGTGCGGGGCGGTGACGTCGTTCCCTGGCTCGCCATCGACGCACGCGGTGTGACTATTGAGCCGATCAACCGGTTTCTGCGGGACTTCGTCGCCCAGGGCAACAGTGCTGGCAGCGTGCGGAGTTACGCGTACGTGTTGCAGCGCTGGTGGCGTTTCCTAGCGGTGGTCGAGGTCCGCTGGGATCGAGCGACGGCCACGGAGACGCGGGATCTAGTCTTGTGGATGATGCGTTCGGCCAAGCCGGATTCTGCGATGCGGCCGGCTGGCGCACGGCGGGTGGGCGTGAATCCGGTGACCCGTAAGCGGTATCTGGACGATGGCTATCAGCCGCGGACGATCCGGCACAACAACGCGGTACTGCGGTCTTTCGACGAATACTGGATCGAACGTGGTGAGGGACCGTTGCTCAACCCGGTTCCTCGTGATCGGGTTCGTGGTGGCCGGCCGAATGCGCATCACAACCCGTTGGAGCCGTTCAGGCCGGAGGGCCGGTTGCGGTACAACCCTCCGGTTCCTAAACGGGCTCCGCGTGCGATGCCCGATGAGCGTTGGGACGACTTGTTCGGGTCGTTGCGGTCGGACCGGGATCGGGCGCTTCTTGCCCTGGCGATCAGTACGGCGGCCAGGGCCAGCGAGCTGCTGGGTATCAGTGGCGGCGATGTCGACTGGGGTGATCAACTTGTCCGGGTGCGCCGCAAGGGCACGAGGGCGGAGCAGTGGCTACCAGCCAGCCCGGAGTCGTTCATGTGGCTTCGCCTGTATCTGAGCGAGTTCGCGCCGCGATCGCCGGGATCGACGCTGTGGTGGACGTTGCGGCGCCGCAGCCTAGGCGACGAACCGTTGGCATATCGGCCACTCACCTATGACGCGCTTCGAGCGATGCTGCGCCGGGCAAACGATCTGTTGGGTGCGAACTGGACGATGCACGATCTACGCCACACTTGTGCGCTACGGATGGTTCGCGATGAAGGGTTGTCGATGCGTGATGTGCAGACGATCCTTGGCCACGCGCACCTGAGCACCACTGAGATCTATCTCGAAGAAGACGATCTTGAGGTGATCCGCCGCGTTCACCAGCACCTCAACAACCGCCGCGACGCCGACTCTGCAGCGGCGCCGACCGCGGCGCACGGCTATGACATCGCCGACCTAGATGTCCTTCTCGGTGGTGCCCCGCGATGACCGTGGCTGCTGGACCGGCCTGGCGAAGTGCCGACCCGAAAACGCTGTGGCGGCTGCGAGGCGACGCGCTCCCGGGGCCGGCAGGAACCCACGACCACGCGACTGTTGCGGATGTCCTACAGCTCGTCACCGAACCTCCCTCGACGCAGGCGTTCCCGCCGAATGTCCGATCGAGGGCAACACGAGGTGCGCGGGCGATCCTGGACTGGATCAACAGTTCTCCGGGAGCTGGGTGGCGGGATCGATGGGTTGCCTCTGGCGCCGATCGGGGCATGGACTGGATCAGTGCTGTGATCGCCCATTCGCAGGCAGTCCCGCTGGCGAACGATCGGCAGATCGTGCAGGCTGGCTTCAGGGCGTTGATGCTTGTCCATGTGTTGCGGCCGAGCTACGACTGCTTGGCCCAGTACCGTTCCTCGGCGACTGCGACGCTTCGCCGCTATCTCGGCGTCGCTGCGTTCGGGAAGGTCGAGAGCGCCGGGGTGACGCTGGGGCTCACTGGCTCACTGGCTCACTGGCTCACAGATCACGAGTGGTGTGCTGCTGACCAAGGTAGTCCTGCACACCGGCAAGGCCGTCGATGAACTGGCGGCGGCCGATCTACACGAGTACACAACCTGGGTACGGTCGCGTCTGGACGGGAAGTCAGGTGAGGGCTACCGCGCGGCCTGGGAGATGCTGCAGGAAACCGGTGCGGTTTCTGCCGAAGAGACGATGCTGGCGCTGGCCAGTGTGCAACGCAAAGGACCGGAGACTGCCGTCGCCTTGGTGGATCGGTACCGGATCCAGAACCCGGAGATCCGAGGGGTGCTGATCCGGTACCTGAACGAACGCCGCCCTGCGATGGACCACAGCTCATTTGTCACCCTGGCCGCCCATCTTGTGAACCTGTTTTGGGCTGATCGAACGGCATCACCCGGGAGCTAACTCGCTGCATCTGCCGGTTGACGTCGCGGAGGCGTGGCGCCACCGCGTCCGCTTCAAAGCCGATGGCCAGCCTCGCAGGACTGCGTCGAGTGTGATGGGACGGGTTCGAGGGTTCTACCTCGATATCCAGGAGTGGGCGCTGGAGGATGCGAGCTGGGCACAGTGGGCTGCGCCTTCGCCGGTCCGGCCTCGAGACCAGGCTGGACAGGCCAAGGTCAAGCGCGCAACAACGGCACGAATCCATCAACGCATCCGCGAGCGGCTGCCGAAACTGCCTGAACTGGTTGAGACAGCCGAACGGCACAAGGCCGAGCAGCGGCAATTGCTCGCCGTAGCGGCCGCCGTTGACGTCGGTGAGCTCTTCACCTTTGACGGCGTGACCTATCGACGGACCCAGACTGCAGCATCCCTGCGCCACCCGGGTCGCTACCTCATCCACAAGGCGCTGATCGACGATACGGCGACCGGTGAACGCATCGACGTGGTCAAAGCCGAGGATGATGCATTCTGGAGTTGGGCGGTCATCGAAACACTGCGCCACACCGGAGTCCGGCTCGAGGAGCTGGTCGAGATCACTCACCTGGCGCTGGTCTCCTACCGGCTGGCCGATACCGGCGAACTCGTTCCCATGCTGCAGGTCGTGCCCTCGAAGACCGATGAGGAGCGCGTCCTGTTGATCAGCCCTGAGCTCGCGAGCGTGCTGGCCAGCATGATCACCCGGCTGCGCGCCCAGAACGGCGGCACCATCCCACTGGTCGCGCGCTATGACGCCCATGAGCGCGTCGACAGCCCGTTGTTGCCGCATCTGTTCCAGCGCAAGGCCGGATGGCGGGCCTACGCGATGGGTGCCGGGGCGGTCCAGCGGCTGCTCAGCAACACCCTGCAGCGCGCGGGGCTTCGGGACAACGCCGGCGAGCTGCTCCGGTTCACCCCGCATGACTTCCGCCGTATGTTCGCCACCGATGCCGTCGCGGGCGGACTCCCGGCCCACATCGCGGCGAAGCTTCTCGGGCATCGCAGTCTGGCGACGACCCAGGCGTATCTAGCGATCTTCGATGAGGAACTGATCCGCGCCTATCGGGCGTTCCAGCTCGGCACCTGCAGCCGCCCCTACGGTAGCCCGTGTATCCACGAGCACGCCTGCATCCGCTGCCCGATGCTCCGGATCGATCCTCGGCAGCGGCAGCGGCTGGCCGAGATCGCCCACAACCTGGCCGAACGGATAGCCGAGGCCAAGCTCAACGGGTGGCATGGAGAAGTCGCCGGACTCCAGGTCAGCCTCCGCGCCGCGCAGGCCAAGCTCGCGAGCCTGGCCAAGCAGCAACCTCCTGTTGATAGCCGCGATTCGACCGATCTCGGCCTACCAGTCTTCCGTCAGATCACGACGGCCTGACCTCTCGGCGATGATCGTGTCAGGGGCCGAGGTGCCTACCTGCGCCATTGAATGGCGATCACGTCGCCAGGTCCCGCTCATCGGGGTCGCCGTAGTATTCGCCGAAAAGCGGGCGGATATGGCGTAGGCGCAGGTGAAGCGGCTGCCAGCGACCGCGATCGGGTCGAGCAGGTGAGGTCGCGCATGGCCTGCCGGGACGGTTTGAAGTAGCGGGCAGGTTCTCGGGTTTGCGGTGCCGGGATTTCGCCATGAGCTCGAGCAGGCTTGCACCGGATTCGCCGAGGTGAGTGAGGCCCGAGTGCCGCAGTTCGTGCAGGTCCCAGCCGGTGCGAGGTCCGCCGACGGCAGAACTCGATCATCTTCTACGGCAAGAACTCCGAACTGGTGTCCAACCGGCGCGACGAAGATGAGATGAGCGTGCTGTGCCTGCGGATCTGCCAGGCCGCCATGGTCTACGTCAATACGGTCATGATCCAGAACATCCTCGCCGATCCCGACTGGGATGCGTGCTCACCGCCGAGGACGAGCGTGGTCTGACCCCGCTGTTCTGGTCGCAAGTGCTCCCTTACGGCGAGGTCAAACTCACCATGAATTCCCGGCTCGCCCCGGAGAATGAGTCCACCTCATGAGGCGGTCGCCCTGGGAGCTAATCGGCTCGTGCACGCTGGTCGGGAACGGCCGAGCGGTCCGCAGGAGCCGCTTGCTGCGCGCCGAGTGCGGACCGCCGCCGTGGCCGAGCTCTACTTCGTCACGCCGCACACGGCAGTCAGCGTCGGTACCGCCGAACCGCATGGCACGATCCGCTGGCGACTTATCCGAGTCAGCCGGTGAAGGATTCGGGGCCGAAGCGGCCCCAGGCCACGAAGGCGGCAAGGGCGAGGTAGACGAGATTCAGCGCGACGTACTTGTACTGCCCAAGGCGACCATGGGTGATCATTGCTCCGATCATCAACAGGATCCAGCAGACGGCTGTCACTGGCACCATTACCGGTGCGATGTCGAGCGCGGCGGGAAGAGTCAGGCCAGCCGCGGCCAGGATCTCGAGGACCCCGAGGGTTTTGACGAAGGCAGCGCTTGCGTGCATGGTCCATCCCCCACCGGTTTTCGCGCTCAGTTCGTCCAGCTTGCCCTTGGGCATGAAGGCCTTGCTGATGCCGCCGGACAGGGCGACGGCGGCGAGCAGCCCGGCAGCGATCCAGAGGGCGAGGTTCATAAGTTTCTCCTGAGGTGCGGGCGACTTGGGTTCGTCCTCGATCTGGCGGAACCCTTCGTCGCAGCCTGCCAGGCGATGCCGTTCGCGGGCGTCCCTGCCGGCTGCTCTGTGGTGTAACTGTCGGGCACTAGACACCGACGGCGCTGCATGTGTGACACCACGCCGGTGTGACGTGCGCCGCCGTACGAACGACGACATCTCTGATGCTGATCACCTGTTTGTGGCGCACGTCATGTAGCTGCGGTGTCACAAAGGACCGAGTCGCTGACGTCTCATGTCGGACCAGAGGGCTCGATCTCGGATCAGGACAGGGAAGTAATTGATGACTATGACGGAGCAAGGAACGGGTTCGCTGGCCGGGAAGGCGGCGGTCGTGACCGGGGCGGGGTCCGGTATCGGCGCGGCGACTGCGGCAACGCTTGCGGCCCTGGGAGCGCGGGTGTGCTGTGCCGGACGTAACGTCGAGCGCGTTGAGCGGACGGCCGAGAAGATCGTGGCTGCTGGTGGCGAGGCGTTCGGGCTGCGGGTCGACGTGGCATCGCCCGAGGACAACGATGCGATGGTCCGCGAGACAGTTGCCCGCTACGGCGCCGTACACATCGCACATCTCAACGCCGGAACGGGGCACTGGGCAGGTGTTCTGGAGTACCCGTTGGAGGAATGGGACCGCACGATGGCGGTGAACCTGCGCGGTGTAATGCTCGGTCTGCAGGCGGCGGGTCGGGCGATGCGCGACGTGGGTGGTGGCTCGGTTGTGGTCACCTCGTCGGCGGCCGGGCTCACCGGTGTTCGGATGTCATCGGCGTACTCGGCGTCGAAACACGGTGTGATCGGTTTGGTCAAGTCGGCTGCCCTGGAGCTGGGACCGATCGGTATCCGGGTCAACACCATCTGCCCGGGGTACATCGCCAGCAACGATCTCCTGCAGAAGATGGGCGAGGAACTCGACATCGACAGCCGATTTCCACTACGCCGACCGGGGCGCAGCGAGGAGGTCGCCGACCTGGTCGCATTCCTGGCCAGCGACAGCGCGGCGTTCATCACCGGCAGCGTGTTCACCATCGATGGCGGCTGGCTGGCCGGCGGCATCGACCTCCAGGATGACTCGGTGGATCAAACAACCAGCGCCGACCGGGTTGCCGCCCTTGCCAACACGTACTCCCCGTACTTGTAGTGCTCGTTAGTACTACAGCCGTTGATCGTGATCTTCATGCTTGAGCGGCTTGACGCCGGTAGTGGCTGGTCTGGGATCGAGCCTGGTGGCGGCGTCGCCAGACGGACCAGCGAAGTCGGTGGGCAGGGTCAAAGACGGTCCGGTTGACGAGCGTGATGAACAGTCGTTGGATCTCGTCACAAGTGAGCGGTATCAGCTCGTCGGGCGAGGGATGACCCTCGTGTTCGTTCGCGCGGAGGACAGCGAGGAAGGCATGCGCGAGCATGGCCAGGGTGACCCAGCGGGACCAGGACGGGTAGCGGCGGACCTGGTGCTCGTCCAGGGCCGCCAGGCCCTTGCCGGTCTGGAAAAACTCCTCGACCCGCCACCTTGATCCAGCGACGCGCACCAGGGTGGTCAGCGGCACTGCGGCAGGCGAGAGCAGCGGTAGTAGGCACGTTCGCCGGTGCTGCGGTTGCGGCGGATCAGCAGCTGCCGGCTCCTGGGCCGGGGATCGGTGAGGTCGATGACGGCCCAGTCGTAGAAGCGGTGGCCCTTGGCTCCGGCCCCTGCGGACAGCTTCTGCCAGGCCTTCTTGGGCATCTTCCTGGCCAACATGTCGGCGCGAAACCTCCGGGCGCCTGTGGTGACTTCGTGCGAGCAGGCCACCGCGAGGACGTAGCCGGTGCCGCGTTCCTCCAGCGCGGTGCGCAGCCTCGGGTTGCCGCCGTAGCCCTCGTCTCCCGCGACCCAGGCGGCCCGATGGCCGGCATCGAGGAATCGGGTGACCATGCGAGCGGCCAGCTCCGGCTTGGTCGCGAACTCCGTATTGTCACCGAGGCCGGCGGCCCGGCAGCGGTCGGGATCGGAGGTCCAGGAACGCGGAACATAGAGCTCCCGGTCAACTGCGGCGTACCCGCGGCGGCCGGCGTAGACCAGGTAGACGGCGACCTGCCCGCGGTGCCGGTGTACTGCCGCTGGACTCCAACGGTGTCGGTGCCTTTCTTCACGTCGCCGGTCTCGTTGACCACCAGCACCGCCTCGTCGTCGTCGTGCAGATGCTCCACCACGTAGTCACCCACCTCGTCGCGGACCTGGTCGGCATCCCACTTCGCCCTCCCGAGCAGGTGCTGCATGCCGTCCGGGGTCCTGTCCCCGGCCCACTGGCGATGGTCCAGCAGTTCTTGCGCGGCAGGACCGACAACAGGCCGAGTACCAACTTCCGGGCCCGGCGTCGGGATTCGACCCGTGTGAAGCGTCCCGCTATCCGGCTCATCAGGCCCTCGAACGCCTCCCTGCCAGCAGGCAGGGTCTACGCTGTGACCTGCGGCCACCGCATGATCGTTTGTCGTCACACACCGATGATCAACGGTGGCCGCACCCGTCTCCACACCGCGTCAGGTCGCGCAGCGTCTGCCTGCCGTCCTGTGTATCGGAGGGCTTGTGCAACGTGGCGAAGTCTGGTGGGTCCAGTTCGACGAGCGGAGGTTGGTCGTACTGCTGTCAGGAGACGACGCGTCCGGGTTCCAGGTGATGCAGGTCGTCGCTCCGGCGGGCCTCGACATCACGGGTCTGGGCATCGAAGTGACGGTCGGCGCCGGTGAAGGGCTGCCGCTCGAAGGCGTGCTGCGGCTCGCGTTCCCGCGTCCAGGCTTCACCCCGTGCACGTGGCTGACCACCGTGTCCCGGGACGACCTGATAGAGCGGGCGGCCGTCCTGTCCTCCAGGAAGCTCAGCGAGATCGACGATGCCCTCCGACTCGCTGAACAAGCACAGGAGCGGACCCCGGCAACGACCGCGAAGCTCAGCGAGATAAGGGACGCCCTCCGTCGCGGTGAACTCGGGTAGACGGAGAAGGAGCCGACGCCCGCGACGGCATGGGCGATCTCGGGCGAGATGATCCACGCTGGACACCTGCCGCCTCGACGCCCCTCACCATCGAGATCACGATCTACGGCTGGAGTATTAGAGCGCGTGGGCAGACATCGACTTCGATGAGCATGGGGTGTCAGCGCCCCGCAGCCTCGGCCTCGCCGTACTGCGGGGCCGGCATCTGCCTCTTCAGGGAGGTCGACGAGTGGTGTTGATCATCTTCGGGCCCCTGCTTTGTCGTTCGGTGTCACAAAACGGTGGGGCCGGTGTCTTATGGATGACACAGTCGAGAACCGAGAGTCAGGAGCCGCCCATGGCCGGCATGTTGCGGGCCGCGCCGGAGGTCGTGGCGGGACGTGAATGAGAACGGCCGCCCAGACCCCGCTACTGAGGTGTTCGTTGCCCACCGCAACCTGCTCTTCACAGTCGCCTACGAGATGCTTGGCTCAGTTGCCGACGCCGAGGACGTCCTGCAGGAGACCTGGCTGCGGTGGATGGGCGTCGATCTCGACACGGTGCGGAATAAGCGTGCCTACCTGGTCCGGATCATCACCCGGCAGGCGCTCAACCGGCTGCGTACGCTCACCCGGCGCAAGGAGTCCTACATCGGCCCCTGGTTGCCCGAACCGCTGCTGACCGCGCCCGACGTGGCCGAGGACGTCGAGCTGGCCGACAGCGTCTCGATGGCGATGCTGCTGGTGCTGGAGACGCTCACGCCGACCGAGCGGGCGGTGTTCGTGCTGCGCGAGGTCTTCGAGATACCGTACGGCGAGATCGCCAAGGCCATCGGTAAGTCCGCGGCCACGGTTCGGCAGATCGCGCGGCGAGCACGCGAGCATGTGGCGGCTCGGCGGCCGCGGGTGCAGGTGAGTCGATCGGAGCAACAGGCCGTGGTGGAGCGGTTCCTGCTCGCGTTGCGAACCGGGCAGTTGCGGGAACTGATGGAGATCATGGCGCCGGACGTGGTCCTGATCGCCGATGGTGGCGGGCTTGTGCCCGCCACTCGGGCTCCAATTCACGGGGCCGAACTGGTGGCGAAGTTGCTCGCGCGCCTGAACCGGGTGGTGGCCACGTTCGAGACGACGACCGTGTGGCTCAACGGCGCGCCTGCGGGCCGGATCGAGATCGACGGCGAGCTGGCTGCGCTGAGCCTCGTCGTGGAGAACGGGCGGATCACCCAGATCTACGCGATGGCAAACCCGCGGAAGCTGGCGCGACTCGATGAACCGGCCGAACTCGCCCGAACAGCGTCATCGTCGGTCAGCTCGCCGGTCACCTCGCCCAGCAAGGTCTGATTCCGGGCTCTACGCTCCGGCCGCAGCGCACGCAATCGACGCCGCAACCTCGCTGTATCGCGTGGGCTCCTGCTCTGTCTCTGCTCCGTGGGACGTTGCCAAACGGTGCCTAGTGATGCGAAACGGTGGGCAGATCGGCTGCCTTGGATGGCGGCTCGGGTTTGCCGGGGCGAGCCGCCGCGTCAAGCTTGAAGAACGTCAGTTGGTTGCCGCTTTGAGCTCGTTTTGTGCTTGGCGAGCCAGTGGGCGGAGGACTGGAGCTCCGGGTTGAGTTCGCGGACCAGGTCCAGGTCTCGGTCGCCGGTGAAGCGGTCCGAGTCCTGGGCGTAGAACTGGAACATGTTCGCGCAGTCCCGCGCATTCATCGGCAGCTGGACGCGGCGACGATGGGTCCATCACAGGAGGTCGGGGTCTTCGAAGGCTTGTTGGAGGGCTTGGGTGGCGGCGGGGTTGGGGGCTTTGCGGTCGAAGTAGTGGTCTTGGGTCATGGAGACGCGGGAGTGGCCTAGTTGGTCGGCGGCGCCGCGGGCTGTTTGGCCGGCGTCGTCGAGGGCGGTGGCTACGGCTTTGCGGAAGGCGTGGGAGGTGATCCAGGTGAGGGTGTCTGTGGGGACTGGTTCGGCGGCTTGGTCGACCTGGGTGAGGAGTGCTTCGGTTGCTTCTGGGGTGCGGGTGTAGGTCGAGAGGAGGGTGGTGGCCGTGGTGCGGTCGACTTTGGTTCGGCCGGTTTCGATGAGTTCGATTTTGGTCTTGGGCCAGTTGAGGGTCTTGGTGACTTGTTCGCGGGTTAGGCCGGCTTCTCGGCGGGCGGCGTGGAGGGCTAGGCCTAGGTCGCGGCGGGCGGTGCTGCCGACGGGGGAGAGGGCTGTGCGGAGGGATCGGCGGACGTTGGTGGGGTCGCGGTAGCCGCCGAGGGTGTCGGCGAAGATCGGGTCGTCGAGGCGGATGCCGGCGGCTGATCTGGTGCGGAGGGTGGCGACTAGCCAGTTGGGGAGGCCGAGGGTGCGGTTGCCTGCGGCGGATTTGGTGTGCTTGCGGAGGAGGCCCTCGCGCTTGATGCGGACGATGGTGTGGGTGATGTTGACGGTTCCGGCGTCGAGGTCGGCTTGGGACCAGTGGACGGCGAGGGCTTCTCCGATTCTGACGCCTGTGCCGAGCATGAAGGTGACGAGGTCGGGGAGATCGGCTCGGACGGCTGCTTTGTCGGCTTTCAGGTGCTTGCGGAGGAGCTTGATCTCGTCGGCGCGGATGGCTCTTGCGGGCTTCTTGGTGGGGTGTTCGATGCTTTCGACTTCGCGGACCGGGTTGACGCTGATGGCGCCGTAGCGGACGGCGAGTTGCATCACGCCGGAGATGACGGCTCGGCAGGTTTTGGCGGTCGGGGCGCCGGTGTTCTTCTTGATTGTGGCGATGACCTTGTCGATGCGCGGCGTGTTCGCTTCTCCGATGCGGAGCTCGCCGAGGGCGGGTCGTATGTGGTTCTTGATGGCGCGCCGGTAGGTGTCCAGCGAGGTCGGGGAGCGTCGGCCGTCGGCGATCTGTTCCTTGAACTTCACTTCCCAGAGGTCGAGGAGATGGGTGAGTTTGTGCATCGCGGTCAGGTCGCCGGATTGGCCGGTCTTGGCGCGGTCCTGGAGCTTCTTGAGTAGGGCCTGCCCGGCGGCCGTCTTGGTCTTGGCGTAGGCGGACACCAGGCGGACATGGCCGTCGTGATCGCGGAACCTGGCCTGCGATTTGTACTTGGTGGGGTTGCCGTCGTCGTCGGTTCCGGCGATCCAGGTCGAGATTTCTCCCCAGGATCCGATCGGCACGGGTGGTCGCGCCATTTCAAGCCTCCAACCTGATCGACGGTTGGTTGCTCAACGGTTGGTCAGGCAGAGACCGCGCAGTTGCGGGATCGATGCCAAACGATGTGAGGTGACGCACAGTCACGATCAGACTAAGGATGGAGCCGGCGTCCGATCGTCCCCAGGGCAGGTCAATGGAGGATGTGAGTGTGGTCGCCGGCGACTCGACGAGGAGCGAGGTCCGGCAAAGCGATGCGTAAGCGGTGCGTAGACAGCACAAAGGCCCAGGAGCAGATTGCGATGTCTGCCTGGGCCTCGATGCTGGTGCGCCGCCAGGGACTCGAACCCCGAACCCGCTGATTAAGAGTCAGCTGCTCTGCCAATTGAGCTAGCGGCGCGTGCTTTCGAACGAAGAGGATCGTAGCAGGATCGTTCGGCAGATATGAAATCGGTTAGGGCTGAAGCGGGGGTGCGCGGGGTCAGGGGCGGAGTTCCAGGAGAGCCATGGCTGCGTTGTGGCCGCCGAGGCCGCTGACGGCGCCGCCTCGGTGGGCGCCGGAGCCGCAGATCATGATGTTCGCCACATCGGTTTCGACGCCCCAGCGGCCGGCCCCGGACTCGTCGTCGGACCAGGGCCACTGGAGGTCGCCGTGGAAGATGTGGCCGCCTGGCATGCCGACGGATTCCTCGATGTCGTACGGGGTTTTCGCCTCTACGCAGAGGTTGCCGTCGGCGTCGCGGGCGATGCAGGGCTCCAGCGGTTCGTCCAGGCAGGACTCCAGTCCGGCCAGCACCCGGCTTACGGACTCGGCGCGGGCCGCGTCGTTGTCGGAGGCAAACAAGCGGGCTGGGAAGTGGACCCCGAAGACGGTCAGTGTTTGGTGGCCTGAGGCAACTAGTGACGGGCTCAGGATCGACGGGTCGGTGAGGGAATGGCAGTAGACCTCGGAGGGCGGCACGGTCGGCAGCGCGCCGCTCGCGGCCTCGCCGTACGCCGTCTCCAGCTGGCTGTAATCCTCATCGATGTGGAAGGTACCGGCGAAGGCCCGGGTGGGGTCGTCGCCGGAACGCAGCCGGGGGAGCCGGGAGAGCAAGAGGTTGATCTTCAACTGCGAACCCTCTGGCTTAACGCCAACCGGCTGACCGCGCAGGGCGGCGAGGGTGGTCGGAGCAACGTTGGCGAGCACGTACGAGCAGTCGACCGTACGCTCACCGTCACCGCCCAGCCAGGTCACGGCGGCACGGGTGCCATCGGCCTCGATCGAGGTCACAGCGGCGTTGGTCACGACTGAGGCGCCCGCGCGGTGAGCCGCGGCAGCCAACGCGTCGGTGACCGCGCCCATCCCGCCCACCGGCACCCGCCATTCGCCCGTGCCGTTGCCGATCAGGTGGTAGAGGAAGCACCGGTTCTGGATCAGCGACTCGTCGTGCAAGCCGGCGAACGTGCCGATCACCGAGTCTGTAGCGACCACGCCACGCACAGTGTCGTCGGCGAAACGCTGCTCGACCAGTTCGCCGAACGGCCGTTCGACCACGGCTTCCCACAACCCGGGATCGACCTGCTGCCGCATGGTCGCCGCGGACACCAATGGCTCCAGCAGTGTGGGTGCAAGGACCTGTCCGACGGATCCGTAGAAGTCCTGCCAGGCCTCGTACTCCGTGTCGCTGCCGGTCAACGCGGCAAAGGATTCCCGCGTCGCAGTGCCCTCGGGCCGTTCCACCAGCAGGCCGAGGTCGCGTCCACCGCGACGGACCGGCGTGTACGACGCGACGGAGCGTGACCGGAGTTCCAGGGACAGGCCCAGGTCGGCGACGATCTTGTCTGGCAGCAGGCTGACCAGATACGAGTAGCGCGACAGCCGGGCATCCACCCCGGGGAACACCTGCTGGCTGACCGCGGCGCCGCCGGTGTGGCTCTGTTGTTCGACCACGAGAGTTGAGAGCCCCGCGCCGGCCAAGTACCCGGCTGCGACGAGTCCGTTGTGCCCGCCACCGACGATCACCACGTCGTAGAAGTCCCTCATCAGACCGGCCAATCCAGTTCGCGGTACGCGGCGTCCCAGAACATCCACTCGTACCTGGTGGTGGTGGAAAAGTGCCGGTGGCAACGATCGCGCTCACCCGGTCCGACCTCCGCGCCGAGCCGGTCTGTCACCGCCAGTACCGACTCTACGACGGCATCGAATTCTTCGGATCCATACGTCGCGATCCACTGCTGGTAGAGGGGATCCGGCGAGGACCGCTTCAGCAGTTCCCGCCCGACGTCACGGTAGATCCAGTAGCAAGGCAGCACGGCAGCCACCGCCTCGGCGTACGTGCCGGTGGCGCAGACAGCGGTCAGATAGGACATGTACGCCGTGGTCGTCGGTCCCGAGCCGGTGGCGTCCACATCGACCGAGGTGAGTCCCAGTGACCCCAGCAGGGAGCTGTGGAGTTCCCGCTCGACCTCGATCGCCTCGGCGGCGTGCCGGGCGAACATGCTGACCGCATCCTCGTCGGTAGCCCGGGCCGCGACCAGGGCGAGGGCGCGGGAGTATGCACGCAGATAGTGACTGTCCTGCACGATGAAGTAGCGGAACGCGGTGTGGGGGAGCGTGCCGTCGGTCAGCCCGGTGATGAACGGGTGCCGGACGATCTCCTCGTACACCTCGGCGGCGCCGGCGTTCCACAATTCGTCGGAAAACGTCATCCTCAGCTCCTCGCGCTCGACTGCGACCGACCCTAACCGGAGCGGCCCGACGCAGTACGAGACGAAAGTCACGAACGCGCCTTACGCTGAGCCATGTTGCCAATGCCGCCGGACACTCCGTTGCTGCGCAAGATCCGTACGTCGGTGATCGGTGACGACCAGGTGATGCCCGGGCCGTACGGACCGCGCCGCGTCACGTACGCCGACTACACGGCCTCCGGCCGGGCCCTGACCTTCCTCGAGGACTTCATCCGCGACGAGGTACTGCCGCGCTACGCGAACACCCACACGGAGTCCAGCGGCACCGGCCTGCAGACCACCCGGCTCCGCGAGGACGCGCGGAAGATCATCCACGACAGCGTCGGCGGCGATGCCGAGACCGCGGTGATCTTCTGCGGCTCCGGTGCGACCGGTGCGATCGACAAGCTGATCGGCGTGCTCGGCCTCCGCATCCCGGCCGGGCTGGACGACGTCCATCACTTCACCGACCAGATCGAGAACCGCCCGGTGGTCTTCATCGGCCCGTACGAGCACCACTCCAACGAACTGCCGTGGCGCGAGTCGATCGCCGACGTGGTGGTGATCGGCCAGGATCACGACGGCCATATCGACATCCCGGAGCTGGAGGCAAAGCTCACGAAGTACGCCGATCGCTCGCTGAAGATCGGCTCGTTCTCCGCGGCCAGCAACGTCACGGGGATCGTCAGCAACACCCACCGGGTCTCCGCCCTGCTGCACCGCCACGGCGCGCTGTCCTTCTGGGATTGCGCCGCCGCCGCGCCCTATGTCGAGATCAACATGTACGGCGGCCGCGACCAGGACCCGCTTGCCTACAAGGATGCGATCTTCCTCAGCCCGCACAAGTTCATCGGCGGCCCGGGCACTCCCGGAGTACTGGTTGCCCGCCGGGAACTCCTGCGCAACCGCGTTCCCGACGTACCGGGTGGCGGGACGGTCGCGTACGTGAACCCGACCGAGCACCGCTACCTCGAGGACCCGGTGCATCGCGAGGAGGGCGGCACCCCGGCGATCATCGAGTCGATCCGGGCCGGCCTGGTCTTCCAGCTCAAGCAGGCGGTCGGGATCGAGGTGATCCGCGCGCACGAGGACGCGTACCTGCGCCGCGCGGTCGAGGCCTGGCGGCACGAGCCGGGCATCCAGATCCTCGGCAACCTCGACTCCGAACGGCTGTCGATCGTGTCGTTCGTGATCAAGGCGCCGTCCGGCCGATACCTGCACCACAACTTCGTCGTCGCGCTACTGAACGACCTGTTCGGCATCCAGTCCCGCGGCGGCTGCTCGTGCGCCGGTCCCTACGGGCACACACTGCTCGGCATCGACCTCGAACGCTCGCACGAGTTCGCCGAGGAGATCGAGCACGGCTGCGAGGGCATCAAGCCCGGCTGGGTCCGCGTCAACTTCAACTACTTCATCTCCGAGGCGGTCTTCCAGTACGTCGTGGACGCGGTGATCCTGGTCGCCCAAGAGGGCTGGCGCCTACTCGGCGACTACCGCTTCAACCCCACCAACGGCCTCTGGAAACACCACCGAGGCCCCGTAGAACCACCAATGCGCCTCTCCCAGGTCGGCTACGACGCCGACGGCAGCCTCCGCTACCCCCACCACGACGACAAAGCCCCGGAGTCCGCCCTCCAGACCTACCTAGCCGAGGCCCGCGCCCTCCTAGCCGCCTCCCACCACACCACCAGCACCGAGGCCACCATCAACACAGACTTCGACCACCTCCGCTGGTTCGACCTCCCCGCCACCTGCATCACCCCAGCCCCCCGCTGACGTTCAGGAGCTTGCGCGCAGAGCCAGTTCGTACCCGTCAGTCGTGAGCGTCCACGGCGTCCCATTAACAATCAAGGTGCGATCCCCAAGCGGCGCCCCAGCCACAGCCAGAACAGGTTTACGCACCCACTTGCACCCAGGCCGAACCTCCTGAGTCACCTGTACTGCGACCGCACCCGCCCCTTCAGCAGAGACCACAGCGCGGAGACCCCGTGCACACTCCCCAGGGGTAGCCACAATCAAAACAATCTGCCGAGGATCAGAGACGACCGCCCGAACATCCAGGACCTTCGCAACACTGGCCCGCACAACCGGAGTCGGCTGAACAGTCGCGCTGGGCGCAACCGACTGCGCCTGAACGCTGGAAACAGGTGCAGGCTCGGACTCAGGAGCAGACGCCCCAAACACCTTCGACAGAACGAAAACACTGAATGCGAGTACGCCGATCACAAAGGTGACCACCACCGCGACCCCGTAAACCAACCAAACACTCCCGGACTTCACCCGCCCGATCCTCCCAGCAAAAGGGCCGACGCCAACGAAGCCGTGCCGAGCGAAGCGAAGGCCCCCAGCCCGGGGACCCGCCGGGGCCGCCCGGGGACCCGCCGGGGCCAGCCACAGACGTGGGGGTGCGGGTGGCGAAGCCCCCGCCCGCGCCAAGCGAAGCGCAGGCGCACAAAATGCCGAAGGCGACCCAGTCCGCGCTCTCCGCGGACACAGATCGCCCTCGCCTTCGGGTGAGTAACGGGACTTGAACCCGCGGCCCCCTGGACCACAACCAGGTGCTCTACCAGCTGAGCTATACCCACCATTGCCGCCCCTACTGCAACGGCTGGGTAATCATAGCGACGATCCTCAGTTACCTGAAATCGGGCCCATCACCAGGTTGGCGGCCGCTTTCGCGGTGTCGGTGTCCGGCCCGGGCTGCGGCACGAACACCGTCTGCCGGTAGTACCTGAGCTCCGCGATGCTCTCGGTGATGTCGGCCAGCGCCCGGTGGTTCCCGTTCTTCGCCGGCGTCGCGTAGTACACCCGCGGGTACCAGCGCCGGACCAGTTCCTTGATCGAACTGACGTCGACGTTGCGGTAGTGCAGATGTGCCTCGACCTTCGGCATGTCCCGGACCAGGAAGGTGCGATCCGTGCCGACCGAGTTGCCCGCCAGCGCGGCCTTGCGCGGTTCCTTGACGTAGCCCGTGATGAAGTCGAGCACCTGCTGCTCGGCGTCGGCGAGCGGGATGCCGTTCGGTAGTTCGTCCAGTAGCCCCGACCCGGTGTGCATGTCGCGGACGAAGTCGCCCATCTGCTCCAGCGCAGCCGGAGGCGGCGCGATCACCAGGTCGATGCCCTCGCCGAGCACGTTGAGTTCGTAGTCGGTCACGAGCACGGCGACCTCGATCAGGGCATCCGCCGCCAGATCGAGCCCGGTCATCTCGCAATCGATCCACACCAGCCGGTCGTTCATGAGGACCCACCCTACGGCGACCCGGCGCCACCGTCGCGCCCGGCAGCGTCAACCCCGGGCGTGGCGGTGGGAAGTTGGGTCTTCCCGGGTGTCCCGGGACGCTCGTCCCTGCCGGATCGGGACAAGTACACGGTGAGATCAGGGCTAACACGGTTGCCTATCCGCTACCCACAGTGCTGTCCTGTTCAGGGGCTGGGGATGGAGGACGGGGAAAATGCCGACAGATGGGGCTGGGCAGGCCGTGCAGGGCACGGTCGCGCGTCCGCGACTGACGGCGCTGCTGGACGAGGGGGCCAAGCGCCGGCTGCTGACCGTGGTAGCGGATGCCGGCTTCGGTAAGTCGACCCTGCTCGGCTCGTGGGCGGCAACGCGTCCCTGCGCCTGGTACACCGTCCGCTCCGAGGATCGCTCACTCGCGGCCATGGTCTCCGGGCTGGTGGGCGCCGTGCATCGCCAAGTACCGGCCCTGCCGGCCGTGCTCGCGGCGGAGTTGCAAGGACCACGCGGTCCGGATGCCGATGCAGAGCAGGAGACCAGAGCACTCGCGTACGCCGCTGTGCTGGCCGAGGCGCTCGAGCAGAACCTCACCGGCGAGCTGGTTCTCGTCCTGGACGACCTGCACGAACTGGCGCCCGGCGATCCCGCGACCAGGTTGATCGAGGGCCTGGTCCGGATCGCTCCGCCTTCCTTGCATCTGGTGGTGGCTTCCCGGACGCCGATGCCGTTCGGGATCGACCGGTTGCGGGGCAGGGGCCAGGTGCTGGAGCTCGATGCGACCGACCTTGCCTTCAGTGTCGAAGAAACTGTCGCCGTGCTGGACGTAGTACTGGGGGACGGGTCTGAGGAGTTGGCCGAGCCGCTGCACGCCGCAGTACAGGGATGGCCTGCGGCTGCGCGGCTAGCTGTAGATGCGCTGCGGACTGTGCCGGCTGCGGCGCGGCAGAGCAGGCTGCGTCGGGCCCTGCGTTCGGACGGCCCTCTGTACGACTACCTGGCCGAGGAGGTCTTCGCTGCCGAGCCTCCATCCGTACGACGCTTGGTCGCCGCGGTTGCTGTCTTACCGCGGTTCGGATCCGAGTTGTGCCAGGCAATAGGACTAGCGGACAGCGCGGAGATCCTGCAGCAGCTCCGGACGAGAGGTCTGCTCGTCTCGGCCGGGGATTCGGACTACGAGCTGAACCCGCTGGTCCGGGACTTCGCGCGAGACCGGCTGGTCTCGGAAGAACCAGAGATGGACCAACTGACTCTCGAGGCCGGGAAGTGGTTCGAGTCGGTCGGAGACCACCGGGACGCGCTGAGCTGCTTCCAGGCAGTGGATCCGCAGCAGGTGGTCCGGATGCTGGCAGAGCGCGGGCAGGCGATGGTCAGGGGCGGGCTGGCCGAGACCGTGGTCGCATCCATCGCTGTCCTGCCGGCCGAGGTGCGGGACGCAGCGGTGGACCAGTTGGAGGGTGAGGCCCGGCAGGTGCTCGGTGACTGGCAGGGCGCCGAGGCCTGCTTCGACCGGATCATCGGCCCGGTCGGCGAGATCCCGGTCGGCATCGCCTGGCGACTGGGCCTGATCCACCACCTGCGGGGCCGGACCGACCTGGCCATCGCCACCTACCGCCGGGGCCGGCTCGACGGACAGCACCCGCTCGACGAGGCCCTGGTGCGGGCCTGGTGTGCCGGTGCGCACTGGCTGCGCGGGGAGTTCGAGGAGTGCCGGTCGCTGATCGAGACCGCTCACGCCGCGGCCAAGGTCTCGGGTGACGATCAGCTGCTGGCGCTTTCCCACACTGTGCTGGCGATGCTGGCCGCGGCCGACAGCGACCCACAGGGCAATGCCTCGCACTATGTGCGCGCCTTGGAGTACGCGGATCGCGCAGGCGACCTACTGCAGTCCGTCCGCATCAGGGTGAACCGCAGCTCGCACCACATAGGGGAGGGCGACTACGCGCTTGGTCTGGCGGAGCTGGACCGCGCCCTGGAGGTGGCAGACCGAGCAGGCTTCGCGGTGTTCCGTGCACTCGCCTTGAACAACCGCGGCGAGGCTCTGCTTCGCCTGGGCCGATTGGACGAGGCAATAGGTGAGCTGGAGGCTTCCAGGGCGCTCTTCCAGAAGCTGGAGTCCAGGCGAGTCGCCCAGCCCCTTTCGCTGTTGGGAGAGGTCTACCGCGAACGCGGCGACCGCGCGATGGCCCGGGCATGTTTCGAAGAGGCCATCAGCATCGCCGAGGAGACCAAGGACATGCAGTCGCTGGTGCCCTCGCTGGCAGGGCTGGCTCGCGTACTGACCGTCGAAGAGCCGCAGCGGGCCGCCGAGCTGGCCGAGATGGCCCGGCAGGCCGTCGCCTACGGTCCTGTGCTGGGACTGTCCGGGGCCATCGTTGCCCTCGGCTGGGTGACTCTGTCCACTGGCGACAAAGAAGAAGCAGCCAAGGTTGCCGAGGAAGCTGCCGCGATCTGCCGCAAGCGACGCGACCGCGCCGGCCTGGCCGATGCGTTGGAGCTGTACGCCGAGGCAGAAGGCGGCGAGGTGCTCCACGAAGTACTGAATATCCGCAAGGAGCTGGGTGATCCACTCGGTCAGGCGCGCGCTGAGCTCATGCTGGCAAAGCGTACGCACGGCCCTGAAGGACGTGAGCTCGCCCTGCGAGCCCACAAACAATTCCTGGCAGCCGGAGCCACTCGCTATGCCGCAGCTGCTTTGGCTGCCAGCGAGGAGACAGGTCCGCCTCCTGTTCGCGTCGAGTGCCTGGGCGGCTTCCGCGTACTGCGTAACGGCAAGCCGGTGCAGCTCGGCGAGTGGCCGTCCAAGAAGGCCCGCGACCTGCTGAAGATCCTGGTGGCACGTCGCTGCCGTCCAGTGGCCCGCGTGCAACTGCTGGACCTGCTCTGGCCGGACCAGGACGAATCGGTCGCGTCGCCGCGGTTGTCGGTTGCTTTGTCGACAGTGCGGTCGGTGCTGGACCCGACCAAGGAGTACTCGCCGGACCAGTTCGTCGGCGCCGACCGCGCCACCATCTGGCTGGACGGCGACCGGACGGCCGTCGACGTCGAGTTGTTCCTGCACGACGCAAGGGCAGGCCTGGACAGTGGCGATCCCACCTTGCTGCGAGCCGCCGAAGCGGCGTACAGCGGAGACTTCCTGGAAGAGGACGTGTACGCCGATTGGGCCGCCGGCATGCGGGAGGAGGCCCGGGCGCTCTATGTCCGAGTGGCTCGCGTCCTGGCCGAGCGCGGCAAGCGTGACCCCGACGCGGCCGCGGGCTACCTATTGCGGATCCTCCAGCGGGACCAGTACGACGAGCGCGCGCACCTCGGGCTGGTTTCCGCCTTCCAGTTGAGCGGAGCCCACGGCGAGGCCCGCCGGTCCTACCGCACCTACGTCCAGCGGATGACCGAGCTCGAGGTCGAGCCGGCGCCGTACCCAGCAGTGCCGGCCCGGCTTTAAGGCTTTCTGAAGGATCGCCCGGACCATCGGTACATGGCAGCGCCGGTGCACAAGGCAACGGTCATCCGCGACTTCGGAGTCGCCGGTGACCCGTCGCAGGACGGGCTACACCCCGGCCGTGACTACCGAGCGGACCACGGTACGACGATCCGGGCCACCCTGGCCGGCGTCGTCGTACGGGTCGAGGGGGACGAGGTAGTGGTCGAGTCGAACGCGATCTGGCATCTCTACAGCCACCTGTCCGAAGTACAGGTTCGACGGGGGGACACGGTGGAGACAGGGGATTGCCTGGGGATCGCGCTCGGGCCGCATCTGCACTACGAGGAGCGGGTCAAGCCGTACCGGCCGGGGGATCACAGGAGTCCCCGGTTCGACCTGCATCCCAACGCGCGGCTGCCTGCGTAGGGCTCTTGGGGGAGTGGGTAGCGCCGGGCGGGTCGGCCGTGGAGGGAGCGGTCGAGCCGCTCGGCGCTACCGTGCACAGGTGATCGCGACCAGATTCGACACAGCGCGCCTTGCGATGCTGCCGTTGCGGATCGAGTACGCCGGGGAGATGGCTGGGGTACTCGCCGCGCCTGAGCTCTACGTCTTCACCGGCGGTGAGCCGCCGACCGCAGAGCAGTTGCTGCGGCGCTATGAGCGTCAACTGGCCGGGCCGGACGACGCATCCGGGTTCTGGCTCAACTGGGTGATCCAGTCGACGGAGGACGACCTACTGGTCGGCTATCTCCAGGCCACGGTGATCGGCGAGGACGCCGAGATCGCCTGGGTGCTCGGGACCGGCTGGCAGGGCCGCGGCTACGCCAAGGAGGCCGCACTCGGCCTGGTCGACTGGCTACGGGTTCAGGGTGTCCAGCGGGTCATCGCGCACGTCCACCCCGACCACAGTGCGTCCGCCGCTGTCGCCGCCGCGGCCGGTCTGACCCGCACGGCCCACCTCGATGACGGCGAGTACCTGTGGGAGCTCTAGACCGCAGAACAGGCCCGACCGAAACGGCCGGGCCTGCTCAGTGCTTGTCTAGATCAGTGCTGCTCTAGATCAGAGCGGGCGAACGTTGTCCGCCTGCGGGCCCTTCGGGCCCTGGGTCAGGTCGAACTCGACCTTCTGGTTCTCGTCCAGCGAACGGTAACCGTCGGTCTGGATCGCCGAGTGGTGCACGAAGACGTCGGCGCCGCCGCCGTCCTGCGAGATGAAGCCGAAGCCCTTTTCGCTGTTGAACCACTTCACTGTTCCGTTGGCCATGATCTGCTCCTTCTGTGGGGCGGGTAACAAGTAGCCGCGGTCGCCGCTACCAGGGTTGCCGTGCGAGCCCTCCCACATCGGACCAAGGCCCAGAAATGAGAAAACGCCCTGCGGATCACATACTCCGCGGGCGTTTCAAAAACGAACGTGGAACTGCAAAACTGCAACCGCCGAAAACGGTAGCACAGTCACCACGATCCGCGATGCTCCGGGACCAGGAAAATGAACGGGATGAGCAGCACCAGCATCGCGGCGAACACGACGAAGGTGTGCGCCTGGGCCATCCCCGGGTTGGCGCTGTTCGCGACGATCGAGGTGGTGACGGAGACCGCGATGATGCCGCCGGACTGACGGAACATCCCGCGCAGGCCCGCGATCGCCGAGATCTGGTCCGGCGCGAGCTGCAGAATCGCGTTGTTCGAGGCCGGGATGGACAGTCCCATGCCGATCCCCGTCACCCCGGCGGCGACGGACAACCAGCCGTACGGCGTCATCCCGTGCGGTGCCAGCGCCAGCAGCGTCATCCCGCCCGCGACCAGCAGGAACCCGATGATCATCGGGGCCCGGTAGCCGGTCCGCCGGAGCGCGAACACCGCCAGCCCGGCGACGCAGATCATCCCGACAGCCCTTGCCGTCAGCAACGTCCCGGCCTCCAGCGGCTGGATCCCGTACCGCGATTCGGCGTACAGCGGAACCAGCGCGCCGAACCCCAGGACGGCAGCGCCGTACAGCAGGTTGATCGAGTTCATCACCCCGAAGCCGCGGCCGCGCAGCAGGTTGAGCGGGATGAACGGCGAAGCACTCCGTTTGGCGTGTCGCACGAACAGGTAACCCGAGATCAGCGCCAGCACCTCCGCGCCGAGGAAGAGTGGATCGGTCGGGCTGGACCCGCTGCCGCCGAGCAAGGTGATCCCGTACATGCCGCTGAGCATCGTCAGCGCCAGCAGGCCCGCGCCGACGAGGTCGAACCGGCCGGTCTTCTTCGGGGTGCTGCGGGGGATGAACCGGGCGCCGAGCGCGATCAGCAGCAATCCCATCGGCACGTTCACCAGGAAGATCTCGCGCCAGGACCAGTAGGTGACGATGACGCCGCCGATGATCGGCCCGAGGATGCCGCCGATCGGGAAGATGCTGGCGAACATCCCGACCGCGCGGTCCCGGTCGCGGCCGAACTGCTCGGACACGATGCCGGTCGCGGTCGGCATGAACGCGCCGCCGCCGATCGCCTGGAAGGCGCGGAACAGCACCAGCAGGTAGATGTTGTCGGCCAGGCTGCAGGCCAGCGACGCCACCGTGAACAGCACCGCGGCGCCGAGGAAGATCCGCTTCCGGCCGAACTGGTCACCGAGCCGGCCGGCCAGCGGCATCACGATGATCTGGCCGAGCGCGTAGATGGTGATCGTCCAGCCGCTCCAGTTCAGCTGCGCGTGCAGGTCGCGCTGGATCGCGTTGAGCGCGGTCGCCACTATGGTCTGATCGATCGAGGCCATCATCAGCCCGATGGAGACGATGCCGAACACCAGCCGCCGGTGTGGCTGCGGCTCGTCCCCGACGAGCGCCGGGGCAGTCCTGGGGGCTGTGGTCGTCACGGAATGACAGTACATTGCTTGCCAGCAGGCAATAAAGAGGGGTTGAGGAAAATGTCGGATACCGAGACGTTGAACAAGCTGCGCGGGGTGATCTCCAAGCTAGCCCGGGAGCTCAACGCCACGGCGACGAACGAGGGGCTGACCCCGACCCAGGCTTCGGTGCTGGGGCTGATCGCGTTCCGCGGTCCGCTCGGCCTGACCGAGCTGGCTCAGCTGGAGGGCCTCAACCCGACCATGCTGTCCCGGGTGGTCGGCAGGCTGACCGAGCTCGGGCTGATCCAGCGCGACCCGAACCCCCAGGACCTCCGCGCGATCCGGGTCGAGGCCACGGACGACGGCCGCACCCTGCACGAGAAGGTCAAGCTGGTCCGGACCGAGACGATCGCCTCCTGTCTCGACCAGCTCCCCGAGAAGTCCGCCCAGATCATCATCGATGCCCTTCCCGCGCTGGAAGAACTGGCCCAGGCGCTCCGCTCCAAGGGGCCTGCCAAGTGACCTTTGGTATACCGTCGACAATATGAGGCCCGCTGCTGGAGTAGTGCTCGCCGGGGGCCGCTCCTCCCGGATGGGGACCGCGAAGGGCGCGCTCGAATGGCACGGCTCCACCTTGTTGCGTCACATCACCGGCGTGGTCGCCCGCGCAGTCGACGGCCCGGTGATCGTCGTTCGCGCACCCGGTCAGGAGCTGCCCGAGCTCGATCCCGCGGTGGTCGTCTGCGAGGACCCGGAGGAAGGGCGCGGTCCTCTGCAGGGGCTCGCGGCCGGCCTGGCCGTGGCAGCCGCGACCTCGGACACGGCCTTCGTCTGCTCGACCGATCTGCCCTTCCTGCATGTCTCCTTCATTCAGGCCGTACTCCGGCGGTTCGACCCTGACACGCCGGATGTGGTGCTGCCGATCGTCCACGGGTACCGGCAACCCATGACCGCCGGCTACCGGACCGACATCGCGTCGAGGATCACCAAGTTGCTCGACGCTGGGCGGTCCCGTCCGGCCCAGTTGTTCGACGAGTGCGTCGTCCGGCGCCTCGACGAGGCCGAACTGCTGGCCGATCCGCAGGTGGCGAGGACCGATCCGCTGCTGGAATCCGTGGTCAATGTGAACGAGCTGTCGGAGTACCGGGAAGCACGTCGCCGGGAAGCCCCGGAGATCGTGGTCGAGCGGTTCGGCGTACTGGCCAACCGAGGCGGGGGCCGGGGTCCTCGGCGGGTTCACGCGGCGAATCTCGGAGCGGCCGCGAAGCAGGTCGGGCTGGCCCTCGATGGCCAGGTGGTCGCGTCGATCAACGGCGACCAGATCCGCGGCGACGGCCGGGTGCCCTTGCTGCCTGGCGACACCGTCGCCTTCAGTCCCGCGACCACGCAGTAGTCGTCCTCGCGGTTCTTGGGTTGGCCGCGCCTATCAAGGCGGGCTGCGAAGCCAGTAAATGTGACCTACGTCATGTCTTGACCGCACTCTGCGGCCAGCCTACTGTATGCGGTATACCAAGCCCCTCCGGAAGGTGGGACCCATGGAGAATGCGCACAAGCTGGCCGTGAACTGCTCGATCCTGTTCACCGAGCTGCCCTTGCTGGAAAGACCCGCGGCCGCCGAGGCCGCCGGTTTCGAAGCGGTGGAGTTCTGGTGGCCGTTCGATTCCGCTCTGCCCGGTGACGCCGAGGTCGACGCGTTCGAGCGCTCGATCCGCGATGCCGGAGTCCAGCTGATCGGACTGAACTTCGCGGCCGGCGACATGCCCGGCGGCGACCGAGGCCTGGTCTCCTGGCCGCAACGATCACTGGAGTTCCGCGACAACATCGCGGTCACGCTGGGGATCGGCGAACGGCTCGGATGCCGTGCTTTCAACGCCTTGTACGGCAATCGCGTGGAAGGTGTCACCCCGGCGGCCCAGGACGAACTGGCCGCCGAGAACCTCGCACTGGCCGCCACCGCGGCCGGTTCCTTCGGCGGGACGGTACTGGTCGAGCCGGTCAGTGGTGCGGACAGGTATCCGCTGCTGACGGCTGCCGACGCGGTCGACGTGATCACCCGGGTGCAACAAGAGTCTGGCGTGACCGCGATCGGCCTGCTCGCGGACCTCTACCACCTCACCGTCAACGGGGATGACGTGAGCAAGGCGATCGCGACGTACGCGGATCGCATCGCGCACGTACAGATCGCGGACGCGCCCGGCCGGAACGAACCCGGCACCGGCACGATCCCGATCGACCAGTACCTCGGCGAGTTGCGGACGGCCGGTTACGACGGCTGGATCGGGCTGGAGTACAAGCCCAGCACCGCGACCACCGAGACCTTCAACTGGCTCCACCCCCGCACGGACTAGAAGGAGTTGGCATGCCACGAATGACTGCCGCCCGCGCGGCGGTGGAGATCCTCCGTCGCGAGGGAATCACCAACCTGTTCGGCCTGCCCGGTGCGGCCATCAACCCGTTCTACAACGCGGTCCGAGCGCAGGGCGAGCTCAAGCACGTGCTGGCCCGGCACGTCGAGGGCGCCTCGCACATGGCTGAGGGCTATACCCGCGCGAAGGCCGGCAACATCGGCGTCTGCGTCGGTACTTCGGGTCCTGCCGGCACCGACATGATCACCGGCCTGTACTCCGCGTCCGCCGACTCGATCCCGATCCTCTGCATCACCGGCCAAGCACCTGTGGCCAAGCTGCACAAGGAGGACTTCCAGGCGGTCGACATCGAGTCGATCGCGAAGCCGGTGACGAAATGGGCTGTCACCGTGCTCGAGGCCGCACAGGTGCCGGGCGCCTTCCAGAAGGCGTTCCAGCTGATGCGCTCCGGTCGTCCCGGGCCGGTGCTGATCGACCTGCCGATCGACGTCCAGCTGACCGAGATCGACTTCGACCCAGACCTGTATTCCCCACTGCCAGTCGCGACTCCTCGAGCCACCGTCGCGCAGGCCGAGCGAGTCCTGCAACTGCTGGCTGAGGCGGAACGCCCGCTGATCGTGGCTGGTGGCGGCATCGTGAACGCCGACGCGGCGGACCTCCTGGTCGAGTTCGCCGAACTGAACGGCATCCCGGTGATCCCGACGCTGATGGGCTGGGGAACCATCCCCGACGACCACCGGCTGATGGCCGGCATGGTCGGACTGCAGACCTCCCACCGGTACGGCAACGAGACCTTCCTGGAATCGGACCTGGTGATCGGCATCGGCAACCGCTGGGCTAACCGGCATACCGGCGCTCTCGACGTCTACCGGGCCGGCCGCAAGTTCGTGCACATCGACATCGAGGGAACCCAGATCGGCCGCGTCTTCGCGCCGGACCTCGGCATCGTGTCGGATGCGAAGGCCGCGCTCGAAGTGCTGATCCACGTGACCAAGGAGCGCACTGCGGAAGGGCCGTCGCCCGACCGGTCCGAGTGGGCCGCAGCTTGCCGCGAACGCAAGCGCACGCTGCAACGGCGTACTGACTTCGACAACGTCCCGGTGAAGCCTCAGCGGGTGTACCAGGAGATGAACAATGCCTTCGGACCCGAGACCCGGTACGTCTCCACGATCGGGTTGTCGCAGATCCAGGCCGCGCAGATGCTGCACGTCTACCGGCCGCGGCACTGGATCAACGCCGGCCAGGCAGGCCCGCTCGGCTGGACCGGCCCCGCGGCGCTCGGCGTCGCGGTCGCCGATCCCGAGGCGACTGTCGTGGCGCTGTCGGGCGACTACGACTTCCAGTTCCTGATCGAGGAACTCGCGGTCGGGGCGCAGTTCAACATCCCCTACATCCACGTGGTGGTGAACAACGCCTACCTCGGGCTGATCCGGCAGGCACAGCGCAACTTCGACATGGACTACTGCGTCCAGCTTGCCTTCGACAACATCAACACCCCGGAGCTGAACGGGTACGGCGTCGACCACGTGAAGGTCGCGGAAGGCCTTGGCTGCAAGGCGCTGCGAGTCTTCGAACCCGACGGCATCCTGCCCGCGCTGGACGAGGCCAAGAAGCTGATGGTCGAGTACGAGGTGCCGGTCATGGTCGAGGTGATCCTGGAACGCATCACCAACGTGTCGATGGGGCCGGCCGACATCGCGAACGTGATCGAGTTCGATGAACTGGACGACGTCCGCCACCCCACTCCGACCGCCTCCGGGCTGAGGGACTAGGGGGTCGGGATGAGAGTCGCGATTCTCGGCGCCGGAGCGATCGGCGCGTACGTCGGGGCCGCCCTGCACCGGGGAGGCACGGAGGTGCATCTGGTTGCCAGAGGCGCCCATCTGGAGGCGATCCGGAAGAACGGCGTACAGGTCTACAGCCCGCGCGGCGACTGGCTGGCCCAGACTCCCGCCACTGACGATCCGGCGGAGATCGGCCCGGTCGACTTCGTCTTCCTCGGTCTGAAGGCGAACTCGTATGCGTCCTCCGGCCCGCTGGTCGCGCCTTTGCTGCACGACAAGACCGCGGTGATCGCGGCCCAGAACGGCATCCCGTGGTGGTACTTCCACGAGCTGTCCGGTCCCTATGAAGGGCGCCGGATCGAGTCGGTGGACCCGGGTGGTGAGGTGACCCGGGTCCTCTCACTCGAGCGTGCGATCGGCTGCGTCGTCTACTGCTCCACCGAGCTCGAAGGGCCGGGCGTGGTTCGGCACCTGGAGGGCACCCGGTTCTCGATCGGCGAGCCGGGCGGCGGTCAGAGCGACCGGTGCCTGGAGTTCAGTGAGGCGATGATCGCCGGCGGGCTGAAATGCCCGGTGGAAGACGACATCCGCAATGACATCTGGATCAAGCTGCTGGGTAACGCAGCTTTCAACCCGATCAGTGCGCTCGCGCGGGCCACGATGGTGGAGATCGCCCAACACTCGGGCACCAGGGCGATGATCCGGCTGATGATGGAGGAGACGCTGGAGATCGCTCGTGCTGTCGGCAGCGAGCCGGACATCTCGGTGGACAAGCGGATCGACGGAGCCGAACGCGTCGGCGAACACAAGACGTCGATGCTGCAGGACCTGGAGAAGGACAAGCCACTAGAGCTCGACGTGATCCTCGCGGCCGTGGTCGAACTAGCGGACCTCACCGGTACGAAGGCTCCTACCCTCCGCGCCGTCCACGCCGTCGCCGACCTCCTCTCCACCAAGGTCGGAACCGCCCCGGGCAAGGTCGCCCACGCCCCAACTGCGGCCCCCGCCCCATCCGTCGCTACCCCGGCTGCCGCCGTACCAGCCAGCCCCTGATCCAGGCGGGCTCGGAGCGGTGCCCTGCAAGCCCTCCGAGCCCACCTGTTCCACCCACGCTGCGCCCGAAGAGCACCGCGAGGCCCTTCGGGCGCACCGTGCTGCCCAGACAGCACCCATACGTACGCGGGCACGCGGGCACGCGGGTACGCCGGTACGCGGGTACGCCGGTACGCCGGTACGCGGGTACGCGGGTACGCCAGGTTCCGGTTGCACGTGGTTGCTAAGGGCAACGGTGGTTCCTTGGTTGGCGTTGGGACTGTTGTTGCGCAGCCCCGTGTGCGATGTGGTTGCGTTGGTGCGTGGACGGACTGTGGTTGCGCGGTCTCCGCTGCGTGATGGTGCTAGCCGAGGTGCTGGGTGTCAAGGGCGCTTCGCGGCCCTGCGGGCTCGAACAAGTTCGACCCTTGACACCCACCACCTCGGCCAGGGAAGGACGCAGCTACGCGGATCCGCGCTGACGTGTGAGCTGCATCCAGGCGATTCCGTTCGCCCGGGTGGTTCCTGCGAGATGTTCGGCCCTCCGCTGATTCCGTCGGCGCGGGTGGAGCCGGGTTCCGGGGTGGCCCCATCCGGACCTGCAGAAGTCGCGAAACCCTGTCCAGTAACCGGTTTCCCGGCTGGGATCGGCGGGTTCTGTAGGTCTGGGTGGGGCCGGGCGGTGGGCCTTGCGTCGAGCGGTGGCGTGGTTCGGTCGGCTGCCGGCTTATGGGACCGATACCGGTCTACTGGGCGCTATCGGTCGAACAGCCCGCTATCGGCGGTGGGCCCGTCCGGGTGGATGCCGGGTCGTTGGGCCGATGCCGGTCTGTAGGACGGTATCGGTCGAGCAGACAGGCATCGGCCGGGGCGGTCATCGGCTGGTCCGCCTGGTGGTGTGTTCGTTCCGCTAGGTGGTTCGGCAGGGGGTGCCCCGGACGCCCAGCACTCAGCAACCTCCCGGTCGGGCACCGGAACCTCCCGGCCAGGCATCGGCTCAGGCGTGGAGCCGCTCCGGCGGGGGCACTGGCGGGAGGTTGCTGAGTGGTGGCGGTCCGGGCTTTCGTCCTGCTGGCCGCATTCGCCCCGGTCGGCCCGAGGGATGCCGTCGGCCACCCCCAGCGGATGACCCGAGCGGCACCCCTCGACGTAAATCCCTGAATTGTGGCCGTTCTTCTCAGCGGCTCCGGGCGTAGCTGCGTCTTTCCCTGGTCGTGGTGAGGTGTGTCAAGGGTCGAACTTGTTCGAGCCCGAAGGGCCGCGAAGCGCCCTT
>Ga0193717_1000108_pt1 | contig 82111 bp, 70 predicted proteins | sample U2c2metaG_FD_145900 | JGI IMG/M metagenome (GOLD analysis project Ga0193717, IMG submission 145900) | Soil microbial communities from a riparian zone of the East river system, Colorado, United States - U2c2 | ecosystem: Environmental > Terrestrial > Soil > Riparian zone | place: USA: East River... | reverse complement strand
CAACGCGGTCATCGTCCTCCGTCAGCAACCGCCCCAGAGTTGGCTTCAGACCCAGCATGGAGAAGAGCTCCCCGGATACCCACTGTCGGTATGCCTTCTCCGTCTCCGCATCCGCGCCATAGGTCACATCGATGTGGCTCATTGTCGAAGCCGCCGCCACCTCGGCATCACCCTTCGCCACCTCGCGCGCCCGCTCGAAGAACGGATACGAGTTGGTATCGAAGGAACTCGGCAGATATGCCGTGGCCTGCCTCTTGTAGGTCACCGCATACAGGCTCGCCGGATCACTCACGGGCATCGAACGCAAGAACAACGCATCCACCAGGAGAAACGCAGTAACGCAAGCCCCAATCCCGAGCGCGAGCGAAAGCACCGCCGCTGTGGTCGTTACCTTGCGCTTCTTTAGTTGCCGCCATCCAAACACCACATCCGCTCGCAGCGAATCCAGCCACCCCGCCACCTGCACCGAGTAACTCTCCTCGCCCCGCCGCAACGTGGATCCAAATGCCCGCCGAGCCTCCATCGGATCACGTCCCTCAGCCACCGCCTCTGCAAGGTGCGACTCCATCTCCTCGTAAATCTCGCGATTCAGTCGCTCGCCACGAAACACGTTCCGAACCCGAGTCCACATGGACATGACTACACCGTCCTCAGCACAAGGTTCACCGCCGAAGTCACCGTCTGCCACCGCAGCTCCTCTGCGGCAAGCTGCTTCTTACCCGCCGCCGTCAACTCATACACCCGCGCCCGCCGCCCCGTCTCCTTCACCACCCATTCCGCGCGAATCCAGTCGTTCTCTTCCATCCGGTGCAACGCTGGATAGAGCGACCCCTCCTCGGCTCGCAGCACATCTTTCGAAATATCTTTAATCGCGGTCATGATGGCGTACCCATGCAGTCCCGGCCTCCGCGAGAGAATCTTCAGGACCAACAGATCAAGTGAGCCTTGCAGTGCGTCAGGTTTTCTCATACTTAGATGTCTATATATAGACGTCTAAGTAGTTGTGTCAAATCTTTGCGATGACTAAGGCAGAACTTCCTGGGGCACTGGCACGGGTACTTGCCGGCAAGAAACAGGAACTTTTCTTTTGCTGTCTGGTGATCCTGGGGTAACTCTCGTTTACCGCGTGGGCTGGTTTGTAGGCTGTTGCGGGGCACCTTGCATGGGAGTCATCACGCTGGCCGATAACGCAGCGGCATTGGCCGTGGGTACCTGGATCATCTGATATGCAGGCACGAGGAAGAGTTGCGGGGCCGGTTCAGAGAGGCTGATGTCGGTCAGCGTAAAGGTCTGACTGGCGGAGACGCGCGGGTCAAAGCGCTTGGTGAGGACGTTAACCTGCAGGCGATCGGAGTACCAGAACTCCTTGATCACAGGCTGGGGCTCCTGATTGCCAAAAGCTCCCTTCGGGAAGGTCGTGATCTCGCGCGAGCCGTTGACATTGATGCTCTCCATCACCCGCTCCCCAAGCGACTCTGTTTGCACGTTCGGTGCAGTCGGTGGTACCGCTCCATTTGCCGAACCCCGCTGTGGGCCGCTTGGAGTCGTAGTGTTCTGCTGCGGCCTGCCAGGGATGGCTGCGGCAAAAGCAGCCTGCCTCAGCGGAGCAACCTCACACAGGTGATAGCCCGGGACGCAGGCATAGTACTCGTGCCGCTGTGGGTCGGCGTAGTCGGTCCAGCCAAGGCGCGTGGGACGCTGGTCTCCGTCAGGAGCAAAATTGCGGTGTTCCTCATACACGTGCCCGGCGCTGTCTCGTGCGATGAAGCGCCGATTTTTGACTGTGCCGACGGTCCCGTCGGGGAGGAGATGAGTCCATTCTGTGACGACGTAAGCACTGAACGGAGCACCGGGAATAGTCGGGATGAACGGGCCAGCAACGCGCTCGATCGTACCGCCATCGCGGGCGTGCTGCTGGGGACTTTGCGAGTTCTGTGCATTCAGAAGGAGTGACGCTGCGGCAAAAGCAAAGACCACAAAGAGCGCTGGTTTTCGCACGGCAATCTCCAAGGAGCAAATGTCTGGATAAGTAGATTGGAGCCCGGGACAGAAGTCCAGCCATATTACTCGCTGGAGTTCGATTTCTCACCGGATTTTCATTTCCGGTGATACGCCGGGGGGCGGCGCTCTTGGCCTTCTCTACTGCCACTTGTCCGTAAAACGGGCTAGCTTCCAAGCAATGCAAACTGACCCGCTAAATGCGCTCGGCATGAGCGCGGATGTATTCGTCCAGGGAGTGGTCGGGTCCGATGTAGTGAAACTCTTCTGCGTACTCGAGCCCGTATTTGGCTCCTACCTGCTTGTCCCGTTCGATAAATGCGGCTTCGATGTAGGCGTCTTTTGCTGCGTCCTGTCCGCCGGAGAAGGCAGGAATGCGCATTCCCTGCGCGGCAAGCGAGTCGTTGGTGCTGCGGACCATGTTGGTGATCATCGTCCTGCAGGAGCGGATGTAGGCGATCTTCTGCTTCAGTGTGGGGCCGATGTCGACGACGCGGTTGACCATCTGAGGGCCGCGGGCGAAGTAGTACTTCTCGCTGACGGCGTGGACCTTCAGCCCGGCGTCGAACTGCTCCGGAAAGTCGAGGTGGTCGGCGGACATCCAGCAGGCTGCCTCAACGGCCTGCGCGGTGACGTAGTGGTCGGGGTTCTCCTCATAGTGCCCCCAGGGGTCGTAGCTGAGGACGGTGTCCACCTTCAGCAGGCGGAAGAGGAAGATGAGGCGGACTCGAATCTCCATGCGCGAGATGTCGTCGAGGCCGTGGTTGCGGTAGTGCAGGTCATAGCGTTTTTTGAGGCCGGCGACCTCGACGAACTGCGCCGCGTCCTGCTCGTTAGCCAGCACGGTCTCGCCCAGGGTCAGGTTGTAGGAGTCCTTCTCGTCGTTGCTGACGCGGATGAAGTAGCCGGTGTAGCCCTCGTTGAGCAGCTTGGCGATGGTGCCCCCGGCGAAGATAGGGCCGTCGTCGAGGTGCGGTGTGATCAACGCGAAGACCTTGCCCTTGGATGGCTGGCCAGAGGTGGCGCGTTCAATCGTAGGCGGAGTGGCTGGCGCAGTCGCCTGCGCCATGCCGGGATTCTGTGCTGCGGTGCCGACTCCTGCTGCCGCGGCGATCCTGAAAAAATCTCTGCGCTCCAACAGGCCTCCTTACGCGATCAGCATCACGATTTCAGCGCTGCAACCAGACCTTCGCGGGAGACCTTATCCTGCTCGCCTGCTGCGAAGTTCTTGACGGTAAACAGGCCGGAGTTCACTTCATCCTCGCCTACGATCACCATCTTACGAGCCAGTTTGTCGGCAGCTTCGAAGGACTTTTTAAGACGGAAGTTGCCATCGCCTACTTCGATCGTGAGGCCGGCCTGGCGTAGCTCGCGTGCCAGCTTCAGAGCCGCCGGGTTCTGTGCCACTCCCATGGGAGCGATAAAGGCGTCAAGCTTCGTCGCCTGCTGTTCCTCGGCCTGCGCCTGCAGGGTGAGGATCAGCCGGTCCTCGCCGATGGCGAAGCCGATTCCCGGGGCTCTGGGTCCGCCCAGCATCTCGCTGAGGCCGTCGTAACGTCCGCCGCCGAGCAGGGCATTCTGAGTGCCGAGGCCGCTGCCATCGGGCACAGTGAACTCGAAGGTGGTGCGCGTGTAGTAGTCGAGCCCGCGCACCAGCCTGGGGTCAAGATCGTAGGGGACGCCACAGGCATCGAGAGCTGTCTTTACCTGCTCGAAGTGCGAGCGCGAATCCTCGTCGAGAAAGTCCGCGATCTTCGGCAGTCCTTCGATGATGTTCTGGTCGTTGGGATCCTTGGAGTCCAGAACGCGCAGCGGATTGGTTTCCGCACGCCGTTGATTGTCCTCGCACATCAGGTGCTTCACGGGAGCCAGAGCGTCGCGCAGGGCGACACTGTACCGCTTTCGATCTTCGGCGGAGCCCACGGAGTTCAACGCAAGACGCCAGCCTTTTACGCCCAGCTCCTCCAGCAGGGTCGCGAGCATCTCCAGCACCTCGGCATCGCGCAGGGCCGAATCCGACCCTGACCAGGGGGGACCGAGAACTTCAGCGCCGATCTGCCAGAACTGCCGGTATCTTCCCCGCTGCGGACGCTCGCGCCGGAACTGCGGTCCGATGTAGAAGAGCTTCTCGAGCATCCCGCTGTCGGCCATGCCGTGCTCGATGTAGGCACGGACGACTCCAGCGGTATTCTCAGGGCGCAGGGTAAGGCTTTGGCCCTTGTCGCTATCGCCGCGGCCGCGATCTTCCCATGTGTACATCTCTTTCGAGACGATATCGGTCTCTTCGCCCACGCTGCGGCTAAACAGCTCCGTCACTTCAAAGACGGGCGTGCGAATCTCACCAAATCCGTACCGCGCGAAGACCGATCGCGCCGTGGCCTCTACGTAATTCCAAAGAGTGGTGTCCGGGGGGAGGAGGTCTCTGGTTCCGCGTACTGCCTTGATGGTTGCCATTGCCTTTCAGTGTAGCGAAATCGGACGAATCTGAGACGCTTACATTGGATAGAGAACCAACTCGCAGATTCCGCTGTGACAGTTTAATGTGCCCTTACGCAGCAGGTGTGCGTCGGATCCTTGCGGAATCCACCCTTCGAAGTTCGCGCGCTTGAGCATGACATCTTCGTTGGCCATTGGATGGTCGGAAGGCGACTTGCGAATCAGCACGATTTTTCCATCTTCGATAACAAAGGAGTATTCCAGCAGGAGATTTCCACCTGCCTTTGTGCCAACACGGATCGTCCGCTGTTTCGTGAGCTCGCTCTGCATGTTCGTGTCTCCCGCAGAGATTCCCTTTTTCTTCAAAGCATCCATCCGCTTTCGGATCTTGGCACTCACGGGATCAGGACCTTTGAGAGGATTCCCGACCGGCAATGCATCGCGTGTCGTTGCAAATGCGAGGTTATAGCGATGGAGCGCTTCCTGGCTTTGCCCCTGCTTTTCCGCGAGGGCTCCCAGATGAAGTCCAACCTCAGCGCTCTGGGTGTTTTTCCAGGAGGCTTGCAGATAGCTCTCCGACTCCTCAAGTCGTCCCTGCTGATAAAAGGTCCAGCCCAATGTATCCCACGCTGCAACGAGGAGTGACTGCTTTCTACGTATCTTTCCCGCTTCTTCTTCCGCGGTGTCCAGCTTCCATTCCCTGGATTCAGTCGTAAGAGTATCGATGGCCTTTCGCGCGCTTTTTTCCGCAAGGTCAAGCTGAATTCCCGCGTTCGCCAGCTCATCGGCGCCACTGTTCAGTACATAGGGATCCGATGTTTTGGTCAGTACAGCGACTAAAGTCTTCTCTCCGTCGGCCGTGTGGCCGGCTTTCAGTTGCACGCTGCCAAGCTCGATGGCAAGCCCCTCATCATCGGCGGACTTAGAGAGGAGCGACTGAATTATGGGAAGCGCTTCTTCATACTTCTCTCTAAAGGCAAGCAACGCAGCAAAGCGCCTCCGATCGTTGTCCGTTGCTCCCTTCTGTCCATTCAGCATTCGTAACGTTTCTACTGCATCGTCAAAATGCCCACTGTTCATCTGCGCCTGCGACATGGCGCCATAGACCCATAATGTATCCGGATAAAGGGCGATCTCCCTTTTGTAAGCCGCCACGGCAGCGTTCCAGTCGCGCCGCTGGAAGTTGAGAAATCCGTAAGTGCTCCAGAGGCTTTGTTGCTTCTCATTGATCTCTTTGGCTTTGTTCAGCGTGGTCTCAGCACCGTTGATCTCGCCGCGCTCCACCTGTTCGTAGGCCTGTCGAACGAGCTGTGCCGCATCCCGAGTTGCTTCCGTTCCAGCTGACTTGTCTTCCGCTGTGGGAATCAGCTGTATAAACGACTCTCCATCGGTCAACGTCGTATCCAGCCATTTCTTGTAAGCCTTCCACTCCGGGGCAGGAACCTGCCGCTGCAGAATCTCCACTCTTCTTTCCGTCATGAGTTTCTCGTGGTCGATCCTGTAGGTCTTATCGAAGATGGCGAAGGCGGTCTTCTGGTGGACCGCTGATGGAAGCTCCGCACCCCAACCTTTGGGTAGTTCAATGGTAGATAGAGAGGTTTCAACCCTGGGCTCGCCAAGCTGGATTGGCTGTTTCTGAGGCGGATTTTTATCGTCGATGGCCGGCAGGAAGACGATTGGAAACAACGGAAGAATTCGATGATTTTCCCAATCTCCAGTCTTCTCGCGCTCGTAGTTGTAGTCCAGTTTCACCGGATCGTTGGTTAATTCCGGACGAGTAGCATCCGGATCGCTGGTGACGCCGCCAAACCCAAATCCCTGGGAAAGCCGCTGCATCAGCTCATTCCACTGCCCGCGAGGAATCTGGCGCAACAATGTACGCATCAGGAGTTCATCATCGCCGCGTTCTGTGAGCTCAATCTTCGCCTTCAGTGTCCCTTCCCTGGTCAATGTGCCTGCCGCGACAAAAGTGGAGAATGTCGTAAAGGGAAGGTCGATAGGAGTCTTCTCGATCTTTGCCGGACCTGTCGCAGGAACTACGAGGGCTTGTTTGTCTCGAATAAATGAAACCAGCATTCGATAAGGCGCTAACTCTGAAGTCGAGTCGAGCCACACAGGCGCTCCATCGATGGGCACAAAAGTGATCATGTGATTGAACGAAGCTGGCGAGGGAACCTCTTCATTCATCCGGATTCCGGCACCGATGAGCGCGGCTTTGGGATGAAGACCTTCTGCGGTGAGCATCGCTGCAAGGAGCGTGTGTTTGTCTTTACAGTCCCCATACTGATTTTGCAATACTTCGCTTGCCCGATGTGGCTGGTAACGTCCCACGCCGAACGCAACGCCGATGTAGCGAACCTGGGTTGCTACAAAGTTATAAAGCGCCTTCGCTTTTTCCGAATCGGTAGACTTTCCGGCCGTCAACTCCGCGGCCTTTGCTTTTACAGCCGCATCGGGAACAACACGATCGGCTTCAAGCCCTTGATACCAGTTCCCCACGTCTTCCCAGCTTTTAAAGGTTGTCCATGCGATCGTGGGCAACTCGCCTTTTAGATCAACCTCTTTCTGGACAGCCTTGCCATCTTTTCCCACCGTGGGCTCCAGTTGGGATCCGGTCCAGCGATAGACCAGCTCATCGGCGATATCGGTTTTGATGGGTGAATGATCGGGGCTCCACACTTTGACGTAGCTGGTTTTGGGAACGTGGAGCTCAATGCTCTGGTCAAGGATGACCGCCCCGCTGCCAAAGGATTCCTGACCCCAGAACTGCCCGGGAATCTCTGCCTTTGTATCCACAATCCGGATTTTGTACTCCAGGCGGTCGCCGACCTGCAGGTTGCGAACAGGAATCTGTTTTTCCTTCAGATCGCTGTAGAAAGGCGCCTGTCGCGTAATCTCCTGCGGCATCTCCTGGACGTCCTTCGCAGGTGTTTCGACCAGCGTTCCATTCGGTTTTCTTACGCGTACATAGTCAACTTCTACGCGTTGATTGTTTCCAGCAAATGGAATCGTCACCACACCGTATTGCCTTGCAGCACCGTCACTCTGGATCAAAGTGATGTTGCTGATTTCGCGAGAGGCAGTGCCCTGAATACTGTACCGATAGACGGTCTTCAGCTGTTCCACGATCACAGACTCTGCGGGGTAGTCGCGCTTCGTGGTCGACGAAGGATCCGCATTCTGAAGATTGTGGGGGGCTTCTTTTTGAGGGGTCGCTGAACTACCTCCGGTATCCTGACCCATACTGGAAACCGGAAGCATCACCAAGGCAAAAACAAACAGAACAACAGTAAAACGCATATCTGTAACAGATACAGCAGGTCGAAGCAGTAAGCTATCAAAATGTTCCGCGAGGCGGATTCGGCCTGGTGGTTTCAATCGCTGAACCTTATAAGGAGACGGGTGAATGAGTTACGTGGCAGATTCGAAGCGATATAAGCAGGCGCAGTTCCGCCGCTGTGGACGGTCGGGGATCGTTCTTCCCCCGATTTCACTCGGTCTCTGGCAGAACTTCGGTGGCGCCGACGTCTTCGAGACTGGCCGCGCCATGGTGCTGCGTGCCTTCGATCGTGGCGTGACGCACTTCGATCTTGCCAACAACTACGGTCCTCCGTATGGCTCGGCCGAGGAAAACTTCGGCCAGATCCTCCGTAAGGATTTGCGCCCTTATCGCAACGAGCTGATCGTCTCCAGCAAGGCAGGCTGGGACATGTGGCCCGGACCCTATGGCATCGGCGGCTCGCGCAAGTACCTGATCGCCTCGCTCGACGACAGCCTACGGCGCATGGGGCTGGATTACGTGGACATTTTCTACTCTCACCGGCCCGACAAAGATACGCCGCTTGAAGAGACGATGGGCGCGCTGGCCCAGATCGTCCGGCAGGGCAAGGCGCTTTATGTTGGCATCTCTTCCTATAGTCCGGAGCGCACATTGCAGGCAGCGGATATTCTGCGCAGCGAGGGGGTTCCGCTCCTCATCCACCAGCCGTCCTACTCCATGCTGAATCGCTGGATCGAGAAGGAACTTCTGAACGCGCTTGAAACCATCGGCGCGGGCTGTATCGCCTTTTCGCCGCTCGCGCAGGGTCTTCTGACCAGCAAGTATCTCAAGGGCGTTCCGGAGAACTCACGAGCCAGTCAGGAGGGATCGCTGAAGAAGGGCTTCCTCAGCGAAGAGAACCTTCAGCATGTTCGGGCGCTGAACGAGATCGCCCGCAGCCGCAACCAAACGCTGGCCCAAATGGCAATTGCCTGGGTGCTGCGGGATTCGCGCGTTACCTCGGCGCTGATTGGCGCGCGCAATGTGGATCAGCTCGACGACTCGCTGGACGCGGTCAAAAATCTCAGCTTTACCGAGGCCGAACTGGCGGAGATCGACAAGCACGCGAAGGAGGGCGATCTGGACCTGTGGAAGGGCGCGCGCGAGGGAACTTCCTAAGTCTTAGCCGCGGTGTGGCTACTTTGAACCAGCCGCTTCTTTGCGCGTCAGGATCGCTTCAACGTTGCTCTTATCCACAAGGGCAACGCCGGTGTCGACAAAAGCTGGCACAGGAGAGAACGGGTCAAGGCCGTGGTCGGTTCCCATCGAAGGGATTGGATTGTGATGGATCTGGTCCAGTGCCTTCAACCCGATCAGGGCCATTGTGTAAGGCTTCTGGGAGATCGTCGAATCGACGATTCCCTCTCGAATCAATTGCAAAGTCGCAACATCGGAGTCCATTGCGACCAGCAGGCGGCCGGGCTCGCCACTCGCCTTCGCGCGTCGCAGCGCCTCGCCGACATCTTTGCCGGCGGAAGATTGCAGGCAAACAAGCGCGTCGATCCTATCCTTACCTTTGCGTGCGAGATATTCGGTTGCCTTGTCCATCGCAATCCCTGAGTCGCCCTTCATATCGAAGACCTCAACGACGTTGAGGCCCGGATAGCTCGAAAAGGCGTCCTTATAGCCCTTTAGCCTCTCTTCAAGGTTGGGCTGACCAGGCATGGTGAAGAAGACTACGTTGCCCTTGCCCTCCAGTTGCGCGGCGACGCGCTGTCCGCCGAGTCTTCCCGCCTCAAGGTTGTTGGTTCCAATGAAGTAAAGCCGTTTGCTCGAGGGAGCGTCGGAGTCCATCGTGATGACCGGAATTCCGGCAGAGATTGCCGCATCGATCTCCGGGCCAAGCAGCTCCGAATTTGTCACCGAGACGAGGATGCCGGCGGGCTTTCGCGCCACAACAGTACGGAACTCCTGGACTTCCGCCTGGGGATCGAATCTCCCCGGTCCGCGCATCTCGGCTGAGACGCCGTACTCGGTTGCCGCCTTCTGGAACCCCTCGCCGGCAGTCTTCCAGTAAGGAAGATCGACGTTTACGGTAACCAGGTAATAGTGTTCGCTCTTTGAGTGCCGCGTGCATCCCTCCAGCAGAGGAAGTACGCAGATCAGGGCCACCATGATCCCTTTCGTCCACACGCTCATCTGGATACCCTCCGAATGAGACATGCTGTCCGACCGCTCAACCCGAACCATCAGGCAGCGCCGCAATTAGATCGCGGTGGGTGGGATCATACGCTTTTCTAAGCACATCTGGCGTGTAAAGACATCAAAATGCGCTGCAGAGACGATTCTTCTAAAATCAGAAACAGCATGGTCCTGCCATTCGTCCGCGAGCTTCTTGCGGACCTGGAACACTCCGATGCCTTTGAGCGCGTGCGTCGCCATCTAAGCGGCGGATCGGGGCGTCGTCGTGTCTCCGGGCTTACGGCAACCGCCCGCTCACTCTATCTCCCCTATTTTGTTCGCGCTTCTCAAGCTCCGGCGCTGGTGGTCGTCTCCGACAACAAGGCGGCGGAGGCGATGCATGCCGGAGTGCTGGCTGCGTGCGAGCTGACCGGAGCGCTTGACCCTTCGCAGGTGCTGCGGCTGGCCGCGCATGATGTTCTACCTTTTGAAAATCTTTCGCCGCACTCCGAGATCCAGGAGACACGCGCCTCTGCGTTGTGGAAGATCTGTGCCGGGGACCGGACACCGCGCCTGGTTATCGCTCCCATCGAATCTGCCTGCATGCGTCTGTTCGATCGCGATTACTACGCCGCGCTTGCACTGCAACTTCGGACGGGCGAAGAACATCTGCCCGAGATGCTGGTGGAACATCTTCTCTCGGTTGGCTATACCCGCGTCGATGTGGTGGAGATGCCGGGCCAGGTCACGATCCGCGGCGGCATCATCGATGTCTATCCGGCGGAACAGGATCGCCCTGTTCGCATCGACTTCTTCGGGGACGAGATCGAATCCATTCGCCGCTTCGATCCGGAGACGCAGCGATCCAGCTCTTCGCTGGATGAGGTTCTGCTTCTTCCGCTTACGGAGACGCCGGTCACTGAGAAGCTGTTATCGGCGATCAACGCCCGCCTGACCCGCGCTGGCGCGGCTGGAGCTGCTCTTGAGGGTGGCGAGGAGCCTGTCGAGCTACAGACGCATGTCGCTACACGCACCGGCGAAGCCACAATCTTTCCCGGGTGGGAGTTCTTCGCTCCAGTGGCAGGAGCGAAGAACTCTCTTCTCGACCTGCTGGGAACCTCAACCCGCGTCTTCGTCGAAGAGCCCGCCATGGTGAAGAACCAGGGCGAGCGCTGGTGGAACAAGGTCGAGCAGAGACATGACCGCTCGGGCATCGGCTCGCTGGTGCGGCCGGAAGATATCTACCTGTCTCCGTGGGAGCTTGAGGATCGCCTGCGCCGGACTACGGGATGCGATCTCGACCAGCTGGGCGCGGTCGATGTTCTCGACGCGGAGCGTAACGAGCTGTCGGAGATCGAGTTCGCCACGCGTCCCACGCAGCGCTTCCACGGGTCCATCCCCGCGCTGATCGAAGCACTCAACACTCTCATGCGACAAGAGGCGCGAATTGTGCTCGCTGCCGCCAATCAGGGAGAGGTCGAGCGGCTGGCCGGGCTGCTGCAGGAGTACCAGGTTCCGTACCGCCTCGGCTCTCGCGCCGATCAGGCAGGGTCCTCTACCGTTTACTCCGAATCGAGCTACCTGGCGGGTGATCTTCGCACCCCGGTTATCGTGAAGACGCCGATCGCGACAGGAGTGCAGATTCTTGACCTGGACCGGACCACTGCGAGACAGGTCATTCTTTTCGGTGCACAGGATCTCTCGGATGAAGCCGACGTTACGGCTCGTCCAGCGCGGCGCGGCCGCTCGAAGGCTGCGGCTTTTGTCTCCGACTTCCGCGATCTCCGCATCGGCGATTATGTCGTTCATGTAGAGCATGGCATCGCCCGGTATATGGGCTTACGCGTCATTGAAGAGAACGACGCGCCACCGCTCGAGTTGATGATTCTCGAGTTCGCCGAAGAGGCGAAGCTGTACGTTCCGCTGACGCGGCTGGATCTGATTCAGAAATATCGCTCCACCGATACCGGCCCTGCGCCGCAGCTGAATCGACTTGGATCGCAGGGCTGGCAGAAGACCAAGGCGCGCGTAAAGAAGGCGATGGCCGACATGACGGCCGAGCTGTTGAAGCTGTACGCGCAGCGCGAGGCCGCGCAGGGCACGCCTTTTTCTCCCGACACCAACATGCAGCGCGAATTCGAAGACGCCTTCGACTTCAACGAGACGGACGACCAGCTCAACGCGATCGTCGATATCAAAGCCGATATGGAATCGACGCAGCCGATGGACCGCCTGCTTTGCGGAGACGTGGGCTACGGCAAGACTGAAGTCGCCATGCGCGCAGCGTTCAAGGCGGTGCAGGATAGCAAACAGGTCGCCGTCCTTACGCCGACGACGGTTCTCAGCTTTCAGCATTTCGAATCCTTCAAACGCCGCTTCGCGAACTTCCCTGTGAATGTCGAGATGATCTCGCGCTTCCGCACGCCGAAGGAGCAGAAGGAGATCCTTGAGCGTGTCGCCGACGGAAAGGTTGACATCCTTATCGGTACTCATCGCCTTCTCTCGAAGGACCTGAAGTTTCAGGATCTTGGCCTGCTCGTCGTCGACGAGGAGCAGCGCTTCGGCGTGCGCCATAAAGAACGGCTAAAGCAGATGCGGGCTGCCATCGACGTGCTCTCCATGTCGGCGACGCCGATTCCACGCACTCTGCATATGTCGCTTATCGGGCTGCGCGATATGAGCGTCATCGAAACTCCGCCCAAGGACCGCATGGCGATCCAGACCATTGTCGCCAAGTTCGATGAGAAGCTTGTTCGCACTGCGGTCGAGATGGAGCTCGAACGCGGAGGACAGATCTACTTCGTGCACAATCGGGTCGAGTCGATCTACGATATCGCCGCGAAGATTCGCGAGCTGGTTCCACAGGCGCGGATCGTCATCGGCCACGGACAGCTTCCTGAGGCGGAGCTTGAACGGGTGATGCTCGCCTTCATGAACCACGAATACGATGTGCTGGTGGCAACTTCGATCATTGAGAACGGCCTCGATATCCCGCTGGCGAACACCATCATCATCAATCGTGCCGACCGCCACGGACTGAGCGAGCTCTATCAGCTTCGCGGCCGCGTTGGCCGCTCCAATCGCCGCGCCTACGCTTATCTTCTGATCCCGCCTGAGACGGAGCTCACCGAAATCGCGCGCCGCCGCCTCGCCGCGCTCAAGGAGTTTTCAGACCTTGGTGCCGGCTTCAAGATCGCCGCGCTCGACCTTGAGCTGCGTGGCGCAGGAAACATGCTTGGCGGCGAGCAGAGCGGACACATCGAAGCGATCGGGTTCGAGATGTATACCTCGATGCTCGAAGAGGCGGTGCGCAAGATCAAGGGTGAGGATGACAGGCCTGCCCACGACACGACCGCCGTCAATCTTGGCATCTCCGTCCGCATCGACGCGGACTACATCCCCGAGGAAAATCAGCGGCTGCGCATGTATAAGCGCATCGCCGGGGCGGAGGATTATGCAGCGCTCACAGATGTTCGTGCCGAGCTGGTGGATCGTTACGGTCCACTGCCGGAGTCGGTTGAAAATCTCCTGTCAGCGGGCGAGATTCGACTGCACGCGCAACTACTCGGCATCGCACAGATCGACCGTAAGCGAACCCAGCTTGAGCTGAACAAGGTGAAGACCTTCGTGGAGATGCTGCATGTGAAGTTTGCCGAGCGCGAGAGCAATGAATCGAGCAAGGCGATCGATCCCGGCGTGCTGATGAAGCTGGTCAGCCGCAACACGAAGCGTGGCGCGCAGTTCACCCCGCAGGGCATTCTTCGGTGGCCTCTGACCAGCGCGAAGGCGGAAGATGTGCTCATAGAGACCATGACCCTGCTCGAATCGCTGGATACCACTCGGACCGCTGTCGTTTGAAATCGTTGATTCCACAACACCAGTCGGTACGCTGTGGAAAATTCCGTGACGAAAAAAGTAAAGATGTGAATTTCATGCTCCAAATTCCATGTCAGCCGCAGTATGATCGCCCGAAACCCGGGGGAGGTTCCCTGCATGCATGAATCCATCCGCGTGGGCGGAATGAACGTCACGTTTTACATCACTCGACACGAGACGGCCGATGCACTGGACGCGTTCGAGCTCACGATTCCTTCGGCGGAAAGCGTCGTTGTTCCGCATACGCACCGCAACTACGATGAATGGGTGCTGGGGATGAATGGCATCACAACCTGGACACTCAACGGCGAGATTATTCTGCTGCATCCTGGAGAGAGTCTCTTCATCCCTCGTGGAACGCCCCATTTCTTTGCCAATGTGCACGGCGAAATGGGGAGAGTCCTGTGCGTACAGACGCCGGGCGTCATGGGCCCTGAGTACTATCGCGAGATTGCGGAGTACTATCGCGACAGCGAACCTGATGTGGCCGCCATTAGCTCCGTAATGTGTCGATATGGCGTCGAACCTCTGATACCCTTCGGACAGGCTGGCGGAATGCATTCGCTGAACCGAAGATAAAAAATCCTCTCCCGGTGCTGGAGTCCGCATGGTCTTCCATCCTGTTCCCGCTATGGCCACCTGTCTCTGCGTCTCGCTGTCCTTTCCACTCCCACTGCACTCCCAAGCCGCGTCGGCGTCATCGCTGGCCAGAAATGAGTTCTCCATGTCTCGCGCAACTGGCCCTTTCGATGTGAAGCTGTCTCCCCAGGATGATAAGACCGATGCCGCGCTCGGCCGTATGACGATCGACAAGCAGTTCCATGGCGACCTGGAGGCGGTAAGCCGCGGCCAGATGCTCTCGACTTCGACGGCTATGAAGGGTTCCGCCGGGTACGTCGCCATCGAGATCGTCAGCGGGACGCTGGCTGGCCGCAACGGAACCTTCGCCCTGCAGCACAGTGCCACGATGAACCGCGGCGTGCCCTCACTCTCCATCCTTGTTGTGCCGGATTCGGGAACGGGTCAACTCACTGGGCTTACGGGAAAGATGAATATCAACATCGCGCCTGACGGCAAACACAGCTACGATTTCGAATACGCGTTGCCAGAGACAAAGTAGGGGAACGAGAAGGCAGTTGTCTTACACTGCTTGCAGAACCCAAATGCCGAACCGCCAGATCCTCACCACTCTTCTTGGACTCGCTATGATGTCACCCATTGCTTCCGCCCAGAGGCTCGCTGCCGACGGCGCAGCCCAGACCTTCGGCTTCGTCTCGGAGCAGTATTTCTCCGACGTTCTCTTCCACTTCTCTCCCACCAACGGGACTCAGGCGGGATTGCACGAATACGATACCCAGCTGGAAAACTACTCGGCGGAGACGATTCAAAAGCAGATCGCCGCGCTTCATGTCTACGAAAAGAAGATTGAAGATATTCCTCCGGCGGCGCTGGATGCCTCCGTGGCCGCCGATCGCGAGATCCTTCTCAATAGCATCCACTCGCAGTTGCTCTCGCTCGAGGTCATCCGCAACTGGGAGAAGAATCCCGACAACTACTCCAGCGGGATAACCAACTCGATCTTCGTCCTGATTGAGAGACCCTTTGCTCCGCCGAACACCCGGCTGCGCGCCACCGTGGAACGAGAGAAGCAGATCCCACAGGTCTTCATGGAGGCGCGGAAGAATCTGAAGAATCCCCCGCGCATCTTTACCGAAATTGCGCTGGAGCAGATTAACGGCCTCGTCAGCTTCTTTGAGAGCGATGTGCCCAAGGCCTTTGCCGAGGCCGACGACCCCAAGGCGAAGGCGGACTTTGCCCGCACCAATGCTGCCGTCATTCAGGCGCTGAAAGACTATGGCACGTGGATGAAGACCGACCTGCTGCCGCGCTCCAACGGCGACTACAGGTTGGGCGCCGACATCTTTGCGAAGAAACTCGCCTACGACGAGATGGTGGATGTCCCCCTCGATCGCCTGCTTCAGGTCGCCTTCGACGATCTGCACCGCAACCAGGCTGAGTTCGCCCGCGTCGCGAAGGAAGTGGATCCGACGAAGACACCGCAGCAGGTCCTGGCCGAGCTGGCGACGATTCATCCCGCACCCGACAAGCTGCTCGATTCTTTTCACAGCACCTTCGACGCGCTGATTGCCTTTATCCGCGCGCATCACATCATCACCATCCCCAGCGATGTGCAGCCTACGCTTGAAGAGACGCCGCCCTTTATGCGTGCTACAACCTTCGCTTCCATGGATCCTCCCGGCCCCTTCGAGACGCGCTCCACCAAGGCTTACTTCAATGTCACCCTGCCGGAAAAGGACTGGACCACCGCGCACGTTGCTGAGCACATGGCAAGCTTCAACACCGGCACGATCATCTCGACCAGCGTGCACGAAGCCTATCCGGGCCACTATGTTCAGTTTCTCTGGCAGAAGCAGTTTCCGTCGAAGATCCGCAAGCTCATCGGTGCAAATTCAAACATCGAGGGCTGGGCCCATTACACCGAGCAGATGATGCTGGATGAGGGCTACGCGGCACCGCCGACGAACTGTACTCCAGAGCAGGCGCGTGAGGCCAGGCTGATTCGCCTGGGTCAGCTGCAGGATGCGCTGCTGCGCGATGCCCGCTTCGTCAACTCCATCAAGCTGCACACCGCCCTGGGCGAACCCAATGGCCAGTGGACGATCGACCAGTCTGTCGACTTCTTCGTGAAGGAGGGCTATCAGTCCCGCTCCGTCGGCCTGGTCGAGACCAAGCGCGGAACGGCCGACGCAACCTACCTCTATTACACGCTGGGCAAGCTTGAGATTATGAAGCTGCGCGAAGACCTCAAAAAGAAACAGGGATCGGCCTTCAGCCTTGAAACTTTTCACGATAACTTCATGCGCCAGGGATTCGCTCCCGTCAAGGTAATCCGCAAGGCCATGCTGCATGACGACTCGCCGGTGCTTTAGAGCATAGCGCCTGTAGAGGTGAGGAGATTTCCCTGTCTAAACCTGTGGGAGAAACTCGTGGTCTTCCACAGGTTAACAGGCAACCATCGAAAGATTTCTAACACCAAAGCGTCATAGGTGTTGTTTGTGATTCATCCAAACGCGCTCATCTGTCTCGTACTCTGGTATGAACAATTAATTTTAACAACGACAGGAATCGTTCTCTTCTCATGACGCAACAGAAGATTCGCAAAGCAGTCTTTCCCGCAGCAGGCCTCGGCACCCGTTTTCTTCCCGCAACCAAAGCCACTCCAAAGGAGATGCTTTGCCTCGTCGATAAGCCTCTGATCCAATACGGCGTCGAAGAGGCGGTTGCTGCCGGCTGCACCGAGATCATCATCGTCACCGGTCGTGGCAAGACGACGATGGAAGATCACTTCGACAAATCCTTCGAGCTGGAGGCGACGCTCGCTGCCAAGAATAAGACCGCGCTGCTTGAGATTGCGCGCTCCGTGTCAAAGCTCGCGAAGATCACTTACACGCGCCAATCGGAGCCTCTGGGTCTTGGCCACGCCGTCCTTCAGGCCAAGGAGATCGTCGGCAACGAGCCCTTCGCCGTTCTGCTGCCCGACGATATCGTCGATGCGAAGGTTCCCTGCATGAAGCAAATGGTGGAGGCGTTCGAGGCCACGGGATCTTCCATTCTGGGCTCCGAGGTTGTCGAGGGCGCAGCTATTCAGAACTACGGCTGCCTCGCGGTCACGCCTGACGCGAAGAACCCTCGTCTGCTCGCGGTGAGCGACATGGTCGAGAAACCAAAGCCCGAGGAAGCACCCTCTCAAAACGCGATCATCGGCCGCTACATCCTCACGCCGCGCATCTTCGAGATGCTCGAAACCATCACCCCCGGCGCTGGTGGCGAGCTTCAACTCACCGACGGCATCAAGGCCTTGCTCCAGCATGAGAAGGTCTATGGCTTCACTTACGAAGGCAAGCGCCACGATGCGGGAGACAAGCTCGGCTTCCTGAAGGCCACTATCGAGTTCGGACTCAAGCACGACAAGCTTGGCCCCGACTTCCGCGCCTGGCTCAAGCAGTTCCCGCTGTAAGGCTCTCTCGCCTCCAGGAGCTATCCTTTTGACCGAAGGTGCTCACGGCTTGCTCGTGAGTACCTTCGGAGAACATCTGCCCTTTCCTCCCGGCATATGGAGCGTAAATGGAAGCCTTCAACGAACAAAGCGCCATTCAATTTCTTAAGAACGTTCGCAAGCCTTTACTGGCGTTACACAAGTCGATTCTCGATCACGAGCGCGCAGCGTATGAAAAGGCTGTTGGTCCGGTCACACCGGCGGCGTTTCTGCAGCAGTTGATCAGTGGAGCAGACTTTCGCTGGATCGCGCCGCTGTCGACGGCCATCGCAAGCATCGATGAACTCCTCGAGGATGAGAAAGCAACTGCGGAGGACCGGATTGCGGGAGCACAGACCGTTGCCGCGCTCTTCGATTCGGAAGCACCCGGCAACGACTTTCGGCAGCGTTACCTTACACTCCTGCAGGAGAGTCCAAACATCCTTCACGAACACGGCAGAGTCGTTCAGGCATTACGCAGCGTCGAGTAGAACCAAGTGTTCCGGCAGGACCGCGGTACGTACATACTTCGTTGATCATCAAACCCGCTGTAGAAAGCTTACGGATTCGCCGGATACACCGACTACCCGCATTAGCGGAAGGATGGCGACCGCAGCCTAAGATTATGCGGGGAACGCATCTGATCCTTTTTGCATCTCAATGGGAGAATCCGATTCCTATCGGGTACTGGAAAGAGGAGAGATGCCAGAGATCGCAGCCCCAAGCACTTCCATCACTCGCGGAAAACTGATCGAGCTGCTCAATGAAGACCTCGAACGCGAATTTCAGGCCGTCATCGCCTACGTGAACTATTCGGCCGTACTGAAAGGCGCGGCCTACATGAACATCGCTGCCGAACTCGCGATCCACGCGAATGAGGAGCTGACCCATGCTCTCGCCATCGCCAACCATATCGATTACCTGGGCGGCATGCCCTCGGCAAAGCCGAAGCCGGTTAAGACCTCCGAGAAGGCTGAGGACATGCTTCGCTTCGATCTCGAAAACGAAAAAGAGACGATCGCGCAGTATCGCCGCCGCGTAAAGCAATGCGACGAGCTCAACGAGTTCGCCCTGAGCGAATCCATCCGCGAGATCCTCATGCAGGAGCAGGATCACCTCGTATCGCTGGCGACTGCGCTCGGCATCGACCCGCCCAATCCAGGCATAGCCGACTGAGTAAGGTTGTTCGTTACAGGTTGCCGGAGGAGTACGGAACGTCATAGCTGGCAACCTGCAACTCACCATTAAAACGTGAACGCCACTCCCATCGTGTATCGGTCCTGCAGGAACTTCTTCACCGGTCCCTGTCGAATAGTCTCCGTCGTATAGGTGTCATCGAGAACGTTGGAATCGAAATCTTCGTAGCTGGTCGCGATGATGTCAGGATTCTTACTCCATGTCTCTCGAAAGTCGGCGCGCAGCATTACCCGCGGAGTAAGTCTGTACTTCACGCCTGCCCCATATTGAAACCCGAACTGAAAGATGCCGCCGCCGTCCAGGGGCGGTGTACTGCCGAAGTCGAACGCCGCCTGGATCAGGCCAATGTTCTTCAGGCCGAGATTGAATGGGCCTGCAGGTTTCTTCAGCGGCGCTCCGTTCAGCGCGATGAGCTGAAACACCGGACCCACAGCAGCATATGGCCGCCAGCGCGACGTTGGCCTGGTGGGGTGAATCAGCAGATTGTATTCAAACTGCCGGGTTACCAGGCCAACCGGTTCCACGTCGAGATCTTTATCCGTGATGATGACATCCGTATTCGGTGGAATGGTAACGTTGGCCGAGGCAAGTTGATACTTCACCTGTTGACGAAAGTAAGAGAACTCATTGGAAAAGTGCTTCCAACTGTTGACGGTCACGGAGCCTCCCGCAGCCCATCCGTCACCCACGTCATCCGCAAGGAAGACAAAATAGGCGTCCTTGTTTGGGTCGGAAGATATATCTAGGAGACCTACCGCAGAAAGATAGTCTTCCCGCATGTGCATGTAGCCGCCCTGCAAGGCAAACTCGTAACGCGGCGGATCCCACTTGTGGCTCTCCTTCGCCTTCTCGATGGCGGCCTGGTCGGCTGCATCCGGAACTGCAGTCGGCTCACCCGGCCGCCTGCGATGCAATTCAGGATTGCTGCCGTAGCCCTCGTAATCCGCGCCCGAAGCATCCGTCTTACGCCACGATCCCGAATCCGGCGGCAGCTCGCTCGAGCTGCGGAAGTAATCGCGAGCCTTCAGCCCTCCGGCGATGCCCTGATAGATCAGGTTGCCGCGATAGAGGTTGCTGCGAATCGTTAGAGAAGTGTCCCTCGTCGCTCGCTCAACCCGCTTCGGCGGCAACGCCAGCATCTCTGGAGTAGAGCGCGGATGCTCGCAATTGTTGATATGCAGCACCGCTGCCTCTCCATCCGTCAGCAGCCGGTCTCCCGTGGAGTTGTACGCATCGTGAGGAACCCAGGGGCGCCCCACCATGTCCAGATTATCGACGCATCCGGTAAAGATCAGGTCGTTCACCACCTTCGACCGCTCGTTGTCGATGTGTTGGTCGATCACGTGGATGAACGTTTTCTGCTTCTTCGAGAACGCGATTCCGATGTCCTGGGTGGAAGATGAGGTCAGCACCGTCTGGCCGTCGTAACGCTCATCCGTGGGAAAAACCCGCAGGTGATGACGAGACATAAATGTGTTGGTCGTTTTGCTCAAGGCAAAGATTGGGGGCCGCTCGTCCAGCAAAAGAATCGACATCGGCGCCTGCGTATAGGTCAGGTTGCCGGTCAGCGTCTTCACCGTGCGGAAGGTCGATCCGGCATTCAGGTCATCCGTCGGCAGCCACCCCGCTGCTGCAAAGGCCCGTTGCAAGGCTGCCGGTGGGCCGACAAAGACCAGGTTCGTCAGATCGGAGACTTTGTTGGAACCCTTCGTCCGCGTTCGGAAGGGAAGTCCCTTCACGAAGGCTTGCAGCTTCTCACGCTTCTCGGCGTCATCCGCAGCCGGCAAAACCGACGGGGGATAGGCGGTCGATGTAATCAACGGCCTTACATTCTCCAGAATCAGCTCTGTCCCGGCGGGGTACAGAATCTCCGGCTCCGCGAACCCGAGCACGGCTGAACCCGAGGCACTAGCGAAGATGTATGCGATGGGATCGATTCCGGCAAAGGACAGGACGCCATTCTGCACCGAATTCCCGATCGTTCCGGTGGACCGAATCCCCTGGATCTTGCCCTTGTCGGTCACCTTCTCCTGCGCGTTCTCTACCTCGAAGACTCGTGCATCGATCTCCAGCGCGCGTCCATCAGCGAGTGTCGCCTTTTTCCAGTCAATGGTCAGGGAAGCCGTCTCGTGCTTGAATCCCCACCCCACATTGTTGCCCTGGATCACGGTGCCTTCGAAGTTTGTTCCTGAAGGAATCAGGATCTCGCCATTCACGACGATCGGCGTAATCGAGACTACCTTCACCGTATCGCCCTCATGAGTTTTGAGGGACGAGAGCTCATGGGTCAGCCTCACGGAAAACCGCGCTCCTGCGGGCACACCTTTGACCGGCGTCAGATCGCCAATCGGGACCGAGTAAGAAGCGGTCGGCCCTGAGAGGTCGAGCGTTTCCCCATTCGTACGCCAGCGAGCCTTGTGGATAGAGCTGTTGTTCAACTCCACCATCGCTGTGCCGTCCCGGAAGACTTGCAGATACTTCGGGGCGGCCTGGGCAGTCTGGGGCGGAGCGTAGATCGCGCGCAGATCCCTTCCCAGCAGCACCCCAAGCTTCGCCGTCTTCGACTCACGGTTCTGCGCATACTCTAATGCCGTGTCGTCATGAAACGCGGGCGAGCTCGCATTCTGCAGCACCCCCGGGATAGCCTGTTCATCGCCTACGATCACGACCGGGGTTCCGGCGACAGGATCGATACCGCTCAACGCGAACGCCCAGCGATCATCGCTGGCCTTCGTCTCTACCACGGAGCCCGAGCTCATCGGCACGGCTCCCAGAACACGCCGTCGTCCGCTATCCAGATCGTAGTAACGCAGAAGATATTGTTTCGCTACCTTGCCCTTCGCGGGCTGCAGCACCACGACTAAGGCGCCTGCATCTCCACGCACCCGCCACGCAGCCATTGCATGCTGGGTAATCTTGCGGACCTTCCCGTTCTCCATCATCTGAGCCTGGCCATCCTCGTGGCCGGGCTTGCGGGTAATCGTGATCGGAGACGGGCTGTCCGTCGCCGACTTCTGCTGCGCCCGCGTCGCCGGCGTCATCAGCAATCCCAGCAAAAGCCAAGACCAAAGATGGCAAGGCTTGACTCTCGGAAAATGGAAAGCTTCTTGCGACAACAACCCCATATGGGCGGCCTCGCGGTATCAATGTTTTAGAAGTAGCGAAGTACAGACCCTTTCGCTGGAAGCGATCATAACCCAGTCGTAGTCATCGAAATCGTTTAATTCAGCGACACCGTGCCTTACGCGAAGCCAACGCTGCAGCGTTGCTTAAAAAGAAAAGCCCGCACCGGAGATCCAGATGCGGGCTTGAATATTGCTGTACTGACTATGCTGCGACTTTCTGAACAAACACACCCACAAACGCTTTGCGCACTCCGGAGAAGATCACCAGCCAAAGCACCGTCGCCACCAGCGCCATCGGCAGCCCCGCGGGCGCCATCGTCGAGTGAAACAGAAGGATGTTCACCAGCACCGGTCCCAGCAGCAACAAGCCAAGAGGAACATAGCGATTGGCCAGCAGGAGCACGCCTCCGATCAGCTGGAGGAGGAAAACCACCACCAGATAGTGCGACAGGAACAATGCACCCATGTACTGTCCGGCAAGTCCCGTGGGCGATTGCATCGGAATAAAGTGCAGGAACCCGTTCAGGCCGAAGACCGTGAATAAAAGTCCAAGCAGGACGCGGGCAATCGTAAAGGCAATCTTCATCGTCGTTCTCCTGATCAGCTGTTACGCCGTTAACGCCCGGACCTGCTCCAGGGTCGGTTTCAGAAACGCCTCGCGATCGATCGCACCCATCATGATCTGGGCCGCGCCGGCTGCCGTAACGACCTTGATGTCGGTGATCCCGACGAAGCCCAGGATCGCGCGAAGATACGGTTCAATAAAATTCATCGAAGCGGCAGGCGTTCCCGCCTCGTAGACTCCCCCGCTCGCAACCGCGACCGTTGCCTTCTTTCCCTTCAGCAGGCCCTCAGCTCCATTCGCTCCATACGAGAAGGTCTTGCCGCTGCGAACGACCTGATCGATCCACAGCTTCAGAACGGAAGGAATGCTGAAGTTGTGCATCGCAACACCGATCACGATCTCATCCGCCCGCTCGAGCTCTGCAATCAAAGTGTCGGAGTCCGCAAGCACGGCCGTCTGTTGCGGCGTGCGGCCACCTTCCGGAGTGAAGGACGCACCCACCCATGTCTGGTCAATCGGCTTTGGAGGAGAGGCTGAGAGATTGCGGTCAATCACATCTCCACCCGGATTCTTCTCCTTCCAGGTCTTAGTAAATTCACGAGTTAGCTCGCGGCTGATCGAGCTTTCCAGGGGGCTTGAATCGATATGTAAGAGCGTTGGCATAGCTTCGAATCTCCTTTTGACGACAATAGGTGTTTAACCGACATAAGTCGTCATATGGAATAGTAGACGACATGTGTCGTGAAGGCGATTCTTTTTCTCTCTGATAGCCTCTAATCAGGTAGAAACTATGCCGATATCAGACTGCGAAGTTCGCGACCCCCGCATCCGAAGGACCCGACAGGCCCTTCAGGGAGCCTTGCGTGATCTGATGCAGCAGAAAAGCTTCGAAGAGATCTCCGTCCAGGACATCACCGACGCTGCGGACGTCAATCGGGCGACCTTCTACGATCACTACAACGATAAGTTCGCTCTTTTGGACGCGATGGTCGCCGGTGGCTTTCACAAGCTGCTCGCCGAACGCAAGGTTATGTTCGACGGCACATGCCCGTCCGCGGCCAGTGCGATCATTCTGGCTACCTGCGATTACCTCACCTCCACCCATGCCAGCGGAGATTGCAATCGCAATAACGCCTTCGAGCCTCTTATGGAAGCCGGTATCGTCGCGGCTATCCGCCGCGTGCTCTTTTCCGGCCTCCAGAACAAGAACGTTCCCGAGCTGCTTACGCCAGAGATGATCGCAACCACCGCTGCCTGGGCTATCTACGGTGCGGTGAAGCAATGGTTTTATACGCCGGAGCATCCTCCAGCCTCTGAGATCGTTCAACCCATCCTGCGGCTCGTCTTTCCCATCCTGGCAACAGCGGGCCCCATCGGCCCCCACGACCAGGTCGAAGCTCATTTCACGACCCAGTAGACTCCTCACCTGCTCCGAAAACCCACCGAGTCTTCGGGAACCCTATTCCTTAGCGACCTTTGAATTCCTTTGCCGTCCCGACGCAAAGGGAGTTACTCCTGCATTTCCCGCCTTTGCACCCAATCCCTGGGGAAAAACACGCCCTCTATCTTGGAAAACGGGAGCCCTGAATCTTTATCTTGATATCAAGCATCTTTATATCAAGCTATGAAGATCTCACCCCAAAATGACCCTGACCTCAGCGGAATTCATCTCTGGCTTCTCCTCTGGAAGGCATCCCGAGCCGTGGAAGCCCATTCCATGCGCAGCGTCGCTCAATTCGAGATAGGAACGACCGACTTCGGTGTCCTCGAAGCTTTGCTGCATAAAGGCTCCTTGACCGTAACGCAGCTTCGGGGGAAGGTTCTGCTGACCAGCGGCTCCATGACTACCGCCGTGGATCGCCTGGAAGCCCGGGGACTGGTCGCGCGTCACGACGATGCAAACGATCGTCGCGCTCGCATCATCCGCCTGACGCCGGAGGGCCGCAAGCTGATCGAGTGCGCCTTTGCCCAGCATCGCGACGAGATGGAGTCTGCCCTGGCAGGCTTCAGCAACGAAGACCGCGCGAACCTCCTGCCGCTTCTGCGCAGGCTGGGCCGTACCGCCGAGACAACATTTCACGCGACACCACAGCAGACAGGCGCCGACCTGCGCCGAAAGGAGTAACTACCAATGTCCACCACAACCACGACACAGAAGAAGGTGCTCGGAACCTATGGTCCCGGATCCAGCCACTGGGTAGGCGATGGCTTTCCCGTACGGAATCTCTTCCCCTCGAACGGGATTCAGCTTGAGGTCAGTCCGTTTCTGATGCTCGATTATGCAGGCCCGCAGTACTTCAAGCCTGCTCCCGAGCCTCGCGGCGTCGGCGAGCACCCGCACCGCGGCTTCGAGACCGTCACCATCGCCTACCAGGGCTCGGTCGGCCATCGCGACTCTGCGGGAAACTCCGGCGTGATCTATCCCGGAGACGTCCAGTGGATGACCGCCGCCTCCGGCGTCCTGCACGAGGAGATGCACGAAGCCGAGTTCACCAAAAACGGTGGAACCTTCGAGATGATCCAGCTGTGGGTGAATCTGCCCGCCGCGCACAAGATGTCGAAGCCCGGCTACCAGGCCATCACCAAGGAGCAGATCCCGACGGTCGAGTTCGAAACCGGCGGCCACGCCCGCATCATCGCGGGCTCGCTCAACGGCAGCAAAGGCGCGGCAAAGACCTTCACCCCACTGAACGTGTGGGATCTCGAATTGAAGGCAGGCCAGCGTGTTGAGCTTCCGGTTCCCGAAGGCCACAACACGGCCGTCGTGCTCCGCAAGGGAGACACTACCGTCAACGGAACCGCAAAGCTCACCGGGGAAGCCCGCATCGCAACGCTGGGCCCTGACGGCGATACCGTCACCTTTGAGGCTGCAGCCGATTCGCACCTGTTGTTGCTGAGCGGAGAGCCGATCAACGAGCCCGTCGCCAGCTACGGTCCCTTCGTGATGAACACTCGCGAGGAGATCATGCAGGCGGTCGCAGACCTGAAGGCCGGTAAGTTCGGCCAGCTGTGACAGAGGAAACGAGGGCCGATCCAGAGATGGATCGGCCCTTTTGTCTTTCGCACATAAAGACGCCTCTTCCCCTGTTTGTCATTCCTAGCAAAGCGAGGAATTCCTGTATTTTTCCATGCGTCCTAAACTCTATTCGGACGCATTGCCTCATCTTCTGATTCCACTCAATGAGATTCAGCGTGCCCGCAGGTACTCGATACACTCCTTTACACCGTCCGCATACGGCGTCTTCTTCACATCTCCCAGCAACTTCACTAACGCAGAGTCGTCCATCAGCACCGGCGTCGTCTGCAGGTAGTGCATCTCTACCAGCTCCCGCATGAACGGCTTGAAGATCCCGATCACGCGCAGCATCGTCTTGCCCGCCACACGAACCTTCATCTCCTTGCCTGTCGCCGCGAATGCCATCTTCGCCATCTCCCGCTGGGTGGTTACGCCGGCTCCGGCCAGGTTCCACCAACTCCCACGGGCCTCCGGCGTTGCCGCCAGATCGAGCGCCACCGATCCCACATCGGGCACAAAGACAAACTCGTGGGGTGTATCGACGGGTCCCACCATATCCGCGGTTCCACCGTTCACCGCAGCCTTGAAGACTCCATCGAGAAAACTTGCCTCCACTCCGGGCCCGTAGAAATCCGGCAGCCGAAGAATAACGCCTTCGATCTTTCCCGCAGCATCCGCCTCCAGCAGAAGATCCTCCTGCTGCTTCCGCATCTTTCCTTTAAACGTGACCGGATCGCGCGGATGCTCCTCCGTCACCTTTGGCGTTATCGGCGTTCCATAGGGATACACGGTTCCGATCAGCAGGAGGCGCCGCACTCCTTCGGCGATAGCGCCATCGAGTGTCTTCCGCATCGTCGTCGGGTGCAGTTCGAAGTGGTCATACGGCACGCCTACCAGGTAGATCAGCGTGTCCACGCCTCGAGCCGCGGCGCGCACAGACTCCGGTTCATCCGGGTTCCAGGTGACGATCTCGGCCTTCGGGTCGTCACCAAACGCCTTTTCCAGGCGCGCACGGTCGCGTCCCACCACGCGGTAGCCTTCGCCACGCTGCTTCAAGGCGTCGGTCAAGCTGCGTCCGATCGCGCCGGCCGCTCCAAACAGGGCAATCTTCGCCATTCCATCCTCTGCACCATCGTTCACGGCGCACTCCTACGATAGCGCGGGCGGATGGACGCCCGTGTAAAAGCTACAGACCGCTTCCGGTCAGAAAGATCTGCTCCGGCCTAGCCGCAATCACGCGATACAACCCAAACTGCCTCGCGCTTTGTCCACGCAGCTCGAACAGAAGGCTCGCGCGGTTGCTCGCCTCCACATCGACCGGGCCAATCAGCCGCATCCATGGCGTGCGGTCGAGATGGGCCGCATCGGTTGCGCTGGCCAGGGCTACCTTCAACTCACCCATGCCATTGTCTTGGGCCACGACGGTGACGTAGCGCATCACGGAGCCAGTCTCGACCGTGTGAGCCTGATACACATAGGTCGCCGCGCCACCATAGCTCAACGTATAGCCTTTCAGATCTTCATCGGCCAGGGTGATCTGTGCGGGAGCAGCCACACCCCCGTGCCTGCTCTTCGCCGCCGTCTTTGATGCTCCTGGCTTTGTGGCAGAAGAGGCCTTGGCCGCGGACGCTGCAGGCTTCGCCTCCGTCGTTACCGACGCCTTGGACGGGATGCCGCGCTTCAAGGTCGGAGGCCCACTATCCGGCGCCGTGCTCGCAGCTGCGCCAGTTGAAGCCCCGGAAGCGGCAGGCGCCGTCTCCGTCGTTACCGACGCCTTGGACGGGATGCCGCGCTTCAGGGTCGGCGGTCCGCTGTCCGGCGCCGTGCCCGCAGCAGCACCAGTCGAAGATCCGGAAGCGGCAAGCGTTGCCCCTGCGATCGCTGTGGGCGGAGTCACTCCTGGGACTACGCCGTACTCGGCCAGCTTTGCCCGCGCGAATCCCTGCATCTTGGCCAGAACGCCAGCGCGCTCGTTGGGATCTTCCCACGGCCGCGCAAATACATGGGGATCGCGGTTCTTTGCATCCGAGACCGCGACCATCTGGTGCATGTCTTTCGGGACCCCCATCAGCTTCGGTGGCTCATTGTCCCCTTTACCCTCGTTACTGCCGTGGTGCAGCCTCGGCCGGTCGGGATCGTCGTTCAACGAATCTCCCCCGGTTACGGTGGCGGTTTCTCCTTTTTTCTTCTGCTGTTTTGCCTCTTCCGGCGAGCGGCGCTTCAACGTGGGACGCTCGGCGTCGTCGTTCGACGAGGTGGTCTTGCCGCTGTCATTCCCGGCTCCACTCGAAGCCGTATCGTCGTCCGTGCTTCTGCGGTGCATCGTCGGCCGGTCGGGGTCAGGTGTAGTTGGCGCGGGATCGTCTTTGGCATCAGAGGCGGGCTTTGAGCCCTGCGAGCTTTGCGGCGACCCGGAGCCCTGTTTCGATTGCGCCGGGTCCGCGCCCTTGCCCGCGGCATCGCCGGTCTTGTCGCTGAGGTGTGGCTTGCTTGAATCGCCTCCGGATACCTGGATCACCGGAAGATTCTTCGAAGGCTTCAGCGTCGCGGTCTTTTTTGGCCTTGGAGCCTCCAGCGGCTTGAACGATCCATAGGCCATCCAGCCTTCATCGAAGGCCGGCCCCGGCGCGCCGTCGGGAAGCTTCGCATGCAGGGCCGATTCCAGCACCAGCGTTCCCTTTGCCTGCCCGGCGTCCTCCAGCTCATACACATTGCCCGAGAGAAGAGCGAACGGCACCGGCTGCGGCTTGTAGAGTCCGGCATCCTCCAGGTCGCCATCGATGAAGACGGTCACCGGCATAAACCGGCTTCCGGCCGGCTTGGCCAGATCGCCCGTCCACTCGTAGACACCTATGGCCCGAACCACAGTTTCTGGCTTTGCCTCGACCTTGTGGGTCTGGCCCCAGGCGCCGCCGATCTGGGTTAACCCCAGACTCAGCCCCGTCACGAACGATAAAATCCCCTTTTTCATACGCGTCACGAGTTTAGACGCACCAGACCCTCCTACAGCCTCTACGCTTCCTCCGCACCCTTCGCTTCGCTACTATTGCGAGGAATGTCTATTGTTTCCAACCACCCTCTGCTCGCAGTCGAAGGTCTTTCGATCTCCTTTGGCGGGCCGCCTGCCGTCGACGGCATCTCCTTCCAGATCAACGAGGGCGAGACCCTGGGGCTGGTGGGCGAGTCCGGTTCGGGAAAATCCGCGACCTCGCTGGCAATTTTGCGGCTGCTTCCCCCTTCGGCTGGGGTAACCGGCTATCTCGGTTTTGATGGTTCCGACCTGCTCGCCCTGCCCGAACCGGCCATGCGCCGCCATCGCGGAAGAAGCATCGCCATGATCTTTCAGGAGCCGATGACTGCGCTCAACCCGGTAATGCCGATCGGGCAGCAGATTGCGGAGGCGGTCCAGGCCCATCACCCGAGCCTGTCCCGCCGCGAGGTCCGGGAGAGGGTGCTCGAATCGATGCATGAGGTAGCTTTGCCCGAGCCGGAGCGTCGCCTGAACGACTACCCCCACCAGTTTTCGGGAGGGCAGCGGCAGCGCATCCTGATCGCCATGGCCATCGTCAACCGGCCGCGCCTGCTGATCGCCGACGAGCCCACGACCGCGCTCGACGTCACGGTACAGGCCCAGATCCTGGCGCTGCTCAATCGGCTTCGGCGCTCCCACAACCTGTCGATGCTCTTTATCTCGCACGATCTCGCCGTCGTCAGCCAGGTTGCGGATCGGGTCGCGGTGATGCAGCATGGGCATATTGTTGAGCAAGCCCCGACGGCCCAGCTCTTCCACTCGCCACAGCACCCGTACACGCGTCGCCTGTTGGCCTCCGCGCCCACCATGCGGACAGACCGAACCCAGCCTCTTGCAACTCTCGCCTGAAATAGAGATGGCAGGTACACTGTTTCGAGGCCCGCCAGGCCATACCGGACCTCATGCGAGCCCTGATTCTCTCGGACATCCACGCGAACCTCGAAGCCCTGAACGCAGTTCTTGACGCTGCCGGCCCCTACGACGCGCTGTGGAATCTTGGCGATGTCGTCGGCTACGGCGCCAGCCCAAACGAGGTCATCGAGACCCTCCGCCCATTGGCGCAATTGAACGTTCGGGGAAATCACGACCGGGTCTGTTGCGGCCTGGCGTCTGCGCTGGGGTTTAACCCTGTCGCACGTGCTGCCGCCGTCTGGACGCAGCAGGAGATGACGGCCGTCAACCGCGAGTGGCTTGCCTCGGTTCCCAAGGGCCCGGTTCATCCTGAGGGACTTCCTGGAATCGTCCTCGCGCACGGCTCACCGCTCAACGAAGATCAGTACATCCTGACCATGCGCGACGCCTGGGGACCTCTGCAGCAGAGCGGCACCGAAATCAGCTTCATCGGCCACACTCATCTGCAGGGCGGGTTTTGCCAACACAACGAGGAGTGGCACGAGCTACGGCCCAGCTACAGCACCCGCAACGATGCCGACAGCTGGACGCTCACGCTGACCGAGGGCACGCGCCATCTCATCAATCCCGGCTCCGTCGGCCAGCCCCGCGACAACGACTGGCGCGCCGCCTTCGCGATCTACGACACCGAAGCAGGCGAGATCACCTTTCACCGTGTCCCCTATGACCTCACGACCGCGCAGGGACGCATCCTGATGGCGCAACTGCCAGAAAAACTGGCGCTACGGTTACGCGAGGGGCGTTAAAAGCAGCTACTCAGATCTCGACTCGGCGAACAGGCCCGCAACTCCCCAAAGCTTATTGCCTGGGAATTACGACGAGCGGGGATGGTTCGATTCGAGGTCCGAGGAAGGCCGGAGAACGCGTAGAGCCGGGTGAGAAGGCCAGTTCCCAGGCAGGTGACTGAAGCTCCGGCATCGGTTTCGCCTGAAAGAGCTTGCGGCACTGCTTCGCCGTCCAGCGAGCCCAGGCCTTTGATTTTTTCCGGCGGGCGCTGTCGGTGGAGATTCCCGTTCCGGCGTACATCTGGCGATAGAGCTTGGAGAGGAACATGAATGCTACGCGAGCCTTCAGGGTTGGGGTGCAAGCGGAGCGCTGCCAGATCGACGGCCAGTCATAGAACCGGTCCCAGACCTTCTGCGTGCGCTCGCTGATCTCGCCGGAACTCATGGAGGGATGCGGCGTAAACATCTTGGGCCGAATCGCGGTGGGGATGAGCCAGTATCGCGTGATGGGAATGTCGCCGACCATCTGCGGGTCTTGAGCCTGTTCCTTCTCCCATCGGCCAAAGTCCACTGTGCCGGGGAACGGAGTCATCATTACGAACTGAGCGAAGGTGACGCCGGCCTTGAGGGCCATGTTGACCGTGGCCTCGAAGGTGGCGGGCTTGTCCGTCGGCAGGCCAAAGATAAAGGAACCCAGCACGTGCACGCCATGTTTCCTGAAGGTCTGAAGTTGACGGGCAAGGGCCTCGCCAGAGTAGTTGAAGTCTTTAAAGACGGCCTTGAGGCCTTCGGGGGTCACGGCTTCGACGCCTACCAGTGCGCCTTTGATGTTGGCCTTGCGCATGGCGTCGAGATACTCACCGTCTTCACCGGCCTCCATGGTGATCTGCGTGAAGAAGACCATGTCCTGGGGCAGCTTCGCGAGCTCTGCCATGAGGAGAAAGCGTTCGGCACGGATGGCGGTCAGCTCTTCGAGTTTGGCAACGTTGTTCTGCTCGCGTGCGAGGCGTAGATCGGTGAGGGTGACGGGATAGAAGTTGTCGTCGGCCAGAGCGATGAAGCGGAAGCCGATGCGTCGGAGGTTGACGATCTCGTCGATGACGGACTGGAAGGCGCGCTGGCGCGGCTTCTGCCCATCGGTGCGCCAGACGCTGCAGAAGGAGCAGTGTTTCGGGCAGCCGCGAATGGTCTGGACAGAAGCCCACATGTACTTGTCGCGAGGCATGAGGTCCCAGCGGGCGGCGAGGAACTCGGTGCCACCGATGCGTCCGCCGTCGTAGATCTTTGCCGGAGTTCCGGCAAGACAATCGGCGACGGCTTTGCCCCAGGCGATGTCGCCGTCGCCTGTAACTACGGCGTGAGCCTGACCGCGTTCAAAGGCCTCTTCAGGGAAGAGCGTGGCGTGGATGCCGCCGTAGACGACCCAGGCGCCGCGCTCGCGAGCGATGCGGCCGACTTCGTAGCCGCGAAGGGCGTTCCCAGTGTGCACGCTGATGCCGACGATATCGCCGGCCTGGATGGATTCGGGAATGATCTGCTCGAGGGATTCGTCGACGAGAATGGGGTCGCCAGCGATGGAGGGTGTGGCGGCAGCGAGGACGAACAGCCAACGCGGCGTAATGACTGCAGTCCCAAAAGAGTTGTCGCTGGGATTTACGAGATGAACACTCAAGAATCAATCCTTCCATCGTGCGAAGAGTAGGTTCGCAGGAGAATAAGATCGAAAATCAAGTACCAGCTGCGGCTGGACATTGAGTGCCGGCCCAGGAAAATTCCCGCCCGGCTAATGTCGTCCATCATACATAGGGAGCTTTACGACAAGACAGCTGCGCCTCTTCGACGAGCGAGGGCATTGAGCCGGCTGTTCGAACGGTTTTGGGCAGTAACAAGCGTATTTTTCAATAGTTATCGAAGGGAACCGGCTTCGGTTCCCTTCATGCCAGAGTGCTTTTCAAAAGCTCAGTCCAAACGGCAAAAAGACTTGATTCCTTTCGAAGGAACCGGGACGCAACTCCTTTCGTATAGAGCAAAGAACGCCCGTTGCGATTCCAAGTCCGTGTGGAGGAATGAATGCTGACTGACCTGCGTGATGCACTGCGGCAGCTAAGGAAAGCCCCCGTGTTTGCTGCAACAGCGGTGATCACCCTGGCCCTGGGAATCGGGGCGACGACAGCGATCTTCACCCTCGTGCATCAGGTCATGCTGAAATCGCTGCCCGTTGCCAAGCCGGACGAACTCTGGAGAATCGGAGACAAGATTCGCTGCTGCAACTGGGGCGGCTATACCCAGAGCGACGATGGTGACTTTTCGATCTTCTCCTGGGAGGCGTACAAGCACTTTCGCGAGCACACCCCGGAGTTCAGCGACCTTGCGGCGTTACAAGCCGGAAATGCGCCGCTCGGCGTCCGTAGAGCAGGCTCCCAGGGGCAGGCGGAGACACGGAATGGGCAGTATGTCTCTGGGAATTTCTTCAGAACTCTGGGAGTGCAGCCGTGGACCGGCAGGCTGATGACGGATGCGGACGATCAGGAGGCTGCACCGCCAGTGGCAGTCATGACCTATCGCGTCTGGCAGGAGAAGTACGGTTCCGATCCCTCCGTGGTAGGCGCTAACTATCAGATCAATGGTCATTCCTTCACGGTGATCGGCGTTGCTCCGCCCGGTTTTTATGGAGCGAAGCTGGCGGGTGGAGGCATGCCGGACTTCTGGCTTCCCCTGACAACCGAATTGCTGATCGACGGCGCAACTTCGCGGTTGAAGCGGCCAAGCGGCAGTTTTCTCGACCTGATCGGCAGGGTCAAGCCAGGAGTTGATCCGAAGTCTCTCGAAGCGAAGCTGAAGGTCGAGTTTCACGATTGGCTGGCAAGCCACGTGCCCGATATGGATCCGGGAGAGAAACAGCTCTGGCAGCAACAGACGCTGCACCTTATCCCAGGCGGAGCGGGTGTAGCAGAGATGAGGGACCAATACAAAGATGGATTAAAGCTACTGTTGATTGCGGCAGGATGCGTCCTGCTGGTTGCCTGTTGCAACCTTGCGAACCTGATGCTGGCGCGCGGATTGAAGGATCGAGCGCAGACCTCTATCCGTATGGCACTGGGCGCCTCGCGGCGGCGGCTGGTGCGTAAGGCTTTGGTCGAAGCGGTTACCTTGGCGGTGATTGGTGGGATCTCGGGCATCGCCGTGGCCTATGGTGGCACCCGGTTGATCCTGTATCTGGCCTTCCATAACGCCAGTTCCACCAACTATGTGCCCATCCATGCAACTCCCTCGATGCTGGCGTTGCTGTTTACGCTTGGGATCTCTGTGTTCACCGGGATCCTCTTCGGGATTGCGCCTGCATGGATGACCTCGCATGCAGATCCGGTGGATGCTCTGCGTGGAGCAAACCGCGCCGTGGGCTCAAGGCGCTCGTGGACGCAGAAGTCGCTGATCATCGGCCAGGCAGCGATGTCCGTGGTCCTGCTCGCAACCGCGGCCCTGATGGCCCGGAGCCTGCGGAACCTGGAGCATCAGAGCTTCGGCTTCGAGACAGAGGGCCGATACATCGCCTCGATCAATCCGATGCTGGGTAACTACAAGCCCGAGCAGATGGAACCGTTGTTCCGAAAAATCGACGAACGCCTGATGCAGATTCCAGGCGTGCGCATGGTGGCTCCCGCGCTTTACGCCCCCATGACCGGCGACAGTTGGAACGAAGGCGTTCGCATTCAAGGCAGGCCTGAGCCGGGGGCCAAGGAACACACAGGCGCGGGATGGGCGCGCGTGATGCCCGGATTCTTTGAAACGCTCGGCGCGCAGATGGCTCTTGGCCGTCCCATCACGGAGGAAGACACCGCAACGACGCGCAAGACGGCGGTGGTCAACGAAGCCTTCGCCAAACGATTCTTCAAAAACCAGAACCCCATCGGCGAGCACTTCGGACCAGACAAGATCAAGTACGCAGGAACCTACGAGATCGTCGGCGTCGTCAAAGACATGCGCTACATGACCTACGACTACAAGGATCCCGTGCAGCCGATGTTCTGGGTGCCGGAGACGCAGACCGTGGATTACGACGACCCGGCGATGAAGAGCAGCGAGATCTGGTCGCACTATCTCTACAACATCGTGATCTGGGCTCCGGGAAATCCTCCCGGCATGGAAGAACGTGTGCGGAAGGCGCTGGTGAGCGTCGATCCGGACCTTGTGCTCTACAGTGTCGACTCCTATAAACAAGTCGTCAGTGCAGACTTCCGGCAGGAGAACATGATCGCAACCCTGACCATGCTCTTCGGCGCGCTCGGACTGACGTTGGCGGCAGTAGGCCTGTATGGCGTGATGGCCTATATGGTCGAACAGCGGACTGGAGAGATCGGCGTGCGAATGGCACTGGGTGCGGACCGCGGCCATGTTCTGCGAATGGTCCTCGGTAACGCGTTCTCGCAGGTAGGGATCGGTTTGGCGCTCGGTGTCCCGGCAGCGGTTGGAGCAGGCAAGCTCATGACGGATCAGCTTTTCGGGGTGAAGCCCTGGGACCCGCTCATGGTCAGCACGGCTGTCCTTCTGCTCGCTGTGGCAGCGCTGCTGGCATCGCTGATTCCAGCGTACCGCGCAGCCGGAGTGGAACCCATGGTGGCGCTCAGGAGCGAGTGAAATCTGTACGCGCCGCGTCCAGGTTCGCGAACGTGTTCTCTCCAGCCTCCGGATTACGAGTGTTGAAATTTCAGTACTCGTAATCCGGATTTTTTTCTCAGTTCTCAGACTTGGACTAAGCCTGCTGCTCTTCCAACGCCATGGCCAGTTCTTCCCACTCCGCCGTCAGAACCGTACGTTCGTTGCGCAGGCGTTCCAGATCGGCGGCGTCCTTCTGCGACTGCTCCGCTGAGGTGAAGTTGCCCAGGCGTTCCTCCGCGGCTTCGATCTCCGTCTCAAGCTGCGGGATACGATCCTCTGCGAACTTCAAGCGATCTTCCATCTGTTTAAGTTTGATGGGATTGAGGCGTTTGATTGGCGCCGCTGGTGCGGTTTCGACTATTGGCGCGGGCACCGAGACGACGGGAGCAGGCGCGGGTGTCTTCAGGTCGGCGCTCAGCGACTCCTTCACCTTCTCCGGTCCGCCCTGCTTGCGCCACAGATAGTCCTCGTAGTTGCCGGGGTAGATGTGGACGCGCTTGTCTTCCACCTCGAAGACTCGCGTGGCGAGGCCGTCGATGAAGTAGCGGTCGTGCGAGACGAAGAGCACCGTGCCGGTAAAGTTGCGGATCGCTTCGAGCAGCACATCCTTGGCGCGCAGGTCGAGATGGTTCGTCGGCTCGTCGAGCAGAAGCATATTGCTGGGAGAGACCAGCATCTTCGCCATGGCGTAGCGGTTGCGTTCGCCACCGGAGAGCACGCCGAGCTTCTTGAAGACGTCGTCGCCGGAGAACATGAAGCAGCCGAGGAGCGAGCGCAGCTCCACCACGGGCACCTTCGGCGACGCTCCAGCGATATCTTCCAGCATCTCGGCGTTGGGATCGAGCACCTTGTACTGATCCTGCGCGAAGAAGTCGACCAGCGCATTGTGTCCGTAGCGCACCGTGCCTGAGGTGGGAGCCTCCTGCTCGCTGAGCAGACGGATGAGTGTCGACTTGCCCGCGCCGTTGGCTCCGACCAGCGCAATGCGATCGCCGCGCTCGATGGTGAAGTTGAGGTTGTCGAGAATGGTCTTTTCTTTACCGTCGGGGGTTGGGTAGACCTTGGTGAGGTTCTGCACCTCGATGACAGTGCGGCCCGAGGCCGGAGGCTGCGGGATGGTGAAGTGGATCGTCGCCTCCTCTTCGGGGACTTCGATGCGCTCGATCTTTTCGAGTTCTTTAATGCGCGACTGCACCTGCTTGGCCTTCGTGGCCTGGTAACGAAAGCGATTGATGAAGGCCTCGAGCGCATCGATACGGTCGCGCTGATTCTTATACGCATTCATCAACTGCGTGCGCCGTTCTTCCTTCTGGGTGACGTACTTCTCATAGTTGCCGTGGTACGTGTGCATCCGCTTGTTCCAGATCTCGATGGTCTTGTTGACGGTCACGTCGAGGAAGTAGCGGTCGTGCGAGATAAGGATGAACGCGTTCGGATAGTCGTGCAGATAGTTCTCGAGCCAGTTGCGGCTTTCGAGATCTAGATGGTTGGTGGGCTCGTCCAGCAGAAGCAGCGATGGCTTCTGCAGCAGCAGCTTGGCCAGCGCGATGCGCATCTGCCAACCGCCGGAGAACTCTTCGGTCTTGCGCTCCCAGTCTTCTTTCGTGAAGCCGAGTCCACCGAGGACCGCGCCTACCTGCGAGTCGAGGGTATAGATGTCGTGGACGTGGAGCTGGTCGGCGATCTCGGAGTAGCGATCGGCAGCAGCCTGATACTCCTTCGACTTGGGGTCCTTCTCGGACATGGTCGTCATCAGCTCGATGGACTCGGCCTCGAGCGCATGCAGATGATCGAAGACCGACAGGCATTCCTCAAACACGGTCTTGCCGCGCATGGCGAGGCCGTCCTGCGGGAGGTAGCCGATGGTCGTGCCCTTCACCCGCGTCAGCTGGCCGTAGTCCAGATGCTCCACGCCTGCCAACACCTTTAGAAGGGTCGACTTGCCGGTGCCGTTGCCGCCCACCAGGCCTGTGCGTTCGTCCGGCGTAATCAGCCAGTTCACGTCATCAAATAGCAGTTTTTGGCCGAACCGTTTTCCGGCCGTGATCAATTGCAGCATTTCCTTCTATTTTCGCATCTCGCCGCGTCTGTCTCCTTCTTTTGACGAAGGGATGACAAGTCGATGACACCAGGTCTCAATCCTGCCCCATACGCTGACCGTGGATTCCAAGGACAGCTTCTTTCCCCGCCTGTCGTTGGCTCCCGCTCTATTGCCGGCATGGAGCATCTTTTTACGGGCCCCGCGGGACAACAGTAAAAGGAGCACATCATCATGAAATATATTCCGAGCCTGACAGCAGGGATAACACTTGTACTTTCGTTATCTCCTGCTGTCTTTGCACAGCACTACACACAGACTAACCTTGACGCCAATACCTCAGGCGCCGCCGAAGCTACCGACCCCCAACTCGTCAACGGCTGGGGCATCTCGCGTGGCCCAGGCAGTGTGTGGTGGGTTTCCGATCAGGGCACGGGAGTTGCAACACTCTATAACGGGCCTGGAGTGAAACAGTCTTTGGTCGTCACGATTCCCAAGTCGGATCCCAACGACAAGACGTTTCCCCATGGCACGCCTACGGGAACTATCTTCAACGGGAGTACGACAGATTTTCTGATCGCTCCGCAGAAACAGGCCGTCTTTCTTTTCGCTACGCTCGATGGGAGCATTGCGGCCTGGAATCCCACGGTTGGACTAGCTCAGGGAGCGAATCCACCTTCTACCAATGCGGTCACGGTTGCTCGTGGCGACGCGGGTTCGGGTTACACCGGACTTACGGCTGCCACCAATGACGGAGATCGCTACCTCTATGCGGCCAACTTCCTCAAGGGTCGCATCGATGTGTACGACAACAACTTCAAAGCAGTAAAGTTGCCGACGAAAGGGCGGGGGCATCACGACTCCTTCTTCGACGACCAGGGCATCTTCGACAACAACAAGCCCTTCACCGATGATCGACTTCCCCGGAATTATGTTCCTTTCAACGTGCTGACGATAGGAAACGACCTCGTCGTTACCTATGCGCTGCACTTTGCAGGGAACCCCTTCGAGACTCCTGGCCCGGGTCTGGGGTACGTCGATATTTACTCGTCGGATGGAAGGCTGCTGCAACGGCTCGAACATGGTGACTGGCTCAACGCCCCCTGGGGCATTGCGCTTGCGCCGCTCGACTTCGGGAAGTTCAGCCACCGCCTTCTGATCTCCAACTTCGCAGCAGGAGGAACGACCCAGTCAGCCGGGTTCATCTCCGCCTATGACCTCGCAACGGGCAAGTTCGAGGGACTGTTGGAGGACACGAGCGGAAAGCCTCTCGCCATCAATGGAATATGGGGAATCAGTTTTGCGAACCCGGCTGGTGCAAGTCCCACCAATCCTGTCTCGGCCAGCTATGACCCTGACGAGGCACCGGCCGCACAACTGTACTTCGCTGCTGGACCCAACCAGGGCACCGCGGGCCTGTTCGGATACCTGACTCCGCTCCCGGCTGAGCAGGTACAAGGCAACGATCAATAAAGATTGATCCCTCAAGCAAGGGAGCCGCATTAATACTCGCGGCTCCTTTTTTTATTCCCATATTTCTTCATAGACAGCAGAGAAGTATCTGCAGACGTTGTTTAGAAACATTGTCGCAATTTCAGGAATAAAAGAGGCGGCTGACCTGTTAATTCGGCATGCCTGTCTCTGCGGTCTTTCGTAGCTTCGGCTGTCATTGTTTTACGAAGGGATGACAAGACCGTGACACCGAATCTCCGCATTGACCCTACGCTTACCGAGGATCAACACAGTTTCTTCCCGCCTGTCGTTGAGCCCATCCCTGTCTGCTTCGCGCAGGCAGGAGGGTATCGGTCAAATTCTGCGGGCCTTACCTTCCAAGGAGTTCCATATGAAGGGTTTTCCCAAGCTGCTTCTTTTCACAGCAGCAGGTTTTTCATTGACGCCGTCCGTCGTTCACGCGCAACACTACACGCAGGTCAACCTCGTCTCGAACGTTTCAGGAGTAGCCCCTGTCACGGATCCGCAGCTCATTAATCCGTGGGGACTCTCCCGCAGCTCTGCTTCGCCCTGGTGGATCTCCGATGCCGGCTCGGGTTTCAGCACGCTGTACAACGGTGCAGGGGCCAAGCAGTCGCTGATCGTAACCATTCCGAAGGCCGATCCCAACGACAAGACCTTCCCCGCTGGAACTCCAACCGGGACGATCGCCAATTCCAGCCCGACCGATTTTCTTCTCGCCCCTGGCAAGCCTTCCGCCTTCCTCTTTGCGACCATCGATGGTTCCATCGTCGGATGGAATCCAACCGTTGCGGTTGCTCCCGGTGGAGCTCCACCTTCCACCAACGCCGTTACGGTCTTCCGTGCCAAGGACAAATCCAGCTATACCGGCCTTACCGCTGCGACCGTTGATAATCAGCACTATCTTTACGCTGCGAACTTCGGCAAGGGCCGTGTCGACGTATTCGACACCACCTTCAAGCCAGTCAGTTTGAAAGATAACGACGACCACCATGGCCACTCAGACCAGTCCTATGGCGACAACGATCGTTTCTTCGGCGGCAACAATAACCCCTTCACGGATGATCGCCTCCCGCGTTTCTACGCTCCTTTCAACGTGCAGACCATCGGCAACGATATTGTGGTCACCTACGCGCTGCATCTTCCAGGTCAGCAGGTCGAGACCGACGGACCGGGCCTCGGCTACGTCGACATCTACTCCTCCAAGGGCAAACTGCTCAGCCGCCTCGAGCATGGCGACTGGCTCAACGCACCCTGGGGAGTTGCTCTGGCTCCGCTCGAGTTCGGACGCTTCAGCCACGATCTGCTCGTAGGCCAGTTCGCTGGCGGCACTACGACAGAGTCCAGCGGATACATCGTCGCGTACAACCTGGCAACCGGCGCTTTCGACGGTCTGCTTGAAGACGCGACTGGCAAGCCGATCTCCATCAACAGCATCTGGTCCATCACCCCGGCCAACAGCGCCACGGCAAACAGCTACGACACCACCGGAGCGCCGGCCTCGGAGCTCTACTTCACTGCCGGTCCCGATCACGGAACAGGCGGCCTCTTCGGTTATCTCAAACCCGTTGCTACAGACCTGATTCAGGGCAACGATCAGTAAATTCTTCCGTCAATCAAAGGAGCTGCGACCGACAAGGTTCGCAGCTCCTTTGCTCTTCCGCTCAGAAGTGCCCCCGATCGGCAATCTGGTTTTCGAATTCGGCAACGCTGCTCACCCCGGGCGAAAGGCAATATTCGATGCCCTCAAGATCGTCCGGCAAAAGGTAGCCACCGTGCGCCTCGCCACCGATGCGGATCAGGTCTTTGCCACAATCTTCCGGCCCGTCAGCCTGCGGATCAGCCCAAGCAGATCGTCGAGTTTCATACGCCGCCCCACGCGGTAGCCCATCGCAAAAGGGCTTTTCTGACGAGTTCTTTCATTCGCGCCGATCCTACTTCAGGCGCAATTCGCCCATGTGGAGGCGCCTCCGAAGAGAGACAACAGCGGAGCCCCTCTGCTAAGGTCAAAGATGAGAGCTTGATGCCAGGTCAGTCCCAACTATTCCCGGATCACGAACCCAACGTGTTGCCGCCGCCTCCGGGCGGTTCCGCCGAAACCAGACGCGCCGCGGCTCCGGTCTGGCTGCAACGCCTCTCTCTCTTTGTGCTCGTACTCTTCTGCGTTTATCTCGGCGTCCTGGTGATGCTGCTTCCCTGGTGGACGCGGGTGTGGGACCACAACCTCTTCATCCAGTCGCATCCCCCGCTCGCCGCCTTTCTGCACAACGGAGCCGTGCGCGGTATCATCTCCGGGCTGGGGCTGCTGGATATATGGATCGGCATCTCCGAAGCCGTTCACTATCGCGACTATCGCGGCTGACCCCGCCAGCGAGGATTTACAAAATAATGGCAACTGACAACAAGAACCTCTCACCTGCAACAGATCCGGCCACCCCTGGTATCCCCGAACCCCTCGAAGAAGCTCCGCTCGCCTACGAAAATTCCGACTTCCTCAACTCGCCCGATGCGCGGATTCTCCGCATCATGGCCGAGTACCAGGAACCACTCTCGCGCTTCCGCCGCGAGCGCATTCAGGACACCGTCGTCTTCTTCGGCTCGGCGCGCTTTCGTGCGCTTGATGTTGCGGCGGCAAACTTTGAGCTGCTGGCCAATACCGGCTCCAAGGAACCGGCTCCCGAACAGCCTGCCACTCTCGAAGAGGTCGAGCACGGAAAGGCCACGGGCGCGCGACTGCGTCTCGCCGGGGCTGCCATCGAGATGGCCGCCTACTATGAGGACGCACGCGCTCTCGCCAACATGCTTGCGACCTGGTCCAAGTCGCTTCCCGGCCCGCGCCATCGCTTCGTCGTCACCTCGGGCGGCGGTCCCGGTATTATGGAGGCCGCCAATCGCGGAGCCTACGAGGCCGGAGCGAAGACCATCGGGCTCAACATCAAGCTTCCCTTCGAGCAGCAGCCGAATCCGTACATCACGCCGTCGCTCAACTTCGACTTCCACTACTTCTTCATGCGCAAGTACTGGTTCGCCTATCTGGCCAAGGCGCTGGTTATCTTTCCCGGCGGCTTCGGAACCCTGGACGAGATGTTCGAGGTGCTCACCCTTGCGCAGACCAATAAGCTCGCCAAGAAGATCACCACCATCATCTACGGCACGCCTTATTGGAAGTCCGTGATCAACCTCGACGTCCTCGCGGAAAAGGGAGCCATCGCCCACACCGACATGAACCTCTTCCGCTTCGTCGACACTCCGGAAGAGGCCTTCGAGATTCTGAAAGAAGACCTCACCAAAAACCATCTCAACTCCGACTACGAACGAGCCCTACAAGAGCGGGCTCGCCGCGCGGCCGGGGCACATGACGTTCCCCACGATCCCGCCCCCAGCGCTCAGGAGATTCTCGGCCCGGATATCGCCTCCACCCAATGATCACAACTCCCTGAGCTCACTGCCTGATAATGAGGCATGGCCTCTCCACGCCAACTGCCGCTCTACGACGCCGGCCACAAGCCTGAGACGTGGAATGAACGTATGGTTCCTGGAGAATATGCCGTTCATTTCTCCAGCTTTGAAGGCGGGACTCCCGGAGCTCCGTATTGCACAGTGTTCGACACTCTGCAGGAAGCTGTTGACTACGCGCAGGATCAGATAAAAACGCGTACCGATCTGCGCTGCGCCATATACGACCACGAGGGCCTGGTCAGGCCTCCAGTTCGGGAGATTCGAGGACACGACTTCAAAGATAACGAGATCTCCGCTCGGTTTCGAAGATGGGTCGGCTCCTTTCTTTTCTTTGGCGGGTCCATTTTGACGGTCGTTGACTGGACGAAGGATTTTCGATTCCTGTGGCCCTCTGCGCTGGGCACGCGCATGTTGATCCCCGGCTTTGCACTGTTGTTCGTCGAAGCGATGATCCTTCTTCACAAACAACGGAGCCATGGAAGATCTGAAGAAAAGGGAACAGCATGACACTTCTGATCTTTCAAATTGCCGTCATCCTGCTCGTAAGTCTTCTCTGTGGAGGGGTTGCGCGCAAGCTCGGCCAGGCAAGGGTAATTGGAGAGATCGTTGGCGGAATTCTGGTCGGTCCCTCCGTACTGGGCCGGTATGCGCCTCATGCTTTCTCGCACCTGTTTCCCGCAAGCTCTCTCAGTCTGTTCGAGATGATCAGCACCCTTGGACTCATTCTCTTTCTCTTCCTGATCGGAAGCGAGCTCGACTATGAGCATCTTCGGGAACAGAAGGTCACCGCGACGCTCGCAAGCCTGATGAGCATGGTTCTTCCGTTTGGGTTGGGAGCTCTTGCATCCCCCATGCTGTATCCTCGCTTCGCTCCCGCTGGAGTCGACCAGCTCCCTTTTGTCCTGTTCCTGGGAATATCGATGAGCATTACCGCCTTTCCGGTTCTGGCAAGAATCCTGGAAGAGCGCCAGATGCACTCGACCCCGCTTGGGGCTATGGCCATGATGTGCGCTGCTGTCGACGACGTCTCTGCGTGGTCGCTTCTTGCGATTGCCATGACGTTGTTACCTTCGCAAAGCAATTCCATGGCAATCTCGCATCGAGCTCTTTGGCTGGGTGTATATCTCTGCGTCATGCTGTTTGTCGTGCGCCCCCTCGGGAGCTGGCTCGCACGACGGAATAACGAAATCAGACTCTCTTATGAACTGCTGGGGCTCATCCTTGTAGTCGTCTTCTTGTCAGCCGCGGCAACCGATGCTATCGGGGTTCATCCTTTGTTTGGGGCCTTCCTGGCGGGTCTTTGCTTTCCACGGGTCCGGCGTTGGCAGCAGACGCTCCGTTCCCGGCTCGACGTGATCGTCTCGCTCGTCCTCCTGCCTCTTTTCTTTGCTCTGACCGGATTGAGGACACGGCTGGACCTTTTATCGGGACTAGATGTCTGGCTCTGGACCGGAGTCGTTCTTCTTCTTGCTGTTCTAGGCAAAGTCGGCGGAGCTGTCGCTGCAGCCCGCTGGACGGGATACGACTGGAGAAATTCGATTGCTCTCGGGGCACTCCTTAACACGCGGGGCCTGGTGGAGCTGATTGTGCTCAACATCGCTTATAACGCGCACGTATTCTCTCCAACCCTGTTCACCATGCTGGTCATCATGGCGCTGGTGACGACGATGACCACCGTTCCGGTTCTTAATGGGCTGAAAGTGGGCAAGCGAGCAGGAGTGCACGACCTCACACTCCCAAAAGCAGCCTGAAACGAGTCGCGTATACGATCGACTTCTGCGATTCCCGTCTTCATACATCGTTCTCAGAGTCAGAGACAGGCGAGAGTTTCGCGGGTAACCAACTGATTAACGGCCTTTTATGAATATTGAAGCCCCTTTCTCGGTGCAGTTATCGCATTGTCACAATGCGCTTTCATACTGCCTCCGAGCGAGATAGAGCGCTCGGAGGGCCCTATGAGCCAGTCGTCCATCTCATATCTATGGCGTGAACCCCAGGCCGCCCGTGGTTTTACCACCGGCGTTTCGCTGCACAGCCATACCAATCAATCCCAGGAGACGCTGGACTTCATCGCCGAACTCTCGCGCGACTGGAGCTTTCTTAACAAGGCCATGCGCTGGGCCGAAGACCGCTGCGGCCGTTTGTCGGGCATCCGGCCCGACTATGCCCACGGCTACTGGACCCCGCCGCTGACACCGCGGATCGCCTTCGACCTTGAGAGCTCGCAGATCGAGAACCGCCTCCAGCTTCCGGCGCTGGTCTCGCTCACCGATCACGACGACATCAACGCGCCCCTGCTTCTTCGCTCCGTCTCCTCGGCGCGCCACATTCCCGTCTCGGTCGAATGGACGGTCCCGTTCTATGAGAGCGCCTTTCACATCGGCGTCCATAACCTGCCCTCCGCTACCGGCCAGCAGTGGATGGATCGGCTCCGCGCCTTCACCGCCATCCCCGTGGCCGAGCGCAAGCCGAACCTTCTCCGCGACCTCCTCGCCGAGCTGGCCGAGATCCCGCAGGTGCTCATTGTCTTCAACCACCCGATCTGGGATCTCTACCGCGTCGGCCGCCAGCGCCACGATGTTCTCGTCAACGAGTTCCTCGCCGTCCATGGACAGCACGTCCACGCGCTTGAGCTGAATGGCCTGCGCGACTGGAAGGAGAACCGCGAGGCCTCCACGCTCGCCGGCAAGTGGAACCAGTTGGTGATCTCCGGCGGCGACCGCCACGGCGCCGAGCCCAATGCCAACGTCAATCTCACTCGCGCGACCTCCTTTACCGAGTTCGTCCACGAGATCCGCCGCGATCGCCAGAGCCACGTGCTCTACATGCCGCAGTACGCCGAGCCCTGGAAACACCGCATCCTGCAATCCACGCTCGATGCGATCCGCGACTATCCGCACTTCCCGGAAGGCTCGCGCCGCTGGGACCAGCGCGTCTACCATCCCGACGGCAAGGGCGGCATGCGCCCGCTCTCCGAACTCTGGACCTCGGAGAATCACATGCCTCCTCTCTGGATTCGCGCCGTCCTCGCAAGCGTCCGCCTCATGGGAGCCGCGCCTCTCTCCGGAACCCTTCGCTTCGCCTGGGACGACTCCGCAAAGATGCGTGCCGCATTGGCCAAGCAAGAGGCCTGAGCTTACTCAGAATCATGCAGAAAAAGGCGTCCTGAGATTCCAGGACGCCTTCTCTTTTTGCGCTGCATGCCGCTCCTCAGAAGAGGTACTTCACTGCGAGCTGTAGCTCACGGTTGTTCAAACGGGTTGAGGTGACCTGACCGAAGGTGCTATCTCCCAGGTTGGCATCCGGCGTCGACCACTGTGGCGTATTGAAGGCATTGAAGGCTTCGAAGCGAACCTGGAGCTGATGCGTCTCGTTGTACGGCATTGCGAAGTTCTTCATCACCGCCAGGTTCACCACGTCGATTGCGGGAGATACCAGGGGATTACGCGTCGAGGTCCCAAAGTTCACAGTGCTCAAGGTGAACGCATCCGTGTTGAACCAGTTGTCGATCGTCCGGTTCGCCACGCTCAGCTTTGAGCCCGTGACGCGGTTGGGGCGCTCCCACTGATTATCCGTATTCTGTCCGTCGCTGCTTTGCAGGATGTCATACGGATTTCCACTGGCAAGCTGCACCAGGCCATTCAATGCCCAGCCATCCGCAAGTAGCTTCGTAGCTGTCGTGCCGCTCTTGATGAAGGTGGGTAGCTTCCACACATATCCCACGGACAGATTGTGTCGCTGGTCGGTCGTTCCGTTTGCCCACTCATGTGGGTTCCGCGGATCCTGGCACCCGCAACCTCCGCCGTTCGTATCGAACGCCTGATTGTCCAGCTCGTGCGATAGCGTGTAAGCCGCAGTGAAGCTGACGCCCTTGGTGAGCCGATGCTCGAAGTGCACCTGCAGGCCGTTGTAGCTCGACGCGCCATCGAAGTCCTGATAGCGAATGCGAGCAAAGGTGTTATACGGCCTTCTGCCCTGAACATCATTGACCAAATCGCCCGGAGCAGCTGAGTTGAAGTTCTTGATGCTGCTATCGATATGGCTGCCATTGACACCAACATAGCTGATATCCAGCACATTCGAGCCGAACTGTTTTGAGACAGTCAGGTTGTACGTCTGCAGATAGAGGTCCGGATGTTTACGATCGGCTGGCAGCGTTACAGCATTGAAGAACGGGTCCTTGGGATACAGCGAGGCCGGCACGGGATTCTGGATCGTCGCCACCGGATTGCTGCTGGGGTTGGTAATGGTGAGACTGCCTGCCGTGGGCGGATTCAACTGCAGGATGTTGATGTTGTCGAATTGGCCGCCATAGTAGAAGATCCCGTACCCGGCGCGTACGACCACTGTCGGTGTCGCACTGTAGGCAAAGCCGATTCTGGGTCCGAAATCCTTATGCGTAATCGACCAGATATTATTCAACCGCTGACCCGGCGCAGGAGTGAACACCGGGGCAACACTGCCGTACGGTGCAGTTCCGCTGAAATCCAGCGTGCGCGAGACATTGTTCACATCCACGGGCGGAGCGAACAGGTCATAGCGCATGCCAATGTTGATCGTCAGTTTGGAGTTGAAACGCCAGTTGTCCTGCACGTAGAAGGCCGAGCGCCACTGCCTCGACTTCGTGATCGGAACACCCTCTGGCGTAATGCTGGTGCGCGGAAAGCCGAGCATGAAGTCGGCAGCAGGATCGCCCGTGCTGTCGCTGGTGCCCGTGATGTCGCCGGTAAAGTCCATCTCTCCGAACGGTGTATTGTTCGTCGTCGCATCATCGAGCACGTAGCGAATATCCGTGCCGAAGATCAGCGTGTGCTTGCCTCGAGTCCATGTGAGGTTATCGGCGAGCTGATAGGTCCGGCTGTAATCAAGGTTCGATGCCGCCAGATCGTCTCCCATGCCGAGATATCCGGCAATGTTCAGAAGCGGGAATCCCTCCTCGTTCGGATTCAGAGGCCGTCCATTCGGCCCACCGACCTTGAAGCCGTTGATCCCAAGCGACTCGACAGTAAAGTCGGTGCCTGTCCGCGTGCTCACCTGTTTCACGTGCTCGAGATTAACTCCAGCCCGGAGTTCGTTGAGCAGCTGCGGCGAGAAGATGTGGAGATACTGCAGCGCAACATTGTGGATGGGATACGTACCGGTGAAATGAAAATTAGGATTCACATCCGTCACCGGAAAATCTCGTAGAGCGTAAATGTAGTGCAGGAAGATCTGATCGCTCTCGCTGAACTTGTGATCGATTCGAGCGATCCCCTGGTTCACGCCGAGACGACCTGAGTTGACGCCGGCATAATTCGTGCTGCCGCTGCTGTTGGGCAGGGGCATATAGGTGTTGATGATGTTCGCAGAGACGGGGTTTACGGGAATCTGGTTGTTCGGATAGGGATTGCCGGTAAACGGATTGATGATCGGTGTAGAAGAGGCAGAGAAATCGCCCTTACGTTGCGCCGCTGTCAACACGTTCGCCGTCGAGGGAAACTCCTCGATCGAGCGAAGGCCTTCGTAACTGAGGAAGAAGAAGGTGCTGTCCTTGATGATCGGCCCTCCGACAGTCGCTCCAAACTGGTTCTGCTTCAGCACGTTCTTCGAAAGCGGTGCAGGACGAAAGTAGTTGCGCGCGTCCACCGCATCGTTGCGGATGAACTCAAACGCGCTTCCGTGAATTCGATTGGTTCCTGACTTCAGCTGGATGTTCACATTCGATCCGGCGCTGCCGCCGTACTCCGCGGAGTAGTTGCCGGTCTGTACGGTGAACTCCTCAATGGCGTCGATCGAAGGAAAGAGGTTTACATAGGCATGGCGATTGTTAACCATGGTGACGCCATCGACGTTCACCTGACCCCAGGTGGAGCGGCCGCCGTTCGACGAGATCGCCGAGCCGTCGGTGCTCGACGAATGCAGATCGGGATTGTAGACGCTTACACCTGGCGTCAACACCGCGAGGTCGTTGAACTTTCTCCCATTCAAGGGAAGATTCTGTGTGCGCTCGGCGTCGATCACCGCGCCCAGAGCGGCGTTTTCGCTCTGCAGCAAGGGCTGCCCGCCTTCCACTTGCACTGTCTGTTCCGAGCCGCCAACGTTCAGCGTGAAGTCGATCTTGTCCTGCTGGTTGAGCGCAAGGACGATGCCGGTTCTCTTCTGTTTTGCAAACCCCTTTGCCTCGATCGTAACGTCGTAAGTGCCGGGAGCGAGGTAGCGAATCGCATATTGGCCCTCGGTGCCGGTAACAGCAACTTTGTTGATGCCTGTAGCCGGAGAGGCCACTGTGACTGTGGCTCCGGGGATCACAGCGCCTGAGCTATCTGTAGCTGTACCCAGAATGGTGGTGTCGAGAGACTGACCCCGCAGAAGCAGACAGGGTAGGACAAGATAGAGAGTAAAGATCGCAGAAATGAAACGACTACGCATGGGAGGACCTCCTGAGCATTACGGTTTTTTCAAAAAGGGGAGAACTGTAAGCGCTATGCGATGAGGACTATTTTTTATTTGTAACGGTGATGGGCGATTATAGACACGCCATGGCAAGCAGCCGATAGAGGCAAATGACCTACTCGCAAGTAAGCAAAATGCGACTTTTCCGAGGAAATTGTTGCCGATTGATTTGCCGGATCAATAGATAAAAATAGAATTTTGCAGGTAAGTAATCGCCGATCTTGATTTATCGCATCGACGGGGATCGCGATTCAGAACATTACGGTACGGCGGAAACCTCTTCCGGCTTCTGAGCGCGCCGTTCAGCCAATGTCACAAATCTTTTCTAGTTGGAGCGCAGGGCCTTCACCGGATCCTCGGATGCGGCGCGGGCTGCGGGAAACGCCGAAGCCGCAAGCCCCATCAACATCATGAACGAAACACTCGCGATATAGATCAGAGGATCGGTCGCGCTGACGTCGAAGAGGAACGAGCGGACCAGTTGCGCCACTGCAAGAGAGCCAAGGACGCCGAGAACGCATCCCACCACGGCCAGCTTCACGCCTGATAGAAGGACGAGGCGGGCGATGGCGCTTCGCTGCGCTCCGACTGCCATGCGGATCGCAATCTCCTGAGTGCGTTGCGAGACGGAGAAGGCCATGATCCCATAGATTCCCGTGATGGCAAGCAGAAGCGCTCCCAAGGCGAAGGCGCCGATGAGGCTGGTATTGAACCGGCGCGGAGCCTCTACCTTCGACATCACATCGTTCATGGATTGCACATGCTGCAGGGCGATGAGCGGGTCGATTCCAGAGATGGTCGTCCGCAGCGTCGCAATCATCTGTTCCGGCGGCAGGGCGGAGCGGAGCGTGATGTATCCTCCGGCGGGATCGCTAAGGTGGCCGGTGAAGCTTGTGCCGTAGAGAGTGGTGGGCTGTTGCACAGGCGAATACCATTGATTGCGATTCGGCTCGTCGCGAGAACCGAGCTTGGTGTCGGAGACCACTCCAACCACCGTCGCCCACGGCAGGTGGTTCTGCGGATTTCCCACGTGCATTCGCTTGCCGATCGCTCTCTGGCCCGGCCACGCGTGTCGCGCCATCGATTGGTTCACAATCACCACGGGGGGAGAGTCAGGACCATCGTTCGGGGTAAAGTAGCGGCCGTCCAGCAACGAGATTCCCATCACTCGAAAGAAGTCTCCATACACAGTTCCGAAGACACCGAAGGTCTGCTTCCACTTCTTCAGAGGCTCACCCTCAATGGTGTAAGCCGCCATTCCGGCGAAGCCGCTCGAAGGCAGGATATTGGTAAGGCCTACCGCCACGACTCCCGGTTTGTTGGCGAGGCTCTCGACCACGGCCTGGTTGAAGATGCCGGTGGAGACCTGATCCGGATATCGCCGCAGGGGCAGCTGATAACCCGCAACAAGAATATGGTCCGGCTGAAAGCCGGGGTCGACGGCTCGCATCTTCTGAAAGCTTCGCAGGAAGGCGCCCGAAGCGGTAAGCAATACCAGCGCGATTCCAATCTCAGAGATCACCAGCACAGAGCGCAGACGGTTATGGCTGGAGCCGCCTTGCGGGCTTTCCTTCAGGTTCTCGATCAGGTCAATCCGCACGGCGGTGAAGGCCGGTACGAGGCTGCAGAGAACTCCCGTCACCAGCGCAAGCAGAAGCGCGAACGCCGCCACCCTTGCGTCGATCGAGATGGAGTCGAGTCTCGGAATCGATGCAGGCAGCAGATGGAGCGCTGTGCGGATCGCGGTTGCGGCAAGCGCCAGTCCGAGCAGTCCGCCCGCCACGCTGAGCAGAAGTCCTTCCAAAAAGGATTGACGCAGAATCGTTCCGCGACGTGCGCCGATCGCCAGACGAATCGCGTATTCGCGACGCCGGCGAATGGCTCGCACCAGCATCAAGCCGGCCACATTCACGCACGCGATGAGCAAGACGATCGAGACCGCGGCAAACAGGGTACGCAGCAGAGGCCGCACCTTGGCGACCGTGTCCTCTCGCAGCGGAGTCGCATCGCCGCGAATGTGAATTGCAGACAGTGACGAGGGAAAGGTTCGCATCACCTGCTGGGCCACGCGGTCTGCATCCTGTGCCGCCTGCTGAACCGTGACGCCATCCTTGAGCCGCGCCACCATGTGATATCCCCAGAAACCCGCCCTTTGCTCGGAGAGCTCGTCGGGCGTAACGCTCATCGGAACCCACAGTTCAGTCTGGGTGGGCCCGCCCTGCACCGGAAACTCGAAGCTGCGCGGCATCACTCCAACGATGGTGTACGATCTGCGGTCGAGGTCAATGAAGCGCCCGACGATTCCAGGATCGCTGTGGTAGCGATTCACCCATGCGCCATAGCTGAGAACGGCAAGCGGACTCCCCGCATCCTCCTCTTCCCGGGTAAACACGCGGCCAAGAAGAGGCTGAACCCCCAAGGTAGGGAAGACGCCGGACGTAAGCCGGGCCACGCTGATCTCTTCGGGGCGCTCGCCGCCGGAGAGCTCATAGTGCGCCGGAATGTAGCCGCCAAGCGAGGAGAAGGCGCTCGTGGCACTCATATACGTGGGGATCTCGCGAGCCGTCACTCCCGTGTTCATGCCCGCGCTCAGAAGATCGCCCGGCAGCACCAGCCGCTCCGGTTCGCTGTAGGGAAGCGGCCGGAGAAGAATGCCTTCGATCAGTGAAAAGATGGCCGTAGTCGCGCCGATGCCAACCGCCAGAGTAAGAATGACGGTCACGGTGAAGCCAGGGGTCTTTCGAAGCTGGCGAAAAGCGAAACGGAGATTCTGCGAAAGTGTTTCCATGCACTCCTCGTTGGCTTCCAGAATCAGCAGGGATCTGGCCAACATTAGAGACCGCCCCGGGGCGTTTTGCAATTTTGGAGTTTGCCACACGATCCGGGAAGCCCTGCGTGAAAATCTTGTCGTTTCTTCAAAAGAGGACAAGCTTCCAGCAACCGCCCTCGAGTAAAGTAGTGCCATGCGTGTGCCCCGGGTCGCCTATCTTCCCGACTCCTTTCACGAGGTCAACGGTGTCGCACATACCAGCCGCAACTACGTCGCCTACGCGGAGCGCCACGCCCTTCCCTTTCTCTGCATCCGCGCCGGCACTCGCTCGCAGGCCTTCGAGCAGGACGTCGAACTCCGCACCCTCGAGCTCCAGCGCTCCCGCGCCGCCTTTCGCATCGAAAAGGATCTCCAGTTCGATCCCTTGTTCTTCCGCTATACCCACAGCATCCGCCGCGAGCTTCTTCGCTTTCAGCCCGACCTCATCCACATCACCGGCCCCAGCGAGCTCGGCATCTTCGGAGCTTACTTCGCCTGGGAGCAGGGGATTCCGCTCGCCGCTTCCTGGCACACCAACGTGCACGAATACGCTGCCCGTCGTCTCGACTGGCTCTCCCGCCGTTTCTCGCAGAGTACGGGCGCCAGCCTCGAGAAGAACGTCGAGAACGGTTCCCTTTGGGCCACCACCCGCTTCTATTCGCTCGCCCGCGTCCTCTTCGCCCCCAATGAAGAGCTATGCCGCATGCTCGAGCAATCGACCCACCGCCCCTGTCATCTTATGCAACGTGGTGTTGAAACGGGGCAGTTTTCCCCGGACCACCGCACCCGCCCCATCGACGACTCCACTCTTGTGCTCGGCTATGTAGGACGTCTCTCAATCGAAAAGAACGTCGCCCTGCTTGCCTCGCTGGAGCGTGGCCTGCTCGATCGCGGCATCTCCAATTTTCGCTTCCTCATCATCGGCCACGGCAGCGAAGAGGCCCACCTGCGCGCCTCGCTCAAACAGGCCGACTTTCCCGGAGTCCTTCGCGGAGAGGACCTCTCGCGCGCCTACGCCAACATGGACCTCTTCGTCTTTCCATCGCACACCGACACCTTCGGCAATGTCGTCCTCGAGGCGCTCTCAAGCGGTGTCCCCGCCATCGTCACCCCGGGCGGGGGTCCCAAGTACATCGTTCGCGACCAGCAGACCGGCTTCGTCGTTCCCGACGCCGGATTTGTCCCCGCAATCGCCGCGCTCGCCGAGGACCGGGCTCGCCTCACGCAGATGAGACTCGCAGCACGAGCTTACGCGCTGACTTGCAGTTGGGATGCAGTCTTCGATCGCGTCTACGAAGGCTATCGCGATGCCCTGGCGCAACAGCCTGAAGTGGCGCTACCAATCTAACTCGCAGCCGTCCATCCGCCGTTGTTTCAAGCGTGAGCTGCGGACGAAAAATCGCGACTCACCGCAGCTCGCGTAGCCGTCGGCAGGCCTCCGCCAGATCTTCATCCTTCTTCGCAAAGCAGAAGCGCAGCAGATCTTCGCCCTTGCCTGCCCGAAAGAACGCTGAGCCCGCCACTGCTGCTACGCCCGTCTTCGCCAGCAGAGAACGCGCTCTCTTTGCCGCCGTGTCCCCGGTCAAAACATCTTCCAGCCCTGCCGTCGAAGCCAGGATGTAGTACGCGCCATCCGGAACATGCGGGGTCATGCCCGCATCGCGCAGCGCGCTCACCAGCATCTCACGCTTGGCCTCATGCTCCAGCGCCAGTCCTGCATAGAACGTCTTTCCCAGCCTCTCGATTCCTGCCGCTACTCCATGCTGGAACGGCGAGGGCGCGCAGACGTACAACAGGTCGTGAAAGTATCCGATCGCCCCAATCCACTTCGGGTCCGCAATCACATATCCGATCCTCCATCCCGTCACGGAGAAGGTCTTCGAATACCCCGACATCACAATCGTCCTCTCGCGCATCCCATCGATCGCGGCGGGAGAGACGTGCTTCGCATCCCCGTACAGGAAGTGCTCGTAGATCTCATCCGTCAGCACGAACAGGTCATGCTCGCGGGCAATCTCCGCCAGCCCTTCCAGCTCCTGGCGCGTGAACACCTTGCCCGCCGGATTGGAAGGCGTGTTCACCACCACGGCGCGCGTCTTCGGCGTGATTGCCGCCCGTACCCTCTCCAGGTCCACGCTCCATGCCGGTCCATCGAGCTCTACCGCTACAGGGACGACGCGCAGCGAACGCAACGTTCCCACGTGGTATCCATAGAACGGTTCGAAGAGCAAAACCTCGTCGCCCGGATCGAACAGCGCCATCGCCACCGCATGAAACGCGCCCGTGGCCCCGCTGGTCACCAGGACCTCGCGCTCCGGATCGACGACCAGATTCTGCATGCGTTCAGTCTTCTCGGCAATCGCGCGCCGCAGCCTCGGGATGCCATCGAGTCGCGTGTAGATGTTATGCCCTTCGTGGATCGCCGCAATCGCGCTTTCGGCCACGACCTGGGGAACCTCGGTATCGCATACCCCCTGCGCCAGATTCACGGCACCCACGCGATCGCTCTCCACGGTCATGGCGCGAATCTCCGACTGCACCACCCGCGGAGCCAGCTCGCTCAACCCCAGACCGCGTCCCTTTGAGACCTCAGCATGCACCATTGCCGTCGCCCTCCATCCGAAGCTTCTTAACGGATTCGTCTATCTTACGTCTGACCGTCCTCTTCCTTCCCGCAACCATGGTGCATCGAAGCCGGCAAAGGAAGGGACAGTCCCGCCTGCGTCACGCATTAGAGGCATCCACAGCCGAATTCTCCGGACCGATAGAACCCAACACTCTCTCGACGTCCTGCGTCAGCAAATAAACCGACGCCGCCAAAAGAACCAGATCCTTCGAGAGGAAAGCCACATTCCCCTGCATCGCCGGGAATCCGCCTGCGGCGACGTTCCATCCGTTCGGCATAAAAGGGATGATCGTCAGCGTTGCAATGTAAGAAAAGACCGATCCGAGAGCGCCAAGAATCCCAAGCTTCTTGTTCCAGAATCCCGCAAACAAAAGAGCGCCAAACAGCCACTCCGAAGCTCCCAGGAACCAGGTGGCGCCTTTGATGCCCAACACCGGATACATCCATGAGATCAAAGGACCATTGCTGATAAACGGAATCAGCGTCTGCGCCTCATAGTTGAACCATTTCTGGTATCCGAAGAACAGGAAGATAATCACCATCGACCAGCGGACCAGGTTGTAATCCAGATCCTTCTTCAGAAGCCCCGACTTCGCCAAAACCTTGATAAGAAAATTCATCTTCGTCACTCCTTGTGCCAATCGCCGAAGAGGCACGGCGATGGCTTGAATGACTTCACTCTATAGCTGCCAATTGAGCTTATAAAGCCTATAATGGCTCATAAATATGCTTATAAATCTCATTCTTAAGCAAGCGGTGGAAACGCTATGGATTGGCTGAGTTCCCTCCTCGACCTCGTTCCCGTCAGCGGCAGGCTCGATATTCGCTGCCTTTATGCGGCTCCCTGGCGTCTGGCCCTCGATCGCTTTCAGCCCGGCGAGATTCCATATCACATCGTCGTCAGTGGATCCGCGGTGTTGGAGAATCCATTCGGAGGGCCGCCTCAGCGGATAGGTTCAGGAGACATCCTGCTTCTGCCTCAGGGCCGTGCCCACGTTCTACACGACGGCAGTGGAGTGCCGCCCATCGAGGCTCATTCCGAGGCAAGCCTTAATCTGATCATCGACCGGAATGCCGGGACCGGGGAGCCGCTGGATATGTTGTGCGGCCGCTTTCTTTTGACCCCGCCGCACGATCGCCTGCTGCGCGATTATCTGCCGGAGGACCTGATCATTCGGGCCGGCGGCCAAGGCACGCCTGCCGGAGCACAGCTCGCTGCCTTGATCGAACTGATGCGGACGGAGGCAAGCCTGGAAACAATCGGTGGCTACGCCATGCTCAATGCGCTCTCCGCAGCCATGTTTGCTCTGACTTTGCGTGTGGCCAGTGAAGCGAACGCAGTCCCCACTGGACTGCTGGCGATCGTCGGCCAGCCGCGCCTTGGGCCCGCGCTGACCGCCTTGTTTCAGGAGCCGGGCCGTTCCTGGACCCTGCCGGAGCTGGCTCGTCTCTGTCATATGTCGCGGGCGACCTTCGTCCGCCACTTCCAACAGACGATGGGGCGTTCGGCCAGCGATCTTCTTCTCGACATCCGCATGACCCGCGCAGCCACCGAGCTGCGAAGATCGTCAGCTTCCACAAGCACCATTGCAGAAGCTGCAGGCTATCAATCCGACGCCGCATTTCAACGTGCCTTCAAGCAACGCATGGGCATGACACCCGCGCGCTGGCGTCGCGAAGGACGCGGCTGACTTCTCTTTTTCCCAACACTACTTCTTCATCTCCGCCAGGTAGATCGCCGTGTAGTCCAGGTAGTTCTCCGCGTACCTTGCAATCATCTTCTGATCCTCTTCCCCCAGCGTCCGCTTCACCTTTCCCGGAATCCCCACCACCAGCGATCGCGGCGGAATCACCGCATGCTCCGGGATCACGGCACCCGCCGCGATAATCGATCCCTCTCCCACGTGAGCGTGATTCAGGATTACCGCGCCGATCCCCACCAGTACGTTGTCCTCAAGCGTGCAGCCGTGCACGGTCGCGTTGTGTCCGATCGTGACCATCTCTCCCACCGTCACCGGGTACAGGTACCGCATTCCATGCAGCACCGCGCAGTCCTGCACATTGCTCTTCGCCCCGATGCGGATCGAATTCACGTCGCCCCGCACTACAGCATTCATCCACACGCTGGCGTGTTCCCCCAGTTCCACGTCGCCGATCAACTGCGCCGATGAGTCCACATAACAGCTCTCCGGCACAACCGGTGTCTTGCCCTGGTAGCTCCTGATCATCTTCGATCTCCCTCCGACTTAGAGATTCTAGGCGTCTGGGTGAGGGCAAACGAGTGGGCTGAAGGAAAAGAAACCCATTGAACGGGAGTTTTTTGAGGAAGAAGAAGTAAGGAGACGAAGAGAGGTGAGGGGACGATGTCTCATCCTCTCCACCTCATCCTTGCCATCCTCCCAACCATGTCATCCTGAGCGAAGCCGAACGGGACCGGCCGTTCACGTCCATCTCTACTTCTGAGAAGATTTGGCGTGCTTTCGCCTAGCAAGTGAGCTTCCGAATCGTGAAGATTTTCTTCATTTCGTTACAAGAAAAACTAAAAATAGCGTATTCTATTGGCTGTCCCTCTCTGGGAATGTATTGGAGGTGTTTTTTCTTGGCAGAGGTTCGAGTTCAAGAAGGCGAACCGCTTGAAAATGCCCTGCGTCGGTTTAAGCGCAAGGTGCAGACAGAAGACATTATCAAAGAAGTCAAGCGTCATTCCTTCTATCTGAAGCCCGGCGAAAAGAAGCGCGTCAAAGAAGCGCTCGCTCGCAAACGAAATCGCAAGAAGGTCCGCAAGGAGCAGGACTAGAAATAAATGCTCCACAAGGATGGCCCTTTCCAAAGAGAAGGGGCCATCTGTAAAAGACGCCAGCGATTGACTCCCGCTTTCGACCTGGCAAAGCAGCCGGCATTCGTGCTTCCGCTGCTGTTTTACTGTATTGCTTCCGCCTTTTGGCGGCCCCCCAGGGCTACGTACCATCACTAAGGCAGGACGATTACTCACGGACACCCGCAGAGAATTCCATTGAGTCTTCAGCCTGTCCCGCAGATCGGGAGACGCGGCTATGGAATTCGTAGATCGGTTATTAACGTGCGCAGATTGCGGTGGAGAGTTCATCTTCACTGCCGGCGAACAACTCTTCTTCTTCGACAAGCAGTTCAAGAACGACCCCAAGCGATGCAAGCCCTGCAAGTCAAGGCGTGCAGGAGCCACGGCTCGTCCTGGATCTGGTCCCGCAGCCGCCGGAATCTCGCGCACCGAGACCCGCACGGTCTGTTCGGACTGTGGCATCGAGACCACCGTTCCCTTCAAGCCCACACAGGGCAGGCCGGTTTTGTGCCGCCAGTGCTTCCAGAATAAGCGGGACATCGCGCCCGCAGTCGAGACGACCATCGAAACCGTGCCTCTTACAACAGAGATGATGGCTACCGCCGTGCACGCTCCGCTGGTCTGAAGGCCGTAGCCTTAACATCTGTCAATCCTGACCGGTACCATGGTCGGGATGACAGATGAAGCGCAACTCCTTCATGGCACCTCCGACTTGGTGCGCGCACGCGCTCAGGTCGGAAAATTCGACCTTACCGTCTGTACCGACGGCACGTATCTCCTCGACGGAGGAGCTATGTTTGGCGTGGTACCGAAGCCCCTGTGGCAGAAACGCTCTCCAGCGGACGAGCAGAACCGCATCCTGCTGGGCCTGAACACTGCTGTCGTACGCACTGGCACCCATACGGTCGTAATCGAGACCGGGATCGGCAACAAGCAGAACGAAAAGATGCGCGAGATCCACCGGAACCAGGAGCTCCTGCCTCAGTCTCTTGCCGCTGCAGGCGTGCGCCCGGAAGAGGTCGATATCGTCATCAACACGCACCTGCACTTCGACCACTGCGGCTGGAACACCACTCTTCATCCCGACGGCTCGGTTACGCCCACGTTCCCGAATGCTCGCTACTTTGCCCATCTCGGCGAAGTCGAGCACGGCCATCTCCAGCTTGACCGCGACCGCGTCAGCTACCTCTCTCCCAACTACGATCCACTGATCCAGGAGGGACAGATGACCCTGCTCACCACCAAGGGAATTCAGGAAGATCCGGAGATCATCCCCGGCATCTGGGTCGAGCTCTTCCCCGGCCACACACGCCAGCTGATGGCCGTGCACATCGAGTCGGATGGCCAGCGCGCCTGCTACATCTCCGATCTGATTCCTACAACCGCGCATCTCGATCCCACCTGGGTCATGGGCTATGACCTCGATCCGCTGGAGTCGATCGTGCAGAGGAAACGTTTCTACAAAAGAGCCATTCCGGAGAACTGGCTTGTCCTCTTCACCCACGACCATCACACGCCGATGGCTCGGATCGGATGGAACGAGAAAGGAAGGCCCGTCGTGCTGCCCGGAGATTCGCAGTAAATGGCAGGGGAATGCGTGGATGTGGGAGGCTGTTAAGAATCTCGTCCGCTCGGCAACTCTTAATCTTCCAACTGACGATAAGCCGACCTCCCGGTACGAATTGGAAGTCATGCCCGGATTAGTATCGATAAAAAGCCGAGAGAGGGCCGCAGGATGCGAAAAGGGTTTACGAGAAGACCGAAAGTAGAGGAGCCCGCGGCGAACCACGATAAAAACTACATCACTCCAGGCGGGATCGAACGCCTGAAAGATGAGCGCCATTTTTTGCTCACCAAGGATCGCCCGGCCGTGGTGGAGGTAGTGGCGTGGGCTGCGGGCAATGGCGATCGCAGTGAAAATGCCGACTATCAGTACAGCAAGCGACGACTGCGGCAGATCGATGGACGGGTTCGTTTCCTGACAAAGCGAATCGAAGCCGCGGAGGTGATAGATCCGGAAGCTCCGAGAACGGGACAGCGAGCGACAAGGGCGTTCTTTGGAGCCACCGTGCGTTATGCGAATGCCGCGGGGGCAGAGCGAGTGGTCAGCATCGTCGGCACAGATGAAGTCAATCTCGACCGCAACCACATCAGTTGGGCCTCCCCCTTAGGGCGCGCCTTCATGAGAGCGGCAGAGGACGACGAAGTGGTTGTTCATGCGCCGGGCGGCACTGAAACCCTGACGGTGCTGGAAGTGCGGTACGAGCGCATCTCCGTAGAACCCTTCCAAGCACCACCTGAGTCCGAAGTCTCGACAAAGGGACTTGATCGCTGACACTCAATGAGCAAGGCTATCGCTCCTGGGCGGAGCAACCGATCGGCACCGGCGCGCTGTCGCCTAAATCAGCCGCACAGGTACACTGGCGACATAACGATTTTCTGGAGACACCTGTGCGAAAGATCTTCCTGATGCTGATTTTGCTGGTCCTGGGTGGCGTGGCGGTGGCCGATGCCGGTGCGCCCGTCTACAAGTTCAACCTGAGCACCATCGACGGTGACCCGACCACGCTCGGCGCCTACAAGGGCAAGGTACTACTGGTGGTCAATGTCGCCAGCGCCTGCGGATTTACTCCGCAGTACACCGCGCTCGAGGCCGTCTACGAGAAGTACAAGGACAAGGGCTTGGTGATTGTGGGCGTGCCGGCGAACAACTTCGGCAACCAGGAGTCCGGCACCAATGCAACGATCAAAGAGTTCTGCAGCGCCAAGTTCCACGTGAAGTTTCCGATGATGGCAAAGGTCTCGGTAAAGGGCGACGATAAGACGCCGCTCTACCAGTACCTCACTGCGGCGCCCAACGTTAGCGGCGAGATTAAGTGGAACTTCACCAAGTTCCTCATCGCACGCAACGGACAGCCAATCGCTCGCTTTGAGCCGGCCGTGACGCCGGATTCCCCACAGGTGATCTCGGCGATCGAGTCTGCGCTGAAGCCCTAGTCGCTGCGGTTTTGAAACTGCATCTTGTGTAGGAAGAGTAGTTCGACTCTAGAGGGATATGCTGGCTCAGCTCCTGTTGACTCTGCTTCAAGATGGACCAGCACGCGCATTACATGCAGTCGGATCCGTACTGATAAACGCCGTTGTGGGAACAAATCAGGCGCCAATTCCCGATTTGTTGACCTCTCGGAAGTTGGACCGGCAATGACTTGGGTTCGAGCATAGCGTTTCGTAACAGTCTCGTAGAACCCACAGCGCGGAGACAGCAAAAGCCCTGCCGAAGCAGGGCTTTTGCAAAGCTGGCTGAATTTACGCGGTTGCGACCGGCTCGATGGACACGAAGCGGCCATGCTGGCCACGGTCCTGGAACTTCACAACGCCGTCGATCTTGGCGAACAGGGTATCGTCCTTGCCGCGGCCGACGTTCAGGCCGGGCTTCAGCGGGGTGCCGCGCTGGCGAACCAGGATGGAACCGCCGGTGACCGTCTGGCCGCCGAAGCGCTTTACGCCGAGGCGCTGCGCGTTGGAGTCGCGACCGTTTTTGGAAGAACCTAGACCTTTTTTATGTGCCATTTCGATTGCCTCTTTTTGCGCTGCTCCACGAAGAATTCAGGGAAGCGGGACGCTTGAAAATCTAAATTTTGGGATAACCGGCAAAACTGCGAACAGCGGTTACCTACTTCAGCGACTTGCCGTTGACGAGGATCTCGTTGATCTTGACCTCGACGTAGTTCTGGCGGTGACCCTGCATCTTCTTGTACTGCTTCTTGCGCTTCAGCTTGAAGACCAGAATCTTGTCGCCACGGCCTTCGCCCACGACCGATGCGGTCACCTTGGCGCCGTTCAGGTCTCCCTCGAACTTGCCTGCCTCGCCCGAGACGGCGAGAACGTCGGAGAACTCGACGGCTCCGTCGTTGTGAGCGGTGGTCTCGATCTTCAGGGTGTCGCCGGGAGCGACCCGATACTGCTTGCCGCCGGTGCGGATGACTGCGTACATGGCTGAAACCTCTAAGCGGGGCGCTCCGAAGGAGCGCTGACTGCTTCCTTGATGAATTGTGCTGCACGGGGCTTTGCGGGAGTGGTGCATCAAGTCGACTGGAGCCGAACCCAATCTCTCCGGTTCAAATCCTGTCGTACCTGACGTTGGGACACACTTGCCACAGCGCCAAACTTAATGAGTTTACCGTGTCGGCCTTCGTGGGTCAACTCATTCAGCGGGAAACGCCTGCATTTCAGCGGAAAATGCTTCCTGGTTACCAGGATAACCCCGGAAATATGGGCCGAGGAACCCTAGACCTCCGTGCCTTCGCTCTCCGTAGCAGCGGGCGCGGGAGCCTGCGGTGCAGGTGCGAGAGCCTCGGCCTCCCGATCCCCGCCATAGACGACCTGGCCATACTCCAACAGCGTGACCATGCCGACGCCACCGCAGATATTTCCCGCGACCGCGGGGATGAGCCATCGCGGATAGTCCATCGCCGGAGCGTGCCCGAGGAAGACCGCCGTGAGGATCTCACCGCTGGCGGCGATACAGTGGGAAAAGCTGCCGAGGCCGACCACAAAGGCCAGCATCCAGATAAGCATCACCGAGCCGGTGATCGAGTGCGATCCCGAGACCAGCCACGCCACCGTGGCGATGATCCAGCCACCCACTACGCCGCTCCAGAAGACCGTTGCCGCCGGACGATGGACCGCCTCCGTCCCCAGCCAGGAGAGAGCGCTGACCATGTCAGGCCGAAGGGCTCCGGTGTAGGAGGCCAGCAAGGCAAAGGCCGCAGCGCCGAGAACATTTGCCGCGAGAACAATTCCCCACAGCTTGAGCGTCTTCCAGACGTGACGCTTCTCCGCGAGCACCAGCGCCACCGGGTAGAGCGTATTTTCCGTGAAGAGCTGCGACCGGCCAAGAATGACCGCGATAAAGCCGAGCGGATAAAACATCTTCGCGATAAACAGCGTGATATTGGAAGGAGCCTGGCCTGCAGGAGTAAGCAGGGCGATGGCGATAGCGTTACCCATGCCGGAGAGGCCCATGAAGATTCCTCCGGCAACGCCGGAGATGAACAGAGAGATGCCGGACCGGCCAAGCTCCTGGCGGGCGTTGTTGGCCACCTGCTCATAGATGTCCTGTGCGCTGGGGCGCTCCAGGTGCATCTGGGCCGGGGCGGGAGGAGGCGGCGCGGTCTGGCGTCGTCGGAGTCGAAAGGCCATCGTGGTGACTGAGATGCCAAAACCAGCTACGACGTAAGCCGATTGGATTCAGCTATTCAACGGCCAAGATAGGTCTTGTACTGGGTCTCGACGACGCCGGTATTCCGGGCCAGCAAAAGCTTCGCCTGGTTGTACAGGTAGAGCGTCTCGACCAGCCTCGATTGCGCTGCCGCCAGGGTGGCCTGCGCCTGCACAACCGGGAGATTGTCGTCGATACCGGCGGCGAACCGGTCGGTCGTATCCTGCAGGGTCTGCGTGGCCAGGCCGACGTTGCTCTGCGCGACCTTGACCTGCTCGTTGGTGGCCTCTACATCCAGCATGGCCGAACGAATCTGCTGTTCAATCGTGACCTTCAGACTCTGGACCTGCTGCTGCAGCCCTGAGAGCTGCGATTGGGCCACCTCGCGCTCGCCGCGAAGCTGGCCTTCCTGGAAGATCGGGAACGACAGCTTGCCCATGGCGGAAAATACGCCATGATAGAGGCCCTGGGTCTCGCCCAGCACGCCGTAATACCCGTTGACAGAGACCGAGGGAAGCCGCTCGTACTTCACCGCCTTCAAAGTCCGGTCCGCAAGCTCCGCCTGGGACTCGAGGCTGCGCAGGTCTTTTCGCCGATCCATGGCGAGGGTCATCGCTTGCTCCAAAGGCAGCGCGGCAAACTCGGCATAGGGGGTTGTATCGGTCAGAGTCAGCTCCTGCTCGGCAGGCATTCCCATCAGCCGGTTCAGGGCAATCTTGTCCTTGGCGAAGAGATTCTCGTTGTTGATCAGCGTCTGCTGCTGGGTCTGGAGTTGTACCCGCGCCCGCAGGACATCGAGGTTCGTTCCCACGCCGGCGTCATGCGAGGCGGTGGCCTGGCTCAGCGCCACCTCGTCGGCCTTCAGCAGCGCCCGGGCATTTTCGATCTCCGAGGCATCGGCGACGGCGCGCAGATATTGCGTGGCGATGTTCAAAGCCACCACTCCGCGCTGGTTCAGCGTCGTCCACGAGGCCACCTCGTCGGCCCTCTGCGCCGCGCGATAGAGATAGTAGGCCGGGACGTTGAACAGCTGCTGGCTGAGATTCAGCTGCGCCGAAGTAACGTTGACCTTCACGATGGTTGGGAAGTTGGAGGTATCAAATCCGGGAAGGCTAACCTCGCCTGGTGTAAATCCCAACGCCGCAAGGTTAATCTGCTGCGCCGAGGTCTTCGCCTCCGCAGTCATGGTGGGAAGCAGGTTGTTCTTCACCTGCAGGACCTGGCCATGAACCAACCTCTGATTCTGGAGGTTCAGCACGATCCCGATGTTGTGCTGGAGACCCCGTTCGATCGCCTCGTCGATACTCAAAGGCAGGGCTCCGGGGGTTGCCCTCTCCATCACGACTCCGCTCCCCAGCTGCGTGACCGGGGCAGTCGACGCTACATTCGGTTCAGGGGCTGACGGAAGCTCTTCAGGCTTCGGCTGCTGAGCCGGCGAGACAGCGGCGAAACTCAGCCATAGGGCCGCAACCGGCAGAAACTTCCTTGTCATGGAGGGGCGGGGCTTCACTTTCATCTAAAGAATGTTTTGAACCGCAAAACGTGGAATCTTTTGTTATCAGTAGGATTAGATTACCCGCCCGCCGTGGGGGTTGCGAAAATCTACGGCAAAATCGGGTGCAGGCTCCCGGCTCGTCTAAAATACAAACAAAGGCTTTATGCGTCCAACCTCCATGAACCGCATCGTTCTCGCCGCCACCATGCTCGCCGCCCTCTGCCTTCCTGCAGCGGCCCAGTTCTCCGCGCCTCCCAACTCGGGCAACGCCTTCAAAGACACCTCGATGCTGAAGCCGCCGGCCGGAGCCAAGGTAGCCATCTACAAGTTTGAGGATCTGGAGTGCCCGGCCTGCGCGCATGCGTATCCGATCGTGCACTCCGCGGCCGAGCGGTACAAGATTCCTATCGTCCGGCATGACTTCCCGCTCAAGATGCACATCTGGAGCCGCGACGCCGCCATTACGTCCCGCTACCTGCAGGACAAGGTCTCGCCCGAAGTGGCCGAAGAGTTTCGCGGCGCGGTCTTCGCCGCCCAGACCTCCATCGCCTCCAAGGACGATCTGGTCACCTTCACGCATCGCTTCTTCCAGTCGCATAAGCTGAATGAGCCGTTCGTGATCGATCCGGCGGGACGCTTCGCCGCCGAGATCAACGCCGACTACACCCTCGGCGAGCGCATCGGCATCACCCAGACCCCCACCATCTGGGTCGTGAGCCAGAAGAACTGGGTTCAGGTCACCGATATCAACCAGCTCTACGCCACCATCGACACCATGGAGTCGCAGGTCGCCGCCAGCACCCCGGGCAAAACAGCGAGCACTGCTGCAAACTCCAAGCTTCGCCACGCTACAGGAACCCAGAAGTAGTCTGCGAAGGAATCCATACAACTCAGGCCCTGACCGTCGCAGGAATCGATGCGGTCAGGGCCTGAGTTTGTCTAACGAGACCCGGGCATCGGTCGGGAAGACTCCGCATCGCATAGAGCGTTCTACCCGGTTCCGACAAGTTCATGCTCGTGATCGTCAGCGACGTGCTTCGCAGCAACGGCGAACTGCGTGGTAGACCGGGCGTACCGCCGTGGAGAGCAACCCATAACGCGACGGAAGGCCTTACCGAACGCGCTCTCGGAGTCGTAGCCCAGTGACTGCGCGATGGCGGAAAGACCGTCCGAGGAGTTCTTCAGGCGGTCAGCGGCCAGAAGCATGCGCCAGCGGGCGAGATACTCCATGGGCGTGGCGCCGACGATCTCGCGGAAGCGCAGGGCGAAGACCGAGCGCGACATGCCGACGCGTTCGGCCAGCGACTGCAAGGTCCACGGATATCCCGGGTCGTGGTGCATGCTGGTGATGGCGAGGCCCATGTGCTTGTCAGAAAGCGCGGAAAGCCACCCGGGGCCAGCGCTGGCGGCATCCGCCAGGTGCAGTCGCAGGGCCTGGATGAGCATCATGTAGGCGAGCTGCTGCGCAATCAGCGAACCGCCAGGCTGTGGGTCGCGGAGTTCCTCGCGCAACCGCTCGAGCGACCAGCGCATCGCGGCCTTGTTTGACTCCCGGCGAATATGGACGATGGGCGGCAGCGAGTGCAGGAGCATCTCGGCGTGGCTTCCCGTAAAGCCGAAGAAGCCCCCGGCAATGTATCGCGCGCCCTCGGTGATCTCCGCCACGTCATGGGTCTTGCTCATCCGGTCTCGCGCGAGCATGTAATGGATCGGTTCCAGCGAGAGGTCGGTAGCAAGCCGGAACGGAAGTCCGCGCGGCAATATGAAACAGTCGCCGACGTCGAGCAGGATTGGGTCCGCGACGCCTTCGACGACCACCCAGCACTGTCCAGCAAGCACGGCATAGCACTTGATGCCTTGATGTTTCGGGAAAGAAATTGCCATATCTCCCGGCACCAGGAAGCCTCCGGAGGCCAGGCTTTGCGGCTTCAGCAGGGCGAGGACGTCGGAGAGCGGGTCCATAGGCTGGCTGGATCCCAGACCCAGTTGCAAAAGCGCCGTCTTCGATCTCTGAGCCTCGGGATTTTTCGGCAGGACGATTGGACCAACCATACGGACTTTCAGTATAGATCGTCCGTCTTTTCGAGACCATCTACTGATCGACGGCGCAGATAGGCCGCATAATCGTGAAATTTTAAGGAGACATCATCATGCGTATCTTTGTGACCGGGGCACCGGGATTCATCGGTTCGGCGCTTGTTCCGAACCTGATCCAGGCAGGGCATCATGTGTTGGGGCTGACGCGATCGGACGCCGGAGCTGAAGTGTTGCGAAAGGAAGGGGCCGAGGTACTGCGTGGCAACATTGAGGACCTCGACAGCCTGCGAAGAGGAGCCGCCGAGACGGACGGCGTCATTCATCTGGCCTTCAACCATGACTTTTCCCAGTTTCAGAAGAACTGTGACGACGACCACAAGGCAATCGAGGCGATCGGCGAGGTGCTGATGGGTTCGGACCGGCCGTTCGTGATCACCTCGGGTACGGCTATCGCGGCCAATGTGGATGGCCAGCCATCGACGGAAGACAGCCCGATGGCTTCGTGGAATCCGCGTTCGGCTTCGGAGGCCGCGGTGAAGCAGGTAACGGCGCGCGGCGTGAATACCTCCGTGGTCCGGCTGCCGCAGGTTCACGACACACGGAAGCAAGGGCTCGTGCCTTATCTCCTCGCCGCGGCGCGGGAGAAAGGCGTCTCAGCGTACATCGGCGACGGCAACAATCGCTGGCCGGCGGCACACGTCTCCGACGTCGCGCGGCTCTATCAACTGGCCTTTGAAAAAGGGGAGCGGGGCGCGATCTATCATGCGGTGGACGAGGAGGGCGTCACGATGAAGTCGATCGTCGAGGCGCACGGCCGCGGGCTGAAAGTGCCGGTGGTCAGCCTCAAACCCGAGGAGGCTGAGGCACACTTCGGCTGGCTTGGCCGCTTCGCCAGACATGATATGCCGGCCTCAGGCGCGATCACGCAACAGAAGCTGAACTGGAAGCCAACCGGGCCGGGCCTGATCGCCGATTTGAACGGTATGGACTATACGCAAGCCTGAGTCAAACCGGCGCACCGGTGATTGCCTGATTTGCCGGTGCGCTTTGCATCCATAAGCGACCAGGGCCCTCTATTGCGGGAGGTCGGTCGCTTACTTCGCGACGAAGATCATGAAGTAGTCCTGTCCATCGGCCTTGGTGAAGTCGTAGGTCGCGCTCAGGCGGAATCCCGCCTCGCCCATCTCCTTTTCGACCACATCGTGGTCGAGGCCGTGATTGGCGCCATTACCATTCTTGTCGATGATCCCGACTCTGCCGTCTTCACGCAGCGCAGGCCGCAGTTTCTTCATGAAATCCACCGGATGCGCGATCTCGTGGTAGACCTTCAACAGAAGCACGGCATCCACACTTCCGGGAGGAAGCATCGGATCATCGGGCCTTCCGAGAACAGTCCGTACATTGGCGAGATCTTCCTTCTTGACCCTCTTGCCGATGAATTCGATGGCAAGGGGATTGATGTCCTCCGCAAGCACCGCACCGGTGGGACCAACGCGTTTCGAAGCCCGAACCGTGAACCATCCCGAACCGGCGCCGATGTCCGCGACGTTCTTTCCCGCCTTGATGCCGAGCAGATCCATCACGCGGTCGATCTGGAGCTTCTTGGCGCGATCCGGGTACTCAAAGATGGAGAGATCGCCGGAATAAGGCGTGCTGGTTGGGCGTTCTGCCTGGGACTGTGGTGTCTGAACAGCCTGCGAGTGGCCGCCGATCGTCAACGCAGCTAGCAAAAATAGAAGAAAGAATAGTTTACGGTTCACGCGCAGCACCTTTCGAAGAAGCGAACCTTTATATATCCGATCCATTACTTGCATTTCGGGAAGGAGTCTAGATCCACTACCGCTGAACGTTTATTTTTTTCCACGTTCTTCAAAGATATTGGCTTATGACCGGCCGCTTCGTCTTGCGCGTCTTTGCAGGAGACCAGATCAAGGTGTCCTATCGCTTGGTGTCCCTGCCACGCAAATGCCTTCGATCCACGGACCTTCATGCGATAGAAATAATGACCGCCTGGCTCAATGGTTAGCTCGACAGGTGCTTTGCCATCGGGATAAACGAATTCGCGGCTAGCAGAAAGCACGTGCTTACCGCGCGGGAGTTCGATCGATATGAATTGCCCCGGAAGGATGTAAGCAAACTTCTCTTTCCCATCAAACAGGGTTGCGAACGAAGGTGCGTCGCCCTTGAATGTTCCCAACAGCGCTTTCGCTTGAGTTTTTTTAGACCATTCTCCAGTTGCATAGATGGTCACGGTGCCTGATTCCTGGGCAGAGGCAGAAAAACATAAAACAAAAAGACACAATGCTGCGATACGCATAATTTGTGTCTGAGTCTAAAGGAATCAAGTATCCCAAAGAATAGTTTTTACTGAATCTGCACCAGTTCGCCATGCGATTGGCCACCGGGGGTGACCGTGCCACTGTTCTGCGGTGCGCGCCAGTGATCGATGTAGCTGACCTGGTGAACGCAGCTGATGGTGCAACCCGGAGAGCAGCCCTTCTCGGTCAGGAACTCGCGCTTGACGTCGGCGGTGCTGTACTCGGCGAGGGGAACGCCAGGAAAGCCGCGCTGCTGACTGCAGTAGTGCACCAGGCCGTTCTCGCAGATGTACAGGTATCGACCTCCGGCACGGCAGCGCCAGTCGTTGGTCTTGCCGTTGGCGATCGCCTCCTGGAAGTGGTTGAAGCGCGAGTAGCTGCGCCGCGTCATCGAGCGCACCTTATCCCACACCTTGCGCTCAGCATCGCCGAGAGGCTTCAACTGTCCAGTGCCGTCGTGGATGATTCCGATAGTGGAGCTGAAGCCGAGGCCAAGCGCCCGCTGGGAGACCACGCGGGCGTCGTCGGGATTCGCGATTCCGCCGCCCACCACCGAATTGATGTTCACGTGGAACTCGGCATGTTCGGCCAGCATCTGCAGCTTCTTGTCCAGAACTTTGAGACTCTTCTTGGAGACCGCGTCCGGCATCACGTTGTCGATCGAGATCTGCATGTGATCGAGCCCGGCGCGGTTCAGCCTCTGGATGCGGTCAGGCATCAACAAATAGCCGTTGGTGATCATTCCGGCGATCGCGCCGTTCTTGCGGATGCGGGCGATGATCTCGTCGAGGTGCGGGTTCAGCAGCGGCTCTCCGCCCGAGATCGTGATGACGCTGGTCCCCAGCCTGCCCAGGTGGTCGATGCGACGCAGCATCTCGTCCAGCGGCACCGCTTCGGAAAAGTCATCGTATTCATTGCAATAAGTACAGGCCAGATTGCAACGCCGCATCGGCACGATCTGCGCCATGTACGGATGGCCGGTCGAAACCAGCGCCGAGCCGATGGAGGTCAGCTCGCGAATCTTGCGGGTCGCAGCCTTCCAACGCCGCCTTGCGCTGCTCGGTGGCTTGAGGGATGTGGTCTGGGCAGGGGCCATAGTCAGGGTTAAGTATATCGGATTGGCCGATTTAGGGAGTAACTATGGGAGATCCGGGCCAGGACAGGCACTTCCTCTTAAGAATGGAACGGGGCGTTTTATTGGTAGAACGGGTCGAAGAGCCGAGCGTCAGTCGAGCTGCATCACGTTCCGCATCTGCTGGTGCAGAGCGTTGATCCTGTCGCGGACCTCGGGGGAGTCCATTCGCATCCTTGCGGCCGCAGCCGCGACCTGCTGCCGGGCAAGCACCATCTGGCGCCGGAACTGGGGATCGCCGGACCAGGCATTAAGCCTCGCCATCATCTGGTTCATCTCGGGAGTATCGCGAACCTCTTCGAGGCTGTTGCGCATCTGCGCGGAGATGGCGTCCAACATCGGCTCCAGCTCGGCCAGCGTGGCTCGAGTCTGCTCGGCGCCCGGAGTGTTGCCGAAGAAGCCCTCCAGATTGGCCCACGGCTCGACGGAAGAGCGCTTCTTGGAGTCGGGAATCAGAGTCACAGTCTGCTCCTTCTTATCGCGAAGGACCTGGACGCTGACGGATTTGCCACGGTTGTCGTGAATCGTCTTCGACCAGTCGTTGCCGTTAGCCACCTCGACAGAGTTCACCTTGACGACTACATCCCCGGCCTTGATGCCGGCATCGGCCGCAGGGCTGTTGGGCTCGACGCTCCGCACCAGCAGGCCGGCACTTCCCTGGGCTCCGAAGAACTCCGCCAGCTGCGGCCCCATCACCTCCAGCTTCGCCCCGGTATAGGAGGAGCTGACCAGCATAGTGGTGCCAAGGAAGGTATGCGTTCCTTTAACCGAGGAGGACTTGGAAGGCGGAAGGAAGGAGTTTCCCGCGCGCGGGGTATAAGCGGAAGAGTTGCCGGAAGGATCGGGAACGGTGTAGTGCTTCTCCCACGCCTGCCGCTCGACCTCTTCCCGATTCGCCAGCTGTGTCTGCACGGTGCGCTGCTGGCCGTCGCGGCTGATCACGAAGGTGACCTGGCGGCCCGCCGGCGTGTCGCGCAGCATGCGGCGAAGCTGCACCTCTCCCTCGATAGTCTGTCCATTCATCTGCAGGATGATGTCGTGAAGCTGCAATCCGGCCTTGCAAGCAGGCCCGTCGTGATCCACTCCCACAATCTCGGCGCCGTGTTGTGCGTCCTTGAGCTTCAGAGCTGAGATCTGGTCCTCGCTGAGGTCGCGCAAATCGACCCCCAGATAGCCCTGGGGCGTCTTGCTCGAAAGGCCCACCATCCGGAACATGGCATCGCCGTGCAGCAGGTTCGACTGCGCCTCGGACGCGGCTCCGTTCACTAGGCCAACGCCCGTTGCGAGAACCAGAATGCCGAACGATTTTGCGTGCCTCATCTTGTCTTCCTTGCAAATCTCAACGTAGGTCGAAGCGATCTCCGCGGTAACACGGCTACTGAATGGAGTCCGATCCTTGTAGCGTGTTGTTGCTCACGGTGCGGATATAAGGATTCTCATCCTGTGTAGAGACGGTGCGGAGCACCTGGCGGACGCTGGAGTCATGCTGGACCGGGGTAAGCAGGCCAACCGCCGCCATCCGGACCCCTGCATCGGGATCGTGCGCCAGCGATTCGAGCACGGCGTCCCGAACCCTCTGGTCCTGACCGATAAAGCTCTCCAGGCCTTCGAGAGCCTTCAGGCGAACGCCCGCGTCCTTGTCATAGCGAAGGGAGACCAGCAGCGCGGCGCGAACGCCTTTGCCATCCTCCCGCGCAGGGCATTCGTGGCCAGCCTTGCACTCGCTGGCCAGCAGCTGGACCGAGTTCGCGCGAACGCCTTCGGCCGTGGCCGTGGTGCCTTTCATCAGCAGATCGCGAATGTCCTTGGAGTCCAGCGACCCTTCCATGGTCTCTGGTACCACGCGGTTGTAGTGGACCTGCACCAGCTCTGAATCGGGGGTGCGCTCAATGCCGGTAACGTTGGCGATTACGCTCTGGGTAGGGTTACTATACGACGTCGTGCCCGGGTGCGCCGCAGGCAGATGAGCCACCTGGTAGCGATTCAGAAAGTTGCCGCCAAGAAAGCCCACTCCGACCAGCAGGGTCGCCAGCGCCGGAGCGCTGCGAACATGGCCCGTCCACAAAAAGAAGTTGGTTCGAAGCCGTGTGAGGAAACCATGGGGCGGAATCGCATCCAGAGCTTCGTCAAGACGCATTCGCGACTGTGCCAACAGGTTGGGAGTCGGCTCCGTTACAGGGAGCGATGCCATTTGAGTTTCCATGCCCTGCAGCAGGCTAAGCTCTTCGCGACACTCTTCGCAGGTCATCAGATGCTGTTCCAACGCACCTGAAAGCTCATCCGGCAGTTCGCCGTAGTACGCCAGGATTACGCTGTCTCTCGCCATCTCGCACTTCATTTCCGTATACCTCTACCAGCCTCAAAAATTTCCGCCCCGTACTTGTTTTTGGGTCTGTACCGCCTGCCCGTTTTTGGTCCTGCTGTAACTCGCCTTATGCTCCTCGCAACTCCGCCAGATTCGCCCTGAGTTTCCTGGTTGCCCGGAAGAGGGTGTTCTTGGCTGTCTCCTCGGTCGTATTCAACATCTCGCCGATGGTTCGCAACTTCAATCCCTGGTAGTGCTTCAATTCAAAGACCATCCGCTCCCGCGGCGTCAACTTGTCGAGCGCGGCCAGAATGCGCTCGCCCATTTGCTTGCGCTCCAGCTCCCGGGCCGGGTTCGACATCGCCCGGTCGTCGGAGATGTTGGCCATCAGGTCCATCTCGTCGCCGCTCGAGTCGAGAACGGTCGCCGGATCCTCTCGTCGGCTCTTGCGCCGACGAAGCTGATCCAGACACAAATTCGTAACAATCCGGTAAAGCCACGTATAGAAGCTGCACTCGAACCGGAAGTTCCCCAGGTGGCGGTACGCCTTGATGAACGCCTCCTGGTGCACGTCCTGGGCGTCTTGCTCATTTCCCAGCATGTGCAGCGCAAGCCGGATCACGCTCTGGTCGTAACGCCGGACCAGGGTGTCGAACGCCGCGCGCTGCCCCTTCTGGGCCTCGCGAATCAGCTCATCGTCCTCGGTGCGCTGCTGCGCGCGAGCCTCCAGCTGCGCAGGCGTAAGCTTGCTGTTTCTCGCGCCGGGTTGAGCCGCTGCCTTTGCCATTCCTGGCAACGATTCTACCGCCGCATCCCGCAAACCCAGCGCAAAAGGACTGGTCTGCCGACCCCGGGGGATCGAAGTAGGTCTGGAGGCCAGCTGGCCTCCCAAATTCATTTCAATCGCTTCAGCCTTCATACGTCCGACTCCGGAGTCAGGAACAATGTTTCTGTCTCAATAGACCCCGCTCGTCTCGGAAAGGTAAGCAGCGCCTGCCCGGATGTGCCGTTTTGAGCCAAGTGCAGGAAGCTCTGACCGTTCCCCGTGCAATTTCCATATGAAAAAGAGAAGTCGCACTCTCTAAAATCCATGGGACGTAAGAAATTCAATGACGAGAGAAGAGAAGACCTCGGGCTTTTCGAGATACAACAGATGTCCCGTATCCGGCACAACCACGCGAGCCGCTCCCGGGATCGACATGGCTAGGGCCCCTGAAACGGCCTGATTATCCGCAATATCCACCGAACCCGTAAGAATGAGCGTGGGTATCCGCAGATCGCGCACGTACGGAAAAACCGGTTTCTCCGGAAGCGGCATATCGCTGTGCTTATGATCCTGCGGGGAGGCGTTGAGCAGTTTCCTGAGATGTTCGCGGGCGGCATCGTCTCCAGGCGCGATGAAATAGATGTTTTTGACCCTGACTTCTGTCGGGTCTTTGGCTTTTTGAAACTCCATTTGCGCCAGGATGAAGTGTTCTGAGTAAGGGAAGCCGTCTGCCTCTGGGCCCACCAGCACAAGATCGCTGATTTGCGCTGGATATCGAAGTGCGACACTCAGAGCAATATTGCCGCCGTGAGAACTCCCGACGAGTGCTGCTTGAGACACCTTTCGATCGCGAAGGATGGCTGCAACATCGTCCGCTTCGTAATACGGTTTCTTCGTAGCTGGCGAGCGACCGTACCCGCGTCGGTCATAACGGATCACATGGAATTGTTTGCAAAGCGTAGGCCATACGTCATCCCATACAGCTGAATTTACGACTCCATCATGAAGCAGAACCACAGCCTTCGGCCCGGTGCCGCACTCCTCGTAATACAAGCGGGATCCATCCACTTCGACGAAGGAGCCTGGCGCGTTCGCGGAACCATTCGGTTGCGCGCTTGAAACTCCGGCTCCGAGAAACGAAAGGAACATCAGCGTTACATCGAGGATTTTCATGCACTCAGAGTATGGATTCCAGAAATGCACATCAACCGGGAACCCATCTCACGCCATCGCGTCTGTTCCTTATAAACTTGGGTCATGTCCTCTCGCTCCGCCTCTCCCAGCCTGTTCTCGAATGCGCCTGCTTCTACCTCGACCGGCCAGACCGGCTGGGTCAACGCCCACTGCGACGGAGGCGCCCGCGGCAACCCGGGCCCCTCTGGTTATGGAGCGGTTCTGACCGGCCCCGCAGGAGAACCCCTGGCGGAGCTGAGCGAGTTCCTGGGCATCCGCACCAACAACTACGCCGAGTACTCCGGCCTGCTGGCCGTGCTGGAATACGCCCTGGAACATGGCCACCGGCGCCTGCGGGTCGTCTCGGACTCCGAGCTGATGGTCAAGCAGATCCAGGGCAAGTACAGGGTCAACTCCCCGGACCTGAAGCCGTTGTGGCAGGAGGCGAAAAACCGCATCGCCCGGCTGGATGCCTTCGAGATCTCCCACGCCCTCCGGCACAAGAATAAGGACGCCGATCGGCTGGCCAATCAGGCGATGGATCGCGGCATGAAGCGGCCGCAGGCTCCCGGCCAGCCCGCTCCTCCGCCTCTCAAGGCAACGCCTTATCCAACGAAGTCTTCTACTCCACCGGATCCGGATGCGCGGACTTCGGCGGCGAGTTCCGGCGTCATGCTGCGCGGCTTCACCCGTGACGGTGTTGTGCATGTTCTGGGCGGCCAGACGCTGCCGAACGGCGTCTTCGTGAAGATCATTCCCGAGTAAGCCAGGCCGGCAACGTCTTTCGCGCGCGCTACTGCTTGTCGAAAAAGTCGACGCCCGAAACCTGGTGGCCCGTGGCGTTGGTTCCTTTTACCGTCGTCTGCATCGTCGTTCCGTCTTTCGACAGGACCATTCGACGCGTCCTCAGCTCTTTTCCATCCTTCGTGAACTGAACCTCGCGAACGAAGTCCCCGACCATCTTCGAGCTGATGCCGTTGAAGTCGCCAGCCTCAACCGTGCCTGCCCCTCCCTTGATGGGGAGGGTGTACTTCACTGACAACGGCGAGCCGTCGTCGCGCGTGCCCGTGGCTGTCACCACAAGATTTTCGCCCTGCTCTTCAATCACGACGGTCACATCCGTTGCAGGAGCGCCCACCGAGTATTTGGTCCTCTCGTAGTTAAGCTTCCACGTTCCTGCAAAAGGATCCTTGGCAAAAAGTGGAGTTGCAAGCGCGAACAACACCAACCCATACATGATCTTTCGCATAGCGGTTACCTCGATGGCCGGGGAATATACTCCTCTCCCTGCGGACCGTGCTATGCGCCCGCCGCACGCTTGCGCCCTGCCTCTCTGACCGTATCGGCCAGTCGGGAGCATAACTCTTCCACATCGGCCATTTGCCGCAGCATCGTCCCCAGCTTTGCCGTTCCTACCTCTTCTTCCATCCGCGTCTGCATCCGGTCGAGAATCGCCGCGACTCGCGCCGCCCGTCTTCTCCCAGCCGGTTCCAGCTCCAGTAAAAATCCGCGCGCATCCTCCGGATTGATCCGCCGCTTCACCAGGCGCTTCGCCTCCAGCGACGAGATCGCGTGGCTCACATTGCCACGCGTCGTTTCGAACGTCCGCGCCAGCTCCGACGGGCTCACCCGCTTCTTTTCAAGAAAGATCGCCGCCAGCATCAGCGACTCCGAGAAGGTCACCCCCTCCTGCTCGAGCACAGCATTCAACGAGGTCTCCATCCGCCGCGCCATCCGGCCGGCCTGAAAGACCGGGCTTTGCTCGAGGAACGATTCAATTCGCATGGCTGCCTTTCTCCCTCGAAATCGATTTTAGTTGAATCAATCAACTACTTACATGCGAACAAAATTACCTCCGCAACGAACCCCGTCTCAGAGATCATCTTCCTGTGCAAGCTCTTCGGCCCATCCTGTTTCTCGTCCTTGCCTCGGTACCGTTCGCGGCTCAGCAGCCTCAGCCTGCTTCCCATACAACGGCAGACCCGCAGAGCGTCACCGTCACCACGGCGATCCCGCCCATCCCGCTCTCGGAGTCCAACCGCTCCGTGATGACGCTCGACACCCGCGAGCAGCCGCTGCTCTACAACAACGTCACCGATTACCTGCGGCAGGACACCAGCGTCAACCTGCAGTCGCGCGCTGGCAATGGCGTGCAGGCCGATCTCTCCATCCGCGGCACCAACTTCGAGCAGTCGCTGATCCTGCTCAACGGCCTTCGCATCAACGATCCCGAGACCGCCCATCTCAATCTCGACATCTCCGTTCCCCTCAACGCCCTGTCGCGCGTGGAGGTGCTCCACGGCTCCGGCTCCACCTTCTACGGGTCCGACGCCATCGGAGGAGCCATCAACCTCATCACCGAGCGTCCTCAGCCCGACATGCGCTTCACCCTCATCGCCAAATCCGGCGCAGGCAACTATGGCTCGCTCGAAAATCACCTCCGCGCCGACCTGAGCACGAGCCGCGTCAGCGAGCAGCTCACCGGCAGCCGTGACACCTCCAACGGCTTCATGCCCGACCGCAACTACTCAAGCAATGCGCTGTCCTCGGAGACCTGGCTCAGCGTCTTCAAGCCCGGCACGACCGATATCCTCCTCGCGACCAGCGATCGCCCCTACGGAGCCAACCAGTTCTACGGAGCCTATGACTCCTGGGAGCGCACCAAGGGCTGGTTCGCCGCTCTGCAACAGCAGCTGGGCCAACGTACTTCGGCCAGCTTTGCCTATCGCCGCCACACCGATCTCTTCGTCCTTCTGCTCGACCGCCCCAACTACTATCGCAACAACCACATCACCACGGCCTGGCAGGGCGCGCTGCGGCGAGCCGATGCTCTCGGGACCAACACCACGCTCTCCTACGGTCTTGAGGCCAACGGCGACGCGATTCACAGCACCAACCTCGGCGTCCACGCCCGCAACCAGGGCGCGGGATACGCGAACTTGTCGCTGCGCTCGCTGAAGCGCCTTTCCCTCTCGCTCGGAGCGCGCGAGCAGGTCTTCTCCGGGGGCGACTCCGTCTTCTCACCCAACCTCGCCGCAGCGTACTCGCTCACCGGCACGCTGCGTCTCCGCGGCTCCGTGGGCCACGGCTATCGGCTTCCCACCTACCTCGATCTCTACTACTCCGACCCCACCACCATCGGCAATCCCAACCTCAAGCCCGAATCCTCCTGGAGCTACGAGGGCGGCATCGACTGGACCCCGGCCTCCGCGCCCTTCACCCTCACCGCCACCGGCTTCAGCCTTCACCAGAAGAACGGCATCGACTACTCGAAGTACGATCTCTCGCAGCCCTGGCAGGCCACCAACGTAGCCAACTTCGCCTACAACGGAGCCGAGACCAGCTTCCGTCTCCGCCTGCCCGCCTCGCAGCAGCTTCAGCTGGGCTACACCGCCGTGCAAGCAACCTCGCCCCCGCCGGGCCTCATCTCCGAGTACGCCTTCAACTACGCCGCGCAATCCGCCCTCATCGCATGGACCGGCGAGTTCCCCGGCCAGCTCGTAGCGCGCTCGCAGCTTGCCGTCATCCAGAAGACCGCGCAGTCGCCCTACCCGCTCTGGGACGTAGCCCTCGCCCGGAATACCGGACGCATCCGCCCCTACGTACGCGTCCTCAATCTCACCGACACCTCTTATCAGGAGGTCCCCGGCGTGCCCGTACAAGGCCGTACCATCATGGCCGGGGCGCAGCTGAACTGGTCCCGTCGCCGGTGACTTTATGAGCGCACAGGCTCCTGATAGATGCCCAGAATATTTCCACCCGGATCGCGAAACCGTGCCGTAATCTCCCCAGGGTCGCCGCCGATCGGCTGCACGATCTCGCCGCCGTTCTCCTCGATCTTTTTGATCGCCGCCTCAGCGTCCTCCACCATGATGGAGACCATCAGCCCCGGCGACTGCGGCGGTCTGCCCGTCACCCACGTTCCGCTTACCTGGCCCGTAGTGTCGTCGAAGGACGTTGCACCGTCCCCACGTTGCCGGAGGGTCCAGCCGAAGGAGCGGCTATAGAACTCCGCCGAGCGAGCGACGTCCGTTGCAGGAATCTCCAGATAGCAGATCTTTCCATTAATTGGCTCGGGCATAGCGCCTCCAGAAACGACAGGTCATCCTAAACAGGTCATCCTAATCTGATGCTGGCGCGAACGGCTAGACGGCCTTCCGGAAGAGTTCCGCCTCAGCCTCCCGGCGCCTCGTCAGACCCTTCACCACCGTGCCATGAACATGATTCCAGCGCAGAAACTCAAGGGCGGCTTCCTCGAATCGGCCTGCATTGACGCAGCCCAGCAACGTCGATCCCGCCAAGCTGGAGCAGCCCAGGTTAAAGACAAAGTCCACCAGCGCATCGAACTGGTTCTGCTGAATGGGTCGCTGCACCAGCCGTCGCACGCATCCTGCAGCTTCTGCGATGTCGCCTTCCAGCAGCTCGTCCGCCTGGCTCTGCGTGATCGCAAGCCCTGCCTTCACCTCCGGGCCCGTGTGGCCATAACCGATCGTCCATACCCCGCCCTGATCGGCATAGGCTTTCAGGACGCACCCCTCGAACTCCCTCGTCAGCCTGTATCCCGCCTCGCTGTATCGAAACTCCTCCATACCCGGCTCCTTTGAAGACAAAAAAGGAGGATGCCTGCGCAGGCATCCCCCTCGTCTTCCATAAATTTCTCTACCCGTTCAGGATAGCAATCCGAGGCAATCTAATCGGCAAAATGCAGCCATCGACAACTCAAGCCAATTGAGCAATTTGCGAACAAATTCCAGCTCTCGCCCCTTGACAGCTTTTACGGAGCAAAGCTACTTCGCCAGCTCTGCCTTCACCAGCTCGCTCACCAGCTTGCCGTCGGCGCGCAGCCCATTGGCCAGAATTCGCTGCTGAACGATCTTCATCGCAGCGCCCATATCCTTCGGACCGGGCTTGGTTCCAGCCTCGGCAAGCTGCGCGATGGCTCCCTGGACGACCGCGCGAATCTCGTCTTCGCCCGCCTCTTTGGGAAGATAGCCCTCGATCATCGCAATCTCGGCGCGTTCTTTCTCGGCCAGCTCGGGACGGTTGCCCTTGGTAAAGCTCTCCACCGACTCCCGGCGCTGTTTGATCAGGGTCGTAAGAATCTGGCTCTGCTCGGCATCGGTCAGCTCCGCGCGCTTATCGATGGCCTTGTTCTTCAACGCCGACTTCACCATGCGCAGCGTCGTCAGCTTGTGCTCTTCCTTTGCTTTCATCGCCGTAATAATGTCGGCGTCGATCTTCTTGCCAATCGTCATCGTTCACCCATCTCCATTCGTCAACACTCGATTATAGGTTCCCGCAACCCGGCAGCAGCAAAGCACGGGGATGCGATGAGCGAAATGGTTCTTCTTATAGCGAATGGTTCTTCTTATATGGAAGGGTGTCATCCTGAGTGGAGTTTGACGCGCACTTTGCGTCAAACTGAGTCGAAGGATCTGCGGTTTGCCTCCTAACTCCAAACAACCCTCACCGTCATTCCGAGCGAGCGCAGCAAGTCGAGGAATCCCTGTATTTTTTGCAGGATGCAAATAGAGCTCCACCTTCCCCGGCCCTTCAAGCCGTCGCCGGGTGCCCCATTCATGCAGTCTCGTCGCATGATTGGGGCATTCGCGCAAAAAAGCGCGAACCGTTCTTCAAACCCTTCTCCTGGAAAGAACGCCCTCCCCCGCGAAAAGAGATGGGGCGTTGACAGGCTGTTCTCAGCGACTCGATACAATATCCTTATGATTCGGAAAACGCGCCTCTTCACTCCTGGGCCAACGCCCCTGCTTCCCGCGGCACAGTTCGCCATGGCGGCTGCCGATATTCACCATCGCACCCCTGAGTTCCGCGCCCTCTACACCCGTGTTCTCGCCCAGCTGAAGGAGTTCGTCGGAACCACCAACGACGTCATCATCCTCTCCAGCGGAGGCACCGGAGCCATGGAGGCCTCGGTCTCCAATCTCACCTCGCCCGGCGACCGCGTCCTCGTCCTCACCGCCGGCAAATTCGGCGAGCGCTGGAGCTCGCTGACCAAGGCCTTCGGCTGCCACGTCGATGTGGTGGAGAAGCCCTACGGACAGACCTTCACCATCGACGAGGTCAAGGCCGCGCTCAAGCTCGAGACCCGCGCCGTCTTCGTGCAGGGCACCGAGTCCTCCACCGGCGTCCGTCACGACATCAAGGGCATCGCAGACCTGCTCAAGGCGGAGAAGTCCGAAGCCCTGCTGATCGTCGACGCAATCACCGGCCTCGGCACCACGCACCTCGACATGGACGGCTGGGGAGTCTATGTCCTTATCGGCGGCTCGCAGAAGGCCGTCATGATTCCTCCCGGCCTCAGCTACCTCGCCATCAGTGCCCGTGCCTGGGACCGCATGGAGTCGACCTACAACCCGCGCTACTACTTCGACCTGCGCAAGGAGCGCAAGAACGCCGCCAAGGGTGAGTCGGCCTACACGCCGTCCGTCGCCCTGATCGCCGCTCTGGGAGCTTCGCTGGACTACATCGCCAACCAGGCCGAGGGAAATCTCGCCGAGGGCCGCAAGAAGCTCGTCGACAACGCCGAGGCCTGCGCCGCCATGACCCGCGCCGCGGCCACCGCGATGGGCCTCAAGCTCTTCGCCCCGAAGGGATACGAGGCCGCCGCCGCCACCGCGATCCTGCCGCCCGAGGGAACCGACTCCGGCGTCATCGTCAAGGGGCTCAAGTCGAAGTTCGCCGCCATCGTCACCGACGGTCAGGGCGAGATGAAGGGTCACCTCTTCCGCATCGCCCACCTCGGCTACTTCGACTACATGGACACCATCGCGATCATCGGCGCCCTCGAGCAGGTCGCCATCGCAGCCAAACTCCCACTGCCCGGCTTCGCCTTCGGCAACGGCCTCATCGCCGCCCAGAAGACCTTCGCCGAGCTCACCGCAACCAAGTAAATCTCCGCTCTCGACCCCCTCGAAGAAAACTCTTCGAGGGGGTCTTTCTTTAAAGAACGTTCTTCCTGACAAAGGAACTCAGCGCGGACAAGCTGGCAAAGAAACGTCATCTAAAACAAAAGAAACAACAAACAAAACGTCATTCCGAGCGCAGCGCAGCGGAGTCGAGGAATCCCTGTATTTTTTGCAGGATCTATCCAGGACCCTTCGAATGAAGGGACAGCCGGGGTACCCCATCTTCGCCGCAGCAGTAAGGTGGCGCATTCGAGCAAAAGTCGAATCATCTCGCCTAAAACTCCGTAGAACTTGGGCATCCGCCCTTGACCCGTAGTTAGGTACAGGTCGTACAGTCAAAGCAGGCGATATGCGGACCTTCACCATCGGCGAACTCGCTCAGAAATGCGACATCAACCTGGAAACGCTGCGGTACTACGAGCGTGTCGGCATCATGTTGCCGCCTCCCCGGTCACAAAGCGGTCATCGTGAGTATCCGGAATCGTCTGCGGATCGCCTCGTCTTCATCCGGCGTGCGCAATCACTCGGCTTCACTCTTACGGAGATCAAAGAGCTTCTGGAGTTGAAGCGAAACGAAGACGAGCACTGCTCCGATGTTGTCCACAGCATCGATGCAAAGCTGCAGGAGATCGAAACGAAGATCCTCGATCTTCGCGCAATCCGTCGCGCGCTCACAACCATGAAAAAGCTTTGTCAGGGTGACTGCCTGATGGGTGACTGTCCGATTCTCGAGAACCTTGAGCATGCATCTCCCAACAAATCGACACGCCGCATTAAGCGCACTTCAGGGAACAAAGCATGAGGACCTTTGCCTTCTTCACTGCGACTTTCGTTGCGGTGTCCCTGCACCTGTTCGCCCAGGAAACTCCGCAACAACCGCAGCCCAAACCGGAACCTGTCCAGGAGCAGGTGACGGTGTACGCGACTCGCACCGAAGGCCGTCTTGAGGATCAGACCACACGTGTCGAACTTCTCAACCAGGAAGAAGTCGATGAGAAGACGATGATGACCCCCGGGAACATCGTCATGATGCTGAACGAAACCAGCGGTCTGCGGGTACAAACGACATCGTCTTCGCTTGGGTCATCGAGCATACGTATTCAGGGAATGAAAGGACGATACACTCGCTTCCTCGCGGACGGATTGCCACTCTTTGGACAGCAGGGTGCGGGTCTTGGTCTCCTGCAGATTCCACCCGTCGACCTCGGACAGGTGGAGATCATCAAGGGAGTCGCTTCAGCCCTCTACGGAGCTGGTGCCATGGGCGGTGTGGTGAATCTCATCGCGCGCCGTCCCGGCGACAAACCCATCCGCGACTTCATTGTGAACCAGACGACGCTCGGAGGCACCGACGCTTCCGGCTACCTTGCAGGAAAGTTCACTCCGAAGGTGAGTGGTGCCTTTCTCGGTATGGGAGATTGGCAAATCGCGCGCGACCTCAACAACGATGGCTGGGCGGATCTCGCGGGTTATGGACGCGCAGTCGCACGTCCGCGGCTTTTCTGGGACAACGGGAAGGGCCGCAGTGGGCTCCTGACAGGCGGCTTTACCTTCGAAAACCGCACCGGCGGAACGCTTCCGGGACACGGTCTGCCCGCAACGGGTGCACCTTACATAGAGTCGTTGGAGAGCCGACGAGCAGACATTGGGACAACATCACAGTTCCTGATCGCAGGCCGCTTCGTCGCAAGCCTGCGCGGCTCATACTCCACACAGCATCATCGTCATCTCTTTGGCGACGATCTTGAAAGGGATCGGCACGATCTGCTCTTTGGCGAAGCTTCCATCCGAGGTGCAGCGGGGCATCATTCGTGGGTGACGGGGGCGGCGTTCGAGCGGGATGCATACCGTCCTCAGGATGTTCCCGTGTATCGCTATACCTATTGGAATCCTGGCGTCTTCGCGCAGGACGATATTCAGGTCGCCTCCTGGCTGTCAGCCTCTGTAAGTGCCCGCGCAGACTTCCATAGCCAGTACGGCAATTTATTCAGTCCAAGATTCGCTGCTCTCATGCGTGGACATGGCTGGACGAGCCGACTCTCCCTCGGG
>Ga0193717_1000107_pt1 | contig 82636 bp, 71 predicted proteins | sample U2c2metaG_FD_145900 | JGI IMG/M metagenome (GOLD analysis project Ga0193717, IMG submission 145900) | Soil microbial communities from a riparian zone of the East river system, Colorado, United States - U2c2 | ecosystem: Environmental > Terrestrial > Soil > Riparian zone | place: USA: East River... | reverse complement strand
CCCGGGCGCCCCTGCACTCGTCCAGATCGCAGCTGTCTCCCATCAGGAAGACGCTGACATCCTCGTCAACGCCCTCAAGCGCCGCGGCTACACCGTAGCCGTCCGTCACGAGCCTCAGGACAAGCTTCTCCACGTTCAGCTGGGCCCATTCCCCACCCGCAAGGACGCTGACGCCATGAAGCAGCGCCTCAGTGCAGACGGCTACAACGCCATCGTCAAATAGACCCAAGCCCCGGCAATCAGAAAAATTCAAAAGAACTATCCTGGATCGCGCCTATACTGTCTCCGTCACGGAGACCCACCCTCATGCGCTCTGCGTCCGCGATGCTCCTCGCCACAGTCCTCCTGGCACCCCTCCTTTCCGCCCAGAACCCTCCGCCGCATAACGATAACGTCTATGTGATCCACGACGGAGGAACCACCGGCAGAATGGAGAGCATCATCGTCCCGCCCATCCCCGGCGCCCCCTTCAGCCTCACCCTCATCACCGAATGGTCCCGCTCCCTCGCAGGCAGCGGAACCATGACCCTCACCAACCAGCGCCCCATCATGCGCGACGGAAAAGGACGCATCTACCAGGAGCGCTGGTTCCTCGTGCCCAAAGGAGGCACCCAGAAATCGGAGGTCGAGATCCTCCAGATCATGGACCCCATCCAGCACACCTGGTACAACTGCGCCGTAAGGTCCAGGATCTGTGAGCTGCTCAACTTCAACATGCGTACCGACACGGTCTACAAGCCCTCTCTCGGCGTCACCGGTCCCCTCCCCGACGGAAAGGGTTACCGCCAGCACGAGGACCTGGGAACCAGCAACACCAGCGGCGAAGACGTGACCGGCTACCGCGACACCACCACTCTCAACCCCGGCGTCATGGGCAACGACCAACCCCTCGTCGGCACCCGCGAGTTCTGGTACTCCCCCCACCTCGGCATCAATCTCATCTCCAAGGTCGACAGCCCCACCAGCGGCAGACAGGTCTTCACGGTAGACAGGCTCACCACCTCCGAGCCCGATCCCAAATTCTTCGAAATCCCCGAAGGCTACCAGATCGTCGATCACCGAAGACCGGAAACCAGCGCATCTCACTAACTCGGCCCCCTCCTCACCCTTAACACAACACCTTGCTCTCGAAAGACGAATCGAACCTTGTCTTATCTGCGAACGTCCTCAACCGTAGCCCTTCTCGCTCTCCTCCCGTCCCTTCTCCTCTGCACCGGTTGCGTTCATCGCACTCCCGCACTCGGCGGGACCTACACGCTCGAGGAAAACTCCGGCTACTCTCTGCTCCTGCCGTCCCTCTCCACCCAGGCAAGCGATCAGGACTTCCAGACCACCACTCTCACCCTTCCAGGCAGCAAGCCATCCAGAGGCCGACTCTGCGTTATCCAGGGCTCCGTCTTCTCCCTCACGCCCGACAGCAAGCCGAACCAGTGGACTGTCAGGAGTCTCAGCGCTGTGGGCTGGCAAAAGCGCGCAGGCAATCTCGACATGCACGCCGAGTGGAACCATTTCCTCCGCGATCTTCTGGAGATCGAGCGTCAATCCTGCTTTCCTCGCAAGGAAACCTTCTACAGCATGCGTCGCAGGATCGCCGAAACCATCCCCTTGCCGGCGAATGAGGCGGCCTTCTTCTTCTACTCCTTCGGCGGAAGCGGATTCGTCGATCTCGCTCCCGGCATGCTGATCAGGATCGAGCGGCCTCTCATCCAAAACGCAACCTCGACCGCGCGGGCAAACTACAAAGGCTCTCTCGAGGCCGACTATCGCGTGACCGCACCCTCCAGCATCGGCGTCGAGCTTCTTCTCTCCCACACCGCCAATCGGCGAGCTGCAAGATCTCTCGCAGCAGACGCAAATCTCCTCTTCGATCTCTCGGCCCGCTTCAAACCCCATCCCCTGCTCAGGCTCTTCCTCCAGTCCATCGGCGATGCCAGAGAGCAACCGATCGCCATCCTCCTCGGTGCGAGCAGCATCCACGACCTCGACGAGGCGACCCGCAGGGTCGAAGAAAACGGACGCACCAGATGTCCCGACTCCCAGGCCGCCTTGGACTGCATCTCCTTCGGAAATCAGACCGCCGTAAGTCTGCTGTCTTCCGTTCGGATCAACAGCAGGACAGAGCCCCAGCCCTTCGGCACACCGATGGGGTACGTGATCGAGATAGCTTCCTCAACCTCAGGCCGCCGCAACGCTGCCACAGATCGGGCGCTCCAGACCGCATCGTTGATTCGCCCTTTGGTCGACGGAGGCTACGCTGAGGTGAAGTTCCCCAGAACTTGGGACTCGATAAGTCATATCGTCCTCCTTCCAGGAGACCGCCTGGAATGGAAACCCTGACCTCATCTTCAAACCTGTTAAAACAACTGAAAACGTCATCTCGACCGGAGGCGCGCAGCTTCATCGCGCGGCGGAGCGGAGAGACCCTGTATTCAGCTTTTGTTCCAGCCATTGCCTGTTTTCTCCAGGCTACCGACCAAGCAACTAAAAATCGGTTTATGGTATAAATCGGTTTGCGGTGAGTTTTTTTTTGGCGTTGGGGGCGAAGATGCAGGCAGCGACTCTCAATGATGTTTCGGGCCAAGGCCAGGATCTTCGTTATTTAACAGCGCACTTTCGGGATCTGCAAGGACTTCGGATGGCGCCTTTCTGGGGTGCACTTCTGGTGCTGACAAGCCTGGCGAAGGCGAGTTCGTTCTCGAGAGGGCATCTGGCCTGGGCGGCTGTCGTATGTACAGCAGCGCAATTTGGCTGGCTTCGTTTGAGCGGACGCTGGTATGAGCGACGCTATGGCGTCGTCAGAGAACCGCAATTTCCGGTTCGCTCCGGGTTGATCTCGATCATGCATCCAGAAACTCGCCCAACGCATGCTCCAAATTACGGATATCGCAGCGGCACATTCGCGGTTCTGTCTCTCATGTGGGCATTGACACTCGTGCCCGGTATCTTCCTCGGCCACAACGCCCAGCCCGGAACCCTAGCCATGCTGCTCACGGCATACCAGGTCGTGCACAGATGGTTTTATCCCGTAACCAAGGACTGGTGTGTTCTTCTGCGTCGCGTCTTCGCAGCTGCTGCAACTATCACCATGGTCGGAATCTTTATCAGTTATCGACTTAATCAGATGGGTTTGTTGACATGGATGGCTGTGCTTTTCAGCTTCCTTCTACTACTCGACCTCTATGATCATTGGCTACTCAACCACCTTCTCGGTAGTGATTTCACGGGGGGAAGCCATGAATAATAACGACGACTACTTCCAGATGCCGGAGATTGATCGCGTTGTCCACGAACCGGCGCGGCTTGCGATCCTCACAGTTCTCTCGACGTGCGAAGAGGCAGACTTCCTTTTTCTGGAGCGTGCCACAAAACTCTCACGAGGCAATCTGTCTGTGCAACTTACTCGTCTTGAGGAAGCAGACGTCATCGAGATTGAAAAGAGGATCGAACACAAGCGGACCCTAACGACCGCGAAACTTACGGATCGCGGCCGACGCACCCTGAATGCCTACTGGGAAAGCATGCATGCTCTCTGGAGAGTTGCAGAGGATAACTTGACTCCGACTGCGGGCAGTCCCAAGCGCGCCCGGCCACCCAGGCGCCGCGTGCCCGTGGAAGTCCTGCTCGCAACATTTGTGTGAGAAAAGAAGTGCAACTCCGGAACAATTAACTAAGTCGTCGTTGTTATCCCTGCCGCTTGGATTCATAAACCCAAAGCGACGAATCACCCATTTTAACGAAACCAGCCGTCATCTCCCGTGAGTGATAAATCGCGATTGACAAGCGATGAGTACCGATGAACATCTCGTGGCGAGTGTGGCATATTGCACTGGGTGACGGCATATCACTTTATCCAGCATTGCCACATGAAAAGCAGGCCATGGAAATGACAGAGTGCGGAAAGCATGAAGCCGGCTTCCCACACTCTTTGGAAATCCCTTCTAGATTCCCACAGCCTCGACGACTGTCTTCTCGTGCCCCTCAACTTGAGCCATCGCCACCGCAAGGGGCTTGTAACGAATGTCTCAGGTCCACGACGCAGCGCACGTCCCGGTACACTCAGCCTGAAGTACCCCACCTCACCCCTCCCAAGGCTTCATCTCTTCCGGCAGTGCCTCCGCAATCTCTTCCCGGACCGCCCGCAACAGGTCTTCCCTCGTTTCGAAATCTTTCGGCTCGATCGTCGGCAGAAGCCGCACCCTCGCCACCCCCGGCGTAATCGCAGCACTCCCCTTCCGCATCATCCTCTCCGTCCCCGAGATCGCCACCGGAACCACCGGAGCCTGCGTCTCCATCGCCAGAAAGAATGGCCCCTTCTTGAACACGGACAGCCGGCCATCCCGCGATCGCGTTCCCTCCGGGAAGACCAGGATATTCAGCCCATCGCCAAGCGCCTTCCCCGCTGCCGTCACACTCGCCTGCGCCGCATCTCGCCTCCCTCCCCGCTCCACCGGGATGAACCTCCCCATCCGCATCGCCCGCCCGAGGATGGGGATGCTCATCAGCTCCCTTTTCAGAAACACCGAGCTCTGCCCCGGAAGCATCGGCAGCACGACTGGCGGATCAAGGTTAGACACGTGGTTGCACATGAAGATGCACGGCCTTCCTGCCGGAACATTCTCCAGCCCCGTCACCTCAATCCGGATCCCCGCCGCCCGAACCCCAGCGTTGGCAATCCACATTGCAATGCGATACAGCCGTTTGACGTTACCAACCAGCAGCGAATAAGGAATCCCAATAACCCCGGCCGGAACCCCCAGGGTCAGATAGACAAACAACAGTTTCAGAGTCGCAAACATTCCACTTCGCAGAATATCCCACGCCTTCCCCCTCACCGGCATCCTCGCCAGCCCTGTCAAGCCATAAACCCCATAAAACACACAAAATAAACGGGCAATATCTGCCGATTAGTTCCGGTGAATTGGTTAAAATTTAAGCAAGGACGCAAGGACCGCAAGGATCGGCCGAAACACGCAGCGATCAGGAAACAAGTCCTGCGGAGGAAGACCTTCCCATTCCAGACCGTACTTCTCGGATCCTCTGGGGAAGAACAGAATCTTTAGCACGGAAGAGGCTAGAGCTTCCCAATAAGTTGTTTCTTTACAAGACTTTGAAAAGCAAGCTGTTTAGATTCAATACTTTGAGCAACAAGTCCGCATCTAAACATCCTGAAATCAAGACTTTGTCAAATAATAGGGGGGTTACCCAAACTTGACTGCCATCCGGTCCGCCACCGCAGCCTCGGTGATTGCCCGCGGTAACTTCTGGTAGATCCCTCCGAAACCGCCGTTGGAAAGAATCGCGACGATATCGCCGTTACGAACCTCGGGAACCAGTGCCGCCACGATCGCATCGGCATCCTGATAGACCGCGGCGGGAACGCCACGCTCCACCAGCCCACGAACCACCCGCTCAGGATCGAGTCTCTCAGCCGCCGGTATGCTCTCCGACTTGAAGACTCCGGCCAGCACCACCCGGTCCGCCAGCCCGAGGTTCTCGATAAGCGCGCTTTCGAAGACATTTCTCCGCAGGGTATTCGATCGCGGCTCCAGCACCGCAATCAGCCGCTGCCCCGGATGACTCTCCCGGAGCGCCCGCAACGTCTCGCGGATCGCCGTCGGATGATGCGCGAAGTCATCGATGATCGTGACACCCTCGGCAACCGCCTTAACCTCGAGCCTGCGCTTAACGCTGTGGAACGTCCGCAGCGCCTCCACGATCGCCTCGACTGGAACGCCCTGCCCCGCCGCCAGAGCCGCAGCCGCAGTCGCATTCAGGGCATTGTGTTCGCCGGCCATCGGCAGGCTAAGCTCCGCGAAGAATTCGCCGCCGCGCGATAAGGTCCATCGTGTCAATGGACCATCGTGGCGCAGGTCGGAGATCCTCCAGTACGAGTCCTCGTGGAATCCATAACGCTCCACCGCGCAGAACGCCTTCGCCACACATTCGGTGACGTTCTCGCTGCCATCGTAAGCCACTACGCGGCCACGCCGCGGCACAAGGTTCACGAATCGCTTGAACGCCGTCTTCACAGCGTCCAGATCGGCATAGATGTCGGCATGATCGAACTCGACATGGGTGAGGATCGCGGCAGCCGGAAAATAGTGAAGAAACTTCGGCCCCTTGTCGAAGAAAGCCGTATCATACTCATCGCCCTCGAGGATGAAAGGCTTCGTCGGACGAACCATGAAGCTCGTTCCAAAGTTTTCCGGCACGCCGCCAATCAGGAACGAAGGCGCGAGCTCCGGATCTTGTAGCGAAGCCCGTTGGTAGATCCACGCGAGCATGCTCGTCGTCGTCGTCTTGCCATGAGTTCCCGTAACCACCAGGGGTTCGCGGGTTGCAAGAAATTCGTGATGCAGCACAGAGGCCATGGAACAGAACGGAATTCGTTCGTCCATCACGCGCTCCAGCTCCACGTTTCCGCGCGAGATCGCATTGCCGACGATCACAAGATCGGGTCGACGATCGAGGTTTCGCTCCGCATAAGGCTCATGCACAGGAATGCCCAGCTCACGCAGCAGATCGCTCATCGGCGGGTAGGCAGCCGCGTCCGAGCCGGTCACCTCATGACCTTGCTGCTTCAACATTCCGGCAAGCGAAGCCATCGCCGTGCCGCAGATTCCTATGAGGTAGATGTGTTTTTGCATTGCGCCACAGAAAGACTAACCTGAAACCGCGGCCTCGAGAAAGCTTAGCCGCGGATTCTTCTCATCTTCGAGATCGAGTCGCACAGAAACTCCCAGCGGAAGCGTCCTGTTTGCACCATCTACATGACCACAGCGCAATCCGATCGCAACCGGTCCTTCAAACCCCCGCAGACCGTGCAGGATCGCCTGCTCCAGCAGATTCTGTTCGTTAGATCCCACGCACTGAGCCATATCGCCGAAGACGATACCGCGGACATCCTCAAGCCTGCCCGAATAACGCAGATGAAGCAGCATCCTGTCCCACTGATACGGCCTCGTTCCGATATCTTCAAGAAAAAGCACGCTCCCTCGAAGCTGCGGGGCGAACGGAGTTCCAAGACCTTCCGCAAGGATCGAGATGCAGCCGCCCAGCAACCTTCCCTCGCCGGTGCCCGGTTGCAGCACGCGCAGACCGTCCGACGCACCCAGCGACCATTCGCTCGCGCCTTCAAAGGTGTTGCGCCAGCTCGTCTGGTCGACACCGCCGTCGCGGGCAAAGTCGGCTGCGACCATCGGAGCATAAAAGGTCGTCAGGTTCGCCTCATTCTGAAACCAACTGTGCAGCGAGCTGTGATCGCTGTACCCGATAAACGCCTTCGGGTTGGAACGGATCAGCTCCACATCCAGATAAGGCAGAAGCTCAGCCGAGCCCCATCCTCCGCGCGTGCAGATGATTCCATCCACGCTGTCGTCGGTGAAGGCCGCATGCATATCCTCAAGCCGTTCCGCCAGAGTTCCCGCGTAGTACAGCGGACCGCCACCAAATACATATTTGCCGAGCCGGGTACGGTATCCCGCCGCCTCCAGCTCGGCCAGGCCGCGTTCCACCAGCTCTCTCTTTGGCGTGCTCGCAGGTGAGATCACACCCAGCATCGCGCCGGGACGCAGCGCCCGCGGCTTAATCCATATGCGGCCCGAGGAACTCACAGCCCTGCCACCTCGCCACGGCAAATGACCTCGGCAGGACCCGTCAGCTGCATCCCCTGGCTGCCTGCCAACCAGACTGTGCGCTGTGCACCACCTTCGGCCACGGCCTTCAGTTCGCGATTGACATTGCGTAGCGCCATCGCAGCCGCTGAAGACGCGCAAGTTCCTGTGCCCGAGGAGGTCGTCGGCCCGCAGCCTCGTTCGAAGATCCGAAACTCGATCTCGTCTGCAGAGAGAACCTTCACAAACTCCACATTGGTTCCATGCGGAAACAGTGGGCTCACGCTGATCTGTCCTCCCAACGTCTGCCAGGAGAGTCCATACGCGCTGAAGTCCTCAGAGTCGACAAAGATTACGAAGTGGGGATTTCCCACATTCACCATCGCTCCGGCTACATGGCCGATGCCGGGAAGCTCGATCGTGCGCTCCATGACACGCGGAACTCCCATCTCGCTCTCAATCAGGTAGAGCGGATCGGCGTCTTCAACGACTCGACAGCTTCTCGGTCCGCCGTGTGTCCCGAGGACGACCTCATCGATTCCCTCTGAGCTCGCCAGCCACGCAGCTACGCAACGGGTTCCATTGCCAGACAACTCCGCTTCGCTTCCATCGGCGTTGAATAGCCGGAGAAAGAACTCACCGTTCGGCCTGCGCTCCAGGAACTCGATACCGTCAGCGCCGACACTTGTGTTGCGACTGCAGAGCTTTCGTGCCAGTGCGGCATGCTGCCGCGCTGCCACTGTTTCTTCAAGGATCAGAAAATCATTGCCGCATGCATGGGCTTTCACAAAGGGAATCATCGTTATCCTTATTCTTCCTCAGGATCGCGGAAGACCACAACCTCTTCGGCTTTCCCGCTGCTGCGAAGATCACGGATCAGCTCCACGTGGAGGCTTCGGCTTGCCGGGACAGAAAATGTCATTCGTTCGAACCCCTCCACACTGTCGTGTTCCAGAACATCGAGTCGAATTCCCATTCGATCGAGAACACTGAGCACATCGATATACATCGCCTTGCGATCGGTGCCACGCACTTCATAGAGCATAGTGATACGTTTCCAGCCTGCCTTCGATTCGATGTAACCGACGAAGGCCAAGGCAAAGAGCGTAATCAGCGTCGCCAGCAAAGCCTCGATATACAGACCAGCTCCACAGGCCATTCCAATCGAAGCAACAGCAAACACAGTAGCTGCACTGGTTAAACCCATCACGCGATCCCGGGTATGCAGAATAATTCCGGCCCCGAGAAAGCCAATGCCCTGCACGATATTCGAAGCTACGCGGCCTTTGTCCGGATTCCCGTCTCCGGCAAGCACTGCGGAAAGCATGGTGAAGAAGGCGCATCCCAGGCACAGCAAGAGATTCGTTCTCAGCCCCGCTGCCTTGTGACGCCGCTCGCGCTCTATGCCGATCGCCGCGCCGAGCAGACAGGCGGTCAGCAGCCGCGCCGCCGTGCCTGTCGACAGCAGTTCCTGATCGATCTGACTGAAATGAAACTGGGGAACAAGCATCTGGGTTCTGCGAGAGATGGTAGCACCTTGCGCGGTCCAGATCTCAAGATAGGGCGTGTCAGAAGTGCGAAGAACGATAGACTCGCATGCATGGCTGCCCGGTCGTGCATAATACGACCAACTCCGTCAGTCCGTCCGGGTGAGCTGTTACTGCCGACGAGACAGGGTCACCCGCAATCGCGATGACATAGGCTGCATGCTTTGCCGGGTCAGCGAGTGCAACTTTCCAGGTATCGTAATCAGTCTCACTGATGGTCTGTTTGAGGGGTATGCCCGCTCGTTGCAGCGCTCCCACGTGGTCAGAGTTGTACATCAAAATCGGAACGCCCGGCGGAAAGGTCTTCAGCTCGTTTGCAATCGCCTGCTCAAAGGCAATGCGCGTCGTTGAATTCATCATTGCCTCCTTAAGGACCAGTGGAACCCGGTACATCATTGCAATGGAGTTGCTTGCGACCAGAAACAGAGCGACCGGCGGCATCAGCCGCACCAGCAGCGGCTGCGAGGAGGACCAGCGCTGTTGCAGCCATCCGGCTGCGATCGAGGCGAAGATTGCCAATGCGGGCAGCATCTCCATGCCATAGCGGGAGTTGTAATACGAATGCGGAAACAGCGGGGGAATGAAGATCGGAATCGATCCGTAGGCGATGGAATAGATGTAGAAAGGGAGCGGAATCCAGAGCAGCGTCGAAACCGGATCGAGCCGCCGACGAGCCGTCAGGACAAGCCCAGCGATTGCCATGGCAGTGACGCCAAAGCCCGTCTCCCAGGCCGCTGCGTCCAGTTGTGACGTCCGCAGATAAAGCACCGCGGCCCAAACGGGATTATGCCAGCCGGGATGAGGCGAACCCGAGCCCGATGTACGTCGTTCGATCGCTAAAGCCGAGTACGGTCCCCGCATGAAATCGAGAGGATCATGAAAAAAGTGCTGGTTATAAGCAAGCCACGCGATCGGTCCTGCGACGGCAAGAAGGGTGAAGAGCGCAAAAGAGGCGGTGACGCGAGGTCGAACCTTATCTGCGCGAAAGGTCTTCCAAGCCAGGACACACCACACCGCGGCCCCAAAGATCCAGCCATCGTAGCGGGTTAAAACGGCGGCAAGAATCAGTACGCCGAGGCCGATCAATCGTCCGTTGACCGCGGGAATGCGGACATCGCGTATAGCCGCTACGCACTCCATCGCCAGCAGCGTGGTCCAGATGACAATGGCCAGAAACAACGGCTCCGTCATCGCCGTGGTCGACAGGTAAAGAAGATTCGGATTCAGGCCGTAGAAAGCAGTGGCAACCAAAGCCCACTGCGGCGCCATCAATCGCCGCGCCAGACGATAAAGCCCTGTCACGCTCAAGACGTAGCAGAACAACGAGGGCCATGCTCCCGCTAGCCCGTTCTGCCACCACTCCATCTTCTGAACGAATGGGAGCATCAACAGATGAGGCAGCGGGAGCCACACGCCCCCAAGCTGAATCAGTCCGGGATTCCGGGTATCAAGAATGCGGCGTGCGATGCCCAGATGGGCCACCGCATCGCCGTAGAGTAGAAGATAATTGCGCCCCATACAGACAATCAGGGCAATGAAAGAGAATGCTACCGCGGCTATTGCGACCGGCATTGCCTCTTCGCGCTTCGATGGACGTACCTCGAAGCTAAGCGGCGCAGGGCGCTCGACCGTCTCACCGCGCAGCCTTCGCCTATGAGCTCGCGTACTCAAGATGCGAGATCTCCTTGAAAAGCCTGAACCGCTCATCAATCTCTTCGCGAGTCGCATTCTGCAGCCGTTCGGTGCCGAATCGCTCCACGGCGAAGGAACCCATCACGCCTCCGTAAAACATCGCCGTTCGGAAGGCTTCAGGCGTCAGCTCCGGCTGGGAGGCAAGGTATCCATAGAAGCCACCTGCAAAAGAATCACCGGCGCCGGTCGGATCGACCACCTCAGCCAGGGGGAGCGCAGGTGCGCGGAAGGGATGCAACGCACGCGTCCCTGACCCGAACGATCGATCTCCAAAGAAGGCGGTCGCGCCATACTCACCGTGCTTGACGATCAAGGTCTTCGGCCCCATCGCCAGAACCTTGTTCGCGGCACCAACGAGGTTGCGATCTCCAGCCAGCATGCGCGCCTCTCCGTCGTTGATCAGCAGCACATCGAGCTCACGCAGAACCTTCGCGAGATTCGCCGCGTGATCTGCAATCCAGTAGTTCATGGTGTCGCCGCAGACCATGCGCACATTATTCATCTGGCTGCGTACGCGAGCCTGGAGAACGGGGTCGATGTTCGCGAGGAAGAGGAAGTCGCTATCTTTATAGGCCTCGGGGATCTTGGGCTCGAAGGTCTGAAAGACGTTGAGGTCGGTGCCGAGCGTCTGTGCCTCATTCAGGTTGTTCACATACGATCCGGTCCAATGAAAGCTCAGGCCATCCGCATGCTCGAGGCCCTGAGTATCAATCTTGCGGCGGGTAAATACCGCCTCGTGCTCTTCGGTGAAGTCTTTGCCGACGACCGCAATGACGCGAACGTCCGTGAAGTAGCTGGCGGCCAGGGCGAAATGCGTCGCCGCGCCACCCAGGCAGTTTTCCACCGAACCGCTGGGGGTCTGAATGCTGTCGAACGCTACCGATCCTACGACAAGTATGGACATTAATCCTCTTTCTATATGCTCGATGCGAGGTTGGAGTGCTTATAGATATTTGTCGAGCAGCAAAGCTAGCTTCTGCCGAGTCTCAGTGGGAATCGTTTTGCGATCGGTGAGGATCGCATACTTCAATGCATCGCCACACGCGCAGGTCTTTTCCTTCGGCATCGCTGCTACCGCTGCGCGAACCACCTTTTCGGCGTTCGAAGAATTTTGATGCATTACGGCGACGATCTGGTCGACGGTTACATCGTCGTGCCCCTCGCGCCAGCAATCGTAGTCCGTGACCATCGCCATGGTTGCGTAGCAGATCTCGGCCTCGCGGGCCAACTTGGCTTCCTGCAGGTTCGTCATTCCGATCACATCGGCACCCCAGCTGCGATACAGGTTCGACTCCGCGCGCGTCGAAAATTGGGGCCCTTCCATGCACACATATGTACCGCCGCTTTTTCCGACTACACCGACCGCATCGCAGGCCTTCTGGAAGGCTGACGAGACCGTAGAGCAGACCGGATCCCCAAAGGCGACGTGCGCCACAATGCCTTCTCCGAAAAAAGTCGATTTTCGAGCAAAGGTGCGGTCGATAAACTGGTCGGGCATCACGAAATCCGTGGGCTTGTGCTCTTCCTTGAGAGAACCGACGGCCGACACAGAGAGGATGCGTTCGACTCCCAGCGCCTTCATGGCGTAGATATTGGCACGGAAATTCAGCTCGGTGGGTAGCAGGCGATGCCCGCGCCCATGTCGGGCCAGAAATGCAACTTTGCGCCCCTCCAGCTCTCCCAGAACGAAGGCGTCTGACGGTTCTCCAAACGGAGTCGTCACCTTTTCCTCGCGTACATCCGTCAACCCTGGCATGGCATAAAGACCACTGCCGCCAATGATTCCAATCTCTGCTTTCTTCAAAGTGCCTGTCTCCTGTTTCAGTGAGCGGGGTTGAATGTAGAACGCCCTTCGGAAGTATACCGTTCGAGCATGGACGGCATTACCATGCCATAAGACCGAAGCAGGTGCGATAGGGATAGAGCCGGCTCACTACCTGCCTGGGCCATGCGCACGGGGCCCTTCGCCTGCACCTCCGCGATGCTGTCCCGAAGCTTGCGAGCCGTTGCAAGGTCAAATCCTTCACTCACGAAGACGCTGGAATCAGAGATCGACAGCAAGGCATCTCCTTCGCTGGTCGAGTAGACCTGCTCGTTGTCTCCTGCCTCGTCCTTTTGACGCCGCACCACGTTCGAATATTTCCGGGCGAGCTGCGCGCCATAAATTCGCAGGAAGGAGCTTGCCGAGTCAGAATTCTTCCACCGCGAGTAATAAAACAACCCGAGCGAAGCCGTGGTTTGCTTGTTAGCTGGTGTCGCCGCCTTGCGTTGCGCAGCATAGTAAATGCCGCCATTCCATGCCGGAGCCAGGCCCTCGGCAAGCTCGCGCCCGCCGAACAATTCCGCTAGGATCCGCACATCCAGCTCGCCCATCACACCAAGATCGTAGGGCTCCCATTCGGCGTCGATGAGCGGGTGAATATCCGGCATTCGGAGAACGGGAACAGGAGCATGCGCCATGTACTGCTCCGGGTGCAGGATTTCAAAGCTTGAAGAGGGCGGGTTCGCGAGCACTCCAGCGAAGGCTGCGTCTTTACCGCCCTTCACCAGCACGGCATGCTCAAAATTCAGGCCATCGCTGTAGGGAAACAGAAGCGACTCCTGCAGCAACAGGGGAGCCCGCGCCAATATGGGCGATCCCGTTGTGTCTCCTACCAGGCCTTTCAGGCGCGACATCATCTCGGCCGGCGCATCAGCCAGAGTCTTGCCGGAGGGCTGCAGCGTATAGTCGATAAACGTTGCCATCGCCTGTCCTTCGGCGACAGCCTCGCGTGCCGTGTCTGCCTCATCGACCTGCAGGTGACGGTTGTCCTCCTGCACGTTGTGGGAGACTCCTTCCAGGCTTACATCCGACCATTTGGTGAGGTCCACCTTCTGATCCTGCAAGGCATGGGTCAACTCGTGAGCCAGGACAGGCTTTTGCTCGTCCGGCTCGATCCAGTCAAGCAGGTTCACCGTCTTGGATTTGTTGTCGTAAAAGCCCGCGATCTGCTCTGTCAACAGTGACAGCAGAAACGGGCGCAAATGGAAGTCCCGGTCCAGAAGGCCGAACTTCTTCAGCACCAGCTCCGAGCGCTCCATCCTTCTGGTACTTTCGTCCTCATCGAACTTCTTTTTCAGGTATTTGTTAACTTCTTCGCGGGAGATCAGCTTGCGTTTTACGCTGTGCTCAATGGGAAGCTTCGTATCCGAACTGACGAAGTTCAAAATCTGGTCGACCGAGCGAAACAGCTCCTTCGCCTGGTCCTTTGTCATGGGAGCATGCGGCTTGTTCTCATCGCCGCTGTTCTGTCCCGGGGCCTGGCTCCAAGCGGCTATGTTGCAGCTCGTTAGCAGGAGCGCTCCCGCAATCCAAACCCGTATCCGCCCGAACCTCGCCTCGACTATCCTTCGCTGCAAACCCGCCTCTCGATCCGACCGCTATAATCAAGTGTACGCAGAGTTCCCTCGCGCCGTCGCGCGATGACGCCTATGACACCGGCACCTACCTCCAATACGCCCTCCACAGAAGTACACGGTGTCCGGACTTCCAGCCCTCATCCGCAGCTTAATGGACTCCTTCAGAAGGCGTGCATTGCCCCTCTCGAAGAGACTGCCTGGATTCGCGTTAGCGGATCGGACCGGGTTCGCTGGCTCAACGGCATGGCTACCAATTCTGTGCAGGACCTCGCTCCGGGCGCCGGCGCCTATAACTTCTTCCTGAATGCACAGGGACGCATCCAGGCCGATGGCATAATTTTTGCCCTTCCGGATGAGCTCCTCATCGAGACAAATCGCCGGCAGGTCGCCACGCTGATCCCTTATCTCGATCACTACATCATCATGGATGACGTCGAGTTGGCCGATATCAGTAACACGCGCCACGGATTGACCCTCGTTGGCCCTGAGGCATCATCGCTTCTCGCACAGATCGATCTGTCCGCGGACTCGCTCAATGAGCTTGAGACGCGTGTGTACCCGTGGAAGTCCACTACCGTCACCCTCCTCCGTGCCCACGGCCCCGTTGTTCCCCGTTATGAGCTGTGGACGGATCAAGAAGAGGATGCCCACGCCCTAAGACAGACGCTCGAAAGCTTAGGTGCCATTCCCTCTGATTCTGCGGTGCTCGAGTGGCTTCGCGTCCTTGAGGGAACGCCGCTCTATGGCACTGATATTCGCGATCGCGACCTGCCTCAAGAGACCAATCAGACGCGCGCCCTGCACTTCAACAAGGGATGCTACCTGGGTCAAGAGATCGTCGAACGCATACGTTCTCGCGGTAATGTTCATCGAACCTTCAGAGCTTTTCGCCTGGAAGGAACGCTTCCCCAGGCCGGCGCGATTCTCGAGTCTGCCGGCAAGCAGGCGGGTGAGCTAACCAGCGTCACTGCTCTTCCGCTCTCCAACGCTGGGGGATCCAATCTTCAATTTGCACTTGGCTACGTGCGTCGCGAGGCACTTGATCGCCATGAGCCACTTCAGTATGCGGGCGGAGTAGCATATCCGTTTTCATCCCCTTTTTTCGCGACGGAGACCGAATCACCGTCCCAAGCATCTGATTCCCCAAAGAGAGACTAATCATGTCCGAGCAAAACAAACCCTTTGTCGTTACAGATCGTCGAAAGTTCAACCTTGATGGCGAGCCGCGGCCCGATGCTGATCCTTCCCCGGAGACTGACGAGCGCGAGACGGCACAGACAACGAATCCTGTTGAAGTCCCACCCGTCCTCGAGACCGAGGCCGAGATTCCGATTACAGAAGAGGGCGATCTAGACGAAGAACTGCCTGTCGGACCCACTGCCGAGCAGGCTGGGCAGGCACGCGCTGCCTATGAGGCTACCTCCGAGCGTCTTGACACGGCGATTCGGGCTGCCAACCCGGGAGCAGACCATCCTCCCGCGATGAACTTCGAGACACTCGTCCAATCCATCTACATGACGACCATCGTTCAGCTTGGCGGAGCCACCCCCGAGGGCCAGCAGCCTCAGGTCGATCTCATGGGCGCACGCCAGAGCATCGATATGCTCAACATCCTGGCTGAAAAAACCAAAGGCAATCTGACGACCTCAGAGGAACGCCTTCTCGATAGCGCTCTGTTTGAAGTGCGCATGGGCTTCCTCGAGATTACCCAGGCGCTTGCGCGGTCCGCGGCAGGCAAGACCCCGAACCCGGCTGTTCCTGGCCCTAGAAAGCCGAGCATCGTCCGCTAACGAATGGAGGCGACGCTTACCTTCCTTGGCACCGGCACCTCAATGGGCGTCCCGACGCTCGGGTGCGACTGCGCGGTTTGCGCCTCGGCGGTCTCACCTGCCGGGGATGCCCGCAACCGCCGCACCCGTCCCTCGTTGCGCCTTGCCTATAACGGTCATGTAGTCCTAATCGATACTGGCCCGGACTTTCATGCACAGGCCATCCGCGAGAATATCCGACACGCAGACGCCGTTCTTTACACCCACGGCCACGCCGATCACGTCCTCGGCTTCGACGATCTGCGGCCTCTCAGCTTTCAGATACGGGAGGGTCTGCCACTCTATGCCGACGATGAGACCGCACGTACCATCGAACGCATCTTCGACTACACCTTCAGCACCGAGGATCGTTATTCCACCAGCGCCCGTGTTCAGCTTCATCGCATCGATGAGGCTCCTGGCGCCGGTTTCGACCTGTTTGGCACCTGCTTCCAGCGAATCCCCGTCACCCACGGGAATCAGACGATCACCGGCTATCGCTTCGGTTCCGCCGCCTATCTCACCGACATGAGCGACATCCCTCCCGAAAGCGTCCCCCTGCTCCAGAATCTCGATATTCTCATCCTCGACGCGCTTCGACGCCAACCGCATCCCAGCCATTCGCATCTTGAACGCTCTCTGGCCTTTGTCGAGCAACTAAAGCCTAAGAGGGCTTTTTTCACCCACATCAGCCACGACCTAGACCATGCCCCCACTGAGGCTGAGCTTCCGCCTTATGTCCGCCTCGCCTATGATGGCCTTCAACTAACCTTCGAGATCGCCTGATGCCGAGTACGACTACGAGCTGCATGCAGGTTTATCGCTCCCTCTCTGAACTTCCTGCCACCTTTGGTCCAAGTGTCGCCACCATCGGCAACTTTGACGGTGTCCATCGCGGGCATCAATGGGTTATCGGCGAGGTCATCGCCAGGGCCCGTGCGCTTAAGGCCCGTTCGCTCGCCATCACCTTCGATCCTCATCCTGCCCATGTACTCCGTCCCGAGACAGGACAGCCCCTTATTACACCGCTTGCGCAGAAGCTCGATCTGCTGGCTTCCACCGGCATCGATGCCGTACTCGTTCTTCCCTTCACCCAGGAGCTCTCTCGTACCAGCGCACGGTCCTTCGCTGAAGAGGTACTTAAACGAAGACTCAATATCCTTGAACTCCATGAAGGCGAAAACTTCCGTTTCGGCTATCGCGCCGAGGCCGGCGTGGAATCACTCGATGCTCTTGGCCGCGAGCTTGGCTTTCGGGTCTCTATCTATTCGCCACGGATGCTGCGTGGTCATGCTGTCTCCTCCAGCCGCATTCGTCAACTCATCGCAGCCGGAGACGTCAGCCATGCACGGGCTCTTCTTGGCCGCCCCTTCACCATAACCGGCACGCCAGCTTCAGGCCGAGGCTATGGGACCAGGTACACCGTTCCCACAATTAACCTTGCTCCCTATCCTGAACTTATTCCCGCAATCGGCGTTTACATCACCGAGCTCACCATTGCCGGCGAACACTTTGATTCCGTTACCAATGTAGGCAATCGCCCTACCTTCGGAGAGGACTCTTTTACCATCGAGTCTCACCTGCTCAACTTTCATCCCGTCGATTTAACCGAACAGACGCCACTGAAACTCGCCTTCCTCAAGCGCCTGCGCGATGAGATCCGCTGGCCCTCTCCGGAGGCTCTGCGCGAACAGATCGGACGCGATGTGCGTCACGCCGCGCGCTACTTCCATCTGTGCCACTTGCTGGCTTCACACTGATCATTCCGGATCTCTGATCTGAATAGCTCAGGCAAACCGCAAGAGCCGAGGCTAGCGGGGAGCCGTCGAGCTCCCAGCCTCATGATCACTTCCATCTTCGGAGCCAGGGGGTTCCGCCTGCCTGGCCTGCGCCACTGTTTTATTCACAGCCACGCTGAGAGTCTTTTTGGGCGTTCCATCCGCCGGGAAGACCTCGTTCGGCTTGTTCGCAATCTCGGCACGCATGAAGTCCATCCACATGGGAAGGGCCGCCCGTGCTCCGGTCTCCTTGTCTCCGAGAGACTGCCGGTTGTCGTAGCCGATCCAGGTCCCGCACGTTACCGACGGGGAAAACCCGATGAACCAAGCATCCGTGTAGTTGTTCGTCGTACCGGTTTTGCCACCCAGGGGGTGATTGAGTTGCGAAGCCCTGGCGCCAGTCCCCATGCGCACCACCGCCTGCAACATCTGCATCATCGTCCGCGCTGTCTCTACCGAGATCACTTCGCGCACATCGGTTGGCTTCTCATCGAGGGGTAGGCCATCTGCCTGCGAGACCTTGCGGATGTAATGCGGTGCGATTCGTATTCCATCGTTCGGAAAAACGCTGTACGCACCCACCTGTTCGTAGAGAGTAATGTCCGCCGAGCCGAGCGCCACAGGCAGGAATGGAGGAATATCGCTTGTGATCCCGAACCGATGCGCTGTATCGATCACCTTGCGAATTCCCGCATGAGAAGCCAGCTTCAGGGCCGGGATATTTCTCGAGTCCGCAAACGCATATAGCAGCGACATCGGCCCCATATAGTTACCTTCGTAGTTGTGAGGGGTGTAGGGTCCACTTGGTGTTGGAAATGTCGTCGGTCCATCCACGATGATGTCCGTCGGTTTCGCGCCAGCCTCAATAGCGGTTGTATAAACGTAGGGCTTGAACGACGAGCCTACCTGACGCCTGGCCTGGGTAGCCCGATTGAACTGGGACAGATTGAAGTCGCGGCCGCCAACCATTGCTACGACCTCACCGCTGGCATTGTCGACCGCCATTAATGCTGCCTGCGCTCCGGAGTCCTGCTGCAGCGTAGCCTTCCACGTTCCCTCGGGTCCAGGAGCGGTGATCCTAAGATAGACAAGGTCACCATTGCGCAGAAAACTGTCGGCCTCGGCATACGTTGTCCACTGCCAGTCCTCAGGAGTCAGGACAGCGATCTGCGAACCCAGCTTTACCGTCAACCTCCTCGGCTCGACGGCGGTCACTATGCCGTGTATGTATGCATCCTTCGCAACGGGCTGCACCCAGTCTGGATGCTTGTAACTTTCAACATCCCAGCCGGAGAGCACGATATTCGGAAGATTTCCTTTCCATCCTTCGTGACGTTCATAGGCTGCAGTTCCTTCCAGAACTGCTTTGTTCGCCACCGCCTGCAGGTCGAGGTCAAGCGTCGTATACACTCGCAGCCCTGCCCCATGGACTTCTTCGACGCCGTATTCTTTCTCGAGCTGACGACGGACCTCTTCTACAAAATAGGGGGCCACGCTGTTGGCAGGCGGTTCGATGTGCAAGCCGAGCGGAGCCGTCATTGCCTTTTCCTCCTGCTCGGCAGTAATCCTGCCATCCTGCTTCATCTCGCTCAGCACCAGGTTGCGACGCTTCAGAGCGCGCTCCGGATAACGCGCTGGCGAATAATACTCCGGCCCCTTCGGCAAAGCTGCCAGCAGAGCAGCTTCGGGCAAGCTCAGGTCACGGACATGTTTATTGAAGTAATACTCCGAGCCTGCCTCAAACCCATACGTTCCGCGCCCCAGATAGATCTGATTCGCATATAGCTCGAAGATCTGGTTCTTCGTGAATCGCCTCTCGATCTGCATCGAGAGGATGACTTCCTGGAACTTCCTTCCATAGGTCTTTTCGCTTGAGAGAAACAGGTTCCGCGATAACTGCATGGTCAGCGTCGAGGCGCCCTGCGCCTTGCCCTGAGAGTGAAGATCACGATAGGCCGCCCCTACCGCGCGTACCAGGTTTACACCCCAGTTGCTCTCAAAGCTCTTGTCCTCAATCGAAAGAATCGCCTGCTTCAAGACGGGAGGAAACTCCGAATACGGCACCGCAACCCGTCGTTCCAGAGCAAAGGATCCAAACGGACGGCCGTGCACATCCAGCAACTCTGTCGTCGTGTTCGGCCTGTAACGAGTAAGGTCGTCTATCTCGGGAAGGTCGATCGAGTAGACAAGCATCAGGCCGCACATCGCCCCGAAGACCGCGGAGAGCCCGAGGAGGACATAGAAGGTCACAAGACGAGCCCGCCGCCGGCTCGGATACTCCGGCCCGGCTGCCAGTTGCCTTATAAGTCGCTGCCAGACTGGCTCGGATGCAAACTTCGCGACTTCATCTTCGCGTCTGAATAAGCTCGGCACTGCCCTTCACCATAGCATGATCGACAGGCCAGGCAGCAGATGTCCTATTCGATTCCAGAGACCCCAATTTCAACAGATCCCGTAAAAAAATCAGGCCGCTTTGCTCTTGAGCAGGTCAAGGGCCTTATTCAACTGCTCATCCACTGAGACACTCGGTTTCTTTGTCTCAGGCTGCTGAGACTCCGGCGTAGTAGCGTCCTCATCCACAGGCCCATTGTCGTCGATGTTTGAGGCTACCTGGATTCCCGGCGTCACACCTTCATCTTCAAGCTTCTTGCCTGAAGGCGACTCGTACTTCGCTACGGAGAGAACCAACGCGGCCCCGTCCGGCAGCTCGAACGTCTTCTGCTGCGAGCCCTCGCCAAACGTCTTCTCACCGACCAGGTCTGCACGCTTGTTGTCCATCAAAGCCGCGGCAACGATTTCGGCAGGACCTGCGGTTCCGCGATTGACAAGAACCACCACGGGTGAGGTCGTGTTGATTGACTTCGATGACTCCGCCGCGAACGTCTGTTTTTCCACCTTCTGGCCTTCGAGTGTCGCGATCGTTCCAGATTTCAGCAGAAAATTCGCCATCCGCATCGCCTCGGTATTGTCACCCGCTGCCACATCGCGCAGATCCAGCAAAATCTTTTTATTGCCCGCCTTCTGCATTCCCTTCAATTTGCTCTCGACCTGCTGCACGTGTTCGTGATCCAGCACACCAGGCTTCAGATAAAGGATCGAGGAGTTTTCGTACATCGTCTCGGTAACCGGGGGCATGCTCGTCACCGCACGCGTCATGGTTACCTTTTCGGGAGCAGCCTTGCGGGGGCGGACGACCGATATCGACAGCTCACTTCCCGGAGCGCCTTCCAATAACATCCGTATCATCGCCAACGAAATATCCCGGGTATCCTGCGTTCCGATGGCTTCGATGATGTCGCCATCGTTTAGATTCGCCTTGTCGGCCGGGCTTCCGGGAACTACCGAGACTACGGTCGCATATCCCCATCGCTTGGAGACATTGATACCAACCTGCGCCTTGCCGCCCTTGTCCGCTTTGTAGGCCTTGTAATCTTCCGGAGTCAGATAGCTCGAGTCTGAATCGAGTGACTCCAGCAGACCCCGTAAGGCTCCATTCGTCACGGTTGGAATATTCGGTTCTTCCACGTAGTCCGTCTGGATATGCCGGAGCACTTCGCTATACACATTAATCTGGCGGTAAGCTCCGTCCTGGTCATCAGTCGCGGCACTCACGCCACTGGCGTTCACGCCGAGAAATACAGTCAGCACCAGCACTACCGAAACGGACAGCAGAAGGATCTTCGAAATCTTCGGCATAGATAAAGGACTCTCCGGGCGATGGAGATCACCCAACAGGCGTTAGACGAAACACACTAGCAAAATGATACTCTCGTACGGAGATTCCGCGATACGGGCAGGAACAGCATTTTGGTGGCGGTGGACAGAATCGAACTGTCGACCTACGGGTTATGAGTCCGTCGCTCTAACCATCTGAGCTACACCGCCGATGTTTGAAAGGCTGTTTTCCGGTTCCGTAAGAACCATCGCGGATCGAGGAGAATCGCCGCGGCACAGCCAGATTCCATCATACTTGATTCCTCTCAGGCGGAAAAGCCCAACGGAGACCATCCTTTACGCGTCATAGGCGTAATTCCCGCGCGACTCGCCTCTACACGGCTGCCACGCAAGATCCTACGCCCCATCGCCGGCCGACCCATGCTCGCCTGGGTATGGGACGCCGCCCGCGCCTGCCCCCAGCTCGATGATCTTCTCGTCGCTACAGACTCTGAAGAGATCGCCGATCTCTGCCGTGAGAGCGGCTGGTCGTACCAGCTCACCTCACCCACACTCCCCAGCGGGACCGATCGCGTCCACGCCATCTCCCAGCTTGTGGATGCCGATATTTACGTCAATATTCAGGGAGACGAACCGCTGCTGAAGCCGGGGCATCTTACAGCACTTCTACAACCCTTTGCGAAGCCGCAGGTCGAGGTCTCGACCCTGAAGGTGCTCTGCACGCCGGAAAATATTCACAACCCCAATGCCGTCAAGGTTGTCACTGCCTCCGACGGACGTGCGCTTTACTTCTCACGCTCCACTATTCCCTACAACCGTGATGGCAATCCAGCACAGTATTGGAAACACATCGGCCTCTATGCCTATCGCAAGGCCGCGTTGCAGCGTTTCCCGTCGCTACCCTCCAGTACGCTCGAACATACTGAGCGCCTTGAGCAGCTTCGATTCCTGGAAAACGGCGTCAGCCTCTACGTTGAACCTACTCCGTTCGATACCATCGGCGTTGATACCGAAGAGGATCTTCGCCTCGTGGAATCAATGCTGACGCGCTAACGATTTTTCGCTGTAAAGCTTAGTTCCAGACCACCATCGTACGCCGTTGCAACGACTCCCTCCAGAGATTGCACCACCCAATCCGCCTGATGGAGTTGCGCCAGGGTATGCGTTCCGACGACGCCCAGCACCTGGGATCCAGCTGCCTTGCCCGCTCCTACGCCAGACGGTGCGTCCTCCACCACGACACAGTCCTCCGGCCGGCAACCCAACAGATCTGCACCACGGCGATAAGGCTCTGGGTCGGGTTTCCCCCGCTCCACATCATCGGCGCTGATAATCCGCTCAGGAGCAGGCAAACCAGCGACTTCGAGCCGGCCAAGCATCAGTCGCCGTGTCGCCGACGTTACGATCGCCCATCGCTCTGGAGGAAGACTCTCCAGCAGTTCCTTGGCGCCTGGGAGCACCCTCAGATCAGAGGTGTCGGCGATCTCCAGGTCTTCAATCTCGCGAAGGCCTTGCAGCGGATCGATATCCGGCCGAAGACTCCGGATGATATCGATCGCTCGCATCCCATGTGGAACTTCGTAGGTCTCAGCATTCGGCACATCGTACTTCTTCGCCCAGATTCTCCAGCACCGTACCACGGAACCGATTGAGCTCACCAACACCCCGTCCATATCGAAGAGCAGGCCCCTCGTCTCCACACGAACTACTTCACTCAAACTGCAGCTCCTTTCAACACAAACGATTGCGCAGCTTCCAGCACCTTGGTCACCGACTCCGTAGAGCAGCTTTCGCAATAGACTCGAAGGAGAGGTTCGGTACCCGATGCTCGCAATAACAACCACGTCTCTGCGGCATTCGGCTTACCTGCGCACTCCGGGTTTTCCAGAAAGAACTTGATCCCGTCCAAGGTCTCCTTCCGCAGTACTTTCATGCCGGCAATCTCCGCAATCCCCGCCTTCGCCCGTTCGATTGCCGATTGCTTTACCGCCTCATCGATGTGCATGTCCACACGTCCATATTCGTGCACGCCGAACTCGGCCTGCAGCATAGCCACCAGTTCACCAAGCGTCTTCTTCTCATCGGCCATGACATTAGCCAACAGCAGCGAGTTCAACAAGCCATCGCGCTCCGGAAGGTGCTTGCTGATTCCGACGCCGCCCGACTCTTCGCCCCCAATTAGAATCTCTTTTTCAAGCATCAGATCGACCACATACTTGAATCCGATTCCATGCTCGTTCAATCTGCGACCATACTTCGCCGCGATGCGATCGATCATCTTTGTCGTGTTGAAGGCGCGCGTTATCTCACCCGGCCACTTCTTTCGCTCAAGCAGCCACCACAACAGGATAGAAAAGATTCGATGCGCGTCTACTACGTTGCCATGCTCGTCCACTGCGCCGATACGGTCGGCATCGCCATCTGTAATCAGTCCCGCATCGCACTTCTCAGCAACAACAGCCTGCTGCGTGGCCGCAATGTGGGGAAGGATCGGCTCCGGGTTGATTCCCGGGAATGCAGGATTGATTTCATTACGCATCTCGACAAACGGAATCCCCGCCCGGGAGAAAATTCCCGCAACCACCCCACGCCCCGCACCGTACATCACGTCAATCAGGAACTTGTATCCGCTTGCTTTGATTGCCTTAAGGTCGACAAACTTTTCAAGCGCCGCAATATACTCCGGTCCAAAGTCAACTTCTTCGATTGGAGCCGGTTTTTCCGCCTGCGGGACCGGCTTCAAGAGATAGCTCTCGATGGACGTCATGATCGAAGGCTTACCCGACCCGCCATAGCTTGCCTTGTACTTCACACCGTTCCACTCCGCAGGATTATGGCTCGACGTGATCATGACTCCACCCGCAGCCTTCCTCGTGCGCACGGCATAGGACAACGCGGGAGTCGCCGTTATCCGACTGGCAATCTGTACGGTGATCCCGGCTTTCGCAAGCACCTCGGCCACCACCGCCGCAAACGATCGGGAACCAAATCGCGTGTCCCATCCGATACACACGCCGGCCTTCACATCCTCGTGTTCGAGCACGTAGTTCGCAATCGCCGCTGCTGCCACGCGAACATTAGCATAGGTAAAGTCATCGGCGATTACGCCGCGCCAACCATCCGTTCCAAACTTCACAACCGTCTTCGTCTCTGTCATAAATACGCTGTGCTCTGTGCCCTCGTAACCTTTGGGTTCCGGTTCGCTGTGTGGCAAAATTCGCTTTATGATTCTGGCCTATCTACAATAGATCCTCTCGTCCAGCCCGCTTCAGCTCTGCGACGACCTTGCCGACATCCTGGGAACGCTCGCGAGTCGTGATCAATAACGCATCCTCGGTCTCCACTACGACCAGGTCGCTCACGCCCACAAGTGCAATTGCCTTGCCGGGTGCATACACGTAATTGCCGTGTGCATCGATGTCGATGCAGGCCTGGTTCGTCTTGTCGAAGACATTCTTCTTTGCCAAATCTTCAGGCCCGCAGTCCGCCACATGTTCATGCAGGGCCGACCAACATCCCAAATCGTTCCAGCAAAAGTCTCCGGGAAGACAGTAGATCTCCGATGCTTCTTCTCCTTTCGCCGACCGTGGCTCCAGAACTGCATAATCAATCGAGATGTTTGCGCACTCCGGATAGGCCTCGGCGAAAACCTGAGCAAATTTCGGGGTCCCATAGGCCGCAGCAATTTTCTCCATGTGCACGGCAATAGTCGGGCTGTGTTCGCGTATCGCTCCCACCAGTGTCTTCACACTCCACAGGAACATACCGCTGTTCCAGGCATAGTTGCCGGAGCTCACAAAAGCCTCTGCCAACGCCTGGTGCGGCTTCTCCGTAAACCTCTTTACCCTTCGGACATCGATGCCATTCACTCGCTCGACCGCATCACCATGCTCGATGTAGCCATATCCCGTCTCGGCTTTCGTCGCTGGAACTCCCAGCACGACGATCTTCTCGCCGCTCGCGGCAAGCTCCACGCCAGCCTTCACTATCTCTACGAACCTGTTTCCATCCTTCACGACATGGTCCGAGGGAAAAATACCGATGACTGTATTGGGCTCCGTTTTTTCTAACAGAAAAGCTGCCAGGGCACATGCAGGGGCCGTATTTCTTGCCGCGGGCTCGCTCAGGACATGTTCTAGAGCCACATTCGGAAGCTGATCAAGGATTTCCTCATTCAGAAGATCGTTCGTGATCACCCAAATATCGTTCGCCGATGCCAGCGGCAAAAGGCGATCCACAGTCTGCTGGATCATGGTCCGCTCCCCATCGAGAGCCAGAACCTGTTTCGCCCGCGATCTGCGGCTCCGTGGCCAGAAACGTGTTCCGCTTCCACCCGCAAGAATCACCGGAGCGAATCGAAACTTCGCTTCCCCATCCAGATCTCCAGCTTGCCCCATTTTCCCGTCCTAGTAGAAAGGGCCGCACCGGATCTTCCCAATGCGGCCCTTCTTGATCACTGTCTAGCCAAGCGAAGCAAAATACTCTCGCATGCGTTTCACGCCTTCATCCACTACATCGTGCGAAACCGCATATGACAGGCGGATGTGTTCCTTCGTGCCGAATGCCTCACCGGGAACGACCACAACATGAGCTTCGCTGAGAAGCTTCGCGGCAAGATCGGTGGCTGAGGTTACTCCCCCCTTGCCGATAAAGTTCTTCACGTTCGGATAGACATAGAATGCGCCCTCCGGAACCGTACATGTCAGACCCGGAATTGTCTTGAAACCCTCGAGTACGCGGTCGCGAAGCTTGATGTAGTCCGCCCGCATCTCTGCTACACAATCCTGCGATCCGCTCACTGCTGCGATCGATGCCCGTTGAACCATGCTGGCTGTATTCGACGTGCTCTGCGACTGCAGCTTGCTCATGGCTGAGATGATTGGCTTCGGGCCCAGAGCAAAACCTGCGCGCCATCCTGTCATCGCATAGGTCTTTGAAAGCGAGCCCAAGACGACCACGTGCTCTTTACAGTCCTTGAAACTGCCGCCGCTGACGATGTTGCCTGTAAAGTTCAAATAGACGTAGCACTCATCCAGCAGCACGAAGATGTCGCGCTTGTGCGCCAGGCGTACGATGGCTTCCAAGTCTTCCGGAGAAACTACGGCTCCGGAGGGATTCGACGGTGTGTTCAGAATGATTGCCTTGGTCTTGGGCGTAATTGCCGCCTCGATCATCTTTGCCGTCACACGAAAATTCTGCGTCTCATCGGTTTCGACCGGAACCACAACGCCGCCCGCGTACTGAATAATGTCCTTGAACGAAACCCAATAGGGAACAGGCAGGATGACTTCGTCGCCGTGATCGACCAGTACTTGCACCGCGTTGAAGAGCGCCAGCTTTCCGCCGGTCGTAAAGACGCACTCCTCCGGCGTATACGCCGAACCGAAATCCGCCGTGTGCCGGTCGACGATCGCCTTACGAATCTCAGGAATGCCGGCAACGTTCGTATAACGGGTGAAGTTCTTTTCGATTGCATCAATGGCAGCGTCTTTAATATGACGTGGAGTCGAAAAGTGCGGTTCTCCCGCGCCAAAGTCCGCCAGGTCCACGCCCTCCGACTTCAGCTTCAGGGCCGCAGCCGTGATTGCCATCGTTGCCGAAACTTCAATGCGGCCGATGCGGTCCGCAAAGATTTTGGTTGCCGTCGCTGTGCTCATATCTCTAGTGTGGCAGATTTGCTCATCGAGATAAAGCCGAGATGATCGGCAGCCCGATAAAGCCGACAGAGATTGTGTTCTGGTACGATTTTCGGCAAGGCGGACGGGGCTCAAAACGCCTTCATTGCGGTAATGCTTCCTTCTCCTTATGCTCCGTTTCACATTCCATAAGAAAGAGTTAGGTGGGACATGATCCATTTTTCAATTTTTACGCAGAAGAGACTCTTCTCCTTTACTGCGAGTGCTCTTCTTGTCTGCTGCACCACCGTCATCGCAGACGCGCAACAGCCCCTCAAGACCCTCCTGGTAGGCGTCGATCATCGCACAGTGACGTCACTGAATGGAGACTGGCACTACCTTGTTGACCAGCCGCCTGCCAGGGGACTCTACACCCTGGAGGGAAAGGTCCGGGATAACGGCTATGGCATGAACACCCACCCGAACATCAGCAGCGGGCCGCACAACGAGGAATATGATTTCTCGACAGCGCCGACGATGAAGATTCCCGGAGACTGGAATACTCAGGATCCCACGTTGTTTCACTACGAAGGCGTGGTGTGGTTTCAACGAGACTTCGACTTCCAGCCGAAGCCCGGCGCGCGAACGTTCCTGCACATCGGCGCGGCCAACTACAAATCCTTCGTATGGGTAAACCAGAAGCGGATCTGCGATCACGAAGGCGGATTCACGCCATTTGATTGCGAGGTCACCGCCGCGCTCAAGCCGGGCAGCAATTTTGTCGTGATCGCGGTCGACTCGACTCGTCACGTCGACGACATTCCCGGCATCGGCATCGATTGGTTCAACTACGGCGGCTTGCATCGGGATATTTCTCTGGTGACCCTTCCCGCACAGTTCATCGACGACTACGACGTTCATCTCAAGCACGATGCCACCTTTTCCGCTGCCAACGCGGAGACTCTGAGCGGATATGTTCATGTCGAAGGCGCTCCCACCGGAACTCCCGTCACGGTTAAAGTCGCCGAAGCCGGCGTTGATACCACCGTGAAGACGGACGCTGAGGGCCGAGCAGCCTTTGAGGTCAAAGCGAATCACCTTGACCTCTGGTCTCCCGAGACACCGAAACTCTACAAGGTGCAGATCTCTTCAGGCCAAGACTCGCTGACTGACGATATTGGCTTTCGTGATATTCGCGTCGACGGCACACGAATTCTGCTGAATGGCAAGCCAGTCTTTCTGCAGGGCGCCAACATGCATGCAGAGGCTCCTTATCGCACCGGCCGGGTCAATAACGATGAGGACGTAAAGAACATCTTCGGCTTTCTCAAGGATCTCAACGCCAATTTCGTGCGGCTGTGCCACTACCCTCACGACGAGCGAATGGAACGAATGGCGGATCGCGAAGGCGTGATGATCTGGTCTGAGATTCCGATCTGGCAGCGCATCTCCTACGAGAAGCCCGAGGTCTACGCCAAGGCGACGAACATGCTGAATGAGATGATTCGACGCGACCGCAACAAGGCTTCCGTCATTATGTGGTCGGTCTCTAATGAGACTCCGAACAATCCCACCCGCACGAAGTTCCTGACTGACCTCGCCAATGAAGCACGGCGGCTGGATTCCACCCGTCCCATCACCTCAGCCCTGATCGGACCTCATCCGAAGGGCACACAGATGGTGCAGGATGACCCGCTGGCCAATGCGCTCGATATCGTCGGCCAGAACGAATACATCGGCTGGTACGAGGGACGGCCCGAAGATGCGGACAAGATGACTTGGACGCTTCCGCAGAAGCCCATTCTGTTCTCAGAGTTCGGCGCAGAGGCAAAGTTCGGTGTCCACGGTGGCAAGGATGAGCGTTGGGCCGAAGAACAGCAGGTCAACGTCTACGAGCACCAGTTCGCGATGATCAACAAGATTCCTCAGGTCCGCGGCCTTGTCCCCTGGGTCCTGATGGACTTCCGCTCGCCCGTCCGCAACATACCCAAGCTGCAGGACGGGTACAACCGTAAGGGTCTACTCTCAGAGAAGGGCGAGAAGAAGCAGGCATTCCTTCTGTTTCAGAAGACTTACAAAGATCGCTCGGTTGGAAAGACTGAATAACATCAAGCACAAAAGAGAGGAGCAGCCATTGTGGCTGCTCCTCTTTTGTTGATGTGGGTTTTCCTAGAAGAGAGCCTTCAGACCAAGCTGCAGCTGCCGTGGCGGGAAGGCAGAAGAGATCGTTCCAAAGTTGCTGTTTGTGGTGGTCAGGTTCAGACCGTTGAAGTTCGTCCGATTGAGGACGTTGAAGGCGTCGGCCTGGAACTTGACGCGAACACGCTCAGTAATCGGGAAGAACTTCGAGAGCGTCGCATCGGTCTGCGCCAGCCCCGGTCCCAACACAGCGGCGTAAGGAGCATTGCCATAATTTGCTCCGGTAGGAACTGTGAATGGATTCGGGCAGCCGGAGTTTGTCGCACCGCAAACATAGCCGTTGCGGCCTGCGTGGTTATTAGCCACGATCTTCGTGCCCGGAGTGTAATTTGGACGTACGTTGCCGACACCCAGAGCCGATACAGCCTGCACGTTGCTGTATCCGCCGCTCTGCAGACGGGCTACACCGCTCACCTGCCAGCCTCCAATGGCTTCGCGAATCACGAAGTTATGACCACGGAACTCCGGTCCCTGAATCACGAAGGTAGCGACAAAGGCGTGTCGGCGATCGTTGGAGAGTGGACCATAGTTGTAACTGAGGTTGCTCCAATTCTCGAACGTTTGGGTATTGTTATTACCGTTGTTGGAGTCGCCCAGAGCCTTCGAGAAGGTATACGCAATCGTGCTGGTCACAAAGCCTGCACGCTTGGAAGCAAACACCTGCAGCGCATTGTAGTTGTAGTTTGAGGAGAAGCGGTTCATGTTGATGGTCGTGAACCCTCGATACGGATTGGAGTAGGTGGTGTTGGTGATACCATTCGCTCTGTTCGCCGCCACGACTCCTAGGTTGGGAAAGTTGACGTTTGGCGTGGCAAGTTGGCGATGCGCCACATTGCCAACGTAGTTGAGCTCCAGCAGGACAGTACGTGTGAGCTGACGCTGTACACCAAAACTGTACTGGTAGGTGTAGGGATTGTGTGAAGTTGGATCGATAGCGTTGATCGTTCCCTGAGTCGTTGCGGCAACAGCAACACTGTTGAGTGTAGCGAGGTTGCCGAAGTCCAGGTTGGTATTGGACAGGAACGGCGCGATATTCAACTGACTGAAGATCAGGTTACCCTGAGCGCGATAGAAGAAAAGACCAATGCCGCCACGGACGACCGTCTTGTCGTCTACCGAATAGGCAAATCCTAACCGCGGACCGAACGCACCATGCATCTTATAGAATCCGCGCGGCGCGCCGGCGGGAATCAGGGGAAACAATGCCGTGTTTACATTAGGTACGCGAATTTGCTGATCGGCAGGAACACCGTCGCCGGCTCGAACGAGTCCGGCATAGGGATTGCCGCCCTTGGTCGTGTCGATTCTACCGTTGGGAAGAATCGTAACTGGCGTCGATGCAGCATAAACAGCTGGATCGAAGTTAGAGATATTGTTGCCCTGCGTATAAAAGGGGAAGATGCCCTGCCAACGTAGACCGAGCTCCAGGCTGAGTTTGCGGGTCGCCTTCCACGAATCCTGAACAAAGGCCTCTGGCTGGGTAAACCGGAAGTGGCCCATCGGATCGGCGCTCGCTTCGGAGTAGCTGTTGAAGTTTCCTAAAAAAGCATCCGCGAGCGAATAGCAGGTTGTGTTGACATTAGAAGCCCTAGCAGCCGTGCAAGTTGCGGGCTGGAAGTTTGCAGTACCCGTGTAGTTGGCGCGCCCATTCTGATCGACGCGATCACGAATAACAACAACACCTGTCTTGACGGTGTGATTGCCTTTGATCCAGGTGAGAGTGTCTGCGACTTGGATGTCGGTGGAGGGTGACAGCAAGGCAAAGTTAGGCCCTTGCATTCCAGCAAAGTTTGTAATGTTTACCTGTGGAATTCCGTTGGGGTATGTACCCGCATTGGGGTAGATTTTTGCGTACTGAAAACCGAACGTCTCGCGCTTCCAATTGTCACCGGTGGGAGGAATGCGCTGCGCCGCCCAACTGGTGTTCGCCTGAGCCACGTTGATCAAGTTAGGACGTGCCGCCCAGGTGTATGCCACCAGATAGCTCTGTCCTGGCCGATTGCGAATGGTTGGAGTCGTATTCAAAATACCAGCATTAGCGAAGGTGCCGAACGGATCGGTCAGCGTGTTCTGATCATGAATCCAGCGGCCATAAACGGAGTGCTTCTGGTTGATGACGTAATCAAATCGCACCAGATCCTGGTGAAAATCCAGAGGGTTGCTCGGAGCCAGAGTCAGGTTGTTGCTCGGAATGCCGCCGTCCCGATAGCTGAGCCCCGCAGCCGAAATGGTGTTATAAACATTGGCGATGGCGCGACCATCCGGCGTGATGCGCGACGCTATATTGTTATTTGGAATGGGATTTGCAGTGCCGGGCTCGTAGAGCTGACCGGACGACGTAGAGCACACCCCGCTGGCATTGAAGCCGCTTCGGCATAGGGCCGAGAAGTCTCCGTTCAACATCGCCGTCGTGGGCACAGTGAAGGTTTGCGCAACCGCCTGTTGGCGAAGGCGCTTCCACTCTTCACCCACGAAGAAGAACAGCTTGTCCTTGATGATGGGACCGCCTACAAAGAATCCGAAGTCGTTATAGATCAGCTGCGTCTTCTGCCGTGCAATGTAGTTGGTGGCGTCGAGGTAGTTGTTGCGGAGATACTCGAACGCTCCTCCATGGAAAGAGTTCGTTCCACTCTTGGTAACGATGTTGAAAGACGGACCCGAGGTGCGACCGAACTCCGCCGAAGCGTTGGAGGTGTCGATCTTAACTTCCTGGATAAAGTCAGGGCCGACGTTGTTCATCAGGGAACCGTTTGAACCCGCGACCTGGTTATAAGCACCATCAACCGTAAGATTGCCCGTATCGGACCGGTTACCATTGATCGTCTGGTTTGTCGACGCCAGCGAAGTCGTTACCGAGAAGATGTCCGGATTCGTTACCACAGCACCAGGGACCAGGGTAAGAAGCTGCGTATAGTTGCGACCATTCAATGCAAGGTTTTCAACCTGCTTGGAATCGATCACGCGAGCTAACTCGCCTGACGTTGTGTTAAGCGACTCGACTGCTCCACCCTGCACCTCGACCGTCTCGGTAGCCTGCCCCACGGGCAGCGTGAAGTTCGACGTCACCTTTGCGTCTGCGCTGATCGAGACATCGGACTGCTTTGCCGTCTGGAATCCCGTCTTCGTCACCGTGATCGAGTAGACCCCAATTGGCAGGTTCGTGACGATATAGTTTCCGCTCTGATCCGATGTCACAGAGCGCGTCGCCTGCGTATTCATAGAAGTGATCGTGATCGCTGCATCGGAAACCGATGCACTGGTTGGATCTACGATCGTTCCTGAGATCTGTCCGAAGCTGCTCTGCGCACGCGCCTCAAGACCTGAAAAAGCGACCGTAACCGCCAGCAGAAGAATGTTCCAAACTTTCCAGAACCTATATTGCATCTCTCAACCTCCCCAAAAAAACTTACTGAATGCGTTTCATAAGAGCTGCCTTTTTATTGGCAGTCTCCTCGAAGTTCATTGCCTTTTCCGGCGAAAACGCACGTCCGGAGCTTCGCAAAAACACTTTTTCCAGCGATGCCATTAACGAGTTTGAAGAGCATCTTTGTCAAGCATCCGCTGTTAGCAGTTCAGGTACAAAATCATTGAATTGTCACGTTTTAGTCACGATCTTTCTATCGAAAGACAGTTCCATATCATCCGAAAGATGGAGCCCCGTTTCCCGCCACGATGACGATCGCCGTCGCGTTTTGGCTGCATCTGCTGATACGCCGTCCGTTGTGATCCTGAACTCATCTGAAGTAAGGTGGCAATGACAACGGATGGACTTACATTGATCACTTCACACGAAGACACGACTTCTACCAGACGGGGGTTTCTCAAAGGAGCTCTCGCCATCGGCGCTGCATCGACAATTCCAACTGGTGCAGCGCAATCGCAAACGACATCGCCTCTGGGCGGAGATCGTCCCTACTGGATTGAAGTTATGCGCCGCGTCTCGAATCCTGTCCTCGAAGCAGTAGGCAACGCGCAGCTCCGTGCGACGATGCCGGTCGAGGCTGGCGCCGGGCTTGAGCAGGAACGGCAAAAGTCTACGCACCTTGAGGCCTTCGGCCGTCTGCTCTGCGGGATTGCTCCCTGGCTCGAAAGCACCGTCGAAGACAAGACTGAAGCATCTCTTCAATCGAAATATCGCGAATGGGCGCGCAACGGCCTCCGCTACGGAACCGATCCTGCTTCGCCCGATTACATGAACTTCGGAATGACTTCGCAGTCCGTCGTCGATGCCGCCTTCCTCGTCCTCGGTATCCTGCGTGCCCCAAAACAGCTCTGGGAGCCGCTCGATCGCACGACGCGGGCCAATCTCGTCAAAGCTCTCCAGGAGACTCGTAAAGTTCTCCCCGGCCAATCCAACTGGCTTCTCTTCTCCGCCATGGTTGAGGCCGGCCTCTGCTTCATGGGCGAATCCTGGGACGCCCTCCGCGTCGACTACGCCTTCGAAATGCACAAGGAGTGGTTCGTCGGCGATGGAACCTACGGCGATGGCGCGCACTTCCACTGGGACTACTACAACAGTTTTGTCATCCAACCCATGCTCTTGCAGGTGCTCGAAACCGTTCCGGAGAAGTCTGCCATGTGGCGCGATCTCAAATCGGTCGCACTCGAACGCGCACGGCGCTACGCGGCCATCCAGGAGCGCCTCATCAGCCCCGAGGCCACCTTCCCCGTTATTGGCCGCTCGATCACCTATCGCTTCGGAGCCTTCCATCTCCTCGCCGATATGGCCTTGCGCAAACAACTTCCTGAACATGTTTCACCGGAACAGGTTCGGTGCGCTCTCACCGCCGTAATGCGCCGCATGATCGAACGTTCTGGGACCTTTGACGCTAAAGGCTGGCTCACTATCGGCTTCGCAGGTCATCAGCCCAGTCTCGGCGAGCCCTACATCTCTACCGGCAGCCTCTATCTATGCGCTGCCGCATGGTTGCCCCTTGGTCTGCCGTCCAGCGATCCCTTCTGGTCCGGTCCCGCCAAACCGTGGACCGAAGTCAGAATCTGGAATGGTGAGGATCTCCCCGCCGACCATGCTTCTTCCGTCTAGTTCATAAATCTAAAAGCAAGCCATGCACTATGATGGCGCCGTGAATCTTTCGGCGACGATCCTTTCGTTATGCGCTCTTCTGCCCTGTCTTCCAATGCGGGCCCAGACCGACTGGCTTACGACTGGGGCTACTCCTGGCAACTCTCATTACTCCACTCTTAGCCAGATCAACCGCTCCAACGTCTCGCGGCTCAAGGTCGCATGGAAATTCGAAACCAACGAATCCGGCGGCCTCGAGACTACCCCTATCGTTGTGGATGGCGTGCTCTACGCATGTACGCCCAGTCAGAAGATCATCGCTCTCGATGCTGCAACTGGAAGATTGATATGGAAGTTTGACTCTGAGATCAAATCCACCCGCCCCAGTCGAGGAGTTGCCTTCTGGACGAGCGAAGACAAGAAGGACAGGCGGCTCCTTGCAGGAATTGCAAACTTCCTCTATGCCCTCGATCCGGCCACCGGAAAAACTGCTAAGGAATTCGGCCAGAACGGCCGCATCGATCTACGCGAAGGGCTCGGCCGCGATCCCCAGGCGCAGTCCATCGCGCTCACCACACCGGGCGTCGTTTACAAAGACCTCATCATCGTCGGCAGCAGCACTCCCGAAACGCTGCCAGCCCCTCCCGGTGACATTCGCGCCTTCGATGTCCGCACCGGTGTTCTGCGCTGGTCCTTCCACACTATCCCGCATCCCGGCGAACCGGGTTACGAGACATGGCCTGCCGACGCCTGGAAGACCTCCGGCTCTGCCAACAACTGGGCTGGCATGGCCGTCGACACTGAGCGCGGTGTCGTCTATGTCCCTACGGGTTCCGCGGTGCCAGACTTCTATGGAGCCTCCCGTCTCGGCGACAACCTCTACGCCAACACACTCCTCGCTCTCGACGCTGCAACCGGCAAGCGTCTCTGGCATTTTCAGGGGATCCATCACGATATCTGGGACCGCGACTTCCCTGCCCCTCCCATCCTTCTGAGCGTAAAACGTGATGGGAGACAAGTGCCTGCGATAGCGCAGACCACGAAGCAAGGCGTGCTCTATCTCTTCAATCGTACCGACGGTAAACCTCTCTTCCCCATCGAAGAGCGCCCTGCCGTCGCAAGCACTACTTCCGGAGAGGTCGCGGCCCAAACCCAGCCTCATCCGCTCCTGCCCGAACCGTTCGCACCACAGACTGTAACCGAAGCAACCCTCACCCAGCGAACGCCTGCCGCACATGAGTGGGCAGTCAAACGCCTTCGCGAGATGCGCAACGAAGGTCAGTTCATCCCTCTCAGCGTTGGGAAAGACACCCTGATCTCACCCAGCTTTGAAGGGGGCGCGGAGTGGGGAGGCCCCGCCCTCGATCCCCAGACCAGCATTCTCTACATCAACGCCAACAACCACGCTTCCATGGCGACTCTTGCCGTTGACACCGGCGAATCACCGGGCCGCTCTGTCTACCTCACCCGATGCAGCACCTGCCACGGCGATCATCGGCAGGGCTCGCCTCCGACCTTTCCTGCGCTCCTCGGCATCACTCAACGACTCTCGCCCACCGAGATCACCGCCACCATTCACGAAGGCCGCGGACGCATGCCCGCCTTGCCGCTTCAGGGAAAATCTCTCAGCGACCTTCTGTCATACCTCGATACTCCCACCGATCCTCTCCCTGCGAAGGAAGAACAATCGTCTAATTCACCTTCTGCTGAGCCCAGAGCCGATGCATCAACGGCATCGCGGTACGTCATGACCGGCTACCGTCGATTCAACGACCCTGACGGCTACCCCGCCACCGCTCCTCCCTGGGGCACCCTCAACGCCCTCGACCTCGCAACCGGTAAATATCTCTGGAAGATTCCCCTCGGCCAATACCCCGAGCTCGCCGCTACAGGCCAGCCCGACACCGGGAGCGAAAACTATGGGGGCCCCATCGTCACCGCTGGCGGTCTGCTCTTCATCGCCGCCACCAACTTTGACCACAAAATCCGCGCCTTCGACAAAACCACCGGCAAGCTTCTTTGGGAAGCCACCCTGCCCTTCGCCGGCAACGCCACCCCAGTCACCTACCAGGTCAACGGACGCCAGTACCTCGTCATCGCGGCCGGAGGCTCCAGCCTGAACCCACGCGGCGCAACCGGCGGAGTCTACGTCGCCTTTGCCCTGCCTCGGTAATGCTTTTAAAAGAGAGCGGCGGCGGGTCGGGCTGCACCTCTCAACGCCCCGCAACCTTCGCCTTCAGCCTCTCCACCACAAGAGGAGGCACAAGCGAAGAGACGTCTCCCCCCAGCTCAAACACTCCCTTAATCAGCCGCGAGCTTACATACGTGTACTTCTCCGCCGGCATCATGAACAGCGTCTCCAGCTCCGGATCCAGCTTGCGATTCATCATCGCCATCTGAAACTCATACTCGTAGTCGGAGATCGCCCGAATTCCCCGCAGAACCGCCTTTGCCCCCTGCTCCCTGCAGAAATCAACCAACAGGCCGTCGAAGGTCGCAACTGATACATTCCCCACGCCCTGCGTCGCCTCCGTAATCATCTCCACCCGCTCTGGAACCGTGAATAGTGGCGTTCCCTTCTCCGAATTGCGCAGGATCGCCACCACCAGTTGATCCACAATCTTGGCCCCCCGTGCGATCAGGTCAAGGTGCCCGTTCGTCAGCGGGTCAAACGTGCCCGGATAGATTGCTTTTATCGTATGCATTCCAAAGCAGCATATCCTGTCTCGAAGAAAATATCCGGTCCCGTGTAGTCTTCGCCTGCGGTCTCCCGTCTGTTCTGTTAGCCAGGCGAAAGCGCAATCGCTTCAACCTGCGGCGGACGCATGTCTACAAAAGCCCTAGCCCCGGACCTCCTCCCCGAAGCCTCACAGGCTGCCGTGTTCCCCACGCCCTTTGACAATCTCGCCGCCGTCATCGAAACCCACCGCCCTCGCGTCTTCCGTTTCCTCTTCGTTTCCCTCCGCGACTCCGATCTCGCCGAAACCCTCACCCAGGAGACCTTTCTCCGCGCGTGGAACTCTCGTTCCAGCTTCCGCGGCGACTGCTCCATAGCCACCTGGCTCACCCGCATCGCCCTCAACCTCATCCGCGACCATACCCGCACCCATCGCTTCCGTTTCTGGCGGCGCGTTAACGTCCAGGCCATCGATCCCAGTGAGATCGCAGCCTTTGTTCCTCATCCCGGCTCGCTTGCAGATTCGCGCCTGATCGCCGCCGAGCAAGTCACTCTCATCTGGCAGATCATCGCCACCCTGTCCCCCCGGCAGCGCACCATCTTCCTTCTTCGCTTCGTCGAGGAGATGGAGCTGACTGAGATCGTCTCCACCACCGGAATACCCCTCAGCACCGTTAAAAGCCATCTCTACCGCGCTCTCGCTCACATCCGTGCGCGTCATGCAGAACTTACAAGGAAAGCCTTATGAGTCTCCAAAACCATCTCACTCATCACCAGCTCTCCGAGGTCCTGATCGCCTCCTCACAGGAGACCTCTCCCGAGCTCAACCTCTTCCGGGAGCATCTCCGCGGCTGCCCTGCATGCGCCGATAAGCTGGTCTCTCTTCGCACCCCCCTTGCCCTCTTTCGGGATACCACTACTGCCTGGGCCAATCAGATCTCGGCCAGCCACTCATGGGCGCCGATGACTCTTCCCGCCGCAACCCGGCCCACATACTCTCGTAACCTGGCCGGATGGATGCTCGCCGCCGCACTTCTTCTGGCTGCGGCAATTCCCATCGCGCTTCACGATCACCAATCCGCCACGCCAGCTCATACCGCAACAGCCGCCACTTCGCAGCCATCCACCCTCATCGGAGATGAAGCCCTCCTCGAGGAGGTCGACCAGACCCTCTCCTCGCCAATTCCATCCCCCATGCAGCCGCTCGCAGATCCCACAGCGGGTCGCTCCAGCCAGATCGACTCCACCCCAAGGAAGAACTGATATGACCCGAAACCATCTCTTCGCCTTCATTCCCGCCGTCTTCTTCTCTCTTCCAGCGCTTTCGCAGCAGCCTGCCCCTGCCGCCCCACCCGCTCCAGGCGTCCATGTCGAAGGTCCCAGGGCTCCGCGCGGCAGGGCTCAGGACTTTCACTACCGCGCCATCAACACAGGGGATCCCGGAATGCGCCCGGATCTCCGTATCGCTCCTCCCGGCATGTGGTGGAAGAATCCTGATATCGTCCAGAAACTCACTCTCACCTCCGATCAACAGAAGCGTATGGACGATATCTTTCAGCAAAGCCGCCTCCAGCTCATCGATCTCAAAGCCAATGTCGAGAAACAGGAGGTCATGCTCGAACCCATGCTCTCAGCCAATCCCCCTGACACCAACAAGGTGCTCGCCCAGATCGATCACGTGGCTGGAGCTCGCGCCGAGCTCGAAAAAGCCAACGCCCGCATGCTCCTCGGCATCCGCGGCGTCCTCTCCGCCGACCAGTGGACCAAGCTGCAGGCCGAGCAGCGCGATAATCAGCGCTTCATGTTCCACTTCAAAGGTGGACCCGAAGGTCCCGGCTTCGGCCCCGGTCCCAGAGGCTCTGGCCCCGAGGGGTTCAGGACTCAACCCGGTGGCCCCGGCACTCTCAAAGTGAATCCTGGAGGCCCTGTAAGCCTGCTTGCTCCTCCCTGCCCGACCTAGGCCCGGAGATTGGAATTTCCATTGGAGGAATCGCTCCAGAGGATCTGGATAGCCCAAATCTCGACCTCAGCGTCCCTTCTCCCGACGTCAACCTCGATCGCTAATTTTGAACCAGGAAGAAAAAGCCCCGCTTTTGGCGGGGCTTTTCTTTAAATCCATAGCTGGCAGCCAGAATCTAGGACCGTTTGCCCTTGACGGCTTCGGTTGCGGCGGTCGCTCCATTCGCCGGGACAGCGGGAACCTCGACGTCGCCGCTGGCTGCAACGATCCCGAGCTTTTTACGGACTTCAGCATCGATGCGGCTGAAAACGTCCTTGTTTTCCTTCAGGAAGTTGCGAACGTTCTCACGTCCCTGTCCGATGCGTTCGCCCGAATAGCTGTACCATGCACCGCTTTTTTCGACGACATTATGCAGCACTGCCAGATCCAGCACGTCGCCCTCTCGTGAGATTCCTTCGCCGTACAGAATGTCGAACTCGGCATCGCGGAAAGGGGCTGCAACCTTGTTCTTCACGATCTTGACCTTGGTGCGCGAACCGGTGACGACATCGCCTTCCTTCACCGCGCCGATACGACGGATGTCGATACGGACGGAGGAGTAGAACTTCAGCGCGCGACCTCCGGTCGTTGTCTCCGGGTTACCGAACATCACGCCGATCTTGTCGCGAATCTGGTTGATGAAGATCAGGCAGGTCCGAGACTTCGCAACCGTTCCGGTGAGCTTGCGCAACGCCTGACTCATGAGCCTTGCCTGCAGTCCCATGTGCGAATCGCCCATCTCCCCGTCAAGCTCTGCCTTCGGCACCAGCGCGGCAACGGAATCGACGACAAGAACATCGATCGCTCCTGAGCGCACCAGCGCCTCGACAATCTCCAGCGCCTGCTCGCCATAATCCGGCTGCGAAACCAGCAGGTTATCGACGTCCACGCCCAGCTTCTTGGCGTAGGCCGGGTCAAGCGCGTGCTCCGCGTCCACAAACGCAGCCAAGCCGCCCGCCTTCTGGGCCTCCGCCACAATCTGTAAAGTAATCGTCGTCTTACCCGATGACTCAGGGCCAAAGATCTCTACCACGCGTCCGCGCGGAACACCGCCAACTCCCAGCGCCGCGTCAAATGAGATCGAACCGGTGGAGATGACCGCAATCGGGACAATCGCCTCCTTGGCTCCGAGCCTCATAATCGAGCCCTTGCCGAACTGCTTTTCAAGCTGAGAAAGCGCCGTCTCTATTGCCTTGTTGCGGTCATCTGCCACGTGATCGTTCTCCTCGGTAATGTCAAAGCGGATTCTAGCATTTAAAATCTTAAAAGCAAATAAAAGGCGAATACAACTAAAGCGGAACGGAATCGGTAGTTCACCGCCGCAGCAGGTCCACCGGCTCGTTCACATCCTCGATCCGGAATTGCGAGGCCAGTGCCGGATGCCGCTCCGCCACCGCCTTGTACATCTCCCACGCCACGCGCCGATAGCTGAAGTGGCCCGCAACCCCTGAACGCAGCTCGGAGATATAGAGCGCCTCTGCGAAGTCCATCTTGAACATGGCCCGGCAGCGCGTTCCCAGCGGAAGACAATATTGTGCCGACTGAGCTGCCTCATCGATACCGGAATCGCGCAGCGCGCGATAAGCATCCAGTGCCGCATCCATCGCCGACTTATATTCCTCCGCGAGATTCGCCTCGGCCAGCGTCGGCTGACCGGGGCATATTGGCTCCTCGTATCCATGCGCGTCCGTGAACGGCTGCAGCAGCTGCACACAGCGGCGATGCCGGTGCATATCGCGGAAGCCTCCGATATCCATCAGGATGTCAAAGTGGAATCCCCGACCCGCACTGAAGGCTCGCAACAGCTCATCGTGCTTGCCGCGATGCTTCGTTCCCAACGCGATCAGCTCGTCACGCCGCGATGCCGTAAGAGCAGCCACGTTCGAACGCAACTGCCGGTAGGAATAGTGACAGTTTGGATAGAGCAGCGAGGTCGCGAGTTCGACCTCCAGCGGCTCCGAATCGTCCAGCAAATCGACCACGGGAGCAGGATGGATCGCCTGCCCCTTCATTAACGCCGCTGCTGCTGCGGCAAGCTCTTTACGGCTCTCTTCAAGATAGGCGTTCGGCGTCGCGTACTTTACCAACGTCGGCGCCGTCTTTACCGGACGCATCAGCATCTCGGTCGCGCGATGCCCACAGTTCCCGTCCACCGAGCCGATCTCCTCACACAGCACCTGCGCGTCGGCGTGATAAACATTCCACGCAGGCTCCGTCGCTGCGCGTCGCAACTTTTCTCCGATCTGGCGAATCTCCGCAAACGGACTCGTCAGCAGCCGCGAGACCTGCGTCTCCAGCGTCCTCGCATTGACGATTTGCCCCAGAGAAGTATTCGTCGCCAGCGGAAGAAGGTACCGGGCTACATCGAACGCACGTGCCTTGAGCGTGCGTTCGTAAGCCTCCGGCTTCATCTCTTCTGGCCGCGCAATTGCAATTTTAAGGGCGTCCAGCATGCCGGCTCCCACCTGCTGGTAGGCCTTGAACATCGCCTCGATTGCCGCGGTAAAGACGGGCGTCTTTGCGCCCAGCTCAGGGGTATACCAGCCCGAGCGGCGAAAATCCTGGTATCGCGTGGAGCGCTCCTGCCCGTCCCAACGCTGCTCATCTACCAGATCGATGGCTGCCAGCAGGCTTAGCCGCTCGATGGCAAACGGGATATGTGCAAGATCGGCGATCGAGCGGTGCCCGTACTGAAAATAGAACGTGTTCAGAAACTGCTCGGCACGCTGTGCGCTGATCTCGACCAGCGACTCTTTCATGCTCAACGCGGAGCGCGAGTACTTGGCCATCGCATAAGCAAGAACCTCGGGATCGGCTCCGTGAATCGCATAAACATCAGTCTCAGCAGAGGGGGAAAGGGCTTTTTTCTCGTCCGACATGGTGAACCACAGAATACGTCACTTGGAGCTTTGGAAAATTCCCGGCATCTTATCCTGAGATGTTCAGCATTCTCAAATCACTTCGCTCGCGAGCTTGAGCTTTACGTCTGGTGCCTGCGCCGCGACCAATCTGTCGATTCGTATAATGCAAAGACATAGAAGTTGGAGGAATATTGAGTACTCTCAGCAATCGCATCGCATTGGTTACAGGAGCTTCGCAGGGAATCGGACGAGCCGTGGCGCTCGAGTTGGCTCGTAAAGGAGCGCAGGTCGCACTCGCCGCGAGAAATATCGAAAAACTGTCGGCCGTGGAAGCAGAGATCGTGGCTGCTGGCGGAACCGCCCAAGCCTTCGCGCTCGACGTAGCCAGCGAGGACTCCATCAAGGAGTGCGCCAAGGCCGTCATCGCTCACTTCGGCAAGGTGGAAATCCTGGTCAACAACGCCGGCATCACCCGCGACATGCTCTCCATGCGCATGAAGCGCGCCGACTGGGACAATGTTCTGACCACCAATCTCACCGGAGCCTTCCTGCTCACGCAGGCAGTCATGTCGTCGATGGTGAAGAACCGCTGGGGAAGGATCATCAATATCACCTCAGTCGTCGGCCAGACGGGACAGGCCGGACAGGCCAACTACGCCGCCTCGAAGGCCGGACTGATCGGGATGACGAAGTCGCTGGCCCGCGAGCTCGCCAGCCGCACCATCACCGTCAACGCCGTCGCTCCGGGATACATTGAAACCGCAATGACCGCCGTCCTTACCGAAGAACAGAAAAAGATGAACGCCCAGTACATCCCTCTCGGGCGCGTCGGAACCGACTCCGAGGTCGCCTACGCCGTCGCCTTCCTCGCATCGGAAGAAGCCAGCTACATCACCGGCCACACGCTGGACGTGAACGGTGGAATGCACATGGCCTGAACCGCTTCTACCTAGGAACAGCGAATGCCGCAGATTGCCATCAGGGAAGCCAGGGAAAAGGAAGACATCGCCGCTGCGCGACAGCTGATGCGTGAATACGGAGATCACCTAGCCAACAATCCCTCCGGCGCCACGAGCATCTGTCTCACGAACTACGAGCAGGAGCTGGAGCGCCTGCCGGAAGGCTATGCAACAATCCTGCTCGCCAAAAGCGACGGCAACGCAGCCGGCTGCGTTGCCCTGCGGGAGATCCCCAGGGACAAGCAGGCCTGCGAGATGAAACGCCTGTGGGTCAACTCCAACTTCCGCGGCCTCGGCCTGGGACGCAAGCTCATCGAAGAGGCCCTCGCCTGGGCCATCCGGGGAGGTTATCAGGCTATGTATCTGGATACGGTTCCCGCGGCGATGCCGGAGGCTGGACGCCTTTACGCTAGCCTTGGCTTTATCCCCGTCCAGCGCTACAACGACAATCCGGTCGCTGGGGTTGAATTCTTCACAAAACGCCTCGTAAACGTCTGATAAATCGCTAACCGTCTGTTGTCGTAATAGGTTCCAGAACCACTCGGGGTTCAAGTAGGACTTCAAGTTCTGGCACCCATCCTGATGCAGATGAACCTCGGCTGGTACAAACCACAGTAACAGCGAAAGATAGGGATTGACCCGTGCTCCAGCGATGTTTACTTTGTGGCTAATGGCCACCATGCAAACACTTCCTGCCGAGCTTGTAAATGAGTCCGCCGAGACTCTTTCGATTGCACTGAATATTGGAAATACGATCCGAGGCTACCGTCTCCAGAAGGGTATGTCGCAGGGCGACATAGAAAAGCGCACCGGGTTGCTCCGCTGTTATCTCTCCCGGGTCGAGAATGGCCATACAGTCCCTTCGCTTGAGACCCTGCAAAAGATCGCCCGCGCCCTTGACCTGCAACTGGCCGAGTTCTTCGCCGAAGAGATCGTCAGCAAAGAGATGTCATCGCTTCACCTCAAAGAAGACGAGATCCGCTTCCTGACCCAGATACAACGCTATTCCGCCAACCTGGGTGAGAGCGATCGCAGGCTGTTGCTGGCCATGGTCAGAAAGTTCGCCCAGACCGCACTGAGCTAAAACAGGGCTTTATCTTTGGTCCCTTTTCCCAGGCCTAGTCCCTGCCTTATCGCAGATTCGCGATCCAGTGCCCGAAGAGCGCCAGAAGAAGCGCCGCCACCGCGAAGGTAAGCTTCTGCCGCGTTAGGTAGCGGGATCGGCCGCTGGTCATACGCGGAACCAGTGGAACACCAAGCGCGAGGCCGGACAAAAAGCCTCCGACGTGTGCCGAATTGTCGATGCGAATTAGCGGCAGCACAATGGTCGCAAGCCCAATCACCAGGTTGAGGCCTGCGAATTGAATGACCGACCGGCGCAGGCGGTGCAGTTCAAATGCGGGAATCGGCAGCTTGCGATTCGAGAGCAGGACAATGAGGATTCCCGCGATGCCGAAGACGGCCCCAGAAGCTCCCGCGCCGACCGAGACGAAATCCCGCATCAGGATATTGACCAGAAGGCTCAGTAGGTTACCCGCCACTCCGGTTAGCATGTAGACCGCCACCATGCCCCATGGGCCCAGAAGCGGCTCCCCCAGCAGCCCCAGATTCCACAGACACCACATGTTGGTCAACAGATGGATCAGGCCGACATGGACAAAGGTCGCGCTGAGCAGGCGATACCATTGCCCGTGCAGCACCAGGGCTGGAACATTAGCCCCAAAATGGATCAGTTGAGCTGGAGTCGGCGATGCCGGATCGACCCCGTGGAGGACCATCCAGAGAAAGACGGCACAGTTGATTCCGACCAGCACATAAGTTCCCGGCGCCGACAGAATACTGCGCGCGCGCCGGCGAGGGGTCGGAATGTCTTCCGCGATATAGGCTCCCGGCGGATCACCGGATGGAAGGATCTCTCCTTCAGGTTGATGAGAGGATGACATGAGGTCTTTCCTTCTAAACTACCAAATGCCGAGGCCGAGGCGAGGACAGGAGCAAGAAGAAGGAGGGCTCAATGGCCCTCCTGATACTGATTCGCTGAGAGAACTCAGGCTGCCTTAGTAAACCGATTGCGGAGGTCGGAGGGGATATGTTGCTGGACGATCTCCCCCAGAAACCCCGGGAGCGGTGTAGCAATCGCGACCAGAACCCAGAGCAGCGTAGAGAGGACGAGGCCAATCACGGCAACGGCTTCAAGCGAAATCGCCACCGCATGGGTCTGGTACAGGTGAAGCTCAACCTTGCCGATATGGGTGATCAATTCGACCCGGTGAATGATTACAGCTGCGAGCAGAAACGCGACGATCGATAAGGTGCTAACAGAGATCAGCAAAACATCGATAGTTCGGGCGACGCGTTGTCTCCGTCTGCAATGGCTGCACTCTTCAAAATGCTGCTCATAGTCAGTCCGCATCGCTGGCGAAAGGCCCGAAATGTCATAGCGCCAACCAGAGAGAATGGCTCCCACGACCTGATCGGTGCAGGAAGTGGAACGCTCATGGACACTGGCGGCAGGTACTGATGCAAATCTTTTCATCGTCTTTTCAGACTTCCATTCTACCTGTTCGATAGCCCAAAAGCGGAAAAAGATTCGTTTTCCCAGGTGGCGGCACCGATACCAGGTCTAAATCAATCTGGAGATAATCTACTTATCTACAGAGAGATAGGGACCAAAGGAGCCGTCTGTTCTGCGAGTAGAATTCGATTTCCCAACAGCGCAGGATGATGCACAAGAGCCTGTTCCGCCGCCAAACGTGCCAGCTCCGGTGCGTTATTCGACTCCGATAAGTGTCCTAGGACAATGTAGGTCGCATTGCCGTCGTAGTCTCGCTCCAGGAATTCTGCCGTGGCCATGTTCGAAAGATGGCCGACCCTGGAAAGAACACGCTGTTTAACGCTCCAGGGATAGGGTCCGTCCTTCAGCATCTCGAGATCATGGTTGGATTCCAGCAGCAGGACGTCGATGCGCTTCAGGGCAGCCTTGACATTGGGCGGCATGTAGCCAAGATCGGTGGCCAACGCCATGCGAATCCCCTCCGATGCAAAGACAAAGCCGCAGGGATCAGCCGCATCGTGCGGAATCGTGAAGGGAGTGATCTCGATATCGCCAATCGAGAACTGGCGTCCGGAGCGGAAGTACTCGACCGCAGGCAGGTAGGTCGGATCGGCCTTCACAGAAATCTTTTGCACGCTCTCCGGCTCTTCGGGCTCAGCGCAATCCGAAGCCCCCTCCGTCCCCGAGGAAGCGCTCTCGACTGCAGCTGACATGCTGTCGCAGATTCCAGACTGTGGCGCAGTCGCAGAGGCCACGGCGTTCGCGCGAGCTTCTTTCTCCTGCTGCACATGGTCGAGCCACTGTGCGTACGACATCGTCGTGCGCGGTGTCAGCATGCGAACCCAGGCACGATGCGTCGGCTCGGTAAGGTAAACCGGAATGTCCAGCTTGCGGGCGAGAACTCCCAGCCCGGCAACGTGATCCTGGTGCTCATGCGTGATAAGAATGGCGTCCAGCGCCGCCGGGTCTTCCCCGGCGAGCAGCATTCGCTTCAAAAGCTCGCGGCAGGAAAGCCCCGCATCTACCAGGACCCGCGTTCGCGAAGAGGAGATGACCGTGCTGTTTCCCTTGGACCCGGAGGCTAGCACTGTCATACGCATCATGGATCTACAATACGCCCGATCGTTGTGGGTTTTCGGGCAGGTTTACTGGTTTGGTTCCGGAATCTGAGGTACCGGAAATTCGATCCGCGCAATCTCGGAAAGCAGGATGGAATAACCGGCGCTACCCTTCTGAATCCACGTGCCATCAGGACTCTGCGTCACTTCGAGGCAGAACAGATCAGGCGTCTCTCCCTCGTCGAAGACGAAGAGGAGCTGCGCCACCAGGCGATCACCCTGGACCGTCTCCAAGGCAACCACCTTATCGATCAGCGATGGAAGAAGAGCGCGTTCAGCTGGGGTCACTCTGTAAGGATCACTTCTGTACGGAGTGGCGCAGAGGCGCGAGAAAGTTCACCGTCGAGCGTAGAACAACCTCGTTGCGCTGGTTATAGGCGAGGGTTCGCGTGCGCACGACACCATAGTCGGGGCGCGAGTTGGAATGCCGCACGCCGACGACCTCGATCTCGGTGCGAATGGCATCGCCGGGACGCACCGGCTGGGTCCAGCGCATCTCCTCGACCCCGGCGCCGATCATGCCGCCGGAGACCGGAACCGATTGCACCCGCAGCCGCATCACAATCGCCGCAGTCAGCCAACCGGAGGCCGCCAGCCCCTTGAAGAAGGAGCCTTCGCCCGCCGCCTCATCCAGATGGAAGGGCTGTGGATCGTACTTCTGGCCGAACTCCTTGATCTCTTCAGCGGTCACCTTCGCGCTTCCGACCGAGTTCATCTTCTGGCCGACATAAAAGTCTTCAAAGAACATCTCTTTCGGCATGAAATCTCCTGATGAGTAGTTTACCTTCATGCAGTCTAAGCAACAGATAGCCCCGTCCTTAAGAATAGGTATAGAACCCACGCCCTGACTTGCGGCCCAGCCATCCTGCGTCCACCATGCGAACCAGCAGCGGACAGGGACGGTACTTCGGATCGCCGATTCCCTGCTCCAGCACGCGCATGATATCCAGGCAGACATCGAGGCCAATGAAATCGGCCAAGGTCAGCGGACCCATCGGGTGGGCCATGCCAAGCTGAAAGATCTTGTCCACAGCCTCCGGCGTCGCGACCCCCTCCATCACCGCAAAGACCGCCTCGTTGATCAGGGGCATCAGCACGCGGTTGGAGACAAAACCTGCGGCATCGTTCACCTCGACCGGCGTTTTGCCCAGCGCGATGGCAAGCGCCTGAACCCTTTCGAACGTCTCCTGCGAGGTCTGTAAACCGCGGATCACCTCGACCAGCTGCATCATCGGCACCGGATTGAAGAAGTGCATCCCGATGACCTGTTGCGGCCGCGAAGTCCGGGCGGCCAGTTTTGTGATAGAGATCGAGCTGGTATTGCTGGCGAGAATGACCTCAGGCCGAAGGATGCGGTCGAGGTCGCGGAAGATATCGGTCTTCACCTCAAACCGCTCCGTAGCAGCTTCGACGGCAAAGTCACAAATTGCAAGCGCCTCGCGATCCAGTGCAGGGACGATACGGGCACGAGCTTCGTCGGCCTGCTGCCGCGTGATCTTCTCTTTGGAGACCTCACGGGAGAGATTTTTCTCGACCGTGGAAAGCCCGCGGTCCAGCAGGTTTTGAGCGACATCGCATAGCAGAACCCGATAGCCCGCGCGCGCGGCAACGTGAGCGATGCCATTTCCCATGGTCCCGGCACCCAGAACAGCGATGGTTGTGATCTCGTTCATAGGATGACTCATAGGATGGTTGGATGCGACCGCAGTCTATCAGCTTCGAGGATGTCTCAGGCGCTCACGCGCGACTCAGTGCGACCAGAAGCACCGTGATGTTGTCGCCACCACCCTTAGCGTTGGCTGCCTCAATGAGCTCCCTGCAAGTAGAGTGCAACACCGCCTGCGTGACGGTCGAAGGAACCCGGCAAAGGATCGAAGCGATCTCATCCTCCGAGAGGTCGCGAGTCAGGCCGTCCGATGCGAGCACGTAGAGGTCGCCTTCCCGCGGAGGATAGCTGCGAATCTCCGGCTCAACCGTAGCATGCGATCCTACGGCGCGCGTAATCAGATTGCGCATCGGCGACTCGATCGCCTGGGCAGCCGTAATCTGCCCGGCCCGGACTTGCTCCTCCACCAGCGAATGATCATCGGTAAGCCGCTGGAGGTTCCGGTCACGCCACAGGTAGCAACGGCTGTCCCCCACGTGGACCAGCCACAGAGACTCCTCCTGCGGCGAGGTAAGGGTATCGTCCGCAGCCATCCTGCGGTGCACCAGGCCAACCAGCGTAGTGCCCATGCCGGATAGTTGCGGAGTTTTCTGGGCCTGCTGGAAGATAGCGCGATTCGCCGCCTGGACTGCCGCGTCGATCCGGATTTCAACAGGCTTGGCCGCGGTCCCGTTCATCGCCATTTGTGACAAAAACGTCTCGGCTGCAAGATGGCTGGCAACCTCGCCCCCGGCAGCCCCGCCCATGCCGTCGCAGACGACAAAGGCCCCGGATGCAGGCGAGGCAGCACAGATATCCTCGTTGCCGCGCCGTACCCGGCCGCGATCCGACAACATAGCGAAGATGAGGTCCCTGATTGCCACGAAAAATTCTGACCCGCAGAAAACAATACACGCAGATCGGAAGAAGGCAAAGACTGAGTTAGTGTTAGGAGGAAACGAAAGGGGTTGGATGGACAAAGGCGGCAACCGCATTCTGCTGGCAGACAATTTACAGGCGCTGCGGCAGATGAGAAGTGAATCCGTGGAACTGATCTACGTCGATCCCCCGTTCAATACGGGCCGTAAACAGACTCGGCCTCAGCTCCGGACTGTCCGGGACGAGACCGGGGATCGCACCGGCTTCGGAGGCCGCCGCTACCGCACCGAACGGGTAACCGGTGAAAGGGCTGGAGCCGGTTACCTCGATCAGTTCGACGATTTCCTGGGTTTCCTGCGTCCTCGCATGGAAGAGGCCTACCGCATCCTCGCCCCAACTGGCTCTCTTTTCTTCCACATAGACTATCGCGAGGTGCATTACTGCAAGGTGATGCTCGATGAGATTTTCAGTACGGAAGAGGCAATGTCAGGCCGCGACTGCTTCCAGAACGAGATCATCTGGGCCTACGACTACGGCGCGCGATCGAAGAAAAAATGGCCGGCCAAACACGACAACATCCTCTGGTACACCAAAGATCCGAAGCGCTACACCTTCCACCTTGACGAGTGCGACCGCATTCCCTACATGGCTCCGGGCCTGGTGGGCGAAGAGAAGGCTGCGCGCGGCAAGACTCCTACCGACGTCTGGTGGCACACCATCGTCTCTCCCACGGGCAAGGAGAAGACGGGCTATGCCACACAGAAACCGCTGGGCATTCTCGAGCGGATTGTGAAGGTCCACACCAACCCAGGCGAGACCGTGCTCGACTTCTTCGCCGGAAGCGGAACTACGGGCGAGGCCGCGGCTAAGCATGGCCGCAGCTTCGTACTCGTGGACGAGAACATCGACGCCGTGAAGATCATGAAGCGAAGACTGGCTGCCTACCTGCCAAAAAGCTAGGTGTTGTGAGGATCTACGGACTTGAAGCCGTAGGTCTCGTAGCGTGTGGTCAGCTTGCCGTTGGAAACCGTCACTACCGTGAAGCCTTCGGGGGTTCCCATGCGTACGCCCTGCCACCAGTTGCCTGAGACGGCTCCACTGGTGATATAGGGGATGCCGTGCCACTCCACCCGCTCGTTGATATGCGTATGGCCCTGCAACACGCCCAGCACATTGTGGCCTTCGAACAACGGCAGAACCTCGTTGGCATTCGCTACCGTCATGCCATGGTGCGCCTCCGGCTTGGCCGGAAGTGGAACGTAGGAAGAAAAGGCGGAGACCAGCGGGATGTGCACGGAGACGATAACCGGCGTTCCCTTGGGCAGCGCAGCCAGGTCCTGCGAGATCCACTGCATCTGCTCCGCATCGATGCGGCCCTCGTAAGCCCGGTCGGAGGTGACGCCGATCGAGTCCAGCACCAAGAAGTGGTGCCCCTTATGGTCGAACGAGTAATACGGCTTGCCGAACCGGTCCGTGAAGAGCTTTTTGCCGTAGAGCGGGTCCGTCGGAGACATGCCGCTCTTGGGAAAGATCCCAACGACATCGTGATTCCCGATAGTGTGATGAACCTTCATCCCCAGGTCCTGCTCGGTCTTGCCGTAGAGATCGAAGAGCGAGAGCGCGCGTTCCTTGGGCACAGCTAGCGAATCGAAGACGTGATCCCCACCCTGGATGGCGAAATCGGCCTTGATGCCGCGCGCCTTTTTGAAGGCCATGTCCGTGCCCTTGGCCGCGTCCAGCTCCGGCTGGATGTGAGTGTCGGTGATAAAAAGAAAGGTAAAGGACTCGCTTGCAGGAGCGGCGATCAGCGACGCAGGAGCAGCGGCGGCGGCGCCTGCGGCGCCAAGGAGGGTAAGGAACTCGCGGCGGGTAGTCACGCGCACATTCTAAGCCGCTTTTGTAACAGAATAAAGAACGGATGAATTTTAGCTGGAGAGGGCTACGGCGAATACCAGACCGAGCAATCCAGCAATGACCAACGTTCCGACAATCAGAGCGCGCTTTTTGTCCGTGTGGCGGTGGCGGAGATGGTTGTACCCTTCATAGCCGTTGCGGATGACTTTTACCTCTTCGTACTTCAGCGTCGCATCGGTCCTGGTGTCGACGTCGTGAAAGGTAAATTCCTGCTGCCCTTTCGATACGAACGAGCCAAAAGCCTCCTGCCCCTGACGGGGAATCACACTGATCTTGCTTCCAGGTACGAGCTGTTCGACCTGCTGCTGGATCTTAGTGGCATGAGCCGAGAGAACCGGTGGCTGTTGTGAGAAGAAGTGTGAACTCGCTGCGAGCGGGATCGCAAAGGATAATGTCAGGATGGCTCTATGAACACCTCTCCAACGGGACATGGCCCCTACGCTAGCACAGGCAGTCCAAAACGAAGTTAGAATCGAACGATGAAGTATCTGGTGGCTTTGCTGGCAGTTGCAGGTCTTGTCGTTTCCGCGATGGCGCTTCATGTGCACTATATGGACCCCTCCCAGGCTCCGCCCTGCGCCGTGACGGAAAAGTTCGACTGCGGTGCAGTCAACCACAGCCGCTTCGCGGTCTTCCCTCCTCGTACCTTTGATGAACCCGCCACCGGGGGCCATCACATTCCGGTTGCAACCATTGGGATCGTGGGCTATGTACTGATCGCCGCCTTCGCGCTGACCGGATGGCGCTGGCTCGCGTTCCAGGCATCGCTCATCGGCTTTCTTAGCGCGTGTTTTTTGAGCTACCTCGAGGCTTTCGTTCTCGAGAAATGGTGCATCTACTGCTTATGGTCGCAGATCATTCTTACGGCAATCCTGCTCACGACCGGCGTCATGCTGGCCCTCCAGACCATGCGAGCACGGCAGCTGAAGACAGTGGAAAGGTAGACTCGACAAATCTATGTGGCCAAGGGTACTGATGCAGCTCGTCGAACTATTGCCTCACGCAGCGCGGCTCATTCCGGTAGCCGACCGTTACTTTGCCTCGAAGTCCGCCGGCGAGCAGGCCAACATGGCGGCGCTCGCGGCCATGTCCGAAGGCGTCCAGGCTGACCTCGGTCAGGTCACAAAAGCTCATGCCGGGCTCTATCGCCAACTTCAGGAGCAGAGCGCACAGATTGCGGGGGTCGGCGATGACGTTCGCCAGGTTCGCTCTTCGCTCGAACAGGCTGACCGCCGAATCAAAACCCTGGAAGAGCGCATCGGTGGGCTTAACCTTTGGATCAGGCTTGGCGTCAGCGTCATCACGGTCCTGTTACTTGTCATCCTTGGACTCCTGCTTAGAAAGTAGTGATCCCCGCTGGCAAAGCGTAAAATGAACTCATGGGAATCAGCCGCGAACAAGCCCTGGACTGCTTCAGAAGCGACGACCTGATCGGCATCGGCATGGAGGCCGACGCGATCCGTCGCCGCCTGCATCCGGAGGGCGTGGTCAGCTACATCATCGACCGCAATATCAACTACACCAACTTCTGCACCGAGTACTGTACCTTCTGCGCCTTCTATCGGCCCCTCAAGGGCAAGATGGCGTCCGAGGGTTACATCCTCGACTTCGAAACGATCTACGACAAAATCCGCGAGACTGAGGAAATGGGTGGAACCGGCGTGCTGATGCAGGGCGGTCTGCACCCTGACCTCAAGATCGACTGGTTCGAACGCCTCTTCCGCGGCATTCGCGAGCGCTTCCCCAACATCTGGTTGCACTGCCTCTCGGCCAGCGAGATCCTCGCCATCGCCGAATACTCCGAGCTTTCGCTGCGTGACACCATCATGCGCCTGCGTGATGCCGGTCTGCAGTCGATCCCCGGAGGCGGCGCTGAGATTCTGGACGACGACGTTCGCCATCGTATCGCTCGCCTGAAGTGCAAGACGCAGGACTGGGTGGATGTTCACCGGACAGCCCACGAGCTGGGAATGCGCACCACGGCAACCATGATGTTCGGCGTCGGTGAGACCTTCGAACAGCGCGTAAATCACTTCGAAGTTGTGCACAGGTTGCAGGAAGAGACTGGGGGCTTCACCGCCTTTATTCCTTGGAGCTTCCAGCCGAATAACACCGCGCTCGGCGGCCGCGGATGGGACGAGGCCACCTCGGTCGAGTACCTGAAGACCCTAGCCATCTCACGGATGTACCTAGACAACATCGAGAATGTGCAATCCAGTTGGGTCACCCAGGGCCTCAAGGTGCTGCAGATGGGTCTGCGCTTTGGGGGCAACGACGTCGGCTCGGTCATGCTGGAGGAAAATGTCGTGAAAGCGGCTGGAACCTCCAACTGCACCACCGAAGAGGAGCTGCGCCGCATCATCCGCGACGCTGGCTTCAAGCCGGTGCAACGGGACACACTCTACCGGACTATGTTCCTGAATTAGGTAGAATCGGTTCGATATCAAAAGGACACTCTTCGCCGGAGCCAGCAACTGCCTTCTTTTATTCCATCCTCAATGCCGGGTCTGACGTCGATCCTTGGGCTGCTGCTGGTCCCGCATGGGTTCAGCCACTATTGGAAGTCGCACTATCTCGATCAGACGTTCAAAGGGCTCTACCGTTGGAATGCCTTCGACACCTCACTTCTGATTCCCTACTTCATTGTCATGGCCATCTTGGCGTTTTACGGCATCCATCGATACCAGTTGGTCTGGCTCTATTACAAGAACCGCAGGAACGCCACCAAGTGGGATGAGTCACCTGCCCGCTGGCCTGAAGACGAACTTCCCTTCGTTACGATTCAGCTTCCTATCTTCAATGAGCAGTTCGTCATCGATCGGCTTATCGATGCCTGCTGCCGTTTGAACTATCCCCGCGACCGCTTCGAGATCCAGGTCCTCGACGACTCCACTGACGAGACCATCGTCGTCGCCCAGCAGATCGTCGACCGCTATGCCACCGGCTTCGCTGGAATGGACCCCCAGCCCATCCACTACATCCATCGCACCAACCGCCACGGCTTCAAAGCGGGTGCGCTGGATGCAGGATTAAATACGGCCCGCGGCGAATTCGTCGCCATCTTCGACGCGGATTTTGTTCCCCCTCGCGAGTGGGTGATGCAGGTCATCCATCACTTCGCCGAGCCTGAGATCGGCATGGTGCAGACGCGCTGGACACACCTGAACCGCGACTACAGCTTCCTTACCCAGGTCGAAGCCATCATGCTCGACGGACACTTCGTGCTGGAGCACGGCGGCCGTTCCCGCGCCGGGGTGTTCTTCAACTTCAACGGCACTGCAGGCATGTGGCGACGCGAGACCATCGGCAGCGCTGGAGGATGGCAGCACGACACTCTGACCGAGGACACCGACCTCAGCTATCGCGCGCAGATGGTCGGCTGGCGCTTCAAGTACCTGCAGGATGTCGAGTGCCCGGCAGAGCTTCCCATCGAGATGACGGCCTTCAAGACTCAGCAGGCGCGCTGGGCCAAGGGACTCATCCAGACGGGCAAGAAGATTCTTCCCCGGGTGATGAAGAGCGACCTGCCCTGGCACACCAAGCTCGAAGCCTGGTATCACCTGACTGCGAATCTCAGCTATCCGTTGATGATTGTCCTCAGCGCTCTGCTGATGCCCGCGATGATCATCCGTAGCTGGCAAGGCCTGCTGCAGATGCTGCTGATCGACCTTCCGCTCTTTATGGCGAGCACCATGTCTATCTCGAGCTTCTATCTCGTCTCGCAGAAAGAGCTCTTCCCTAAGAACTGGGGTAAGACCCTCCTGTACCTCCCTTTCCTGATGGCGCTCGGTGTTGGTTTGACGATCACCAATGCCAAGGCAGTTCTCGAAGCTCTCTTTGGAGTGAAGTCAGCCTTCGCCCGTACCCCGAAGTATCGCGTGAACAAAAAAGGCGAAAAAAGCCAGGCCAAGAAGTACCGCAAGCGTCTCGGGATCATTCCGTGGATCGAGCTTGCGATCGGATGCTATTTCGCGTTCACGGTCTGGTATGCCATCACCACGGAGAATTACTTCACTGTGCCATTCCTCGTGCTCTTCGTCTTCGGCTACTGGTATACCGGTCTGCTGAGCCTGTTGCAGGGTCGCTTTGAGCGCTTCGGGACTGCGGGCCAGGAGTTCCACGAGAAGCCGTACCCGATGGGTATTTAGGATGTTGTTTTTCGCGATACTTCTCGTACCATTGATGCTCGCCTGGACCAGTTGGCTCAGAGATGACCATCAACAACGCTTGCGCAAGGCACTATCGTTAGCAGGATTACTTCTGGTTTCATTAACAGCGATACTTGCACTCGTCGCTATCGCACAGGAGGTCAGCGATAAAGGACGATCGTTCCATGTCCTCCAAATGGAACGATGGGTATATTTAATCGCCATCTCTTCAATACCGTTGTTGTTGTTTGGACGTCGAATGAACCGTTGGATGGGGTTGAGCAGTGCTGTTCTTATACCAATAACAACGTCATTTGTTTCTGCTCTTTATTAGCGAGGTTTCTATGAGAAAGCTTAAAGTTCTCGCTTCTGCTTTTTTGTTGTTCAGCTCTTTCTCCTTCGCCCTCGACTCCGTCCCCAAGGCCGAATATCACCAGCGCCGTGTCGCTCTCTCCGAGAGGATAAAGACCGGGGTCGCCATCCTCTTCGCCAACGAAGAGCCGGGGCTCGAGTATCAGGACTTCCGTCAGGACGAAGACTTCTACTACCTCACCGGATGGAATGAGCCCGGCGCTGCCATCGTCATCATCCCGCCCGCCGACGCCCAGCCCGAGACCCCCGGCACCGGCCTCGGGGGCCGCGCTGCGCAGACCTATCGCGAGATCCTCTTCCTCCCTTCCCGCATCCCACGCATGGAAAAGTACACCGGCGCGAAGATGGATGCTGCCACTGCAAACGTCACCTCGATCACCGGCTTCGATGAAGTCCTGCCTATGACCGAGATGCCCGACGTGCTCAATAAGCTCGCACTTTCTGACCGCATGCGCATGCGCAGCATATGGGCCGAGAAGAACTCCCCTCCGACCAACGCCATCCTGGGAGTCGTCGCAGCGACGCTCCGCCTCTCTTCGCTTGAGATCGCACAGGATGTCTCCCAGCCCCTCATGGACTTGCGGGCCATCAAATCCCCGGCTGAAATCGAGCTTCTCCGCAAGGCATCCGATGCTTCCATCGCCGCGCAGCTCGCAGGCATGCGAGCCATCAAACCCGGTGTCCGCGAACGCACCGTTGCAGGCATCGAGATTGAAAAAATGATGCAGGAAGGATGCGAGCGCCCCAGCTATCCGCCGATCGTCGGCTCGGGACCGAACTCGACCACACTGCACTACAGCGAAAACTCCCGCACGATGAAGTCCGGCGATCTCGTCGTGATCGACGAAGCTGGAGAGTACAGCATGTATGCCTCCGACATCACCCGCACGATGCCGGTCAATGGTCGCTTCACGCAGCGCCAGCGCGAGATCTACGAGATCGTACTCGGGGCCCAGCGGGCGGCGGCGGCGGCCTTTGTTGCAGGTAAATCCAAGATCAACGATCCCCAGCACAAGGATCCCGATTCCCTCGATACCATCGCCTTCAACTACATCAACGAGCATGGCAAAGATCTGCACGGACAGCCCCTGGGCCAGTACATGGTCCACGGCATCGGGCACCTCGTCGGTATCGACGTACATGATCCCTGGGACTATACGAAGCCCCTGGACAAGAACATGGTGTTCACGATCGAGCCTGGCCTCTATCTTCCTGAAGAGAACATCGGCGTTCGTATCGAAGACGTTGTCTATGTCGACCCCTATGGCAAGCTCATCGACCTGATCGCGAAGCTTCCGCACGAGGTCTCAGAGATCGAAGCCGCCATGCGGAAGTAGTACTGCCCCGTAAATAGAAAGGCCCGGCCAATGCCGGGCCTTCTCGTTCCACCCACGAGCCTTACCAGCGGAGGCCAACCGTTACCGGGAAGTATCCCGTGCGCTTGTTGTTCTCCGGATAGTAGGAGACAACTGAGTTGGCGCTGGGCTGATTGTCGACCCACGCATAGCGCGCTTCGGCATACAGCTTTTGAGAGGCGAAACGGGAGAGACGATACGTAAATCCGATTCCTCCGCTTACGCCGCCTGCATTGTTTGAATAATGATCGAAGGTCTGATTCTGCGTGAACTGGTAGCAGTACCCGAAGAAGGGATTGCAGTAGATGCCTGTCTGCGGCAACGTAAAGTTCGTCACTTTCCTGTAGAAGCCGCCGCCGCCTATCACATACGCTCCCAGCGCATCCCCCTGATAGTAGGTGTACATCGGATTCAGAGTGATGGACCACATATGGGCATTACCGTCTAACCCCGCGAAACTAATCAATGCGCCAGTATCGTCGACCAAATCCAGTGCATTGTACCGGAGGAATTGCCGATCAAGATTGCCGCCCGTAAGTCCGAACTTGTCATAGTCATACTGCAGCAACACCGCAAACTTCTTGTTGAAGTTGTAGCCGCCTGCCACCTGGAACTTCCAATTCAGGTCGAGCTCTTTGCCACTTGAGCCTGTGGGCAGACCAAAACCACCTCCGGCTGCGAAAGTGTACTTATTGGAACCGTCCGCGTGATGCCAGCGATCGCTGTAGTTGGTGCGGCGGCCATATCGCCTTCGCGGTGGCGGCTGATCCTCTGCCGGCCTCAGATCAAAATCCTTCGCCATCGCCGTCTCTTCCTCACCGGTGCTCGAGCTATAGCTCAGGTCGTCTGGCTTGGTCAGATCGATCGGGGCCATCAGACTCGTCTTCAAATTCACGGCCTTCCCTGATGATGCGACCGGAGACTGCGCAGAAAGGCACAGGCTCGTCGTAACACTCAAAAATGCAATGGCCGCTGTACGTGCGATCACGCCCGTGAGGCAATTCTTTTTGATCGAATCATTTGTCAAAAGCATCCTTCGAACTCCTGTACCAGGCTTAACACAACCGTAATCAATATGTTGTGTAAGACGCTCCAAATCGAATTTGGGATAACCTCAAAAGATAAAGAGACGGATACCCAAGCACGAGTACCCGTCTCATTGTCACTATCTTAGAATCACTTCACGACATTCTAGTCCATGAACCAAGATTGTCTGTAAGCTTTCTTGATCTGCGAGTTTCTTCTAGTGGATATCAAATTGTTCCGGATGAAGGCTCGGATCGGACTTGACCAGAATCGTCTTGCCGACCACCTCCTCCATCTCCTGAAGCCATTTGGTGGACGATTTCAACTGCTTCACCACATCCGGATGAACGCGTAGCATCACATCTCCGCGGTCCAGGTGTCTGGACATCTTGCGCATCTCGACATAAATGTCGTTGCACACTGTTACCGGCGACTTCACCATTCCTGTCCCGGCGCAGATATTGCACTGCGTCGAAAGCGTTCGCTCCAGCGACTGCTTCACGCGCTTGCGCGTAATTGCCACCAGACCAAAATCGTTGAACTGAAGAATCTTCGACGGAGCCCGATCGTGCTTCAGCTCCTCTTCAAGCGCCGCCATCACTCGATGCCGGTTCTTGCGCTCATCCATATCGATAAAGTCGATGATGATAATGCCGCCCAGATCCCGCAGCCGAATCTGGCGCACGATCTCAGGAATCGCATCAAGGTTCGTCTTGACGATCGTGTCTTCCAGCCGGGCCGTCTTGCCAACATATTTGCCGGTGTTGATGTCGATTGCAACCAGCGCCTCGGTCTGGTTGATTACGATGGATCCACCTGACTTCAGCCATACTTTAGAGCGCAGCGCCTTATTGATCTCTTCGGTGATGCCGAACTGTTCGAACAGCGGCGTCTCCTTGGTGTACAGCTTCACGCGGCGAATCAGGCTCGGCTGAAAACGCTGCAGGAAGCGCAGCACTCGCTCGTACTCGCTTTCCGTGTCGACCCAGATTGCCGAGAAGGTATCCGTCACCTGGTCGCGCAGGATGCGCTCCACCAGGTTGAGATCGTGATAAATCAGCGCGGGCGACTTCGAGGACTCCGACCGCTGCTTGATATCGGCCCACAAGTTCAGCAGGAAGCGCAGGTCCGAACGTAGCTCCTCTTCGGTCGCTCCCGAGGCGGCTGTGCGAACGATAAAGCCGCCGGCAGCATCGCCCTTCTCGCTCAGCAGAATCTCCTTTAGCCTCCGCCGCTCACTGTCCGACTCGATCTTGCGTGAGACGCCGGTGTGGTTCACCGTAGGCATGAACACGAGGAACCGCCCCGGCAGGGCGATATGCGACGTAATGCGAGCGCCCTTCTTGGCAATCGGCTCCTTTGCAATCTGCACCAGGATCTCCTGGCCCGGTTTTAGAAGCTCGGTAATCGCCGGGAGGTCAGTCGCCTGCATGGAGCTGCGGCCCCGGCGGCGGTCTCCTCCGCCACGTTCGCGGTCTCCGCTGCCTCCGGCGTGGCGCCCACGGTCACGTCCTCCACCCCTGCGTTCCCGGCGACCACGGCGACGGTCAATCTCACGCTCGCGCGCCTGTCCCTGGTCGGGAGCTGCGCCATCCGTCAGTACAGCAGGCTCGCTCTCATCGGCGTACTCGTCTTGAGGAAGATCCTCTTCGATATCTTCGACATCTTCAGAGGCTGCGTCCTCAGAGCCCAGGCTCAGGAAGCTGCCGTCATCTACGGCATCCTCTTCCTCGAAGTCTTCATCCTCTTCTTCGAGATTTGCTCTCGTGATCTGATCGATCGACATCTCGCGAATCATACTGCCGAGATCGGCTGCCCCTTCCAGCGTCTCCTCCTCGTCCAGATCGTCGAGTTCCTCAATCGAGGAGGCATGCAGCATCGCCGTGTCGTAGTCCTGGTCGTCGATGACCTCTTCCTCCACCACGCCGACACCGGGCTCAAAGGCCTGCTGCGTGGCTTCAGCCTCTACCGGATCGACAACAGGCGAAGGAGAGACCATCTCCCCAGTTGCATGGATCGATGTAATTTCATGACCACCATCGCCCTCCGGGACAACCGGGGCTTCGAGCACTTCGGTCGAAACAGACTGCTCCGCTGAAGCGGCGATCTCAATCTGCTCAATCTCTGCATGTGGCAGCTCGGAGTGTTCGAACGCAATATCTTCTACCGGCGACGCCAGCTCTTCTACGGGAGCACCCTGGCGAAATTCACTGGGTGGAACCGGATCGAAACGGTAAGAGGCTGATGCCTCCGTCGGCTCATACTCCGCCGGCTCTTCATGCTTCTTCTCGGCGGCAGAACTAGCGGATGCCTCTTGCAAGGACTCTCTGGTGACTTCAGCTGCAGCTGTCTCAGTCGCCTGCGTCGCTTTCGGCTGCTCCGTTCTGCGATGCCGCGAAAGCGTTTCTCCGGGAAGAATCGACCCTCCATCCCATCCCGACGGAATCTCGTAACTCGGTGCCGAAGGCGTTACAGCAGGAGCAACGGTCTTCGCAGCCTCAGGCGCAGTCTCTCCGCCCTTACGATACTTCGAGAGCGACTCGCCCGGCAGCACAATCGGCTCATGGGCAACTTCATCCCCCGCAAAGCCCTCCTCTGAGGAGTTCTCCATGCCATAAAACGATGTTTTCGGCGCAAAACCTCGTGGCCCACGACGGCCTGCACGGTCGCGGTCGCGTCCACCCCGCCCACGATCGTCGCGCCCACCTCTCTCGCGGCGATTGAAGTTTTCGATATGTTTTTCGGCGCCTTCCTCTGGTTGCACGTATGGTTCGGAGACCACTTCCGGCGCTGCCACTGCTTCGATCTCGAGCGATGGCTCGTCGAGTGGCTCTTCTGTACCCGGCACCTCTACGTTTGCATCACCAGCCTGTTGACGGCCACGCCCACGACGGCGTCCACGACGTCCGCGCCACCGGCGGCTACCATCCGCTCCGGGAGCTCCTTCTCCTACACCCTCAACCTGGCTCTCGAAGTTTCCATCCTCAGGAGTTTCCAAGGTCTCGGCAGCAAAACCATTCTCGGCCGAAGACTCCACGGTTCCCTGCGGTGTTCCCTGTTCCGAACTGGCCTGACGATCGCGGTTACCTCCTCGGCCCCGTCCGTCACGTCGTCCGCGTCCACCCCGATCTCCTCGTTCCGAGCGGCCCTGCTCTTCTCCCGCTGCCGTTCCTTCCAGGGTTGCCGGTTCCCGATTGCCTCCGCCGCGACGGCTGCCGCGCGCCGAACCATCGCTGTCAAATTCAGCCGAATCTCCGGCCTCTTCCATGAAATCGGTGATGTACAGGAAGGCATCGCGCTCCAGGCCGATATCCACAAAGCTGGACTGCATGCCCGGAAGCACCCGAGTTACACGACCGTTATAGATGGAGCCGGCGAGTGTGTATTCATTCTCGCGTTCGTAATAAATCTCTGAGAGGGCGTCGTTTTCGACGATGGCAAGCCGCGTCTCGTGCGGCGTGCTTGAAATATAAATTTCCTTCGACATTTCCTTCTGCTCTTTTCTGCCCAGCCAATGGGCGGCAGACGAAGCAGAGAGCGATCGAGAGCCTACCTAATTACTAGATAAAGCTCACCGATGGTCGGACAGGATTTGGAACAAGTGCAGACTCGAATAAATGATCAAAATATGGGTAAACAACTCTTCCAGCAGCCCTTCCGCAGAATGCGGCCCGGACGGAACGATAGAGATCGGATACACCAGGAGAATCTTCGAGCAACTGCCGGCATGCGGACTTTGTGACCAGAACAACCTCAAAATACTTGGTTTGAGGCGGGGCCGTTTGCCATCCGGATGCATTCATCTTCCGTAAAACCTGTCCGGCCAACGGATCGATGTCTCTCGCCTGGCCGGCCTTTTCTTCAAATCTTGTTAGCCGCTCCGGCGGCCTGCGCCTGAAAGGGAGCGGGATATCACGGACCCGGCATCTACAGCCTGTCAGGGTGCTGCCTCTAGTATTGCACTAAAGTCACGGCAGCCGCCAGTCTCTTCCCACTTCAAAACCGCGCCTGCATCGAAGCGGAAAAATCCCCTTAATTCAATACTTTTGTCCTTGCCCCTGACCTCACCTTTTCAATAGGGATGAGATTGAGAGGGAACCTAATTCACAAATCGGCGCATCCGGACATTCATGACGATCCCTAAGGCAAGGAATGTGAACAGAATGGACGAGCCACCGTAACTCATTAAAGGCAAAGGGATTCCAGTCACCGGCATCAACCCGACGACCATGCCCACATTAACCGCGATCTGGAAGACGATCACCGCCACCACGCCCATAATGATGTAAGCCCCTGGCAGGTCTGCCGCCGTCTGGGCATTCTGAATCAGGCGCATCAGAATCAGGAAGTACAACAGGAGCACGCCCATGGCTCCCACAAAGCCATGCTCTTCGCAGAAGGCAGCAAAGATAAAGTCTGTGTACGGAATCGGAAGGAAGTCCCCCTGCGTCTGCGTGCCCTTGTTAGCGCCCTTCCCCCAGATACCGCCTGAGCCTACAGCGATTAGCGATTGCCGGATTTGATAGCCAGAGCCCCGGGGATCTGAATCAGGGTTGATGAACGCATTGATGCGTGCCTGCTGGTACGGCTTCAGCCGCTTGCCGCTCTTCCATGCAATCAAACCGGTCAGCGCCAGGACGATCATAATGATGACAACCTGCCGCGGACGGATTCCTCCCAGGAACAGGCCCGCCATCAGGATCGGCGAATAGGTAAGCGCTGTTCCCAGATCAGGCTGGGTTAAAACGAGCGCCATGGGAAGACACACCAGGGCAGCGGCTTTGCCGATGTCCGGCCATGTCAGCTGTTTTCCGGACAAGGTCCAGAAGTAGCGCGCCACGGCAACAATCAGCACCAGCTTCACCCACTCAGATGGTTGAAAATGAACACCGCCGCCAAGATTGATCCATCGCCGCGCCCCCAGCACCTTCTGACCCGCAAACTTTACAGTGATCAGCGACAGGATACTGATTCCATAAGCCCACGGAACAATATCCAGTAGACGGTGGTAATCAATCGCGGAGATTAGGAACATCAGCAACAATCCGGCAGCGAGAAACACCATTTGCTTGTGGTCGAAGCCGTGGAATTTTGTATGCAGCGTGGCGGATTTGATCTCGAGCACGCTGATCACTGACAGCACGCCCACAAATCCGAGCAGGACCCAGTCGAAATCGCGGTAAGAGGAAAGACGAACCATCTTTAGAGATTGTGTACCCAGTGTAGCCGGAGCAGACTGCTCCCCATCGTCCTCGCAACAAAGATCCGTTGATCAGTTGGACTGATCAGCGCCTGAAGTTTTCGCAGCACCATCCCCGGACTCTGCTGCTGCGGTCACTGGAGTCGGAGCGGCTGTGGCGATCCGTATATTGTTGGCACGCTTCCGCTGCTTCTCCACGAAGGTGTCGATAATTCCCGAGGCAAGCTTAGCGGAATTATTGCCCCAATAGCCGTGCTCCCACAGTACTGCGACTACGATGTCGGGGTTGCGTCGGGGTGTCATACCTACAAACCAGGCATTCGGAATGGTGTTCTTGTTCTTGCTGTTCTTCTCGCGCCCGCCGACGATGTCTGCCGTACCCGTCTTGCCTGCGAAGTCGATGCCTTCCAGGCGGGCGGCGTAGGCAGTCCCAATCGGTGAGGATGTCACGTTGTACATGGCGTCGGTGATGATCTGCCAGTTTTCGGTGGAAAGAGGAATCGTCTTTTCGCCGGAACCGGGAAAGGTCTCATGAATCGCTTCCAATTGATCCGGAGGAACCTCATCCGGGAAGACGACATGCGGACGGCGGAAGACTCCCCCTGAGGCAATGCCGGAGAGCGCCCGGGCGAGCTGGATGGGGGTTGCCGTGACGGCGCCCTGACCGATACCGACCGATATCGTCTCTCCGGCGTACCACTTTTCATGCTGAGACTTGAGCTTCCAGGCCGTCGAAGGCATGATGCCGGTGGCTTCGTCGGGAAGGTCGATGCCCGTCTTCTGCCCTATGCCTACAGACGTGGCGTACCGGGCTATGGTGTCAATCCCGAGGCGGTTGGCGAGCGTGTAGTAGAAGGTATCGCACGAATAAGGGATCGCGTTGTCGATCGTCACCATGCCGTGGTTGCGGTCGCAGGAGAAATAGTGCCCGTAGAAGGTCGCTCCGTGATTGCAAGGCACGTGCATGGTCTGTGCGATGCCCTCCTGCAGACCGGCGACGGACATGATGATCTTGAATGTAGACCCCGGAGCCAACTGCGCCTGAATCGCCTTGTCCAGCAGCGGGTGCTCGGGATTGGTCAGAATCTCATTCCAATAGCTCTTTGAGAGCCTTACAGCAAACTGGTTGGGATCGAAGGTCGGGCGCGAGGCCAGCGCCAGAATCTCGCCGGTGTGCGGGTCCATGGCAACGATTGCGCCGTTCTTCCCTTCTATGGCCCTCTCGGCCGCCATCTGGATATCTAGATCGATTGTCAACTTCAGATCTTTGCCGGGCTGGGCCATCGTCTCTCCCAGGTGGCCAATCTCCTTGCCATGCGAGTTGACGACCACATCACGGCTGCCGTCCACTCCACGCAGGAGGGCGTCGTAGGTCGCCTCTACTCCCGACTTTCCGACAACATCGCCCGGCTGATAGAAGGCGTATTTCTCCTTGTTCAAATCCTCTTCCGAGATTTCCCCGACGTATCCGATCAGATGCGCCGCGAACCCGCCCCGAGGATAGACTCTTCGCTGTTCTTCCAGCGTCTCCAGCTCGGGCAGCTCGTTTCGATGCGCCTCAATGAAGGCCTGCTCATCCGGGGTAATGTCTTGTTTCAATGGAATGGGCTGATACTTCGGCGAGGACTGGTATCTTTTGATCGCCAGTTCGATCTGCTCGACCGTGAGGTGCAGTCCGGAGGCAATCTTTGGCAGATCGGCGGTCAGATCCTTCATCTGCTCCCGAAGCAGATAGCACGAGACTGAAGGATAGTTATCCACCAGAAGCCGCCCCTCGCGATCGAAAAGTCTTCCCCGCGGAGCCATCACCGGGACCTTGCGAATCCGGTTTGCCTCGGCCATGGCCCGAAAATTGTCCGCGCTCACAATCTCCAGCCGCCACAAACCGATGGAGAGCGCCACAAGTAGCGCCGCAATAAGATACTGCGCTACATGCAGCTTCCCCAGAGGTAGCTTCTCGTGCTTACCCAGCGCCAGCTCGGTTTGCGGATTCAGTTCCATGTCTCTCCTGAGATGTAGATTAGACGTCGCATCCCGTCAATCCGCCCTTTTGGTAGTGTCCAGCAGAAGAAAGACCGGAATCGCCACGCAGGTATTCGCCAGGGCGCGAAGCAGCTCCGGAATCAGCTGCAGATGAATCTCCGCTACCCCCAGGAGCCTGCGTCCAATCAAAAACAGAATGACACTATTCAAAATCGAAAATGCGAAGTTCATCACAAGCCGGGTAGTCAGACTATCCACATCCACCTGAACTCCGATGCTTGCGGCGATGTATCCGATCACAGACTTGGCCATACCGTTGACTCCGATGGGCCGGCCTGTCAGGGCATCCTGCACCAAACCGATCGCTGCACCGGTCAAAGTTCCCACCGCGGGGCTTCGCCGCGACACGGCAAAGAAGATCGCCACGATCAGCGGGAGGTCCAACATCGAAAATCGCCAGTAGAGCTTCGAAAGCAAGACTTGCAGCACAATGGCCGCCACAGGCACAAGCAGCGTGACCGCAGGCGAAAAACTGTGCTCTTCGAGCTCTCGGCGAGATGTATAGCTAAGGCTGGGCATAAGGTAGTTAGTTGTCCGGACTGGCGTTCTCTGGCTTCGGTTGATTCTGCCTGGGAGAGGGCCGCGGATTGGTTGCCGGCGCGCTCCCATCCTCGTCTCCTTCAGGCCCGGCCTGCGGAGCGGCACGTTTGGTAGGCGGTACCGGCGCGGAGGGTGCTGAGTAGGAGGTTGCGTCATGTTCCGCGCCGGGCTTCAGAGAAGATGCCGGGGGGGTCGTGCCCGATGTATAGCGGTCAGGACGCAGAGTTTGCGACGGTTTCGGAACCGCCGGGGTTGTCGCCGCGGCTTTGGCCGCATCGGTGGGAGCATCGGTAGCCGATTGCTCTCCATCGTGAACGCTCGGCAGTTTTTCAGAGATGATCTGTGCCGCAGATTGCGCGGCGGCTTCAGCCGCTTCCTCTTCGGCGGCGGCCTTGGCTGCCGCCATCTCCTTCGCAGTTGCGGCCCCCTTCGCCAGATCTTTCTGCGCAAGCAGCGGAAGATCGCCCTGGGTCCCGGTAATCACCAGAACCTCCTCCAATTGAAAAAGGTTTGTGGATGGTTTTATCTGGATCACCGTATAAGGCTGGTGCTCCGGGTCCGCTGCAATCGATTCGATGGTTCCCACGCTCAAACCGCGCGGATAGATCTGATCTCCGCCCGAGGTCAGCACCTTCTCCCCTGGCTTGATGCGCGAATCGGGTGTCAGGTTGGTGATCACGACGTGTCCGCCCTGGCTGCCGCGCAGAATGGCGCGAATCCTCGTAGACGCCAGCAAAACTCCGGCACCTGAAGTCGGATCGTTGATCAGCAACACTTGAGCGGTATGCGGAAAGGCCGCGCGAATCTTGCCCACGATTCCGTCGGGCGTCATCACGGCCTGATCAATCTTCAAACCGTCATTGGCACCTTTGTCGATGTACAGCACACGCGATTGATCCGTGCCGCTGGTTCCAATCACTTGCGCGGCAACTGTCGAACTCACGTAGCTTCGCTGAAAATTCAGCAAGGTCTGAAGCCGATGTCCCTGAAGCGCATCTTCGGCCAGCTGCGCTTGTTCGAGGCGCAACCGGGCAATTTCGTCTTTCAACTCCTGATTCCGCTGACGCGTGTCACGCAGGTCGACGTAGTTCGACCAGCCAAAGCGAACGTTATGGCCAATGCCGTGGAAGAACCGCTCGAAAGGCGTTACCGCAGCCACAACCCAGGACCGCAGCAGGGTCACCTTCCTCCCGTCCGGAGCACCTACCTCCGCCGGCCGGCGCACCTGAATTGCCAAGCCGATGGTCTGTGCCAGCAGCACAGCCACCAGAACCAGCACATTTTTGAATCGAGAGAAGAAAGACTCCATGGGAATTTCCTAATTATCCCGCGAGTGAGCCTATCGCGCAGATTGGCATCTGTGATGCCTGCCGCGCAGGGCCCGAAACGGAATCAGAAGAGGGTCGAGGCAAACTCCACCAACCCCTCGCGCCAGATGATATAGCTGTGCGTTCCTTCCGGCTCCTGCAGTTCGACCGGCTGCTCCTTACTTCGAAGCCAGAATGCAAACCGCCGGTTGCTCTCAAGCAGCTCATCCTCCTGGCCGCAGACCATCCAAACCCTGCGGGCGGATTTCGTAAACGACGGTATTTCAGCCTCGAAATCCAGATTTTTCAATGCCGAACTCTCTCCTCCTACCCATCCAAAGCGGTCACGGTGATTCAGGCCGACGATGAGGCTTTCGAGACCACCCATCGAGGCTCCCAGGATTGCGGTCCCATTCGCATCCTTTCGCACGTTATACATCGATTCGACCTGCGGCATCACCTCTGTGAGAAGGGCTTTTTCAAACAGTCTCAGGTTTCGCTCCACTGCGGCATGATCATTCCACAGCTCATAATTGTCAGCAAATCTCATCTCTCCATACCCGAGAGGCATGACGACAATCATAGGCCGAGCCTTACCCTGCGTGATGAGATTGTCGAGTACAAGGTCTGCCTGCCCAAATTTGTTCCAGCTATCGGCCCGGTCTCCCCAAACATGAAGCAGATAGAGCACAGGATACGGCTTCGCCTTCGCGTCATAGCCGGGAGGCGTGTAGACCACGAATTCGCTTCGATTCCCCGGTAGCCCTGCAACTACTTTCGATACATACTCGTGACTTTTGACAGCACCTCTCGGCGCTCCGGCATCCTCCCAGGGTTCCGAGGGATTGCCCGGAATCAGGAGGAGGTCGTTTCCATATCGCCGCGCCTGGTTCTGAGGATCGTGAACCGTCTTCGCCTGTCCGTCAATGGCGAAACGATAACCGTAGATCTCTGGCCGCAACGGCGCAGTGGTCAAAGTCCATACATTGTTGTTTTCTTTCTGCATTGCGATCCGGTCGGGACGGTTCTCCAGCACCAGATCCAGGCGTTTCGCCTTTGAATCGAAGAAGCGAAAGGTTACGGTTCGGTCAGGATGAATCTCGGTTGAACGGAAGACGGGTGTGCTCTGAGTAATAGCAGGCAGGGTGGTGCAAAGCAACGTGGCCGAGATCCAGAAGATTCTCATCCGCGCATCTACCTGCCTGCAAACAGGATGAGGGTAAGATTGTCTCCCCACGCCATTTCCCATACGCGAGAAGTGTAGCCCAGGAGCGAATCTGATCAATCAAAAAGGGCCAAAAACCAGGGTTCCCGCGTACAATCCCAAAAAATCTTCTTTGAAAAGAAGGAACACATATGCTTCTTTCGATGCTGCTTCTTTTTTTCTTTGCCGTTCCGTCTGCGAAACAGACATCAAATGCCCCGGCTGCTGACGATGGACCGGCATACACGGCAAACGGCGAATTGAAATTCCCCGATAGGTACCGTGAGTGGGTGTTTCTTACCTCCGGAATCGACATGAGCTACTCGGCCACGGAGAATCCGTCACACTCCAGATTCGACAACGTCTTTGTCAATCCCACCGCCTATCGTGTCTTCTGCGAAACCGGCACTTGGCCTGACAAAACGGTACTGATTCTCGAGATCCGTGGAGCGGAAGGCGCAGCTTCCATAAACAAACGCGGTCATACCCAGTCCGCGGAGATCATGGGGATGGAGGTTCACGTCAAGGACTCCTCAAAGAGCGGTTGGACCTTTTACGACTTCAAGAACGAGGTAAGCGGACGGCCTTTTGAGCGCACGGCGGACTGCTACTCCTGTCATCAACAGCATGCAGCGGTAGATACAACGTTTGTGCAGTTCTACCCCACGCTGCTTGGAAAGGCGAAAGAGAAGGGAACGTTGAGCGCCGAATACCTGAAAGAGATGTCTTCCCAGGAAAAGGGAAAATAGAAACTGCGCGCGTACGCAGTCCTAGTCACCGCTGCCAGCGCATAATAAGGGGAATGGCATTTCGCTCCGGTTTCGTCTCCATCATCGGCCGCCCCAACGCGGGCAAGTCGACCCTGCTCAACGCTCTTCTCGGCCAGAAGCTCGCAATCGTCACCCACAAACCTCAGACGACACGCACCCGCATCCACGGCGTTTTGGAAGTCCCTGTCCGCAAGAAGACTTCCACCGACCCTGGCCGTGCCGCCGCACAGGTCGTCCTCGTCGATACCCCCGGCATCCACAAGCCTGCCACTCAGTTGGATCGCCGCATGATGCAGGAGGTCCATGATGCCCTCGAGTCGCGCGACCTTGTGCTTTTCCTCGTAGATGTCACACATCGTCTTCCCAAGGAGAACGACGGCACCAACAAGTCTCCCACCGCCCAGCGCCGTAAACTCTCCGCTGCAGAAGATGACTTCGCTTTGTCCTTTGTGCGCAAACTCACCTGCCCCGTGATCCTCGTCCTGAATAAGATCGATGCTGTGGCGAAAGCCGATCTTCTTCCACTGATCGCCCATTGGAGCTCCTTGCACAGCTTCGCGGCTGTCATCCCCATCTCGGCGCGAAAGAAGCAGGGCCTCGATCTTCTTCTCGATCAGACTGTGGCACAACTCTCCGAAGGCCAACGCTACTTTCCAAAGCACCAGCTTACTGACCAACCCGAGCGTTTTCTGGTGGCCGAGATCATCCGCGAGAAGATCCTTCTGCTGACAGGCGAAGAAGTTCCGTACGCCACCGCAGTCGTCATCGAGAAGTTCGAAGAGCCTGCGTCAATGAGGAAGACAAAGGACGGCAAGCTACCCGTCACCAAAATCGCAGCCGCCATCTTCTGCGAGCGGGCCGGGCAAAAAGCCATCCTCATCGGAAAGAACGGAGAGATGCTCAAACGCATCGGCACCACGGCACGCAAGGAGATCGAATCCCTACTTGGCACGAGGGTCTTCCTCGAGCTCTTCGTCAAGATTCACGAGGACTGGCGCAGCTCCGCCGATTTCATCGAAGATCTCGACTGGCGTCGTCAGTTAGAAGAGATTGCTGCGAAACAAACGGAAGAGTGAGAACCTCAGCCCAGACTTGACGCTCCCCGGAAAGAGACCATATTCTCCTCCCACGTGAAAGATTTGGCTTCGTAATCGCTAACGGCAGCATCACAGCTCCGCACATACACATCAAGGAAAGGTGGAGAACTGTTGGACTCCGAATCCCTGGCCTCCGGCCTGAAGACCGATCGACGCAGGTTTCTAAAACTCACGACGCAGGCTGCGGCCGCACTCGCTCTTACGCATGAAATCGCCGCTCAGCCCACGGCAACGAAGAAGTACGAGCCCTTCGCTCTGGGCCTGCTCATCAAGCCATTCCCCAATCCCGAGCAGAAGATAGCTCTCGTCCGCCAGCTCGGCATCCCCACCTGCTTCCTCTCGCTCGACGACTACATCGGCAAGTTCACTCCCGCCTTAACAACTACTATGCGCGACGCGCTCGACAAACACCAGATCGTCGCCACCACAGTCGAGGTAGTCCGCCCGTTGCCGCTTAAGTGGAACTTCGTGGATGGCCCTTCTACGATTGGCGTCGTTCCGCGGGCCTATCGAGTCGCACGCATCGATGCGCTGAAGCAGGTCTCCGATTTCGCAAAGCAGCTCGGTATCGACAAAGTCCAGACTCACTGCGGCTTCATTCCGGAAAACCCGAAGGATGCACTCTACGAGGAAACGGTCCAGGCTATACGAGAGCTCACCCTGCACTGCGCCGGCAATGGACAGAGCTTCCTGATGGAGACCGGTCAGGAGACTCCAACGACCATGTTGCGAGTTATCCGCGACATCAACCATCCCGCCTTGGGCGTAGGTCTCGATACGGCGAATCTGATTCTCTATGGCAAGGCCAATCCGGTCGATGCAGTCAAGATTCTGGGCCCCTATGTGCGCGCCATGCACGCCAAGGATGGCAAGTGGCCGACAAATCCCCTGGAGCTCGGCGAAGAGGTCGTCATCGGCAAAGGGGAGGTTGATTTCGCCAAGGTCTTCAGCGGACTTCGCGCGGCCGGTTACAAGGGCGCCGTCAGCATTGAGCGCGAGACCTCCGGACCGCAGCAGGCGGAAGACGTTCGCGAGGAGAAGGTCTATCTGGAGCGCATCCTCGCGCAGCTCAAAAACACCTAATAAAACTTAGAAGGGTCACATCGAAATGGATCGACGCAAGTTCGTACAGGGAGCAGCCACAGCCTACGGCCTGATGTTCGTAAAGCCCGAAACCGCATTCAGCTACGCTGCAAACTCCCGAGTATGCTGGGGTCTTCTGGGATGCGGCCGGCGCGGCACAGCCGTAGCGACCTCGTTCGCGAAGAATGCCGGGGTTGAGATCGTCGCGCTTGCAGATATCTTTCCTGACCAGCTTGCCGCCGGGAAGCAGCACTTCGATGCAGTCAATGCCTCTCTCAATCTGCCTGCTATCGATTCCCAACGCACCTTCCACGGCCACGAAGCATACAAAGCCATCGCTGCCTGTAAAGACGTCGATGCGGTACAGATCTCTACGCCCCCCTTCTTTCATGTCGAGCATCTCGACACCGTTACTGCTGCTGGTAAACACGCCTACTGCGAAAAGCCGGTCGGAGTCGATATTCCGCAAACTCGCCGCGCGCTCGACATAGGCCGCCGTGAAGATGGAAAAGTGAGCATGGCCGTTGGCTTCCAGATTCGCTCCGCGCCCCCCTTCGTCGAGCTTGTGCGACGCATTCATGAAGGACAGATCGGAAAGATCGCCCAGATCGCAGCGTTCTACAACTCCCCTCCCGCCGTGATGGTCGATCGCGGCGCACCCTCGTCCGATGAATACCGCCTGCGCAACTGGCTGCTCTACCGCAATCTCTCCGGCGATATGTTGCTGGAGCAGAACATCCATGTCATCGACATCTGCAATTGGGTGATGGGTACGCATCCCATCGCCGCCTATGCCAAGAGCAGCCGCAAGGTGGTTCAAAATCCCGGGAATACCTCCGACAACTACGAGGTAATCTTTACTTACCCCGGAGATATCGAACTCAGCTTCTCCTCAACGCAGTTCAACAAGAATCACTTCTTCGACGTCTCCGAGCGCTTCTTCGGCTCCGAGGGGCTCGCGGATGCTCCTTACAGCGGCGCCCTTCAGATTCGCGGGACCCAGCCATGGACCTGGAATTCGGGTACCCCAGCGCCCACTGGCCAATTTGCCGCCAATGGAGCGTTCAGCGATAACCTCGCCGAAGCCGACGCCATGAAGGACCGCGACTTCGTCCAGAGCATCGTCACCGGCAAGCTCCAGAATCAGATTGTCGCTGGCGTAGAAACAGCTCGCAGCTGCATCATGGCCCGCAAATCCGCCGAGACCGGACGCACCGTGACATGGCAGGAGATCGAAGCCGACACAGAAGCCTATTCGCTCGGCATAAATCTCAATCAGTTTGTCTGATGTCCGAAGCTACTCTTTAACGCTGACCCCGAGCGCTTTCATCTTGCGATAGAGATGGCTGCGCTCCAGCCCCAACCCTTCCGCGGCACGGCTTACGTTGCCATGCACTTCATCCAGTTTCTTCAGGATGAACTCGCGCTCGTAAGCCTCTCGCGCCTCCACCAGGCTTGAGAACTCCTCCGTCTTCGTATTGATTCTTCCCGACTCCGTCAGCTTCGGCCCGCGATAAACCAACATTGGCAGATGCTTCTTCTCAATGCGTTGCACCTTCGGGTTCAGAATCAACACGCGTTCAATCAGGTTGCGAAGTTCACGTACATTGCCAGGCCAGTGGTATTGCCGAAGAGCCGTCAGGGCCTCTTCGGCCATCTCCATGTGGGGCCGCCCATAACGTGGGCCAAACTCTTCGAGAAATTCCTTCACCAGCAGTGGAATATCTTCCTTCCGATCGCGCAAGGGTGGAACGTAAAACGGAATTACGTTCAGGCGGTAAAACAGGTCTTCGCGAAAGTTACCGCGAGCGATCTCCTCTTCGAGATCCTTGTTTGTCGCGGCAATCACACGTACATCTACGTGCACAGGATGCGACGCGCCCACCGGAAGAAATCTTTGCTCGTCGAGAGCGCGCAATACCTTGGCCTGCGTCTTCAGGCTCATGTCGCCCACCTCGTCCAGGAACAATGTCCCTCCGTCGGCACGTTCGAAGGTACCGCGCTTCTCCGGAGGCCCACCTTGAACGGCCCCATGTCGATAGCCGAACAATTCGCTCTCGATATAGTCCTCGGGGATAGCCGCACAATTCAGCTCTACAAAGGGTCGCTCTTTCCGCAGGCTTGCGGAGTGCATTGCCCTTCCAATCAGCTCCTTGCCCGTACCGCTCTCGCCAAAGATAAGCACTCGTCCATTGGTCGGCGCCATCAACTGAATCTGTTGGCGTAGAGCCTTCATCGCCACGCTTTGACCAGTTACATTTCCCCTTGTCGAAAGCTGCCTCGCGAACTCTGCATTATCCTCACGCATCTGCCGCGCTCGCATCGCATTTTTGACGACGATCAGTGTGCGGTCGAGTGACAGCGGCTTCTCCAGAAAGTCATACGCGCCCAGCTTTGTCGCACGCACAGCAGCCTCGATCGTGCCGTGACCGCTGATGATCACCACCTCCGGAATATTTGCATTCTCAATCCGGCGGATCTCACCCAGTGTCTCCAGCCCATCCCGGTCCGGAAGCCAGATGTCCAGCAGCACGACATCGTAGTCAGCGTCGCGCACCAACTCCAGCGCCTCAGCGGCGGTCGCACTCGTGGTTACGAGGTAGCCCTCTTCGCGCAGAATTCCCTCGAGCGATTCGCGGATCTCTCCTTCGTCGTCGACGATCAGTACGTGATTCAAGCCGTCACCCCTCCATTCACATTGACCGTCGGGGAAGCCTCCGGCTCACCGTCCACCACGGTTACAGCGCGCAGTTCGAGAATGAACTTTGCTCCCGCCGGGACATTCTTCTCCGCGCGAATCGTCCCCTGGTGTTCCTGAATGATCTTCGCCGCAATCGCCAACCCGAGCCCCGTGCCGCGCTGTTTGGTAGAAAAATAGGGCAGGAACAATCTCTCCCGCATCTCGTCTGTCAGACCGGAGCCGGTATCCGCGATGGTCAACTCCACCATGCCTGTTTCCAATAGGCTCGTCGTAATCCTGAGCTCTCGCAACAAGCTCGACTGCATGGCCTCGGCCGCATTGTCGATCAGGTTGCCAAGGGCGCGCTTCAGAGCCTCAGGGTCGGCCATCACCAGCGGAAGCCCCTTGCTCATCCGTTTGACGACGGTGATCGCCTGCATGCGTCCTGCAAACATCGCCAACGAGTTCTCTACGATGGTGTTCAGGTCCGCAGGCCGTGGCTGGGCAGTCGGAAACTCCGCCAGCGCAGAGAACTGGTCGACAAGCGAGCGCATGCTCTCCACAGAGCTCGAGATTACCTCGCTGCATCGCCGAATCACTCCCGGAGAGGGCGAATCGATCTGATGAAAGCGCAGCGTCTCCGCCAGCCGGTCGATATGCCTGCGAATCTGCTCCGCGCTCAGGCCAATCGGCGTCAATGGATTCTTAATCTCATGCGCTACCCGCCGTGCCACTTCCTTCCAAGCCGACTGTTTCTGTGCCCGCAGCAGCTCCGTCGCATCCTCAAGCACAATCACATATCCCCTGTGCTCGCGTCGCATCCTTTCATTCCCAACAGGGGTCTCGAGCAAGGCTACCGTTGCAAGAAGGTTGCGCGGGGCTCCGAACCCTTCCTCCCCTGGACCCGCCATCTCGATTTCGCTCGAGGCAGAACCCATCCGGTGACTTCGCTTGACCAAACGGTCCAGTACCTCCGCCACATCGAGAGGGAAGACCTCTTCCATCGCCAGTCCCAGAAACGGCCGCTGCCCTCCCGGATCGATCATCTCGCTCAGTGCCCGGTTCGTCAGGATGATCCGCCGGTCTGCGTCCAGCGTAGCCACTCCATTCGGAATGGTCTCGAGCATCGTCTCAAGCTCGCCCCTGCGCGCCTCGAGCGCCGCATTCGCCGCACTTAGCTGGATCGTGGACTCCTCCACTGCCCTGCGGCTTCCTTCAAGGTCGGCGGCCATGTGGTTGAAGCTCCGCACCAGCTCCCCTAACTCCTGGGTGGCGCTCTCCTTCACTCGATGCGCATAGTCTCCAGCCGCTATCGCGGCCATGGCATCTGCCAGCGATTCCACGGGCTTCGTCACCTGCTTGGACAGGTGGAGCGCCAGCCAGCTTGAGGAAAATAGTGCCAGGCTTGTCATCATCAACAGCAAAAGCATGTAGAGATTCCGCAGTTGACGCCTGCTCCGGAACAGTGCCCAGTAAGTATCGGCCGCAGCACGAAGACTGCTCATCGTATCCGCCATCCCATGCGGCATCGGCAGTCCCACCACTACGACGACTCCCTCTTTCGCTGTCGCAGTGCCTAGAGCGTAATCCATATCCCCTAAGCTGAAAGCGGGGGCATCGCTCCGTCGCGCTGCCGCGAGAATCGCATCATTCTTCGAACCACCCACTGCATCGGCAACAATATCGGAACTCCGCTTCGCATTCTTCCCGATGCCACCTCTCTCCGGAACCCACGGCTTTACGCGAGCCTGAGCTCCATCTCCTTCAGGGACCTGAAACGACGCTACGAATCGCTGATCGCGATAGACGACCACAAATCCGCTCTGCAGGGTAATCTCGTGCCGTCGCAGAATGGCCTGCACTTCGCTCGAATACTTCGTCGTCGAATGCTGCCCGCCGGGATCTGGCAGAGTCGTAACAATGGACTCCGCCTCCGCTCTGGCGTTCGCCGTCGTGTACCGTGCCAGTTCGAACGCCATATTCGTGCTCGCGTCCCGCATCTCCGTCACCGGCTGCGAAAACCAGCGTTCAACCGCACGATTCAAAAGCAGATAGCTGAACGCGAACATGAACGAGATAGGAAGCAGGCTCACCAATACTGCTCCCCACAACATGCGCGTGCGCAGCCTTGTCCCCATAACGCGGCTACGCTGGTCCGCATACAGCTTCAACACATTGCGGACCAGCATGACCAGCACGGCGACAAAGAGCAGAAACGCCACGATCGACAGACCGGTGTAGATAAAAATCTGTCCCGTTGTTTCAGGATCGAGGAATCGCTTATTGAACGCATTCAGCGCTGCCAGGGCTGCCAGCAACACAAGCAGGCAGGTTCCCAGCGCGATGCTCAGCACCTTCCGCTTGTTATCGTTCATCGATACCTCCGCTCAAACAGTCAAACCAGCTCTGCTACTTTCTTCCACTCCCGTTTTTGTGCGGCCGCGACTGCCTCGTAGGTCAGCATGCCATCATAGGTGTTCACGCCCTCCGCGATCCCCTTATCCTCTTGAATTGCGGCCTTTGCGCCCATTTTCGCAAGCTTCATCACATAAGGAAAAGTCGCGTTCGTCAGAGCCAGGGTGGACGTGTTCGGAACGGCAGCAGGCATGTTTGTCACGCAATAATGCACTACGCCATTCACTTCATACGAGGGGTCGCTGTGCGTTGTGGGGTGCGCGGTCTCAATGCAGCCTCCCTGGTCGATCGCAACATCCACGATCACGGCGCCCTTCTTCATCTTCGCGACCATAGCCTTGGTCACAATCTTGGGAGCCGCCGCTCCTGGAATCAATACACCGCCAATCAACAGGTCGGCCTCGCACGCTGCGCGGCTGATGTTATAGCTGTTTGAAGCCATCGTGAAGACTCGCCCATTGAAGATATCGTCCAGCTCCCGCAGCCGGTTCAGGTTCAGGTCTATCAGCGTGACCTTCGCACCCATCCCTAGGGCGATCTTGGCGGCATTTGTGCCTACAATTCCTCCTCCGATGATGCAAACGGACGCCGGGGGGACCCCCGGAACCCCGCCGAGCAGCAGGCCGCGGCCGCCATGTTCCTTGGTCAGATACTCTGCGCCCACCTGCACACTCAACCGGCCTGCGACCTCGCTCATTGGGGTCAGCAGGGGTAGCGTGCCGGCACGATCCCGGACAGTCTCATAGGCGATCCCCGTAACCTTCTTCTCCAGAAGAGCATTGGTCAACTCCTCCAGAGGAGCAAGGTGGAGGTACGTAAACAGCACCACCCCCTCCCGGAAGTGCCTGTACTCCTTTTCAACAGGCTCCTTTACCTTCACCACCATATCGGCCAGGCGCCAGACGTCATACGCGGAACCCACAATCTCCGCTCCCGCATCCTGATACTCGTCATCCGGCATCGCGGAGAGCGCCCCTGCGTCATGCTCCACCAGAACTTTATGTCCTGCCTCCACCAGCGCCTTCACTCCAGCCGGGGTCACGCCCACGCGGCTTTCGTGATCTTTCACTTCCTTCGGTACACCGATCACCATGGTTGTCTATCGCTCCAATTTGATTGTATCTACGCCCGCCGCAAACCGGGCCTCGGCAGCGGCTATACTACCCGCAATGATCTCCCCTGTCCGCCATTTTGCTTCTTCGAATAAGACTCCAGACTTCGGAAGCAGCGAACCCATTTTGTGGAAGAGCTGAAGGTTTGAGCCAGGCGCAGGCCTGCGGGCGAGCCAAAGCACCCGCTTCTCCCAAAATGAACTTGCACCATCCTAGTCACGACGCAAACCGCTTGATTCTGGCCGTACAATAGCCGTAATCACCGTTCCACCAGGAAGCCACTCAGCCCAAATGTCTTCGAACTCCTTCCAGACCCGGTACTCCCGCATTCATAACATGCGGTCTCTCTTCAGCCTCTTTTCCAGCGATTTAGCCATCGATCTCGGAACCGCCAATACCCTCGTCTTCGCCCATAACAAGGGAATCATCGTCAACGAGCCCTCCATCATCGCCGTCAACAAGGTGACCAATGAGGTCGAAGCCGTCGGTAAAGAGGCCAAGGAGATGCTCGGCCGCACTCCAGGAAACATCGTCGCCATCAAGCCCATGAAAGACGGCGTCATCGCCGACTTCCGCCACACCGAGAAGATGCTGAACTACTTCATCCAGAAGGCGCACAACCGAAAGATGATGGTGCATCCTCGCATCGTCATCGGCGTGCCCTCTGAGATCACCCAGGTAGAAAAACGCGCGGTCATGGACTCCGCCTATCGCGCCAAGGCCTCAGAAGTCCACCTCGTCGAGCAGGCCATGGTCGCCGCAATCGGCGCAGGCCTTCCCATCACCGAGCCCGGCGGAAACATGGTCGTGGACATCGGCGGTGGTACCACCGACATCGCAGTCATCTCGCTTGCAGGCATCGTCTACTCGCGCTCGGTCCGAATGGCCGGTAACCAGATGGACGAGGCGGTCATCACTTACCTCAAGCGTAAATACAACCTGCTCATCGGTGAGCGCACCGGCGAGCAGATCAAGATGCAGCTCGGCTCCGCCTACCCGCTCGATAAGCCGCTCTCGATGGAGGTCAAGGGCCGCAATCTCATCGAAGGCGTCCCCAAGACGATCACAATCGACGACTCTGAGATTCGCGAGGCGCTCTCCGAATCCATCTCTACCATCATCAATGCCATCCGCGTCGCGCTCGAACGTACCCCGCCCGAGCTCTCCGCCGACATCTCGGACCGCGGCATCGTCCTTACCGGAGGGGGCGCTCTGATCAAGAACCTCGACAAGCGAATTCGCGAAGAGACCGGGCTTCCTGTGTCAATCGCCGACGATCCGTTGGCCTCGGTTGTTCTGGGAACCGGAAAGATGCTCTCGGACTTCAATCTCCTGCGCAAGATCTCCATCGACTGATCCCAATCGGAATCAGCTGTGCTTCGTTGCGCTGCAGATTAAAGGAACTTCCAGGTAAATTTATTCAATCTCTGAGAACCGGATCTTCACTCATCCTGTGAGGATCCGGTCGCTTAGTCTGCCGGGAGTCACGGCTGACCCCTCTAAATTTATAACCACTTCACGCTACGAGATCACTTTGACGTTCGGCGTTGGCCTCGCTGGAGCGCCATTTCCGCGTAAAAGTTTCTTGCGAAGGAATGTGCGCGCACGGCCATCATAAAATTTATCGAGGAGCAGGGCTGCCGCGATCGAAAGTAGTATGCATGCGATTCCGGTCCACGGCGCGAAGAGTGCCGGCTCGCGATGCGAGATCCTGCGTACGGCCTCGGCAAAAAAATCAGCGATGGGAACATGCAGCACATAGATCGCATACGATGCGGTCCCCAGCCACTCGCAGCTTCTCATAAACCAGGGACCGGGTTGAGACCAGGCACCGGCCAAAACCAGTATGGGAAAGAGAATGAACGTGGCCGCCAGGTCATAAAGCGCCGTGAAGCGAGGGTAAACGGGGACAGCGAGCGCGATAAGAAGAAGGATGGCAATCACCAGCGGAGGAACCCGCATTCGCCCTCTCCCGGATTTCCATACCCGCAGCAGGGAGATACCAACGGTGTACGAAAAAAGCACGCGCGCAAAGCCATATAAAAATTCCGACCGATTTACTCCGAAGCCAATCGACCCATACCTTAGACACGAATAGATGAGGGCGGCTCCGGTAACACAAAGTGTTCCTGCCAGAAACTTCCAACTCCTTCTTCTCAGAAGAAGCGCATGGAAGACATTGGCCATGATCTCGAAAAAGAGGGACCACGCAGGTTTGTTATAGGGATAGATCGTCGCTTCGCCTGTTTGCTGTTTCAGCCCGAACGCCGGAACCATCAGCAGGCTGGCCACAAGGGTCAGGAAAGTTGTCGTCGCGGAGACCTGGTGACGACCGAACACGCTCTGCAGCACACTGAATGCGAAACCCAGGACCAGTCCTGCAAAGTAGAGAGGGTAAAGACGAATGACTCGGACCAGGAAAAAAGAGCTGCTCGACCATCCAAGATCGAGTTTGTCCTGATAAGCGAATGCCAGAACAAATCCACTGAGAACGAAAAAGAAATCGACCGCGAGATACCCGTGAGGGAAGACACTTACCCCCAGCAGCCCGGAGCCGGATAGACCGAAGTGAAAGGCCATCACCGCGACAGCGGCGACTCCTCGCAGGATATCCAGTGTATGGAATACATGCGGCTTCCCTGCACTTTTGGTCATCTCGTAAATACCCTCGGCCCGATTACCTGCACTCTATGACGATACTATCAAGCCCCGTTCATTCAGCTGGATCGTCAGGACTCTCGTTCTTTTCAGAAGGATGCTCTCCAGCCTCACGCTGTAACTGTTGACGGATTGGCAACATTACCTCCCAGGCTCACTCGCAAACGATCGACCCTCCGGTCAGTCGAGGCCAGCACCTGCATGCGTAACCCATCCTCCTGTACAACCTCTCCGGGCGCCGGAATTCTCCCCGCCATCTCCGAGACAAGTCCACCCAGTGTCGTCGACTCGTATGGCTCCGCAAGAAGCGGAAGTTCTCGCTCCTCCTCTCGTGCTTCAAGAGCCTCCCTTGGAGTTTCACCGTCTTCCGCAGGCCGCGAAGACGCTCGCTCCAGCTGATCGGCAAACAACTCTCGGAGCCGTGAGACTTCGAAGCTTCCAGGCACAACAAAAGATCCATCCGGCTCTCTCACCGGAGCCTCATCCGGTTCCGGTTCATCGTGCTCATCCGCGATATCCCCTACGATTGTCTCCAGCAGATCTTCGATCGTCACCAGGCCCGCGACGCCACCATATTCGTCGATCACCAGCCGCATGTGCTGCTTCTCGCGCTGCATCTCGCGCAAAAGCTCGGCGACCATCTTCGTCTCCGGCACGAAGGCGGCGGGCCGCTGGATCTGCGCCACCGTTCGAGTGCCTGCCTCGATATCCAGAACCTTTAGCAGATCGTGAGCAAACGCAATTCCAGTCACATGATCCAAAGAGCCGGCGTACACGGGAACCCGTGAAAACGCATGTTCATTAATCTCGGCGGTAAACTCCCTCAGGGTCAGCGTGCCGGGAACCGCAAAGATCTCAGGACGCGGCGTCATGATTTCGCGCACCACCCTGTCGCCAAACTCCAACACCGAACGCATCAGCTCGCGGTCTGATTCTTCCAGGATGCCCTCTTCCTCACCGGCCTCCAGCAGGGCCTCCATCGCCTCCGACGGGTGCTCCTCTTCGGTTTCATCCTCTGGCTCGGCGAGTGCCGCGATCGAGAGCAGAAGCTGCAACACGATCGTGACAGGAAGAATCAGGTAAAAAAACAATTGCAACAACAGCTTGATCCGTCGAACCCAAAGTCCGCGCGTGCGCGCAAAGAGAATCTGCGGAATCAGCCGATCGAAGACAAGGATGAGCAGGATCAGCTCCGCCACGGCTCGCGCCACCGCTCCGCCGCTTGGAGTCTGAACCATGCCGCTGGTCACCTGGTACAGATGAAGCCCCCAGAACAACGACATCGCCGCGAGCGACAATTGGCGAAGCACAGAGGCAGAGAGTGCGATGGATTCGCGCCCCAGTCGGAGTCGCGGCTCGATCAGCTCTTCCCAGCTGTCGATATTGTCCTGGTACTCCCGGGCAAGAAACTTGCCCATCTCCGAGTAGACGCGGTCAACGTATGAGGCCAGCGCAAGTACTACCAGCAGCACCATTAGCATGACGCCGTAAACCAGATTTATCCAGTTCATCGGTTGCGTCTCCCCGCAGTGGCCGTTCTCCGCGTGGCGAACCGAGGTTGCGAGGCTCGCTCAATCAGAGTGGCCGGAAGTCTCAGCTCCCGTCGCAGCTCAGATTCCCGCTTTGCCATCTCTCCCGAATCGACCTCATGGTCCATCCCTGCCAGATGCAGCAGGCCATGCAACAGCAGAATGCGAACTTCCGCCCCCAGCGAGTGTCCAAAGCTTTCTGCCTGCTGCGCGGCAGTCTCGAGTGAGATTGCCAGATCGCCCGCATATTCGCCAGCAATCTCCTCGGGCGCCGGAAAGCTCAAAACATCCGTCGCCTTGTTCTTGCCTCGGAAGGTGCGATTCAGTCGCCGGATCTCCACATCCGAGGTCAGCAGCACCTCGACGTTCCCTTCAAGGCCAACGGCCTGCCGCGCACGGCGAAGGAAGCGCGTGAGGCCGGGCTTGGCCAGCGCCGTTGAGTTGGATCGTGTACTTGGAGGCTCGATGGTAATCATCGCTCGATGGTTAGCGGACAAAGTGCAGCGTCAGCAGGGAGGAAGTACGTAACCTCCATACTCATCCCTGCTGACGATAGTATCTCACTGCGATTACTGCGGTTTAGCCGCACGCTTGTTCTTGTCGCCTGCCATCCCCGATTCCGAAAGCACCGATTCGCCCATCGATAGCGGAAGCTCCTGCTGCGAGCGGCCGTAGCTGTCGTAGGCCCTCACGATTCGCTGCACCAGGTGATGCCGCACAACATCCGTGTCCTCGAAATGACAGAACCGAATGCCCTCGACGCCATCAAGCACATGCAATGCCTCCAGCAGACCGGACTTCTTCGGATTCGGAAGATCGGTCTGCGTCAGGTCTCCTGTAATGACGGCCTTTGAGTTGTTACCCAGACGCGTGACGAACATCTTCATCTGCTCCGTCGTCGTATTCTGCGCCTCATCCATAATGACGAACGCGTCGTTCAAGGTTCGCCCGCGCATAAAAGCCAGGGGCGCGACTTCGATGACATTCGTCTCCAACATCTTGTCCACCTTCGGCGGATCGAGAAGATCGTAGAGTGCGTCATAGAGCGGACGAAGATACGGATCGACCTTCTCCTGCAAAGAACCGGGCAGAAAGCCTAGTCGTTCGCCGGCCTCCACTGCCGGGCGAACCAGGATGATCCT